>Ga0070672_100001935_pt1 | contig 13008 bp, 9 predicted proteins | sample KBSM13metaG_FD_66151 | JGI IMG/M metagenome (GOLD analysis project Ga0070672, IMG submission 66151) | Miscanthus rhizosphere microbial communities from Kellogg Biological Station, Michigan, USA - KBS M1-3 metaG | ecosystem: Host-associated > Plants > Roots > Rhizosphere > Soil ... | reverse complement strand
ACCTCCTGGCCGTTGATCGCGATCAGGCGGCCGCGAATCATCGGAAACCAGTCGTAGCGGGCCACGCCATCGGTCTTCAGGCGGGCGCGGAACGCTTCCGCCTGATCGGGCTGGACGTTGATCACGAAGCGGTTCGGCGCATCCTTCGGCGTCGCCTGGCGCCAACTGTCGATCAGGTCGGTGCGCAGCAGCACGAGCAGCACGAGGGCGAGCAGGCCGACACTGAGCGCCGAGACCTGCAGCACCGCGAAGGCCGGCCGCGCCGCGATCTGGCGCGTCGCCAGCACGAGCCAGCGCGGCGCACGCGCCTCGGGCACCGCGCGCTTGAGCAGCTGCACCGCGAGCCACGACAGCACGGCGAACAGCGCGACCGCCGCTGCGAAGCCGCCGACCGCGATCGCGCCGAGCTTGATGTCGCTCGACACCGCGAGCAGCAGTGCGATGAAGCCGGCAGCGCCGGCCGCGAGCACGGCCAGCGAGGCCGGCTTCAGCGCACCGACGTCGCGGCGGATCACGCGCAGCGGCGGCACCTTCGCGAGCTGCAGCACCGGTGGCAGCCCGAAGCCCATCAGCAACGTGAAGCCGACGCCGACGCCGAACAAGGCCGGCCACAGGCTCGGCGGCGGCAGCTCGGCCCGCACGATCCCGGCGAGCAGCCAGATGAAGACATGGTGGACCGCGAAGCCGATGGCGACGCCGGCGACGCTCGCCAGCAGGCCGATCAGCGAGAACTCGATCAGGTACTGCAGCGCGATCGTGCGCTGCGGCAGGCCGAGCACGCGCAGCATCGCGCAGTCGTCGAGGTGACGGCTCGCGAAGTCGCGCGACGCGATGCCGACCGCGACGGCCGCCAGCAGCGCCGCCAGCAGCGCGACGAGGTTCAGGAACTTCTCGGCGCGGTCGAGCGTCTGCCGCATTTCGGGCCGACCGTTGGCGAGCGACTCGATGCGCAGCCCGCGCAGCGCGCCGGCCTTGACCTGCGTTTCCGCCCACTGCACCCAGCGGCCGACCGCGGCATCGCCAGTGCCGCTTTTCGCCGCGACCGCGAGCCGGTAGGTGACGCGGCTCGCCGGCTGGATCAGGCCGGTCGCGGCGAGGTCGGCCTCGTTCATCAGCACGCGCGGCGCAAAGCTCAGGAAGCCGGCACCGCGGTCCGGCTCGATGATGATCGTCTTCGCGATGCGCAGACTCGAATCGCCGAGCATCAGCATGTCGCCGACCTGCAGCCCCAGCGCATCGAGCAGCGGCGGGTCGACCCACGCGGTGCCCAGCTCGGGCGCACCGGCGAACGAGACGTCGGGCGTGCCCGGTCCGGCGTTGATGCGCAGCTGCCCGCGCAGCGGATAGCCGGCGCTGACCGCCTTCACGGTGACGAGGCGCGAGGCGCCACCCTTGCCGTCCGGTGCGCGCCCCATGCTCGGGAACACCGCGGTCGTCGCCGTCGTCAGGCCGAGATCGCGTGCGCGCTCGGCGAAGAGTGCCGGCGCCGGCTGGTCGCTCGCGACGATCGCATCGCCGCCGAGGATTTGGCGGGCATCGCGCGCCAGCCCGGCGTTGATGCGATCGGCGAAGAAGCCGACCGCAGCCAACGCCGCCACCGCGAGCATCACCGCGACGACGAGCAGCCGCAGCTCACCGGCGCGAAAGTCGCGTGCCATCTGGCGCGCGGCGAGTCGCCACACCGATGGAGGGACGGGGGCGACGGGGGCAACGGCAGTGCTCATGGACTGAAGGTACACGACTCGGTGGGGCGGCGCGTCGCGGGGTTGTTGCGGCGCTGATGACTCGTCCCAGCCCGAAGGCAGGAGGCCGCCGCTTCCAGTCGGCGTGAGGCTACGGGTCGATCCGAGGGGGCAATCGGTTTGCAGGCATTGGAAAGCGGCCGCCCCCGCCGCGCTCGGCCGATGGGTTGCCCGAACCGATGGGCTTGACGACCGCGGCAGCGGCTGCATCGAACACGGCCGCGCGGTCACACGGATCGCCGGCGGCCATCCGGTCGGCGAGCCAACGGGCGACCTGCGGTGCGGCAACACTGGTGCCATGCATCGCAAAACAGGAACTGCTGCGCGTCCCGGCGGCGACAAGGCCGCCCAACGAACTCGCATCGTCGCAGGGCCACATTGCATCCGGGCCATCTGGACTCGGCCCGCCACGTCCGGGCGGGTGAACCACCGGACCGGAAGACGAGTACGGTGCCGACCTGCCATCGCTGATGCGGAAACCGCCGATGACGATCGTCTCCGTGCCGGTGGCGATCGCGTTGAGCGTGCCTCTGCGCTTGATGTAGCTCTTCGCGGTGTTCGGGTCGGCATCGTCTTCGATCGCTCGCCCGCCGTCGTCATAGCGTGCATAAAGGGGATCGTCGAAATACGATTGCCGCCCGCGCCGCGCGTAGCCGGGTGCCGGGTCGTCGCGTTGGATCCACGCGTGGATGTCGCACACGCCAGCGGCGCCTGGTATCAGCGTGATGCACCAGAGGCCTGCCGGCGCCAGCGGCGGTCGGCCTTCCGGATTGCCCGTGGCTTCCAGCGACAAACGCAGCAACGGGCGCTTGCCGGCCATGCCGGGTAGATAGTAGGAAGCCTGGCCGACAACGCCAGCGCTGGTCACCAATTGCTGCGACACGCCCCAGCTAAACGGACTGGTGGCGGTGCCGTCCGGTGCGGCAATCACGATGCTGACAGGGGCAGCGTCGTCCGGCAGCCAGATTTCGAGGTAGCTCTGCGTCCAATCGTCGGGCAGCACGCGCCAGCGGAGTTCCCTCGAACGTCCCGGTTCGAGACAGAAGTGGGCATGGCAGCGCGAAAGGTGGTTGTTTCCTGCGGGCAGAACCACCCTCAAGGTCCCGTTGCAAGCGGCCACCAGCGTGTCCATCGCCTCTTCGAGCAAGCTGGAGCCATCGTGCGGCCCGGCAATCGTCCCGTAGCTGACGTTGACGACGACCGGCAATGGCTGGACCCTGTTGAAATCGTTCTCGATCGCCGCTGCCTTCGCGAGGATGTAGCACAAGCCGTTGAAGATCTGCGGCCCGAGCGTCGCGCCTGACGTGTCCGCGACGGTATCGGTCGGGAGCTGGACTGCGACGATCGGTCTCTGCCCCGAAGGCGGTCTCCCGATCGAACGACATGCCAGGTCCATCACATGGGTGCCGTGCGCCATCCGCGCCGCCAACGGTTTGTGACCGGGCTGCGTGAAATCGACGTGACCGCTGAGACGATAGACGTCGTCCTCGTCGACGATCGAACCAGGAGTGTGGCGCATGCGCTCGTCGATGCCATCGACCAGATGACGCTTCGTCAATTCACGACCATACCCCCAAGAGAACCACGTGGCTGACGGTACGAGCTGATCCCAGAAGTACTCGATTCTCGTCTTGCCATCGGTGCTCAGGAACCGGTCGTGCGCGAAGGCGAGGCCGTCGTCGATCACGCCGACGAGGACCTCCGGCGTGCACTCCCCGGCGCTCACCGGTGCGGATCCGACAGGCTGCGGCATTGCCCTCCCGGCCGGCCGAGTCGATCGTCCGATCTCGAAGCGCCGGATGCCCTTGGCCGGCGCCTTGCCGTCATAGATCTCGGCCAGGAACTGCTTGCGCGCCAGCACCGACACGAACCTCAACGGTCCCTGAATGCGTGTCGGCAGCGCTTCGTAGAAGGGCGGCACCCGCAGGTTCCACGCCCAGCTGTTGGGATCCCTCGCCCGCAATTGGGCTGCCTGACGGGTGAACTCCTCGGCCGAGCCGTTGAACTCGCCGTCGGGGGTCAGCTCGATCAGCACCGGCAGCCACTCCATGTTCAAAATGGAAACGCGTTGCACCAGCGCCCAGTCGTAGAAGGGATCGGCGCGCACGATGCGCGTCGTCAGGTCGGTCTTCTTCCATTCGCTCATGGCCATTCCGCCGCTGCGCGAATCCACAAGTGGGCCAGCAGGGGCGCCACCGCAAGCGGTTGCGGCGTCGTCGATCCGAGATTGATTCGGGCGGCAGAACCGCTGGCTGTCCCGGTCTGTGCGTCATTGGTCGCGTCGAATTGCGTTCGCCACTCGAAATCGGCATGACTGGAAAACCTGGTCCCATCGAATTGCCAGCCGTTGAATGCGACCGGCTGCGTCGCCCGCCGCCAGAAATAGGCTCCCAGCGTGAGTCCCAGCAGTTGCCCCGCGGCGCTGTCGACGGGAAAGTGAAGCCCGGCCACAGTTCGGTTGATCGCGACCCGCGCCGCCTGGCGCATCAACTGCTCCAGCCATTCGGTGGACTTGCCGGGCTCGTTGACCAAGATCAACTTCCAAAGGACGAACGCGACGATAAAGGCCTCGGTGGCATGTCCGCTCGGCAGGCTGCCATGGCCCGGCGTCAAGATCATCGGCTGGATCTGCGGTGACATCTCCACCGCCCGCCGGCAAGCCAAGGCGTGCTTGAAACGCATCTCCACGCGGTTGGCGAGTCGCAGCGCAGCGAACACGAGTTCCAACGTCCACTGGCGGCGTTCCGGGTGGAGATTGAGGATCGTGCTCCAGAACGCGATCGGGGGGGTCAGCTGGGCCGAGATCTCCTCGGCCCGATCCGCCCGCAGATCGGCCCAGTTCGCGACGATGTCGAGCTGATCGAGCCAGAAGGGATCGGGCGGTGAAGGCGGGCGGATCATGTTGACGATCGGCTGGCAAATCGTTGCCGCCGGTGTTGCCGGCGGCACCTCGACATGCCACAGCGTATAGCCGCCGCGCGCAGCGTCGGCGCTGAACTGGAGGTTCGCAGTCAGGTCGAAGTGGACTGCCTCCGCACGCACCCACGATTCCCAAAGGTCGAGGTTGGCCGGCGTCTCCTCGGGCAACTGAGCGACTCCAACTCCAGGCCTCGTCCAACTGCCCGCGATGCCGTCGCGATGCTGAATCAGCGCGGCCGGCGAATAGCCGACGGGTGGCCCGAAGCCACCGAACCCGCCGAACCCGCCGAAGCCACCGAACCCGCCAAAGCCACCGAAGCCTCCGAACCCGCCGAAGCCGCCAAAACCGCCGAAGCCCCCGAACCCACCTTGCATGCTCACGACGTTCTCCCTTCGAGACTGTTGTTGGCTGTAGGCGGCTAATTCGGCACACCCGCGTTTCGCAGCGCATCGGCGCACAGTTTGCCGATCGCGTATTCACTGCTCGGGGAGCGTTCGAACCACTTCCGCACCGTCAAGGCCGGCTCGACCCTCATCAGCTCGGCCACCGTCTTGCGTGCATCGTCGTGGCGGCCGAGCTGCCATTGCGAGATGGCCAGCATCCGGAAGGTCGACGCGTGCATGCGATTTGCGCGCAGCGAGCGCTGCGTCAGCTCGATGGCGCGCTCATAGTGACCAGCCGCCAACTCCGCTCCGCCCGCCAACGAATCATAAAAGTAGCGATGCGGATCCAGCGGTGACAGGCGAAGTGCGCGCTGGGTCCCCTTGACGGCCTGAGCGCCTTCGCCCTTGAAAGCATGCAGCATCCCTCTGAGCAGCCAGGCCAACGAATCGTTGGGGTTCACCCGCAGGGCAAGCTCGTAGCGCTCCTGGGCGACATCGAGCGCCTTCAGCAGGTTCGTCTGCACGAAGCCGTCGATAGCCAACGCGAGCGAGCAGTGCGAATCGCTGTCGAGAGCCCGCTTGCTGCAGTCGAGGGCGCTTCGCGTGTCCTTGGCCGGATCGTCCGACCAGCTCTGCCAGACGCGCAGCACATGCCATTTGGCAAGCCAGGCGTGCGGGATCGCATGTCTCGGGGCGCGCTGCGCGACGACCTGCAGCATTTCGCGTGCGCGCGTGAAGTCATGGGACGACAGTCGATGCATGAGAGCGATCGCGCCGATGAGCAGCGTAAAGGTCTCGAGCGAGTGCAAGGATTGCGACCTCGAGCGCTCCAACTCGCGGGCCATCACGGTGGCGCTCGCCTCCGCGACGATCCGATCGATCAGCTCGTCTTTGCCCTCGACGATGCCGGCGACGCTTCCCTTCAGATCCTTCGCCCACACGACACGCTTGGACTTGGCATCGGCCAGTTCGGCGGCCAGGATGAGCCCTCCCGACGCCACGCGATACGCCCCGGACAGCACGTAGTTGGCCTTCAGGTGCGCGCTGACCTCCTCCAGCGTCGCAGTGCGTCCGCGAAAGGCCGTCGTCGACAACCTCGAGACGATGTTTAGCTCGGAAGATCGCGACAGCGCCGCGATCACCTCTTCGGCCAGGATCTCTCCGATGGGTTCGTGCCCCTGTCCATGTTCGATAAACGGGATGACAGCGATGGTCGGGCGCAGGTCGTCGGAGCCTCCGACCAGGTCCATCAATTGCCTCGCCTTCGGCGCACCGAGACGATACGCCCGCACCGGCTGGCTCATTTCCGCGAAATGACACTCTCCGAGGTCCTCTATGTCGGCATCCAGCACCGAGGTGAGCTCCGCGCGCACGGCGGAAGTCACGACGATCTCCCCTGGACCGGCGATCGCGGTGAGTAGGCTCGCCGTGCCGGCACTGCGGCCTTCGGCGACGGCCGCCTGCGCAAGCGGCTCGCTCATCTGCATGCCCATGCGAGGCAACACCCGATGCTCGGAACTCAGGCCCGCATTCACCTTGCTGAACGCCTCCTGAATCTCGAATGCGGCGCGCAGCGCACGCCGCGCCTCCGGGAAGTCGAGCAGCAGCCTGTTGCCCTGCCGGCCGACGACGCGACCCTCGCTCGCGGGCAGCGCCTCGTGAACCAAGTCGTCATGCAGCATGCTGAAGGGTCCGACCGCATTCTTCGCGCCGCCCGAGAGACGATCGCGGTCCGGCAGTTCGACAGCCACCAGCGCGTGCGTGGCGCGATCGACATCGCCGGTATCGACCCACGTCGGCAACTTGAGGCCCTGCGCTTCGATCCGGTAGACGCGGATCGGACGGCTGATGTTCTTCAGCTCCCGTTCACCCAAGTCGCGAAAAACGACATCGATGCGGTGCTCGACGTGCTCGCGGACCGCCTCGGTGACAACGATCTCGCCGGGCGATGCGATCTGGTGGATGCGGGATGCGATGTTCACGCCGTCGCCCATCAGTCTGCCTTGGTCGACAAGCAGGTCGCAGAAATTGACGCCGATGCGGAGGAGAAGCGGTCGACCGGATGCAAGGGTTAGGGACGCCGTCGCGAGACGCTGCACATCAAGGGCCCATTTCACCGCGTCGACGGCATTGGGAAACTCGACGAACACCGAGTCGCCGGCAAGGTCGACCAGTCGGCCACCGCGCTCTTGGATCTTCGGTTCGATCAGGCCCGTGCGGAGCGCGTTCCACGCCCGCAGCGCCTCGAGTTCATTCGCTTCGACGAGGCGCGACCAGCCAGCGACGTCTGCGAAGGCCACCGCGGCGAGGCGTCTCGTGATGCTTTCCAAAAGCGGCTCAAAGTTGGATGGTCAACACGGCGGAAGATGCGAGCGAGTACCTTCAACACTCTACGCTGCTTCCCGGGAAAAGTATCGTCGGTGTCGCTGTCCGGGGTCTGGCGAGAAGTGCTGTTGCAGTCCGCAACGACCGTACGGAAGCCGTCCGGGACCTGACGAACTTATCCGAACGCTGCATGCAACCCGACCGAACGACGAGGCCGGCAAGCGATGCTGTAATCGCCGCATGACTGCTGAACTGCCCGCCCTCTTCGTCTCGCACGGCTCGCCGATGATCGCGCTCGAGCCGGGCGAGGCCGGCGCCTTCATGCGGCGTCTCGGCCCGCAGATCGATGCGACGTTCGGACGCCCGCGCGCGATCGTCTCGGTCTCCGCGCACACCGCGGCGCGCATGCCGGTGCTGCTCGCGGCCGCTCGCCACGAAGCGATCTACGACTTCGGCGGCTTCGATCCGAAGCTGAAGACGCTGCGTTACGACGCGCCCGGCGCACCGGCGCTCGCGCCGCGCGTCGCCGCGCTGCTCGGTGCCGCCGGCATCGCGGTGCAGACGATCGGCGAAGGCGGCCTCGACCACGGCGCATGGACCGCCCTGCGCTTCATCTACCCCGATGCCGACATCCCGATCCTGCCGCTCGCCTTCGTGCCCGATCAGAGCCCGGCCGAGCAGTTCAAGCTCGGCGCAGCGCTCGCGCCGCTCGCCGCCGAAGGCGTGCTGGTGCTCGGCAGCGGCAGCATCACGCACAACCTGCGGCGCATCTTCTCGAACGGCCTCCGCGCGCCGACCGACCAGCCGGAGATCCCGGAGAGCGCGGCCTTTCGCGGCTGGATGAAGCAGCGCAGCGCGGCGCGCGACTGGGACGCGCTGTTCGCCTACCGCACCCAGGCGCCGCATGCGGCCGACATGCACCCGACCGACGAGCACCTGCTGCCGTGGTACGTCGCGGCCGGGGCCGGCGGACGCGACCACGCGCCGGTGCGCCTGCACGACAGCGTGACTCTCGGCAGCCTCGGCATGGACGCGTATGCGTTCGGCGTCCCGGCGCTGCGGCTGGCGGAGGCCTTGCAGGCCGAGCCGACGCCGGCCTGATCGTCCGCTCGGCTACGAGCCCGGCACCGCGCCGACGACGCCGTCGACCAACCAGTCCATCCGCTGGATCGCCGCATCGTCGAGCGCACCGGCCGCGAGTCGCTGGCGGCCGCGGTTGTCGACCAGCGGTGCGGCGAACGGCTTGAAGCGGCCGTCGGCAATCGCTTGACGGCGCGCTTCGACCGACGCGCGCACGGCTGCCGGCAGCTTCGGATCGATCGCTTCCAACGCGACCATGCCCTCGCGCAGGCCGCCCCACACCGGCTGCGGCGTCCAGCGCCCTTCGAGCACCGCGCGCGCAACGCCGCTGTAGTAGCGCCCCCAGTGGTGCGTGACTGCGGCGAGCTGCGCGTCCGGCGCATGCGCCCGCATGTCGCTCTGGTAGCCGACGAAGCGCACGCCCTTCACGGAGAACTGCTTCTGCGCCGCTTCGGCGACCGCTGCCGAGGCGCTGTGGTTCGTCAGCACGTCGGCGCCCTGGTTGACGAGTGCGAGCGCCGCTTCAGCCTCGCGCGCTGGATCGAACCAGGTGTTCAGCCAGAGGACACGGACGACCGCCTTCGGGTCGACCGCGCGCATGCCGAGCGCGAAAGCGTTGATGCCTTGCACGACCTCGGGCACCGGAAAGCCCGCGACATACCCGGCGATCCCCGGGCGGCTGGCCGCCGCCGCGAGCATGCCGGCCAGGTAGCGGCCTTCGTAGTAACGCGCGTTGTAGGTGTTGACGTTCAGCGCGGTCTTGTAGCCGCCCGCATGCTCGAAGCGGATCGCCGGAAACTCGGCAGCGACGCGCAAGGTCGGCTCGAGGTAGCCGAAGCTGGTCGCGAAGATCAGGCCGTGGCCCTCGCGCGCGAGATCGCGGATCACGCGCTCCGAGTCAGCGCCTTCGGCGACCGATTCGACCGCGGTCGTGCGCACCTTGTCGCCGAGCGCTCGCTCCATCTCGCGCCGGCCGAGATCGTGCTGGTGGCTCCAGCCGACGTCGCCGATTGGGCTGACATAGACGAACGCGACCCGCAGCGGCGGCGCGGTTTGCGCGAACACCCGGACGATCGGACCGCAGAGCCCTGCGGCGAACAGCAGCGCATCGCGCCGCGTGAGGTTTTTCGACATGGTTGTCCTCGACATGGCCCTCGGGGGACGACACCGGACGCGGGGGCGCGCGTCCGGCGCACGGGTCATGCCGCTGCGGCGCAACCCTCCGGCTTCAGCACCCGCTCGGTCGAGGCCGGGTGCTTGCGCAGCATCGCCGCCGGCCGACGTGGCCGGCGCACGAACTCGCCGCCGCAGTTCGGGCAGACACCGCCCAGGCGCGTCTCGACGCAGTCGGCGCAGAAGGTGCATTCATACGTGCAGATCCGCGCCTCGGTCGATTCGGGCGGCAGGTCGCGGTCGCAGCACTCGCAGTTCGGTCGCAGCTTCAGCATCGGCGCTCTCCTGCAGTCGGATGAGAGGTCAGTTCGACGCAGCGACGCTCGTCAGCATCCGCGTCATCAGGTAGATGCGCGGCACGATCGAGTCGAGCTCGATGTACTCGTCGCGCGCGTGGTAGCCCCAGCCGGCGAGGCCGAAGCTCTCGAGCACGAGCGCCTTGCCGGAGCGTCCGGCAAAGCCGGCATCGGTCAGCGACTCGACGACGGCCGGCTGGGCGCGTCGCGCTGCATCGAGCAACGCGGGATCGGCGGCGGCATGCACGGGAGCAGCGGCAGCCCACGCCAGCGCCGCCGTCAGGGTCAGCAGCCCGGAGCGCCGGCCGCATCGGGGGTTCAACAGATTGGATGCCATCACGTTCTCCTCGCTGGTCGCACGACCCATCGACCATACCGCAACTTGCCGCATCAAGCGCCGCCGGCCGGCCTCGGCTGCCAAGCGCTAATCGATGCGCAGCCAGCATCAATCCGCACTTTCGATCTCATTGGACGTTCAGCCGCCAGCTGCCTACGATACAAAGCCAAGAAAGGAGATCGCCATGGATCCTCGATTGATGATCGGAACGCAACACCGCAACCTTTGCTGCAACGGTGGCCATCCACCGCCGCGCGCGCCCCGCACCGCGCTCCTCGTGCACGCGATCGTCGCGGTTCTCGCGATCCTGGCCGGCGTGGCCAGCGTCGCGCTCGCCGGCGGCGCGCTGGTCGATGGCCGGGCCTATGCGCCCGGCTTCCGGGTCGGCTCGGCCGCCAGCGGGCCGGGCAGCGAACCGCCTCAGCGCGCGAACGCGGCGAACGCCGAATCGAGGCGCGAGATCATCGCGCTGCGCTCGGCCGCATCGACGAAGCTGGCCTCGAAGCTGTTGCGCGCCAGCGCATAGGCCTCGCGCGCGCCGAGGGCAGGCAGCGCGGCGAACGCCTCGACGAAGTTCTGGTTGATGTAGCCGCCGAAGTAGGCCGGGTCGTCCGAATTGACCGTCGCCTTCAGCCCGGCGGCGAGCAGCTCGGCGAGGTTGTGCTCGGCCATGCTGCCGACCACGCACAGCTTCAGGTTCGACAGCGGGCACACCGTCAGCGCGATGCCCTCGCGCGCCAGGCGCTCGACCAGCGCCGGCTCCTCGACGCAGCGGACGCCATGGTCGATGCGCTCGGCATGCAGCACGTCGAGCGCGTTGCGGATGTACTCGGGCGGCCCTTCCTCGCCGGCGTGGGCGACGCAGCGCAAACCCTCGGCCCGCGCCCGCGCGAAAACCCGCTCGAACTTCTCCGGCGGGTGGCCGCGCTCGCTGCTGTCGAGGCCGACGCCGATGAAGTGCTCGCGGTACGGCAACGCGGCGTCGAAGGTCGCGAGGGCGTCGGCCTCGTCGAGATGGCGCAGGAAGCAGAGGATCAATCGACCGGTGATGCCGAGCTCGCGTTCGCCACGCGCGCAGGCCTGCGCCAGCCCGCGGATCACGGTGCCGAGGTCGATACCACGCGCGGTGTGCGTCTGCGGGTCGAAGAAGATCTCGGCGTGGATCACGTGGTCGGCCGCGGCACGCTGCAGATACGCATAGGCCATGTCGGCGAAGTCGCGCTCCTCGATCAGCACGCTGGCGCCCGCGTAGTAGATATCGAGAAAGCTCTGCAGATCGGTGAACGCGTAGGCCGCGCGCAGCGCCTCGACATCGGGATAGTCCAGCGCGACGCCGTTGCGCTTCGCGAGTTCGAAGATCAGCTCGGGCTCGAGCGAGCCCTCGATGTGGATGTGCAGCTCGGCCTTCGGCATCGCCCGCAGCAGCTCGGGCAGGCGCGATCTCGGGATGGCGTCGAAGTCGATCATGAAAATCAGCTCTGAGGCATTAAGTTCCGAAATGAAGAAGGCCGCATGGAGCGGCCTTCGAGACGAATCGTGGGGCAGCCGTCCAGGGCTGCCGCCGATGCTACTTCGCGCCCGGGACCGTGCCCTCGACGCCCTTCACATAGAACTTGATGCCGCCGAGGAACTTGTCGTCGGCGACCGCGTCCTTCGCGAGCACTTCCTTGCCGTCCGAGCCGACGATCGGGCCCTTCCAGATCACGAAGCTGCCGTCCTTCAAGCCGGCGCGCACCTTGTCGAGCTTGGCCTTCAGATCGGCTGGCACCTTGTCGGAGACCGAGGTCAGGTCGATCGCGCCTTCCTTGACGCCCCACCAGGTGTTGTTGCCGCCCTTCCACGAGCCGTCGAGTGCTTCCTTGGTGGCCTTGATGTAGTACGGGCCCCAGTTGATCACGCTCGATGCAAGGTGCGCCTTCGGGCCGTAGGCCGTCATGTCGCTGTCCCAGCCGAACGCGTACTTGCCGGCCTTCTCGGCGGTCTGCAGCACGGCCGGCGAGTCGGTGTTCTGCATCAGCACGTCGGCGCCGCCGTTCATCAGCGACTGCGCGGCCTCGGTTTCCTTCGGCGGGTTGAACCACTCGTTGACCCAGACCACCTTGGTCTTCACGGCCGGATTGACCGACTGCGCCCCGAGCGTGAAGCTGTTGATGTTGCGGATCACCTCGGGAATCGGGATCGAGCCGACGACGCCGAGCGTGTTGGTCTTCGTCATCCCGCCGGCGACCACGCCGGCCATGTACGCGCCTTCGTAGGTGCGGGTGTCGTACGTCCGCATGTTCTCGGTCTGCTTGTAGCCGGTGGCGTGCTCGAAGCGCACGTCCTTCATGTCGGCCGCGACCTTCAGCATCGGCTCCATGTAGCCGAACGTGGTGCCGAAGATCAGCTTGTTGCCCTGGCTCGCCATGTCGCGGAACACGCGCTCGGCATCGGCCGCTTCGGGCACCTTCTCGACGAAGCTGGTCTTGATCTTGTCGCCGAACTCCTTCTCGAGCGCCTTGCGGCCGTTGTCGTGCGCGAAGGTCCAGCCGCCGTCGCCGACCGGGCCGACGTAGGCGAACGCGATCATCAGCGGTCCGGACGCCGCGGCCGCAGGCGCTGCCGCAGCGGCCGGCGAGGTGGTCGTGGTCGTCGTCGTCGTGACGGTCGTCGCCGGCGCGGAGGCGCCCGCCGGCGCTGTCACGACCACCGTCTCTTCCTTCTTGCTGCAGCCCGCGAGCGCGGCGACCGCGGCCAGCGAGCCCCAGCCCGC
>Ga0070672_100001924_pt1 | contig 13036 bp, 11 predicted proteins | sample KBSM13metaG_FD_66151 | JGI IMG/M metagenome (GOLD analysis project Ga0070672, IMG submission 66151) | Miscanthus rhizosphere microbial communities from Kellogg Biological Station, Michigan, USA - KBS M1-3 metaG | ecosystem: Host-associated > Plants > Roots > Rhizosphere > Soil ... | reverse complement strand
GCCGTGCACCACGTCTTCGACGACGGTCGCGCCCTCTTCCGGATTCTTGAAACGCACCACCGGTGCGCGGCCAGTGGCGGGGCCGGGTCCCTTGCCGTGTCGGCAGCGCCCGTCGTAACGCGGCTTTTCCTTGCGTGCCTGCTGCTCGGCGCGCATCGCATCCAGGTCTTCCTTGCTGCAATAGCAGTGGTACGCCGTCCCGGCCTCGAGCATCTCGGCGATGACGGTCTTGTATCGTGGAAACCGCTCGGTCTGGTAATACGGCCCGAGATCGTGATCCAGTCCCAGCCACTTCATTCCGTCCAGGATCACCTGCACGGCCTCGGGCGATGAACGCTCGAGATCCGTGTCCTCGACCCGCAGGATGAACTGGCCCCCCATGCGGCGCGCGTACAGCCAGCTGAACAGCGCCGTTCGGACGCCACCGATGTGCAGGAGCCCGGTGGGACTGGGGGCGAAGCGGGTGATGACGGAGGACATTGAGGGAATTTCCTGAGTTCCAGCCGGCGTTTGCACCGGTTTTCGGGGGCGCGAATCGTAGCATTTGATTCGTCGGGAGCCGATCTTTAGACTGCGCAGCCTCTCTGAACGGCCCGGGGGTTGCCCCGGAAATCCGTCGGCGGGCGGTTAGCTCAGCGGTAGAGCACTGCTTTCACACGGCAGGGGTCACAGGTTCAAGCCCTGTACCGCCCACCACTCACTTCGGCAGTCCCGCGGCCGACACGACACACCAGACTGCGGGCGGGAATTCGGATTCGACTTTTCGCCGGCTGGCGAGTCGCAAGCGTTCGCGACCCGTCCGCGCGCGTAGTTAGCCCGAGTGACTGACGGCATTCACTGCGCAGCGGCCGCCGAGCGCAGAGCCGGGCCCGGGCATTTTCCCGAAACCGACCGGCTGCTTTCGGTTACACTGCGCACCGGCTTGTGAATCTTTGACCTGCCCGCCGCTGAGCCCGCGCCATTCCAGGCGATATCCCGGCCAGAGCCCGTCACCTCCAAGTACTCGCGAACCGACAGGCATTCCCGCCTGGCGCTACATTTTTGTTTCAAGGAATTCACATGACCAAGCTCTATGTGGGCAACCTGCCCTTCACCGCCAACGAAGACAGCGTGCGCGCGTTGTTCGCCGAATTCGGCACCGTGCAAAGCCTCGCGCTGGTGAACGACCGTGATACCGGAACGCCGCGCGGTTTCGGCTTCGTCGAAATGGACAACAGTGACGCCACGCGCGCCATGCAGAGCCTCAATGGCAAGGACTTCGGCGGCCGGCCGCTCAAGGTGAACGAGGCGCAGGATCGACCCCGCGCCGGTGGCGGCGGATTCAGCCGGCGCTGATAACCCAGCGTGCTGCGACTGACCTTCCACGCAGGCAAAGGCGACTCACCGACACTGATGCTCGCCGCATTCGTGCGCTTCTGCGCGGACGGCAACCTGCGCGGCCCCGACAACTACGTCGTGGCCCGCTGCGTGGAGGGTCTCTGGCACGTCGGAGGCCGCGCTCACCGGGAACTCGATTGCGAAGGACCGGTGCGCGTGCGCATCACCTCGCGTGCGAGTGATGAGCCGGTGCACCGTGGCCCCTACAAGCGACTTCACACGGTGAACGGTGTGCTCCATGGCGACGACGCCAGCATGAATGTCGTCATGCCCGGCCGGGTGGCCGAGGGTGCCGCCGCATGCCACGAGCTCACACTCCTGTCTTCAACACCCGTCGCCCAACCCTGAGCGGAATATTCCAGATGGCAATGCGCAACTATCGTCAAGCCAAGCGAAACCGGGAAGATTCCCGCAAGAAACGCCAGCAGGGAAAACTCGAACGCAAACAGAAACGGGTCATCGACTCGCCTCCGGCCGCGGACGCGGACGCGGTGGCAACGCCAGTCGAACCCGAGTCCAAGGAATCACCATGAAATTTGCAGCCGCCGCGCCGACTGCCGGTCGCAACGCCGTGCGGGAGCGGCAGCGTCGTGATCGTCTCGCCGCTCCGACGCTGCGGGTACGTTTTCCGCAGTTGGGATCCGTGCAGCTCGACTTCGATTTCAGCGACCGGACAGAATTCCTGCCTTCGCCGCAGGTCACGGTATTTCATCCACCCGCGCGCGCGTATTTCTGCTTCGCCTGCCCGTACAGCGATTGCGACGGCGAGTTCAATCTCACCACTACGGTCGACGCGGCCGTGAACGCGCGCGAGGCGCGCACCGAAGGCCAGGTCCGCTGCGCCGGCACTCGCCACGGCGGTACGGCCTGCACGCTGTGCCTCGAGTACTCGATCTCCACCAACTGGCTCTAGCGCGCGCGACCTAAGGGGCTCTGCCTCCTTCGGAAATCCACTAGAGCCGCTCCGGACATTGGGACTAGGCTGCTGCGGTGCGCGAGCGTACGCCTGACAAGAAGAAGACTGCTGCGCCCCGCTGGCGGCACTATGTGTTTGCCGCGGTGCTGACGGGCGTCACTCTGCTCCTCAGGCTGGGAATGCAGCCGTGGGATGGCGGCCAGCCTCTCCTGATCCTGTTTCTCTTTCCCATCGTCATCAGTGCATACCTGGGCGGACTGGGACCTGGACTGCTGGCGACCGTGCTCTCGGGCATCGTGTCGAATTACTTCCTGGAGGCACCGTCCCGCGAATTCTGGTTCGCGTCACCGGTCGCGTTCGTACACTGGTTGTTCATGCTGCTCGCGGGCGCCCTGATCAGTGTGCTGCTGGGTGAGCTCGAGCGAATGCGCCGCGGCCGCGAAGCCGACGCCATCGAACGCCAGCGCATCACCACCGAACGCAAGATCGGGCTCGCCTTTGCGGGGGCACTTACCCTGTTCGGGATCATCGGCATCGTGTCCTACCTGTCGGTGATGCGGCTCAACCAGAACTCGAAACTCGTGGCGCACTCCCAGCTCGTGATGGCGAGCATCGACGCCATCGTCTCGACCACGCTGGAAACCGAATCCGCGAATCGCGGCTACCTGATCACGGGCGAGGAGCTGTTCGCCGCCGAGTACACGCACGCGGTGGGACGCGTAGATGGCCTGTTTCAACAGTTGCGCGACGCGGTCAGCGCGAACCCGCAGCAACTGGCCCGCGTCGGACCTCTGGCCGACGCCGTGCACGCCCGGCTGGCGCACAGCACGCAGATCCTCGACCTCAGGCGCAGCGGCGGTCTCGAGGCGGTGCAACGCTTCCTCGGACAGGGCCCCTATCGCCCCGGCGTCTCGCTGCAGGCGCGCGTGCGCGAGCTCGCGCGGGATATGAAGTCCGCCGAAATCCGCCTGCTCAACGAGCGCGAACGCGACGCGCGCCAGAGCGCGCTGGTCACACAGGCGGTCATCGTATGCGGCAGCGCGCTGACGCTGGTGTTCGTCGGCTTCGCCGTCATTGCCATTCGCCGCGACCGTGCGGGTCGGGCGCGCGCCGAGGCCGAGCTCGGCCGCTTCTTCGACCTGTCGCTCGAGCTTTTCGTGATTAGCGACAGCAGCGGCTACTTCAGACGGATGAGCCGGGCCATCACCGAAATGCTGGGTTACAGCGTCGAGGAGGCACAGGGCACGCCCTATATTGACTTGATTCATCCCGACGATCGTTCGCCCACCAGGCTCGCCGCCGATACGTTGCTGGTCAGCGGCAAACGCGTGGACCAGTTCGTCAACCGCTACCGGCACAAGGATGGCAGCTGGCGCACGCTCTCGTGGCGCGCCGTGCCCAGCGGCAATCTCATTTATGCCTCGGCACGCGATGTCACGGATTCGGTTCGCGTCGAGCTCGAGTTGCGTGAGGCCAAGGAACAACTGGAGGAGCGCGTCGCGGTACGCACGCGCCAGCTCGAAGAATCGCACGAAGCTCTTTCGAGCAGCGAACGCCGTTTCCGCGCGCTCATCGAGAACAGCACAGACGGCGTGGTGCTCATCGATGCAACAGGTCATGTCCTCTATGTCAGCCCCGCGGTCACGAACATCGAGGGCTACACGCCCGAGGACCTGGTGGGCAAGCGCGGCCGCATCAACGCACACCCGGAAGATGTAGCGGTACTTACCGATGCGCTCGCCAGGGTCAAGGCCGAGCCGGGCAAACCGGTGCGCATGGTCTGGCGCCAGCGCCACAAGGATGGGCACTGGATGTGGCTGGAAGGAGTCGCCACCAATCTCCTCGATGACCCTTCGGTGCGCGCCATTGTCACCAACTACCACGACATCACGGAGCGACTGGCACACGAGACACAACTCGCCGACCAGGTGCGGCGCCTGGCGCTGTTGTCGCGCATCACACGTGCCATCGGGGAGCGCCAGGACCTGCGCAGCGTTTTCCAGGTGGTGGTCGCGCGACTCGAGGATGAACTGCCGGTGGATTTCTGCGGCATTTATCTGCACGAGGCGCAGCAGCAGCGCCTCTCGGTGGCGTGCATCGGCACGCGCAGCGAGCCCACCGCGGTGCAGCTCGTCATGACGCAGGATGCGACGATCCCGATCGACGAAGACGATATCGCGCGCTGCATGCGGGGCGAACTCGTGTACGAGCCGGACATCGCCACCTCGACATTCCCGTTCCTGCAACGTCTCGCGGGCGTCGGCCTGGGCGCCATGGTGATCGCGCCGCTGCTGGTGGAGAGCAAGGTATTCGGCGTGCTCGTCTGTGCGCGCCGGCGGGCGGACAGTTTTTCGAGCGGCGAATGCGAATTCCTGCGCCAGGCAAGCGAGCACACCGCCCTGGCCGCGAACCAGGTACAGCTCCACGAAGCGCTCCAGCAGGCCTACGACGACCTGCGCAAGACCCAGCAACAGTTCCTGCAGCAGGAACGGCTGCGGGCGCTGGGGCAGATGGCGAGTGGCATCGCGCACGACATCAACAATGCGATATCGCCCGTCGCGCTGTACGCGGAGGCACTGCTGGAGCGCGAGCCGAATCTCTCCGCTCGCGGCAGAAGCCATCTCGAGATCATCCAGCGCGCCGTCGACGACGTGGCGCAGACCGTGGCACGCATGGGTGAGTTCTACCGGCAGCGCGAACCGCAGGCCGCGCTGGTGCCCGTCAATTTCAACAAGCTCGTGCGCCAGGTGGTCGACCTCACCCAGGCGCGCTGGAGCGACATGGCGTTGCAACGGGGCGCCGCCATCGAGATGCGGCTCGAACTCGCCCAGGAGCTCGCGCCGGTCGCCGTCGCCGAAAATGAAATCCGCGATGCACTCGTGAACCTGGTCTTCAATGCGGTGGATGCCATGCCGCGCGGCGGCGTCCTCACGCTGCGCACCCGCCAGTCATCGACCGGCGCTCCTTCGGTCATTCTCGAGGTCATCGACAACGGCATTGGCATGGACGAGGAAACCAAGCGGCGTTGTCTCGAACCCTTCTTCACCACCAAGGGCACTCGCGGTACCGGCCTGGGCCTCGCCATGGTCTACGGGGTTGCGCAGCGTCACGGCGCGACACTGGAAGTGGAGAGCGAACCCGACCGGGGCACCCTGGTGCGCCTGGTATTCATCGCCGCGGAGACCGAGGCGACCGTCGCGAGCGGCCGCCACAAGCCGCCGGTGAAGCCGATGAAAATCCTGATCGTCGACGACGACCCGATGTTGCTCAAGTCGGTGCGCGACGCGCTCGAGAACGATGGTCACGAAGTCACCACGGCAAACGGTGGCCAGGCCGGCATCGACGCCTTCCTCGCGTCCCACGCCGCTGGCAAACCCTATCCTGTAGTCATCACGGATCTCGGCATGCCGCACGTCGATGGCAGCAAGGTCGCCGCCGCGATCAAGGCCACGCTCCCGTCCACGATCGTCCTCATGCTCACCGGCTGGGGCCGCAGACTGATCGCGGAGGGCGAGATGCCCCCCGGCGTGGATGCCGTATTGTCGAAGCCACCGAAGATCGCCGAGCTTCGGGCCGCGCTGGCGAGATTTGTGCCGGGTGGCGAAAGTGGCGATTAGCGGAAAATGGGGACATTCCTATTTTTGAAATGGGGACGATTCAAAAATAGGAATGTCCCCATTTTCCGCTAGTGCGAGTCGCGCGTGACCTGTGCGCCGCTCTTTCCCACCAGCACATCCAGATCGGCGCCGAGGTGCGCCTGCTGCACGTGGTCGACGTAGAGCTTGTACCAGCCACGCGTGGGTTGTGACGCGGGCCGCCAGGCGGCGTGCCGTTGCGCGAGTTCGGCGGCGCTGACGTCCAGGTGCAGGCGCCGGCCGGGCACGTCGACCTCGATCATGTCGCCATTGCGCACCAGCGCCAGCGGACCGCCGGCGGCGGCCTCGGGCGATACGTGCAGCACCACGCTGCCGTAGGCGGTTCCGCTCATGCGCGCATCCGAGATACGCAGGATGTCGGTGATGCCACGCCGCAGTAGTTTGGGCGGCAGCGGCATGTTGCCGACCTCCGCCATGCCGGGATAACCCTTCGGCCCGCAGCCCTTGAGCACCATGACGCAGTGCTCGTCGATGTCGAGATTCTCGTCGTCGATGCGCGCGTGGAAGTCTTCGATGCTCTCGAAGACCACCGCGCGCCCGCGATGCTGCAACAGGTGCGGCGACGCGGCGGAAGGCTTGATGACGGCGCCGTCCGGCGCGAGATTGCCGCGCAATACGGCAATACCGGCCGCGGGCTTGAACGGCGCGTCGAACGCGCGGATCACCTCGCGGTTCCAGCAGGGCGCATCGGCGATGTTTTCGCCCAGCGTGCGGCCGTTGGCGGTGCGCGCGCCGAGGTCGAGCAGCGACGCCACCTCGCGCATCACGGCCGGCAGACCGCCGGCGTAATAGAAATCTTCCATCAGGTACTTGCCCGAGGGCTGCAGGTCGACGAGACAGGGCAGCGCGGATCCGAGCCGGTCCCAGTCGTCGAGCGACAGCGGCACACCCACTCGCCCGGCGATGGCCAGCAGGTGAATGACCGCGTTGGTAGACCCGCCGATCGCAGCGTTCACGCGGATGGCGTTCTCGAAGGCGGCGCGCGTGAGAATTCTCGACAGCGCCAGGTCTTCTTCCACCATTTCGACGATGCGCCGCCCGGTGAGCTGCGCCTGCCGGTAGCGGCGCGAGTCCACGGCCGGAATCGCGGCATTGCCGGGTAGTGAGACGCCCAGCGCCTCCACCATGCTGGCCATGGTCGAGGCCGTGCCCATGGTCATGCAGTGGCCCTTGGAGCGGTGCATGCACGATTCGGCGGCGGTGAATTCCTCCTGCGACATGCGTCCGCCGCGCACGTCCTCGGACATCTGCCACACGCCGGTGCCGGAACCTATCTGCTTGCCGCGGAAGCGACCCGACAGCATGGGCCCGCCGGAAATTCCAATCGTCGGCAGATCGCAGCTCGCCGCACCCATCAGCAGCGCCGGCGTGGTTTTGTCGCAGCCCATGAGCAGCACCACGCCATCGAGCGGATTTCCGCGAATCGATTCTTCGACGTCCATGCTGGCGAGATTGCGGAACAACATCGCGGTGGGCCGCAGTTGCGTCTCGCCGAGCGACATTACGGGGAACTCGAGCGGAAAACCGCCGGCTTCATAGACACCGCGCTTCACGAACTCCGCGAGCTCGCGGAAATGTCCGTTGCAGGGTGTCAGCTCACTCCAGGTGTTGCAGATGCCGATGACCGGGCGGCCGTCGAACATGTCGTCCGGATAGCCCTGGTTCTTGATCCAGCTGCGATGCAGGAATCCATCTTTGCCCGCGCGGCCAAACCATTCCTGACTGCGCCGGTGGCGTTTTTTGCGATCGTCCATTCGCGGGCAGCGTACAAAACGCCGCAATATGCGAACAATATTTTTCTGCCCGCGAATGATATCGCGTTGTGTATCCGTGAGGATTTCAGGAGGCGACCTTCAGGTCCGGCGCGATGCCATAACTACTCACCGCCGATGTCTTCAACGCACGCAACAGCACGTTGGCGGCAGGCGACAGCAACCAGTCGGTGCGCGTGATGATGCCGAACGCGTCCATCGAACATGACAATGTCATGGGAAGGATTGCGACCATCCCGTAGGTGGCGTAGTAACGCGCCACCTCGGTGGGCACCACGGAAATGAAATCGGTCTGCTGCAGCATCTTGGTCACGAACAGCAGTGATGCGGTTTCGATGAGCTGCGTCGGCGGCGCCAGCCCCGCTTCGCGGAACATCAGGTCGAAGCGATGACGCAGCACACTGCCGATCGGCGGCACGATCCAGCCCTTCTTTTCCACCGCCGCCAGTGTCAGTCCCGCCACGTTGAGCAAGGGGTGTCCGGGCCGCACCACGGCGCACACCGGCTCCTCTGCCAGCCGTTCATAGCGCAACCCGGTCTTGTCCTGCCGCTCGAACAGGCGGCCGACCATGATGTCCAGCTTGCCCTGCGCGAGTTGCTCGATCAGAACATTGCTCGATTCGACGCTGAGTTCGACGCGCAGCTTCGGGTTCTCGCGCGCCACGATCATGATGGCATTGGGGATCAGGCTGAGCGCCGGCCCGGTGATCGCGCCGAGACTCACATGCCCCGAGAGCCCGGTCTTGAGCGCGTCCACTTCCTGGCCGGCCTCGCGCAGGCTCGACAGCGCGATGCGCGCGTGGCGGATCATGGTTTCGCCGTACCAGTTCGGACGCATGCCGCGCGGCTGGCGTTCGAACAAGGTCACGCCGAGCATGTCTTCGAGATCCTTGAGCAGCTTGGAAGCCGCGGGCTGCGACATGTTCAGCACCTCGGCGGCCCGGTGGATGTTGCCCTCGTCGCAAATGGCGGTGAGCAGCATGAGCTGGCGTGTCTTCAGGCGCGCGCGGATGAACCAAGGCGTAGGCGCGGACATATGTTTTCCCCCTGTTGTCCGAAGCTAAGTATATTTGTCTGAGTATAGCTCCGTAACAATCTCGGCCTTGTTGGATATGGATACCAATCTCATGATGGCTCGGCCACGGGTCGTGCCGTCAGGCGCACAGGAGGGGGTCATGGCAGGGTTCATTCGACAGAAGCTGGCGCTGGGACTGATCGTGCTGCTCAGTGCCTGTTCGGGCGGGGAGCATTCCGGCGCAGGCAAACCGCTGGTGCTGGGATTCAGCCAGATCGGCGCCGAAAGTGAATGGCGTACCGCGAACACCACGTCCGTGCAGAGCGCCGCGCAGGAAGCCGGCATCACGCTGCGTTTCTCGGACGCCCAGCAGAAGCAGGAAAACCAGATCAAGGCGCTGCGCTCCTTCATCGCGCAACGCGTGAATGTCATTGCCTTCTCGCCGGTGGTCGAAACCGGCTGGGAAACCGTGCTGCGCGAGGCCAAGGCCGCGAAGATTCCCGTGATCCTCACCGATCGCGCGGTCGAGGTCAGCGACGATTCATTGTTCGTGTCGCTGATCGGCTCGGATTTCGTCGAGGAAGGCCGGCGCGCCGGCCGCTGGCTGCTGGAACACACCAAGGGCACCGAAGGCGACGTCAACATCGTCGAACTGCAGGGCACGGTGGGCTCCGCGCCCGCCAACGATCGCAAGAAAGGATTCGCCGAAATCATTGCGGCCGATCCACGCTACAAGATCATCCGTTCACAGACCGGCGACTTCACGCGCGCCAAGGGCAAGGAAGTCATGGAGGCCTTCCTCAAGGCCGAAGGCAGGCGGATCAACGTGCTGTTCGCGCACAACGATGACATGGCCATCGGCGCCATCCAGGCGATCGAGGAAGCCGGATTCAAACCGGGCAGCGACATCACCATCATTTCCATTGACGGCGTCAAAGGCGCGTTCGAAGCCATGATCGCCGGCAAGCTCAATGTCACCGTGGAATGCAGCCCGCTGCTGGGTCCGCAGCTCATGGCGGCGGTCAAGGACGTGGCGGCCGGCAAGCCCATCCCGAAGCGCATCATCACCGAGGAATCGGTGTTCCCGATGGAAGTCGCGGCGCAGGAATTGCCGAAGCGCAAGTACTGAGCAGGTCATGCGCCCTTTCGGGAAGCTGGAAGATGGCCGAACCGTCGAGGCCATCGTGCTGGGCGATCCGCAGGGCCTGCAGGTGGAGGTGCTGACGTACGGTGCGATCCTGCGCCGCCTTACCTTCCCGGTGCGAGGTCTGCGACGCGATCTCATCCTGTCGTTGCCGACGCTCGAGGACTACGTACACGACCGCGCTTACGTGGGCGCACTGGTAGGGCGATACGGCAACCGCATCGCGGACGCCCGGTTTTCGCTCGAGGGGCGCGAATACGCGGTCACGGCCAATGAAGGTGCGAATCACCTGCATGGTGGTGCGCAGGGTTTCGGCAAGCGGCTGTGGCGCGTGCTCGCACTTCACGAGAGCGGCGCGCCACAACTCGAGCTGGGGCTGATCTCCCCGGCGGGCGAAGAAGGTTATCCGGGTCAGCTCGATGTCACGGCGACGATCGCGGTATTGCCCGGTACCCTGCGCATGACCCTGCTCGCACGCACCGATGCGGCGACGCCGGTGAATCTCACCTATCACCCCTACTTCAACCTCGCCGCCGATGCCCGCGTTCCCGCGACCCGCCAGTCGCTGCGCATCCCGGCGAGCCACTATCTACCGGTTCGCAGCGGTCTGATTCCCACCGGTGAGATCGCCTCCGTGGAGGGCACGGCCTTCGATTTCCGCCACACACGCACGCTGGCGCCGCCGGATCCCGGCAGCGTCGCGCAGCTCGCGCTGGCGGGCGGATACGATCACTGCTGGGTGCTCGACCCCGGCGCCGACTGCGCCTGCGAACTGCACTCGCCGGACGATGACCTGACGCTGACCATGAGTGGCAGTGGCCCCGGGCTGCAGTTCTACAACGGCCAGTTCCTGGCGCGCACGCACCCGGACATCGGCAGCGGCGTGATTCTCGAGCCACAGGGCCTGCCGAATGCGCCCAATGAGCGCGGCTTTCCCTCTTCCATCCTGCGACCCGGCGACGAGTATCGCGCCGACATCGCCTATCACTTGGCCGCCTGATGCAGCGGCGTGACTTCATCGTAGGCGGCCTGGGTGCCTGCGCGCTCGCGCCCTCGCCCGGCGCAGCGGCGGACGCCACGGGCGATGTGCGCATCCATGATCCGGTGCTGATTCGCGAACGCGACACTTACTATCTCTTCGGCACGGGCCGCGGCATTGCCGCTTTCAGCAGCACCGACCTGCGACTCTGGAACAAGGAACCGCCGGTGTTCGACTCGCCGCCGGCGTGGACGGCGAGCGTGGTCGAGAATTTCCAGGGCCGCTTCTGGGCTCCGGACATCTCATTCCACGATGGCGTCTATTATCTTTTTTACTGCGTCTCCACCGGCGGGAAAATCCGCTCGGCCATCGGCGTCGCGACCAACCGGACGCTCGACCGGCGCTCTGCTGATTTCCGCTGGGAAGACCACGGTATCGTGGTGCAATCGGTGCCCTACCGCGATCTGTGGAACGCCATCGATCCACAACTCATCGTCGCGGCCGACGGCACGCCCTGGCTGGCGTTCGGTTCGTTCTGGGCGGGCCTCCGGCTGGTCAAACTCGCACCCGACCGGCTGCGGCTCGCCGAGCCGCAGCAATGGCGTTCGCTCGCCAAGCGCGAACGCTCGGTGCTCATCGACGATGCCGAACCCGAGCCGGCCTCGATCGAAGCGCCATTCATTTTTCGCCGTGACTCTTACTACTACCTGTTCGCGTCCTGGGATCACTGCTGTCGTGGCGTCAACAGCGACTACAAGGTAGTCGTCGGCCGCTCGCGCGAGATCACCGGTCCGTATCTCGATGCCAGCGACGAACGCATGGACAAGGGCGGCGGAACCCTGGTCATCGCCGGCAACGCGCGCTGGCCCGGCATCGGACACAACAGCGTCTACACCTTCGATGGCCACGACTACTTCGTCGCGCATGCCTACGACGCGCGCGATCGCGGCTGGTCGAAGCTCAGGATTTTCGAACTGCAATGGGATGACGGATGGCCGCGACTCGACCCGCGCGCACTGGATACAGCGTGAATCCGCGCGGCCATCCACTTTTGTCCGTGAACGATGCACACGTGAGTATCGCGGCGCGTGAGCGCCTCGATACCCGCGCCACGCCGCCTATACTCGCCCACTTTCCGCGCCTCTTCCGGAGTCCACGCCCATGAACCGTTTCTCGACTCGCCGCCAGTTCCTGTCGAATGCCGGCATCGCCGGATTTGGCCTCGCCGCCGCGTCCAGCTTTTCGCTGCCGGGTTACGCCCAGTCCAGCGGGCGTACCGCGCGCGCCACGCTCGGGCTGGCCCTGCCGCGTGCGGATTTCAATCCGCGCCTGTTCGGTGCGTTCCTCGAGCACCTGGGTCGGTCTATCTACACGGGAGTCTACGATCCGGGCAACTCGCTCTCTGACAAGCGTGGATTCCGCAAGGACGTCATCAGGGAAGTCGCCGACCTGCACGTGCCCATCATCCGTTACCCGGGCGGCAACATGGTGTCGGGTTACAACTGGCAGGATGGCGTGGGCCCGAAGAAGAATCGCCCCACGGTGCTGGAGCGCGCATGGAACTCGATCGAGACCAACCAGTTCGGCACCAATGATTTCATGGACTGGGCCAAGGCCGTGGGCACCGAGCCATTGCTCGGATTCAACCTCGGCACCGGCACTTCCGAAATGGCCGTGGCCTACATCGAGTACTGCAACTACGCCAAGGGCACGAAGTGGAGCGAGCTGCGTCGCTCGCATGGCTACGACCAGCCGCACAAGGTGAAGTACTGGTGTCTCGGAAATGAAATGGATGGTCCCTGGCAGATGGGCCGACTCACGGCGCGTGAATACGGCCGCAAGGCGCGTGATATCGCCCAGCAGGCGCGCGTGATCGATCCGGACGTGAAACTCATCGCCTGCGGCTCGAGCAACACCATCCTGCCCACCTATCTCACCTGGGATCGCGAAGTGCTCGAGGAATGCTACGACCAGGTCGACGGCATCTCGCTGCACAACTATTTCGGCAACGAGCCCGAGCTCTCGGGCGGCAAGTCCGAGCGCTTCCTGGCGCAGAACCTCGACATGGAGCGGCAGATCCAGGAGATCACCGCCGTGGCGGACTACGTGCAGGGACTGTATCGCTCGCCCAAGCAGCTGTGGTTGTCGTTCGACGAATGGAACGTCTGGTATCGCGC
>Ga0070672_100001921_pt1 | contig 13040 bp, 10 predicted proteins | sample KBSM13metaG_FD_66151 | JGI IMG/M metagenome (GOLD analysis project Ga0070672, IMG submission 66151) | Miscanthus rhizosphere microbial communities from Kellogg Biological Station, Michigan, USA - KBS M1-3 metaG | ecosystem: Host-associated > Plants > Roots > Rhizosphere > Soil ... | reverse complement strand
GAGCGCAGCACGTCGCGTTGCGCGAGGTCCGGTCGCGACGCGTTTCTTTCGAGCGGCAGCCAATGGCGATGCCGGTAGATGTGCATCGACGCTCGTCGCAGAAATGCGTGCATGAGTAGTTCTGCGACCCTACCTGTTGAACGGCGCGCGCATCAGCCCGAGGAAAGCCTTCGGGTAGGCTGGGTCCTTGAGTCCCAAGGACCCGACGGCCCGGTCGGTTGGCAGGAACCAGGTGCCGAAGACCAGGTCCCACACGATGACGGTGTTCCCGTAGTTCGCGTTGGACTCGCGCGGTTCGCGCGAATGATGCCACCGGTGCGTTTCGGCGCTGCCGACGATGTAGTTGAGGAAGCCGTAGCGCAGACGGACGTTGCAGTGCTGAAAAAAACCGTTGGACGCGTACGCGAGGTAGTAGAGGGCGAGCACCGTGGCGTCGACTCCCAGGAGCAGGAATGGGAGACTGTCGAGGCACATCTGCAGCGCCTTCTCGATCGGGTGGAAGCGCGCGGTGTTGAGCCAGTACAGCTGATCGACGGAGTGATGCACGGAGTGGAGGCGCCATAGCGTGTCGCTCTCGTGCGCGGCGCGGTGCAGCCAGTAGCGCATGAAGTCGACGGCCAGCACCATGAGGACTGCCTGCGTCCATATGGGCCAGCTGTGCGGCCACGCGCGTGCGACTGGAAGATTCAGCGATCGTGCGGGCTCGATCAGCGCGTTCGCGAAGAGGAGCCCGACCACCGGCGGCATCGCCAACTGCACCACGATCATAAAGATCAGGTCCGTCTTGATCTCGCGGGCGGGCGGGCGCCAGGTTTCGCGGTTTGGCTGTCGTAACTCGAGCCACGTGACGATGGCCGCGACCGACACCGCGGGAAGGTACGTACTCACGATCAGTGGCATGCCGGCAGCTTGCAGCACGGCGTACAACGCGAATGCCCCGGCCATTGTGGCCGGATAGTGAATCGACGGCAGCCACTTAGCCATGGCGTGTATGCAGGTGGCCGAATACGAACAGGTAACTCGCCAGGCCGAGGTGAAAGACAGTCGGCAGCGGACTTCCGAACCACCGCTCCTCGCGCAAGACGGTTGCTCCAAGAATCAGTCGTGTAAGCATCGTCGCCGCGTACAGCCCTGCAATCGTCAGCAGGAATCTGCCGGCCTTCTGGTTCGGAGTCACTGCGTCGTTCGAGACACGCCAGGCGGTGAGCGCGAGCCAGGCCACTATGAAAATCTGGGCGACGACGAGCAGCGGGTAGGGCAGCACGCCGCTATGCCATGACTCGAACCGTGGCAGCAGTGGCGAGTCGATCACAAGGGCGAGTGGCTGCGCAATGACGCGAAAGACAAAGAGCGCCGTCAACGCCCAGAGCCATCGCCCGTAGGTCTGCACGTCTTCACTTATCGGCAGGATTTGGAAGCGACGTGAGACGAGTGTCGCGCCTCGTACATGCCGGGTCCGAAGGGCAGGACCCGGCCTACGTCTGCCAAGTTACTCGGGTCGAAGCGCGTCGATGACATCCACCCGCGATGCGCGCGCGGCCGGAATCAGCGACGCAACGAGAGCGGCGACCACGAGCACGAAGGCGGCGCCGAGTGTCGGCAGGAGTCCAGGCAAGCTGACCTCGTTGATGTAAGCCGCCACCGCCCGAGTCAGGGCAAGCCCTCCAAGCAATCCGGCCACGACTCCGACCGCCGCGATCGTCGCGCCTTCCTTCACCACTCCGTGCAGCAAGTCCTTCGGCGCGGATCCGATCGCGAGCCGAATGCCGAACTCACGTGTCCGCGCGCTCACCGAGAATGCGAGCACGCCTGCCACGCCGACGATTGCGATGAGCAGCGCGACACCGGCAAAGCCGCCGAACACCAGCGCGTTCAGTCGATTGGGCGCCAGCACCTCCGCACGCACGTCGTCGAGCGTCGCCGCCTTTTCAACGGGCTGATCGGCAGAGAGATCTCTGATGATGCGCGTGATGGGCGGCACGAGCGCGTACGGATCGGTCCGCGCGTGCACGAACAGCCTCCCGCCACCCAGCGCCTGGCCCAGCGGGTGATAAATGGTCACCGCCGGGCCCGGAACTACGTTCTCATCATCGACGTCCGCAACGACGCCAACGATTCGCCTGGGTTCTGGGCTGACATCGATGAACTTCATCACCGGATCGCTCCACATCACGTGACGGTTCACCGCATCCTGGTTGGGAAACATCCGTTGCGCCAGGCTCTGGCTCACGATCACGACTTTCTCCGACTCGCGGCGGTCCGCGTCGTTGAAGTCGCGGCCCGCAATAACCGGGACTCCGAGGGCGGCGAAGAACCCGGGCGACACAGTACGGAAACGTCCACGTGGATCTTCTTCGCCGTCGACCTTGGCGTAACCTTCAGCTGTGAACTGAAAGCCCGGGCCGAAGCCTCCGGCCTCGCGCCAGGGCACGAGCGTGCCCACGGCCACACGCTCCACTCCCGGGAGCGCCGAAATGCGACGGAGTACTTCGTCGTAGAACGCCGTGACCTGTCCCGGTTCGCGTCCCGAGATCACGGGCACGTGGAGTGCGAGCACATTGCTGGTGTTGAGCTTCAACTGTGCGGTCTGCAGCTCGATGAGCGTCGCCAGCAACATCCCGGCGCCGGCGAGCAGCACGAATGAGGCCGCGATCTGCAAGACCGCGAACACGCGCAGGCGCCGGTTCGTTCCCGTGGTCAATCGGGCGCTCCCATTCGACAAGCCGAACCCGCTGGACGCCTCGGCACTTGGCAGTCTCGGGACGAACGCCAGAAGCGTCGCGGCAAGGAGTGCCAGACCCACGCCGATCCACAGCAGGCTCGAGTCGATGGTGACGTCGAGCGCGCGCACGGAGAATCGCGCCGCATATCGCGAGAGGATCGACACCATCGGTCGCGCCATCAGCACGCCAATCACGGCGCCCGTGCCGCACAGCAGCAGGCTCTCTGCAAGCAGCGTTCGACGAAGCGCGCCAGCGCGCGCGCCGAGCGCCGCGCGCACGGCCAGCTCGCCTTCGCGACGCACCGATCGCGCGAGGATCAGATTCGCGACGTTGGAGCACGCGATCACGAAGACCAGAGCGGAAGCGGCAAGGAGGATCCACAGCACCGTCCTGGCCGGGGAAGTAATCTGATCGCGCAGGCGTATGGCATCGATGCGGTAGTCAGCCTTCGCTGAATACACGTCGGGATACTCGCGGCGGATCGCATCGTGTGCGGTGCGCAGCTCGGCGCGCGCCGCGTCGAGGTCGGAGCCGGGCGCGAGGCGCCCGAACAGCTCGGTCATGCGGTGAACGCGCCCTGTGACCATCGTTGCCGAAAGATGGTGTGGACTGGTGACGATGTTGGCGATGATCTCGGTGTCCTGCGGATAAGGCACTGACGGCTCGAGGACCCCGATCACAGTGGCGGCGCGCGAGTCCAATCTCACGGCCTTTCCAATCACGGACGGATCACTCTTGAACTCCGTCGTCCAGAAACGATAGGTCAGCACCACTACGCCTGCGGCCTGCGGCCCATCGTCTGATGCGTTGATCAATCGGCCGAGCACCGGGCGCAGGCCCATGACCTCGAAATACGATCCCCCGACGACGCCGGCGCTGACGACGCGCGGTTCACCAAGGCCGAGCATCGTGAAGCCGATCGTGGAGAAGTCGCCGAAAGAGGTGATCGACTTGACGCGGGCTTTGAGGTCATCGATCTCGGGGACGGAGAACGTCGTGTTCTGAGTGCCAAGGCCAGGCGCACTTTGACGGATGTAGATCAGGCGGTCTTCATCGCGATTGGTGAGTGGTTTGAGCAGGACGCCGCGAACCACGCTGAAGATGGCGGCGTTCGCGCCGATGCCGAGCGCAAGCGTCAGCACGACGGTAATCGTCAAGCCTCTGGCCCTCAGCAGCGAACGCAACGCAAATCTGAGATCAGTCACGAAACTCATAAATCCACAGCCTCTCGACGAGGGCGCTTCCCACGGCGCGTCTTCAGCCCGCTGGGCGCCTCTACTTATAGTCGAATGAACCGCCGCCGGATCGACACTTCCAACTCCCAATGGCCGATCTCTGGGCGTTGGCTCCAGGGAGTCGCGAGTTTCTGGTTCAGAGCGTCTTGAGGTAAGCCAGCAACGCACCGACTTGAGACTTCAGTACCCGCGACTCGACTTCCTTGCGATCGTTCACCGGGTCGAGGCCGCTGGTGTCGGGGCACAGGTTGGAGCCGAAAGTGTGGCCAGCGTTGGACTTGGCCGGAACGGTCGTGTCGTATTCCTTGACCAGGAGCGTCTCACTCGGACCGTAGCGCGAGGCCGGCCGAGTCGCCCACTCGAATCCGACGAGCGCCTCGTCGTAGTTCAGGTTGCCGCGCAGGAATTTCTGCGGACGCGTGGATGGACATACCAACTGGCCTAGCGTCGGAACCGAGCCGTTGTGGAGATAAGGCGCCTGGGCCCAGATGCCGTGGAGGACATCGGCCTTGTAGCCGTTGGCGCCCTCAGCCACGCGCCGAGGCGTGTCGCGGAAGTACTCGTCGAGTCTCGCCTGCCAGTCGCCTTGGGGCACACACCAGTCCGCGCCCGGTTGCCCCTTGTTGTTCTCGCCGTAAATGCCGCAGGCCTCGGTGACCAGTGCCGCGAGGCCGTAGCGAGACACCTCGGTGTTGACCATCGTCCGGTTCGGGTCCACGCCGAGTTTCGCGGCCGGATAGATCGTCTGATTGCGTGAGGTGTGGCAGCTCGCGCAGTTCGCTTTGAAGAGCGCCTTGCCTTCGCGCGCGCGCGTCAGGTCGACGTTCGTAAACGGGTATGGCGGCGGCGGCAGATTGTCGATGAACGGGTTGAGCGGCTCGTGAATGTGCACGTTCACCATTCGTGGATCGCCTGTCGCCGACGCGCCCGAGGCAAGCGTTCGCGAGGACGCGCCCTGATTGCCGTCCCAGTTGGCGTGATAGCGTTCCACGGCCCAATTGACGCTCTTGACGTCGATCGGCGCTGGTACGGGCGGAGCCCAGGCCGGAATGTTCTTGAAGATGCGTTCGCCGGCGACTTTCGCATCGGTGACCGCGTCGGTCATCCCCGGCGTGTCTGTCGGAAGGCCATTGGCCTTCGAGAACCCGGTGAAGATCGGGCTCTTCGCGTTATCGCTCTTCACGAACTCGATGAAGCTGTTGTCGGTTCGGCGCGTGTGAATCGCGACCAGGCCAGACGCGATGCCGAACGCATCCATCTGACCAGGACGGTCCTCGAGGACGTCCGGGAGCGGCCGCTTGTAGGCGTTGTTCTTGGCGACGACGTAGTAGATGAAGTGCGTCTTCACGCCGATGGCGATGAGATCCTTCATGACATCCGGAAATTTGTCGGCAACGGCCAGCGTCTGTATCTTCGCGCGCGCGATCTGCGCCGGCGATGAACCGTACATCGTCTCCGGGTGGTCGAGCACCTTCTTCAGCATCGCCCCATACAACGCGCGGACGGCATCCCTGTTGGGCGAGATGTTGGCGGGGTTCACTGGTGTCGTCGACGTGGGATCGAACCCCGATTCGACCAGCGCCGCGGCGGTGAGCATCAGCAGCTTCGAGTAGTACTGCGCCTCGATTTCCGTGTTCGGCATCCCGGGAAGAAATTTCATCCTGCCGCCGACGACGACACGACCGACATGGCACCCCGCGCACGAGAAGAACACGCGATCCATGGATCCGGGCGTGCCAAAGCCCTTGCGATCGTTCTCCCAGTTCTCTTCCTGGTTGGCGGTCCTGAGCTTGGCGAGGAGCAGACTGGTGATTTGAAACACGCTTTTCAGTCGCAGTTGCGTGTCGTAGCGTTTCATCTCGATGTCCGAGAGCGGTTCGAACGATTTCGGGTTCTCGTACGCGAACCCGAATGGCAACGGTGACAGCCGCTCGCTGACCGGCCGCGCTACGCCGTCGACGTAATCGGCCGGGTTCGGTCCGACGCCGAGGTGATCGAATGTCCACGCGGCCGATGGTCCGGATCCGATCGGCATGGTGGTCTGATGCTTCCAGATCCGCGCGATTTTCTGGAGGGCTGGATCCGGATCGTTTGGATCCAGGTCGATGATCGTCTTGAACAGCACGAACGGGACGCCGTTGAATCCAACCGGGTAGTCGCGGAACCAACTCCACGCCAACTGCGGGTTCTGTCCGCTGCGGAAGCCATACTTCGCTGCGCGGCCGGGATCGGCGTCGTTCAAATAGCCCTCTAGCGCGTTGTCCCGCTTCTTGATCTCGGCTGCCCAATCGGTAACCACCTGCCCATCCACCCACGACACGATGTCGTCGCTCGTATCGTTGGTCAGCGGTCCGACCAGTCCCGCGGTTCCCGTGGCCACTGCTGCCGTCGTCGCCTTGGTCGCCGTGCCCTCGTTGGCCGCCTGGCGGCCGCACCCACACACGAGAAGGGTCAGCAAGACGCAAAAAACGACCGCTATGCGGCTGGTTGTGGAATTTCTGGACGCGCTTTCCCGGCATAGCGGTCGCAGGCGCGCGAAGCGCGCCAAGAAACACTGCCGATCAGGCAAGGGCTCCGCGGAGATCGTGAGAACGGAGCCCTTGACTGGTCGGATCCTGTTGATGGACATCTCAAATCACCTCGGCATTGCCGGCCGCCGCAAGCGGCCAGAACTGACGCGTGGTACCCGCGTCGGCGAATCGGAGAGAGAACGTGGTGGCGTACAGGTTCTGGTCGTCGAGTTGAAGTCGCCCGAACCGCCGTTCCAAGGGGAACGCAGGCTCACCGGGCGCGGGGTCAGGCCGGGACAGATCCTGAAGACCCAGCACAGCGATGATCGACTCGACGATGATCACCGGCGAGACATGCTGGCCGAGACAGGTGTGCCGACTCCAGCCGTACTGCAGATAGTGCTGACGCGGCCGATCGAGGATAAACGCGTCGGGCTCGGGAATGTCTTTCATCGCCGACCCGTGGGCCGCGAACACGAGCGTGCCTGCAGATATCGGTCGACTGTCGGCAATGCGCGCACCCTCGATCGCGCACTTGCGCAACAGCACCTCGCCTTGCGGCTGCAGCCGCAGCGCCTCCAGGAAGTATCTGTAAAGCTCGCGGCGGCTGTCCTCGACGCGGGTGCCGCTCAAAACATTGACCGCCAGCTGCGTCGCTTCGGCGAAAGTGCCGTAACGCACGCCTTCCGAGCCGCTCGTCCGATACTCGCCGCTTTTCAGTCGAACCAGCGAGTCGATCGCGCGGCACGTGGCTTCCTCCTGGCCCGCAATCGCGCCAACGATCGTGCCCATCACGTTCTCGGCGATCCGCAGGTCGCTGACCAGCCGCGGGTCGAGATTCGCCGGCCGGGCCAGGGTGGGCGCGGAACGACCAAGCTGAAAGAGCAGGAGCCTGGTGAGCATCGTATCGTCCACCGGCTGGCCGCTCAGTACGCGCGCGCGTTGGATCCCGACCTCGCGCAGCAGGTAGGCGAGCAACAGACGGCACGAGCGCAGTCCCTCTTTCTGTACCTGCGGATCCTTCTGCACGTTGTTGAAGAAGTGCCGGAATGCGGCCTTGATCCACAGGTACATCGTGCTCTCGTCGGGGATGATGCCGTCCTCCTTCTTGAGCGCGGTCTCGGCCTGACCCTCGATCGGCGACCCGTAGTAGGTCAGCATCTCCGGGGTCAGCTCGAAGGAACCCGGCTGCGCGGCGACCGGCACGCCCAGGTACTTGTGGCCGAGCGTGACGGGCACGAAGCGCGCAATCGATTGCACGATGCAGATCGTCGATGACGCGTTCGCCCGCGCGCCCGCAAGCGCAGCTCCCATCCGGCGCCTGCAGTCCTGATGAATGATGTCGGTGATACGCTCCGCATCATCGCGGTTGCACACGGCCGAGAGCAGCCGCTTATCCGGTTCGTACGCAGTGTTGTCGTCTGTGCTGAGGATGAACGTGGAGAATCCGCCGTTGTGCGACGGCGTCATCACTTTGACCATCTCCGCGCCGTAGGGATCGACCGTGAACTCCTGGTCGCGCTCGAGCACATTCCGGACAGTTTCGCCTTCGACGACGAGCACCGGACCGAACGCCGGCTGAAACAGCTTCGCCTTTTTCCTGATCTCCTCGAGCATCGGATAGGGCCTGAGCTTCAGGAAGAACCCGATCACGGCACCGATCGCCTTACCCTGTCGAACGGCCTGGAGCTTCAGCGTCTGCAGTTCCTGCGCTTCCGGCGGCGTCATCTGACCGAGGCGTGCCTTCCCGGCAAGTTCCTGCAGCCTCGCGAGTGGAACCGGGTTGTCAGCGGTGATTCGCTCGATCGTCGTATAGAACGACTGCAGCGCCGCCGCTGTCTCCCTGATGAGAAAGGTAATGTCGGGTGCTGTTGGATCAGCCGGCACGACAGGCGCAGCGGCAGGCGCAGAGGCAGCTGGCGCCAAGTACACGTGATCGTCGATGGAAAGGCGCATGAGTAAAACCTCAGCCAGCAGGGGTGGCTCATTCTCACTGGCTGTTCCTGCCGAAACAAGAGCAAATCGGCGAGCAACGGCTGAGATTGGGGATCAGCCGCTCACGACTCGCTCGAATACGCCCCAAAGAAAGAACGACTGCGCCTCTGAATCCGAACGAATCTGTGTGCACACCGATCGGCTTTTCATGTTCAAGCGCAACGTACTCGTCGTTTAACTTCTTCACCGGAGGCTCACACACGATGGACACCGTCCTGCTAACAGGCGCGACCGGGTTCCTTGGGTACCACGTCGCCAGAAAGCTGAACGAGATCGGAGTCCGTCCACGCGTGCTCGAGTTGCGCGACAGCCGGCCCGACGTGCTCAATCGATTGAACGTCGAGCGCTGTTCCGGGTACGTGGACGATGCCGCCGCAATACGCGTGGCGTGCTCCGGTGTCAGCACGTTGTTGCATCTGGCGTTCAAGGTGAGCGTCGGCAGCGGCGCGCAACTGGCCGAGGACATGCAACGGATCAACATCACGGGCACGCGCCAGTTGCTGGAGACCGCTGCAGCCTGCGGGGTGAAGCGCGCGGTCGTCGGCGGAAGTGCTCTGGCTGTCGGTGTCAACAGGAATCCGAAGCCGCTCGACGAGTCTGCGAACTGGTCCGAGCACGCCTTCGATCTTCAGTACGCCAATATCCGCCGCCAGGCGGAACTGAATGCGCTGGCGCACGCCTCGCCCAGTTTCGCCGTGATGACGGTGTGCCCGGCGTTCACCTTCGGGCCGGACGATCCGGTCGGCGCGCCCGCGAATAAGCTCGTGCAATCGATCATTACAAGGAAACTGCGCTTCACCCTTCCTATCGGGTTTGGAGTCCTCGATGTCCGCGACTTCGCGGCTGGTGTCGTGCTCACCGCGGAAAGAGGCCGATCGGGACAGCGTTACCTCCTGAGCGGCGACAACGTCATGGTGAACCAGCTGCTCGCACAAGTGGCGGAGATCGCCGGCATTCGCGCACCCCACTTCGTGCCTCCGACGTCACTGCTGCGCGCGCTGATCGGCCTCGTCGAGCTGGTCGGCAGGATTCGCAGAAAACCAGCTCCCCTGACCCGTGACGTGTTACAGATCATCGGGCGCTATGCGTGGTACGACACCTCCAAGGCGCGGGCCGAGCTCGGATGGTCGACGCGACCGTTGCGCGAGACATTGACCGACACGATTCGCTGGCTGCAGAACCCAGGTCCGGGCCCAGCCGCGTCGAGCGCCCAGGGACAGGGAACAGCAGGGCAATGAAACGGACGCGTTCCACAGCGGACGGTGCCGTCAGTTCTGCGGCGAACGAATGCCGAACACGTTGCCTTCAGGGTCGATTCCGTCCCACGCGCCCCACGGCCGTTGCACCATCGTGATTCCCAACGATTCCAGCCGCGTTCGTTCGGCATCCACATCGTCGACTTCGAAAATGAGCTTCACTGGATTCTGTCCACGCGGGCGCGGCGGCGACGTGATTTCGATCTGACTGGCAATCTCGGGAGGGATGGCGTGCAGGGCGAAAAGCACACCGCCGGCATCGAATTCGGTCCACGAGTCTGTCCAGGTGTCATTGCTCGGCTTGACGCCAAGCATCTCGCCATAGAACGCGCGCATGCGGGGCAGGTCCTTCACGTACACCATCGCGCTGCTCAGTCGCATAGGCAGACGATACCCGAAAACTCGTCGGTGTCAGGCAGTGAATCGTGAACGGCGCGCATCGTCGCGACAATAGTCGCGACAATAATAGTCGTGCGCATCGAGTCATGGCCGGTCGAGAGTGCTACCACTGCAAACAGTGGGTCGAGGAAGGCGAGGCCCACGACTGCTGGACGACGACGGAGACGGCGCTGACGCAGGATCTGTCGGAAGACCTGCGCGACGCATGGGAACGGCTGCGCGACACCGCCGCCGAGTTCGGCGAACAGCGGATTTATGCGTCGCACAACTCGATCATGTTCTCGCGGAAGTCGTGTTACTTCTTCGTTCGGCCGAAGAAGAGTTTTCTCGAGGTCTGCGTGTTTCTCGGGCGTGCGGTGAAGGCGCCGCAAGTGCGCCGTGCTGATCGCACGTCGAAATCGAAAGTCGCTCACATCATTCAGATTCGCCATCGCGACGAGGTCGAGGCTCCCATCACCGGCTGGCTGCAGGAGGCCTACGATCTCTCGTCTTCAACCGAGGCCAAAGCCAGAAGCGGCAGTGCATCAAAGAACACAAAATCCACCGCCAGGAAAGCCAAATCCGTCACGAAGCGCACACGCAGGACATCGACTTAACAGAGCACCGGCTTGATATCGACGACTGGTGTCCCGTCGATCGCCTCGATTGGACCGATGCGCAAGCGCCGTCCGTCGATTTCGCGCACGACGACCGGATGCAGGCCGAGCGGGTTAGGTCGGTCAGGAGATCGCGTTGCGAACACCCCCGTGAGCGGGTTGGTGGGATTTCCCCGTGGATGCACCTGAAGGACGTTGCGGCGTCCCTGATGCAACCACGTGATCACGATAAGCTCGTCGCCGACCGAAATCCCGAGCAGTCCTTCGGCCGCCAACGGATGCACGTCGAGCCAGGCTTCGGGCGCGCCCTCTGCTCCCTGTTTCGGCGCCCCGTGCCGTTCGGTCAACGTTGATCTGATCACACCGATCGACCACAACGATCCGGCCGCGGCCTGTGCTCCCTTGACGCTCATGTGTTCACCCCGATGCTCATGCTGAACTGAAGCAGCGGATGGATCAAGGCGGGTCTGAAGCCCCGCCGTCAGTGTTCAGTACCCAGGAAGCGGAGCGCTGTCAGGCTCGGCAGGAAAAAGTACGCGCCTGCTTTCACGGTTATGAAGCGTGGCAATACCTGCGTGCGCAGCGCGCCGTGCTGGCGCGGAATCGTCATCCGGCTCGGGATCTCCTCAGCGCCGGGACTGCTCGCAAGCGGATCCATGTTGTCATTCAGTCCGCCGAAGCGCGGGTTGTTGCACCAGGTCTGCTGCACGAACTCGAACTGACTTTTCAGGCTGGCGTTGACGCAGAAGAAATGTACGCCTCGCGCCTGGCCATCGTCGCGCATCTCGAGAAGCGTCTGATGAATGTCCGTCGACCCGGGACGCAACGCGCCTGGATTGAAGAGCGGAGGACCGAAGACGCGTCCCCGCCGGATCAGCCGATGCGCATCCGTCATGTGGAGCGACTGTGGCGACGGGTACGGTTTGAGCGCGTCGCGCGGGTTGGTACGGCGGACGTGAGATCCGGCAGGGCATTTCAGGCCGTCGGGATCATCGGAGTAGAAGAATTCGTTCATCTCAGCGAGGCGTGGATCATCTCTCTCCGGTGCCAGCGCCAGCGGTGCGCCCGAGGGCCAGCGTCCAACGCACTTCGATGCCAGCCAGATTGCGCTGCTGATGTCCGTGTCACCACGGCGAGTCGTTTCAAGGACCATGAATCGCCAGAAGCCGGCGACATCCTGCTGAAGCTTGCGATACACCAGATAGGAGCCGTGTCTGCCGAGATCGGCGAGCGGTTCGCTCGCGTGATACGGATTCGAGAGCTGCGGCAGGATCGCACCCGGATCCATCGCGCGCGGCACGACCGGCGTCGGCGGAATGAGCCCGTAATGATTCTCGTACCCGAGGATGAACTCGCCCGTTGCGACGCCGGCATCGTGCACCCCAGCGATCTGTGGCTGCGCGATGCCATCGTGGAAGCCGAAGGGCTCCGTAGCCGTGTCCGGTCGATAGCCACGCTGCAGGCTGCCGCGCAGTTCGGCAACACCGTCGCACGATTCGAGAATCGCGCGCTGCGAGGCGCACAGTTCATCGAGCCGCGTTTCGTCCGACGCAAAGAGGAGCAGCACGGCATGGATGGGTTCGGTGTCCCGACCGCCAAATTCCCAACGCTCGGGCGCGCTCTCACCGGTATCGCCCAGGATCCGCGAACGCTCCGGCGATGCGATGCCGTCCTGGAATTCGGACGGGAATGTGGACAGCACCTGCACGGGTAGTCCAGTCGCACGCAGACCGTCCGCTGTGATACCGACATTGACTGCCGAGTGTGGTTTGGCGCTTGCCGGCTGGCGGTCGCGCGGCCACCGCCGCGACGAGGTGATTGCGGTTGATATGTGTGACAGCCACCGGCGCGCGCCGATATCCCGCGTCATCGTGACAAAGAGGTACGCGGCGTACGGGAGATGTCCATAGCCGCTCGTGATGACGCCCTGGATGTCGCCGAGGGCTTCGTCTGTCAGCCGCAACGTGTGATGTGCTCCCTTCAGCTACTGCGCACGATCGGCGGTGATGTTCAGCACCGTCGTGTCCGGGTACGCGGCGAAGAAAATGTCAGCCGGCACCTGGTGGCTGCGCAAGAAGCGCTTGAACGCGGGCAAATCCCGCGCGCCGTCAGGTGGCATGCCGAACGACGTTTCCCAGATCGCGTCGAGACCCGACAGGATCATCTCGGCGAATTCGTCGATGTAGCTTTCCCAGCTCCCATCGTAGTCGCTGATGAAGAGCAGGCGCCGGCCGCGATCGATCAGCATCCAGCGCGCAAAGTGGATCGTGCTGATCCCGATCAACGAGCCTGGCGGGGAGAGACGCCGGGCGGCCGAATCGATCGC
>Ga0070672_100001899_pt1 | contig 13090 bp, 14 predicted proteins | sample KBSM13metaG_FD_66151 | JGI IMG/M metagenome (GOLD analysis project Ga0070672, IMG submission 66151) | Miscanthus rhizosphere microbial communities from Kellogg Biological Station, Michigan, USA - KBS M1-3 metaG | ecosystem: Host-associated > Plants > Roots > Rhizosphere > Soil ... | reverse complement strand
CGCAGCGCGACCTGCTCGACATTTCCGCCGAACAGTCGGTCGGTTCGCTGTTCGACGTGGTCACCGACCTCATCCCCGCGGCGATGGGCCTGTTCGACTGGTTCGGCGGCAAGTCCATCCAGCTCGGATTCGGACGCCTGTCGGTCAAGCTGCCCGGGCTCGCGCACCTGATCGAGAAGGCCGCGGGCGGGCTCGAGAAGAGCTGGTTCGGAAAGCCGGTCTCGTGGTTGCTGCGCGCGGGCCTCCGGGTCGTGCGCGCCTGCCACGGCGCCGTCCGCAGGATGCTCCATTCGGTGACCGAACTGGCGATCGGCCTCGCCGAAGTGGCCGGCATTTCGACGCAATACCTGCGGCGCGTCGGCGAAGCGGTCCCCGGCGGCGCCGCGCCCGCGGCCGGGGTCGCCGAAGGCGTCGCCCGCGAGCTCGGCGAGTTCGGCGAGTTCTTCCACGAATGCCTTGTGACCTTCATCCGCATCGTCGCCACCGCGCTGCATTTCGGCATGCTGTTTCTGGCGGCCGCGCTCAAGGCGATCGGCCGGGCGATCGGCGCGTTGCCTTGGGGTTCGAAGATGCTTGGCCTCGACAAGAGCATCGGCGAGGCGATCGAATACGCGCTCGGCCAGGCGGCCGACGGGCTCTACGGGAAGTTCGGGGCGCTGGTCGAGGCCTGCATGGAGCGCTCGCCGACGGCGCGTGCGACCTACTCCGGCAAGGACGCGGCGCAGGCCCTGCTCGACAAGCTCGCGGCTCTCGCTGATTTCGACAGGGAGTGCGCGCGTGCACTGGGCTACGCGCACGAGCATTCGATCGAATTGTACGGCGGACCCGACTGGCAGCGCACGCTCGCGACGGTGTCGCGCCAGGAACACGAATCCATGGCTCAGGCCGAGGCGCTCGCGAACCAGACGGGCACCGGCGAACGGTGGGCGCCCGTGGTCAAGGGCCTGGTGAAGATCGTGCAGGCCTTCCTCTTCATCTGGGCTTCGCTCGGCCAGATCATGCTCAAGCTGGCGGGACTGCTGGCCAAGGCCGGCTCCGCGCTCATCGTGTACGCCGTGCGCGAGGAGCCCGATCTCCCTTGGAAGCAGAAATCCCCGGGGCCCGCCGATTCGCACGAGGTGCTCGACGCCACCGACAAGCTTGAGGCAGTCGTCGACCTGCTCGACCTCGTGTTCGTGCGCGTCATCCCGCTGTGCCGCGAAGCGAGCCAGTTGTTGTTCATCTACTACAGCGCGCCGCAACGCATCCGCGCGCTCTACTCGGACGAATCGGCATGAACCCGCGCGTCGAACGCATCGATGCCGGCGCATTGCAACCCGAACTGGAGGCGCTGCGCACGATCGCGCTCGCGGCGGCGCCCGGCATCGGCGCGGTCGTGCTCGCGCATGCGCGCTCGCTGATCGAGCGCCTGCGCGCGCTGCCGGAGAGCCCGGCCGGTGCCGACGCCGCGGACACGGCATCCGGATGGACCGCGCTGCGCCTCGCCCTCGATGCTGCCCATGTCGAGGTCGAATGCGCATCGCCGGACGGACCTTCGCAGGCGCTGCTCGTCGGCCAGTGGGCGCACGGTGCGTTGCAGAGCCTCGCCGTCAGCGTCGGCGCGTCGACCTGGTCCGAACAGCTGCGCGCGGAAGGCGAGACACGCTACGCGAGCGACGGCACGCTCGAGGGCAGCGTCGACCGGCGTCGCTTCCAGGAACTCGACCAGCGCGCGCATGCCGCGTTCGAGCGCTGGAAAACCGAACATCCCGACACCCGCTGGACCTGCCCGCGCTGCGCGTTCCGCAACGCGTCCGAAGCGGCCGCGTGCGAGCTGTGCGGCGCGAACCCTACCGGCGCGGCGATGGGAGACCCGTTTGGCTGGGATCGCACCGTCGCCCCCAGGTCCGCCGCGTCCGCACCGCGCGCGGTCGTCACGATGAACCTGCCGGAAGATTTCGACGCATGGCTGCAAGGGGACGCGAACGCGCGCGGCGACGCGACCGCGTCCGGCCACTCGCATGCGCCGGCTCCCATCACGAGGACGCCAGCGGGCCTTGCGCACGTCGATGCGGGCCGCGACGGTTCCACGCCGGCGGGTGCGCCCGTCCTTTCGCCGACAGCGGCAAGGGACACACGGAGCGGTGCGCTCAAGGCCGGCCTCGTGGCCATGCTCGTCGTCGCGCTCCTGTTGCTGGCCGGCGGCGCCCTCGCGACCTGGACTGCGATCGACGAAAGCCGCGAATCGTCGGACCTGGCCGTCGGCCTGCTCCTCGCATCGGTCCTGCTGTCCGCCGCCGCGATCGTCGCGCTGGCGCGGCGGCTGCCGATGCAGCTCCCTTTGATCGCCGCGCCGATCGTCGCCGCGACGGGGTTCGCGCTGGGCCTTTCCAACGCCGGCCAGGGAATGGCGCTTTGGTGGTGGCCCGACCTCGTGATGGACGCAGGCATCGCCGGCTTCCTCGGCAGCCTCATCGGGTGGTGGCTGCGCCGCAGGCTCCATCGCGCCTGACGGGGCATGCAGGGAGCGCGGCGGGCTTCGCAGGTCGGCTACCATGTCCGGCGCCCACGCCCCGGAGCGACCATGCCCTCGATGCACCGCCGCTGCTTCGCCGCGTTGTTCGCGCTCGGCGCGTCCGCCGCCGCCTTCGCCGTCCCCACCGATCCGCTGTCCACCGTCGCCGAGCGTTCGGGCTTCCGCGAGACCGGCCGCTACGACGAAGTGATCGCGCTGTGCGCGGCGTTCGCGCAGCGATATCCCGACGCGGTGCGCTGCATCGACTTCGGCACCACGCCCGAAGGCCGGCCGATGAAGGCACTGGTCGTCACGCGTACCGGCGCGTTCACGCCCGGGCAGGCACACGCGAGGAACCTGCCCGTGCTGCTGGTCCAGGGCGGCATCCACGCCGGCGAGATCGACGGCAAGGACGCCGGTTTCCTCGCAGTGCGCGAGGCGCTCGACGGCACGTCCGCGAAGGGCGATCTCGACCGGGTGGTCTGGGTCTTCGTGCCGGTGTTCAACGTCGACGGCCACGAGCGCTTCGGCGCGTGGAACCGCCCGAACCAGCGTGGTCCGAGGGCGATGGGCTGGCGCACGACCGCGCAGAACTTCAACCTCAACCGCGACTACGTCAAGGCCGACGCGCCCGAGATGCAGGCGATGCTGGGCCTGATCGACGCGTGGGATCCTGTCGCCTATGTGGACCTGCACGTCACCGACGGCGCGCAGTTCCAGCACGACGTGTCGATCACCGCCGAGCCGGTGCACATGGGCGACTCGGAGCTGCGCAAGGCGGGTGTCGCCATGCGCGACGGCGTGATCGCGCGGCTCGCGGCACAGGGGTCGAAGCCGGTGGGCTTCTACCCGGCGTTCGTGAGCGACGACGATCCGGCGTCCGGCTTCGCCGTAGCGGTGCCGCCGCCGCGCTTCTCGCACGGCTACATGCCGCTGCGCAACCGGCTCGGGATGCTCGTCGAGACCCATTCGTGGAAGGACTACCCGACGCGCGTGCGCATCACCCGCAAAGCGATCGTCGCGATGCTCGACCTCACCGCGCGCGACGGCGGCGACTGGCTGCGCGCCGAACACGCGGCCGATGAGCGTGCGACACAGCTCGGCGGCCAGGACGTCGCGCTCGACTACAAGGCGACGAGCCAGGCGCACACGATCGATTTCCTCGGCTACGCGTACACGCGCACGCCCTCGGAGGTTTCCGGCACGCTGATGACGCGCTACGACGAGCGCAAGCCGCAGGTCTGGAAGATCCCGCTGTACAGCGACGTCCAGCCGACGAAGCACGTCGTCGCGCCGCTCGGCGGGTACATCGTGCCGGCCGCGCACGCGACCTGGGTCGCGGAGAAACTGCGCCAGCACGGCGTGAAGTTCCGCAAGCTCGACCACGACCTGTCCCAGGCCGCGGTCGAGGCGTTCCGTGCCGACAAGGCGACCTTCGCGACGGCCTCGAACGAAAGCCACCAGCGCCTGGCGCTCGAGGGCGCGTGGAAACCCGAGGTACGCGACATCGGCGCCGGCGCACTCTTCGTCCCGATCGCGCAGCCGAAGGGCCGCCTCGTGCTCGGGCTGTTCGAACCGCAGGCGCCGGACGCGCTGGTCGCCTGGGGCGAGTTCAACAACGCGTTCGAGCAGAAGGAATACATGGAGGCCTACGTCGCCGAGGACGTCGCGCGCCAACAGTTGGCCGCGGATCCGGCGCTGGCTGCGGCGTTCCACAGGAGGCTCGCCGAGGATCCCGCGTTCGCGAAGGATCCCGGGGCACGGCTGGACTTCTTCTACCGCCGCAGCCCGTCGTGGGACGAGCGGCGCGACCTGTATCCGGTCCTGCGCACGGCCACCGTGCCGTAGGCGCGAGGAACGCGTCATCCGGCAGACACCCCGTGCCCTGCGCGCGGTTCGGCGCCGCTTCATGCCCGCTTGCGAAACTGCGCGTATCGTCGTATCGGAGTTCCTGCGCATGGATCGCGTACGCGTCGGCGTGGCGGGCTGGTCTCTCACGACGCGGCACGCCCGCATGTTTCCGAAGGACGGCTCGCACCTCGAGCGTTACGCCGCGGTGTTCGATTGCGTCGAGATCAATTCGTCGTTCTACCGGCCGCATGCACCGAAGACGTACCGGCGCTGGGCGGAGTCCGTCCCGCGCGACTTCCGGTTCTCGGCCAAGCTGCCCAAGGCAATCAGCCACGACGCGCGGCTGAAGCACTGCGACAGCCTGCTCGAACGTTTCCTGGCGCAGGTCGAGCAGCTCGGCGAACGCCTCGGCTTCCTGCTGCTCCAACTCCCGCCGAGCCTCGCCTTCGACGACCGCAGCGCGCTGCGCTTCCTCGACCACCTGTGCCGGCGCCACGGCGGCGCCGTCGGCATCGAGCCGCGGCATGCGAGCTGGTTCACGGCCGGGGTCGATCGCGCGCTGCGCGAGCGCGGCGTGACGCGGGTGGCGGCCGATCCGTTCCGCATCCCGCGCGCGGCGATCCCCGGAGGCGCGCACGGCACGGAGTACGTGCGGCTGCACGGCTCGCCGGTCATGTACCGCGACGCCTACACGCCCGAAGCACTCACGCGCATCGCGCGACGGCTTGTTCGCGCGGCCTCGCGCACGCGCGAGCGTTGGTGCATCCTCGACAACACGACGTTCGGCCACGCGATCAGCGACGCGCTGGCGCTCCAGGCCCTCGTCGGCCGGAAGACAGAGCGCACACGAGAGATGAAAAGCCGCCGATCGGCCCGCCCGCCTGCGCGCTAGCGATCCGTCGTGACGTCCGCCGATCGCCGGTTCGATTGATCCGTCACAGTGCCGCCGCCCGATTGCGGGGTGGTTCAGAGTCCGGGGCCAATCATCGCCTTGCGTCCGACCCGGGGACCACGCCATGACGACCCATCCGCTGCTGCTCGCGCTGCTCGCAGCCTGCCTCGCCTCGCCCGCCGCGCACGCCGCCGATTCGACGGCGCCGCTCGCGCCCTCACCGGCGATCGCCGCACCTCCGCCCGGGCCCTCGCCCGCCGTCGCGAAGCCGACGGACCCGCCTGCGCGCCGCATGCCGCCGACGCTGGCGATGGCCGACAACGGCAACGGGCCTGGACTTCCCAATCCCTCGATCGACATGGCCAGTTACCTGCGCGTCTCCGCCGAGGCGGCGGCGTACCGGCAGTCGCACCGGCTCTCCGAAGAGGACTTCCTCCGCATGAGCCGCGAGCCTGGCACGGTCGTGCTCGACGCACGCAGCGCCGAGAAATACCGGCTGCTGCACGTCCACGGCGCGATCAACCTGAGCTTCCCTGACATCACGGTCGAAAGCCTCGGGCGGGTGCTGCCCGACAAGTCCACGCTCGTGCTGATCTACTGCAACAACAATTTCACCGGCGCTCAGAAGGCATTCCCGACCAAGCTGCCCAGCGCCTCGCTGAACCTGTCGACCTACGTCGCGCTCTACACCTACGGCTACCGCAACGTGTACGAACTGGGGCCGACGGTGGACCTCAAGGCCTCGAAGCTGGCCTTCGACGGGACCGAATGATCACCACGGGCGCACTGGCCTGAGCGACACGATCCGGGGCGTGCCCGCGCGATGCGCGGGCCGCCCCCGTGGCTTCACGACGGTTCGCCCCGTCGATCAATGCGACTCGACGTCTTCCTTCCGCTCCTCGTGCTTCTCCTTGGCGTCCTCGCGCCGCTCCTCCTTGCGCTCGTGCCCGGCCTCGCGCATCTCGTGTGCGGCCTTCACCTCGCTCCTGCTGAGCATCCCGTCGTGGTTCGCATCGGCCTGGTCGAACATCGCCTTCATGTGGTCGGCGTGCTCGGCCGCGGAAACCATGCCGTCGTGGTTGGTGTCGAGCAGCGCCATCCTGTCGTGATGCATGTGCTCCGCGTCGCCGTGTTCGTGCTCGTCGTGTTCGTGCTCGTCGTGCTCGTGCTTTTCATGCTCCTCGTGTTCGCGCGCGTCGCCGTCGTCGTGCTCGTGGTGCATGCCGCGCCCCGCTCGCAACTCGGCCGCGGACAGCATTCCGTCGTGGTTGGCGTCCATCGCGTTGAACATCGACGCTGCATAGTCGGCATGTTCGCGCGCCGAAACCATGCCGTCGTGGTTGGCGTCCATCTTTTCCATCATGTCGTGGTCCATGCCGCGGTCGTGGGCCAGGGCGCCCTGCGAAGCGGCCAGACCGCAGGCCAGGGCCAGGCCGATGGCGCACGTGATGCGCGTCCGGTTCGTGTCGAACATGGAAAACCTCCTTGTCGGTTCGCGCCGGCGGATTGCCGGTGCGGGGTGCAACCGGGCCAAGCTACTCCCACCGAAGTGAACTGCGCCCTTCGATGCCTCGACTGGGTTTCATCGCACCTTGTTCGAGCCCTGCCTGACGTCGCCCATGCGGCGCGCCGTCATTCCGCCCGTGGAGTTTCGATCGCCTGCGCCGCCGGCCGTGCCTGCGCCTGCAATTGCGCCTTCACCTCGCGCAACTCCGCGAGCACCTGGCGCAGCTCCGACTCCTGGGCCTCTTCCTGCGGCTGCAGGAACCACGAAGCGACGAAGCCCGAGAGCGTGCCGAACAGGCCGACGCCGCACAGGATCAGGAAGGTCGCGATCAGGCGCCCCTCGGGCGTGACCGGGTACAGATCGCCGTAGCCGACCGTGGTCATCGTCGCGACCGACCACCAGACCGCGTCCGATCCCGTGCGGATGTTGGAGTTCGGCGCGACTTCGACCTGCAGGATCGCGATGCTCGAGATCACGATCAGCAGCAGCGAGATCAGCAGCACCGCGACGAAGGCGCTTTGCGCGCGCCGGTTGAGGATGAACTGGGCGAGGATGCGCGTCGCCTTGACGCCGCGCAGCAGCCGGAGGATGCGCACGATGCGGGCCAGCCGCGTCGCGCGCAACGCATCGACCAGCGGCACGCTCGAGAGCAGGTCGAGCCAGCCCCAGCGCAGGAAGTAGCGCCAGCGGTTCGGCGCGCGGTACAGCGACACCAGGAAATCGATGAAGAAGACGAAGCAGACCACATCGTCAGCCATGGCGAGGATGTACGACTGGTCGGGATCGAGGTGCCCCACCGTCGAGAACGCCAGCCCGACGAGCGAAAGGATGCTCAGCAGCAGCATGAACACGACGTACGGTTCGACCCTTTCGGCCCGCTTCATGGACGCCTCCCCCGGCGACGGTCTCGCGCCAGTCTAGACCGGACGATGCGTCCGAAGCGGCCCGAAAGTCCCTGCATGGATCGGCGGGCACGGCGTGGAAGCGGCGATTGCGTCCGCTATGATCGTCACCGGCCGGGCGTCACAACCCTTCTCCCCACTCCGCCGCAGGGCGCGCGCATGCCATGAATTCCCGGGAACTCGCCCTCGCGTTTGCGTGCACCGCGTGGCTGGCCGGTTGTTCGCACGCCCCGCAACGACCCGCGCCGCCGCACGCCGGCGGACACGTCGTGCTCGAGGGCATCGCCGAGTCGCGCAAGCTCGGCGCCGCCGTGCGCGGCGATGGTTTCGACGTGTGGATCGAAGGCCTCGATGGCTGGCCCGATGGAATTGCCGGTCGCCGCGTGCACGTCACCGGCGTGCTCGTCGAGCGCTACGACCTGCCGGTCTTCATCCAGAAACCGGGGGAACCGATCGCGCAGGGCATGCCGGTACCTGAAGGCACGGACCTGCACGCGGCGAGCCGGCGCGAGGTGCTGCGGGACGCGCACTGGAGCGTGGTCCGCTGACGCGGACACGCTGCCTGCTCGAACCCAACGATCCGTCCAACGCAACCTGCGTTCACTCGCGCGACCGGCCTTGCTCGCGCTGCGCAAGGAGGTAGTTCTTCTGCACGGCGCTCTTGTTCGCGAGCTGCTTGTCTTCGAGGAATTCGGCGAGGCGCCCGTGCCTGTCCTTCACACCGAGGTCCCGGGTCCGCGGGCCGTCGATCGCAATGCCTTCGCGGCAGCCGCTGCAGACCAGGTGCGATTTGCCGATCAGCGGGATCAACTTGACCATGAAGAGCGACACCCATTCGGTCTGCTTCCAGTGGTCCCAGGCCCGGGTGCGCTGGCAACGGTAGCAATAGCACGACAGCCCGTTGCCGACTTCCTTGGTTTCCTTGACCCATCCGAAGATGATGAACACCGGAACTCTCCTCTCGAAGCAGCGGGCGTCCAGCGCGCCCAGCCCGCGCTGCCGGATGCAAGGCGGTCGCGCATGGTACGCCAGACGGTGCGGCCGCGACGTGCGCCAAGCCACGGAAACGCTTGTCCGATGCGGGTGGTCCCCTGAATCGCCGCGACCGGCGCGCGCGCTTCAACGCGCGCTCTGCGGCAACCCGTCCGAGATCTCGTAGTAATCGCCCTTCTCGGACACGAAGATGTGGCGCTCCAGGTGCGTTCCCGTCGGCGAATCGAACGCGCCCATCCCGATCGCGATCCAGTCGCGTTCCATCGGCTCCCAGAACAACGCCGAACCGCAACGCGAGCAGAAACCGCGACGCACCTTGGGCGACGACTGGAACCAGGTGAGATGGCCGGCTCCCTCCACGACGAGCGACGCGCGCGGGACGTTGCCCGAGACGAAGTAATGCCCCGACTGCTTGCGGCATTGCACGCAATGGCAGGCGTCGGGGGCGCCGATGGGCCCTTCGACGGTGAATTGCACGGTCCCGCAGGCGCACGACCCCTTCTTCGGTTCAGTCATCGTCATGCTCCCGGTGCTTGAAGCTGCCGTTCCGATCGGATCGGCGTGCGGCGGTTCGCTGAGCGGCCATCTTCACTCCGAAAGGCAAGCCTTCCTCGTGTCGCCGCGTGACGACCCGAGGTTTCTCTCCCGACCCTGGAAAGTGTCTCGCACGGACAGCCGGCAGGGGGACGGATCCCTCGCGCCGCTCGGGATGACAAGCAGCACGATGTCCGCTCAGGCCTTCGCCTTCTTCGCACGCTTGGCCTTTCCTTCCCCGTTGAGGGCAACCGCCCTGCGGATGAGGGCCTTGAACGCCGATGCGTTGACCTGTTCTCCCTCGCGGAGGTCGATCGCCCGGCGCACCTTGCCGTCGAGGCTCGCATTGAACAGGCCCGCCGGATCGGCCAGTGAGGCGCCCTTGGCGAAGGTCAGCTTGACGACCTCCTTGTAGGTCTCGCCGGTGCAAAGGATGCCGTCGTGCGACCACACGGGCGTCCCCATCCATTTCCATTCCTCGACCACGCTGGGATCGGCCTCGTGGATCAGCTCGCGCACGCGCGCAAGGGTCCTGCCGCGCCAGTCGTCAAGCGCAGCGATCCGTTCCGAGATGCGATCGGATGCCGACGGGCCGCTGCCGTCTTCGGGTTCCTTCATGGCTTCTCCATGAGCTGGCGACGCGGAGGAATTCCGGTCGGACATGCCCCAGGGAAGGATGAAAGCAGATCGGCTCCATCCCCCGCAAGCGGGGATGGAGCACGGGGACTTCGCCGCGTCGCCGCGGCCGCCTTGCGCCTCAGCGCCGGCGCCACCGCACGCAATGGTGATGCCAGTAGCGCGTGCAGACGTGGTAGCGGCGCCAGTGCGCCGTGCGATGGAGCGCGCCGTGGACGTGGTGCGCGCCGCTGCGGACGTCCTGCGCAACCGCGTGCGCGCCTTCCTTCACTTCCTGCCCCGCCTCATGGAGGTCCTGCCGGACGCCCTGGTGTTCTTCGTGCGAATCGTCGCGCGGCGGCGGCGCGCTCTGGTCCGTCGACGGGGACGTGTCCTGGAACGCGAAGGCGGACGGCGCGAAACACGCGGCGGCGGCCGCGATGGCAACGACAACCAGCGAATGACGCAGATTCATGGATGGAACTCCTTTTCCGTGGGATGGATGCCGACGCGATGCGCCGCGGCGCGTTCGCGACCTGCCCTGGTTTCGATCGCCCGGCGGCCGGACCGTTCCCTCGGTCTCGGCCGCCGCAAAAAAAAGCGGAGCGTACCCGGTACGCTCCGCTTGCCGACTGTGAGCTGGCCGGACGTCCTGTCCAGGCATTCCTTGCTCATGCGGGACATCCTGTCCCTGTGGCTCCATGCCGATGTCGGATCGAGCCCTTGCGGGCGACCAGCCGTCCTGGCGGTCGCTAGGAGTAATGCAATGGGCGTGCCAAGTCGGCGGAACCGGCGTTGCAAGGGGCTCGAGCGGCCATATGAGCCCGGATCGGGACGAAACGCATGTAATCCTTACCGAGAGGGGAAAGTTGTTCCGGTGACGGGCCGATGAACAGGTCCAGCGGTGGCTCGCCGGGCAGGGTAACTACTCGGGCTCGCCGATCTCGAACCCCGCGGTCTCGATCAGATCGCCCTGAGTGGCCGAGCACAGGACCCTGACCCGTCTGGAGCCCACGCGCCAGCTTCCATGGAAATGGAACACGTCGCCCCAATCGCTGTGCATCGAGGGCGTCCAGTCCGACGGCATGCTCCCGTGCGCCTCCAGGACGGTCCTCGTCCTCTGCCTGCAAGCCTCTTCGAGTTGCCCATCGGACCAGATGCGGTCCCTCGTCGCCATCGCGATCAGGACCGCGAAGACGGACACGACGAAGCCGTAACCGATCCACTGGCGTGTGGTGGGCATTCCGGTGGACGCGGGCGTCCGCTCGAGAGCCGAGGGAGCGTGACGCGGCCCCGTCCTCCACACGGCCCCTTCAAGCGGGTGAACCGCCAGCCATCGCTGCAAACGCAGGGCGAAATACAATCCGAAGAGCGCGGAGGCGAACAGAGGCAACCGCTCGCGACCCAGGTAATCGCTGAGGGAAAGCGACGCATCCGTCGAGAAGAAGATCAACCAGACGATGACGAAAGGGCCCGAGAAAAACGCGAGGAACGGTGCGACGGACTCCAGGCGCAGGGTCCGGCAAGCGAACTGGAGCGGCGTGACGAGGAGCGTCAGGAACGCTGCGACGACCACCAGCACGAACGTCCACCGTTGAAGATCGCCCGTGGAAAACGAGGTCCCGTACCGCAGCTATTCGGGCAGGCAAGCGAGCGCATAGCCGATCGTTCCCAGCAGCAGGATCTGCCTGAGGAGGAACCACACCAGCTTCACGGGCATTCCCAGGCGAGCATCTCAGCAATTCTGGTACTTCCAGTTCCTCTGCTTCCCCTCGCCGATCCACTCGACCGCCTGCGCCAGCCGCTTGAGCCGCGTTTCCTCGCGCTTGGCCTCGGTGATCCATTCGACGTATTCGCGCTTGCAGCTCGGGCTGAAGGCTTCCCAGGTCGCCTTCGCGGCCTTGTTCTTTTTCAGCGCGGCTGCGAGGTCATCGGGTGTTTCAGGCGCAGGGCGCGGCTTCGCGGGGCGGGCGCGCTCGGGGACCTTCACGCCGTCCTCGTTGAGCTTCATCGCCTGCTTCACGTAGCCGGTGAGGACCTTCTTCGACGGCAGGTCGGCGAGCTTCGTGATCTTCCCGAACTGGCCCATCGCCGATTCGTTGTCGCTGTCGTCGGAGGGGACGATCAGCGAGCCCTTCCAGAACCCAAAGGTCGCGTGCTGCTTGAATGCGGCCATGCCGCACAGGATGCCGTCGGCGTAGGTCCAGCTCGGCATCGACCACTTGAGGGTCTCGTCGGCCTCGGGGCATGCGGCGTTCACGACCGCGCGCAGGTGAATGAGGATCGGCCGGGCGAACTCGGGGGCCTTGGCGATGTAGGCGTCGATGCGGGGATCGCGGGTGCCGGGCATGGGGTCCTCGGTCGGCGGTGGGCTGCGAAGAGGCTACTACGGTCCCCGCGGCCCTGCTCGTCGCCCCCGCGCAGGCAGGGGCGCAGCGACGCTGTCGCGCCAGTCGATCGCCGCCGGCGCGACGCGGATGCGTAACGGCTTCAGTCCCTTTCCCGGCCTATGCGCACGCCGAACAAGGACGTTCCGTTCGACGCGCTCGCCGGTTCGATCCGCGAAGGCGTCGGCTTCACGTCGCGCATCGCCGGCGCGGCGGTCACGAACGGGACGATGCCCAGCGCCCTGTCCACCTCGGCCGGCGCCACGACCCTGCCCTGCGTGATGACGAGCGCGACCTTGCGGATGTCGTCGATGTCCTTCGTCGGATCGCCGTCGACGAGCACGAGGTCGGCGCGCTTGCCGGGCGTGACCGAGCCGCGCTCGCCGAGCGTGCGGGTGTACTTCGCGCCGTTCCAGGTGGCGATCTGCAGGACCTGCGAAGGCGTCATGCCTGCATCGACGTACAGGTGCAGTTCGCGCTGCAGCGTGAAGCCCGCCAGGTCGTCGGTGCCCGCGACGAGCGGGATGCCCGCGCGGTACATGCGGCCGACGAACTCGACCATCTTCGCGTACGAGCGGCGGTAGCGAGCGGCGGTCGCGTCGTCCGGGATCTTCATCGTGGCGACGTGGAAGCCTCGCTGCACGTCCAGCGGCATGTGGTCGGCGATCGCGGCGAATTCCTGCGAGAGCTCGCCGTCGCGCTGCTGGAAGTTGTTGAACGTCGCGACCGTCGGGTCGATCACCGTGTGGTGGGCGACCAGCAGCGCGATGAAGTCCTTCACCGGCCGCGAGTCGAAGTCCATGTCCGCGACCTTCTCGGCGGGCAGCCTGAAGCGCTCGAGCGTGCGGGTGTCGGTGGTCGGCGTGACGAGGAAGTTCAGCAGCACCTGGTTGATGTGCTGGATCTCGTCGAAAC
>Ga0070672_100001898_pt1 | contig 13096 bp, 11 predicted proteins | sample KBSM13metaG_FD_66151 | JGI IMG/M metagenome (GOLD analysis project Ga0070672, IMG submission 66151) | Miscanthus rhizosphere microbial communities from Kellogg Biological Station, Michigan, USA - KBS M1-3 metaG | ecosystem: Host-associated > Plants > Roots > Rhizosphere > Soil ... | reverse complement strand
CAACCAACGACACCACCTCACGCCATCCTGGTCGTCGACGACGTGCGCTCGAACCTGGTGGCCTATCGGGCTGTGCTCGAGCCACTCGGCCGCGAGGTCGTCGCCGCCACTTCCGGCCGCGAAGCGATCCAGCTGCTCGAACATCGGCCCTTCTCGCTGCTGCTGATCGACGTCCACATGCCCGGCCTGGACGGGTTCGCGACGGTCGAGCTCCTGCGCAACCAGCAGCGCACGCTGACCCCGGTCATCTTCATCACCGGCGAGACCGACGATCTGGCGGTGCGGCGGGCGTACGAGTTCGGCGCCGTGGATTATCTCGTGAAACCGGTGCCGCCCGAGATCCTTCGCGGCAAGGTGCGGAACCTGCTCGTGCTGTACGACCAGGGGATCGAGCTCGAAAAGCGGGCCGCCCTGCTCACGGCTCAGCATCAGCGAATCCTCGCTGCGGACGCGGCGATGCGCAGAACGGACACGAACATCGGGATCCTGGCGCACGATCTTCGCAACCCGCTGGCTGCGATCACGACCAGCGCCGACCTGCTGGCACGCTTTCCCGCGAACTCTGAGCGCGCGCGGCGAACGGTCGAACGCATCCACCGCAGCGCGCAGCGCATGACCACGCTGATTCGCGACATCCTCGACTACACGCGCGGCCAGCTGGGCGGCGGGATCCCGCTGAAGCGCCAGCCCACCGATCTCGCCGCCATTTCCCGCTCGGTCGTCGACGAGATCCTCGCCGGCAATCCGGTCGCGCGCATCCAGGTCGAGACCGCGGGCAAGCTGACGGGCCACTGGGATCCCGCCCGGATCGAACAGGCGCTTTCGAACCTGATCGCGAACGCGGTCCAGCACGGCGGTCCCGACGTCAGGCTGGTGGCGCTGGAAGATGCGAACGACGTCGTCGTGACCGTGCACAACGGCGGCCAGGCGATCCCGCGCGAACAGCTCGCGACGGTGTTCGATGCCTTCAAGAAAGCGGACGGCGCTGAGGGCGGTCTCGGGCTTGGTCTGTTCATCGTCCGCGAGATCGTTCACGCGCACGAGGGCAGCGTCGCCGTCACGTCGTCCGCGGACGGCACGATCTTCTCGCTCCGACTGCCGCGTTTTTCCGGAGACGGGACAATCGCGTCCCCGCTGCCCGCCGCCGCGCAGGACGGCTGAGGTTCGATCCTCGCGCAGGGACCCTTGACTAAGAGCGTCGGGGCCTCACTTGTACAACTTATTCCCTAACTTGTTCCTGCCTGAGAGTCGCGGAGGTAAGCAGTGAACGAGGGAAGCGACACCGTGCTCGTCGTCGACGACGACAGCGCTGTGCGAACAGCGCTCAAGGAGCTGTTCGAGACGGAAGGCTATGACGTCGCGGTCGCCGCCAACGGCCGGGCCGCGCTCAATCAGCTGCGGGTCGGCGTGCGCCCCTGCGTCGTCCTGCTGGACCTCATGATGCCGGTGATGGACGGGTGGGATTTTCGGACCGAACAGCTCAAGGACCCGGCGCTGAAAGACATCCCCGTGTTCATCCTGACCGCGGCGGGGTTCAGCGACACGACGATCCGCGCCCAGTTCGGCAGCATTCCGTTCGTACCGAAGCCGCCGCCGCACGAAGAGCTCCTGGCCTTGGTCCGCCGCGTCTGCCGCGACCGCCGCCCCTAGAATAGAACGCGTGGACCGTCAGTGCGGAAGCGTCTCGCGCAGCTGCGCGAGCCGTGTGCTGGCCGGCTTCTCGGCCGCGCGGCGCTTCATCTCTTTCTCCAGCGCGGGGATCGCCTCGACGCCGTAGATGTCGCGGATGGCGCGCGCGCCGGCGCGGCCCGCGGTTGGATGCGCGGCGGCCTTCAGCAGGTCGGGCAGCATCTGCGGGTCGCCCCGGCAGGTCGAATCGACGCGGTAGGCTTTCACGTACCGTTCCACGGAGTCGCTGTACCAGTCGACCTGCGCGTAGGCGCGTCCCAGCAGCAGCCACGGCCGCGGATCGTCGGGATTCTGGTGCGTGTAGTCGTACAGCGGGCGCAGCCCCTTCTGCGTGAAGTGGACGTTGCGATTCAACTTGTCGCGAATCGACCGGAGGGCGGCGGGAGCCGGCTCCTTCCAGGGATTGCGCGCGCGCGCTCTGGGCTGCCCTTTCCTCTCGGGCGATTCTTCTTCCTCCGGCGGCTCTTCGGTCGGCGGCGGCGGCGGCAGCGCGACGGCCTTCGGCGGTTCCGGCTTCGGCACCAGCGGCGGCGGCGCGGGCAGCGCCACCTTCGGCGGCTCGGCGGGCGGCGGCGGCGCGAGCCTGGGTGGCGGCGGCGGCACCTCCTTGTGCACGGGCGCGGCCTTGGGCGACGGCGACTTCACGTTGGGCCGCACGGCGGTCTCGACCGGTTTCGCCCCGTCGCGCCGCAGATAGGTCACGCCCGCGATCGCCGAGGCGAACACGAACAGCGTGATCGCCCGGCGCCAGAACTTCACCCGCGAACCCGCGGCCACCACGCGCAGCGGACGCGGCGTCGGCCGCCGTCGCCCCGAGTTCAGGGCCGACGGCGGCAGCTTGCTGATGACGCCTTCGAGCGCCGTCAGCATCGCATCCGCGTCCTTGAATCGCGCCGACGGCTTCTTCGCCATCGCCTTCTCGATCAGCGGCTGGAACGCCGCCGCCGCCGCCAGCCCCGGCCGCACCTTCACCAGCAACGGCACGGGCTGCGACAGGTGCGCCATGACCACGCCCTCGTACGTGTCCTCGATGAACGGGCGCCGTCCCGCGATCAGCTGGAACAGCACGCAACCCATCGCGTAGACGTCGGTCCTGGCATCCGCGGGCCCGCCCTTCGCCTGCTCGGGCGACAGGTAGGCCGGCGTTCCGAACACGACCCCGGCGCGCGTCAGCGTCTCGGCGGCGTGTCCCGACTCCGACTTCTCGAGGAACTTCACCATGCCGAAATCCAGCAACCGGACGTGATCGTCCTGGTCCGGCAGCTCCTGCAAGAACACGTTGGCCGGTTTCAGATCGCGGTGAACGATTCCCTTGCCGTGAGCGAACGCCAGCCCGCGCAGCGTCTGGCGCGCGATGTCCAGCGCCCGCCACAGCGGCAGCGGGCCTGTCTTCAGGAGATCCGCCAGCGTCTTGCCCTGCAGGAGCTCCATCACCAGGAACGGGACGCCCTTGTCGAATCCGGAATCCGTTACCGGGACGACGTTGGGATGGGCCAGCACGGACAGCGCCTGCGCCTCGCGCTCGAAACGCAGGCGCCATTCCGGGATCGCGGCCGCATCCTTGTGCAGCACCTTGATCGCCACGTTCCGGCCGAGGTGGACCTGGCGCCCGCGGTACACGACGCCCACGCCCCCTTCGCCCAGGCGACCGGTTACCTCGTAACGGCCATCCAGCGTTCGCCCGATGAGCGAATCGCCTTGCGCATCGGTCGTGTTGAACAGATCTACGACCACCGTCTGCGACTATATACGATCCGGTCCCCCCGCCCCGTGAAGCGTGCGGACAAAGGAATTTCCGGCGCTTCGGGACGGGATCCCGCGTTACTCGGCCATGGACTGCTGCTGGCTCGCGGGCGTCCTCGCCAGGGGCGGCGACGACTGCCCGATCCACGGCAGGCCCCCGCTGACCAGCCTGAGCAGCAAGCCCGCCAGCAACACCGTCGATGCGCCGGCCACGAACGCGCGCGCCGTCCGGCGCCGGTTTCGCTCCTCCTCCCACCTCAGCAGCATCTCGTCGCGCAGCCGCGCGCGACGCGCGGGGCTCAGCTCCGTTCTATGCGCTCGCCTCGCGAGCTCGATCAACCTCTCGACACTTGCCCACTCCACACCGCGTTCCACGTCCACACTGTTCCCGGTATCCACGATCCGCTCCTCTCTTGGATGACTGACCCGCGCATGATGCACCATGCGTCGTTTCCGGCGAGTTTCTATCGGGCAAAATCTTCGTGGCTTGAGCCCGCTCGGACGCGACTCGCTACTGCGCGACCACCTTGTTCGCCAGCGCCACCAGGTCGGCGCTGCCGGGAACGTAGGACGCGCCGGCCGGCATCGGACGCAGCTTCCAGCGCACGGTCCAGGTCCCCGTTTGACCGGGCGGGATTTCCACGAACGCGCCCTGCTGTTCGACCTCGACGTAGACGTAGTCGCGGTTCGTGAACAACTCGATCTCCGCCTCGCCGGGCGCGGCTTCGGCCGGCTGGATGTCCGGCGATGACATGACGAGAAACAGCGCGTGCGTGGTGATCTGCGCGACCCAGCCGGTGCCGTCGGCGAACGCCTTCGAGTCGTGGTTGACGGTCGCCGACGAGTACCAGCGATCGCCCCCCGCCGCGGTCACGGTGAAGACTGGATCGCTGTCGGGCGCGTACGTCACGTCGCCGCCGCCCTGGCCGAAGTACGTGATGCCGCCCGCCGCCACGCGCGTCACCTGCCAGGGGGCCAGTGTGATGGGGTCGCTCGGCGAGGTGTTCGCCAGCGTGTAGGTGACGTCGACCGCGCCGTGCTCGGGCACGGGCACGAAGTCCTTGCTGACGAAAATCGAAGAGCCGGCCACGCTGCCCAGCGAGGCCACGCCGCTGACGAGCCGGATCGAATTCGTCGGGTCGATGGCGCCCGTGTAGGCCATCGTGTCGATCTCCGCCGGCGCCGGCCAGCAACCGGTGCCGCCCGCGCACCAGCTCGCCTGCGGGCTGGGCCAGAACGTGCTGCCGTAGTTGGCGCTGTCATCCCGGATGACCAGCGCGTTCGTCCCGCTCAGCGAGAACTCGGTGATGCGCGCGCCGCGCCCGCCGTCGACCACCATCTTCAGATCACCGAGCTGCAGCGTGTACGTATCCCCGTCCTGCGTGGCCGACACCGGCGTGAACACCGGCTGCTTTTCGCCGCTGCCGCCGCCACAACCGGCGGCGCATGCAACCAGCAGCATCACCGCCCTCGTTTTCATCGCCCTCCGTTATCACCGCCGCCGGCAAACAATCAAGCTCAGTTCGCCGCGCCGGGCGCGATCCGGAACCACAACGTGCGCGCCACGTGACACTGGCGGCACACGACGGAGATCTCGCGCAGGATTCCGCGCGCCGTCGACATCGCCCGGTCGCCGCGCACATCCAGCTCGCCGTCGCACTGGATGCAGGGCGTGCGACGCGCCTTCCCCTCGACGACCGACGCCGACGTCACGTCGATCGGCTGCTCCGGCGAGCCGCCCGGCAGATCGCCCGCGAGCGCCTCCGTTTGCCGAACCAGCTTTCGCAGAGCGCGCTGCCGCTCGCGTTGCGTCCGGCGGAAGCGAGGCAGGCGCGCCACGCGTCTGACAATGCACCGGCGCACACACAACCACAACCGCCCGTCCGCCGCGCCGCGGGGCTTCATGAATCGGCGCGGTTCCGCCGATGCCTGAGCCACAGCCTATGAAAAGATTGGGAGTCCCGCTTACGATCGCGCTGCTCGCGGCGGTCGGTATGGCTTGCGGCGAGGTGACGCCCCCGGGCGAGACGGGCAGCGGCGGGCACGGCGGATCGGGCGGCATGGGTCGTGGTGGCACGGGCGGCACGACATCTGGCGCGGCCGGCGTGACCGGCGCGGCAGGAACGACAGGCGCGGCCGGCGTGTCGGGCGGCGCGGGCACGACCGGCGCCGGAGGTTCCACGCAATGCGGGACGACCTGCCCGGCCGGCACCTGGAATCTCGACGGAGACGCCACCACCGGCGCGTGCGGCTGCGAATACACCTGCAACAAGATCTCGGACGCCGATCCGATCGACGCCACGTTCACCGACGACAACTGCGACGGCAGCGACGGCGTGGTCGCGCAGTGCGTGTTCGTGTCCGCGACGCTGGGCAGCGTGGCGGGCGCCGGCACGCGCGCGCAGCCGACGGTTTCGATCGCGCGCGGCATCGATCTCGCGCGCACGAACGGTCTCGCCGCGGTCTGCGTCGGGGGCGGCGTCTACGCCGAAGCGGTCACCGTCGTCTCGGGCATCAACATCTACGGCGGCTTCGACGCGACCAACGCGAGCTTTGCTTTCCGGCGCACGGCGACCGCCGTCAGCGAGGTGACCGCGCCCGGCGTCGTCTTCGACGCGCCGGCGATCAACGCGGACACACACCTCGAGGGTCTGAAGATCCGCGCGACGACACCGACGACGCCGGGCGCCAGCACGTACGGCGTTCGCCTGGGCGGCGGGACGGGACGCCTGTTCGTTCGCTATGACGTCATCGAGGCCGGCCGCGGCGCCGACGGCGCCAGCGGCACCGACGGACCCGCGCCAACAGCGATAGCGGCCAGCGGCAAGCCGGGCACCAATGGGACCTCCGGTGCAAACGCGGGCGGCGAAGGGGGCCCGGCGCCGACCTGCACCGAGCCTGGCGGCGCCGGCGGCCCGGGCGGTTACGACGCCCAGCCCGGCGCCGACGGCAAGCCGGGGACCTGCAACGCGCGCGTCGGGACAGGCGGCCAGCCGAACTCGGCCAGCGCGTGCCTCGGCGTCACGGGCGCCGCGACCGGCGGCGGCGGCGCACCGTGCGGTATCCCCGGTACGGCGGGCAGCCCCGGCGTCGGCGGCGGCGCGCTGGGCATGGTCGTTAGCGGACTGTACGCGCCCGCCGACGGCGTCGACGGCGTGAACGGGATCAACGGCAAGGGTGGCAGCGGCGGCGGTGGCGGCGGCGGCGGTGACAACGGAACGCTGTGCGTGTCCGATCGCGGCGGCGGCGGCGGCAGCGGCGGATGCGGCGGCATCGGCGGCAACCGCGGCACGAAGGGCCACGGCGGCGGCGGCAGCTTCGCCGTGTTCGCGGCGGCGGGAATGATCGTCGTCTCCGACGACCAGCTGACGACGGCCGGCGGTGGCCGGGGCGGCAAGGGCGGCGCCGGCGCGGCCGGTCAGCAGGGCGGCATGGGCGGCCTGCCCGGCAGCGGCGCGGATGACAGCGGACCGGGCGGCATGGGCGGCGCCGGCTCGTCGGGCGGCGCCGGCGGTCCCGGCGGCGGCGGCGGCGGCGGACCGAGCATCTGTGTCGCGCGCGCCCCCTCGACCAGCGTCCTGTTCATGAACGTCACCTGCTCGACGGGCGCGCCCGGCGCGGGCGGCCTCGGCGGCGCGAACCCCACCGGCGGCATGGGCGCCCCGGGCGCGACCGGCGCGCTGGGCGAGAACGTCCAGCTGAACTGACGCGGGCGTCGCCCGAAAGCGGCTTGCCCTCACCCCGACCCTCTCCCGCAAGCGGGAGAGGGAGAGCAGAGCGATCTGGTCCCCTCTCCCGCTTGCGGGAGAGGGTTAGGGTGAGGGCCGTGCCATGATTGCCCTCGCGTGACCGACGCCGAGACGACCGCCGCCTTCCTGCTCGGCCGCGTGCGCGCCGCGCGCGGGCCGATGTGGGACGAGGGGCGCGGCCGCGTGCCGGCGCCCGCGCCGCCGTCCGGCCCGGCGCTGCGAACCTTCGCCGAGCGGCGCGTGCGCGGCGTGCCCGAACCGGTCGTGCGCGGTCTGTTCGCCTGGGATCGCGGCCAGCGCCCCGTCGATCTGCTGTTCGAGATCCCGCCCGCGCGGCACCTGCTCGCACTCCAGGCGCGCGGCCGCCGATGCGTCTGCCTCGTCGAGGACGCCGCCGCGCTCGCGCACGGCGATCCGCGCCACCCCGACGGGCTCACGTTCGCGCTCCACGATCTCTGCCACCTGGAGAAGTTCGTCGCGCCCGAACACCACGCCGGTCAGGTCGGGTTCTTCCGCCTCGTCGACCGCGCGCTCGCGTCGCCCGCCATGGCCACCCTCGAGCGGCAGCTGGACGACACCTGGCGCGCCGATCGCGACTACGTCATCGCCGACATGAACGGCTCCGCCGTCTTTCTATTCGCCGCGCTGAAGATGAAGTTGAAGCTGGCGGTCCACCGGCTGCTCCCGCGCGACACATTCGAAACCGCGCTGGAGGTCCTCCTGCGCGCCATGGACTTGCCCGACGACGTCCGCGACGCGGCCCGCGCGGTGCAGCCCCGCCGCGACCGCCCCGTCGAAGCGCGCCGCCTCCTCGATCACTTCGAGGCCGTCACGGCAGCGCGCCCGCGATCGGCCCCACCTTCGGATCCGCCTTCCGACTTTGTTCCTCGCGCGCCATGAGCGCGGAGACCGCGGCCCGGTCGAAACCACGCGCGAACGCGTCGAGATCTGCAGCGCCGACGGGGGACTCGGCGTTGAACGTCACCACCAGCGACACGAGGTAGGGTCCGTTCGCGACCACCTCCTCCGCCGGGTGGCGGCTGGGTTGCGACGGATCGTAGCCGCGATGGACCACCCCTTTCGCGTCCCGCCACTCCCGGAGCTTCCCGTACACGAACGAGACACCCTTGGGCCCCGCGAACACCTGCAGGCTCTGCTGCTTCTCGCGCGCCTCTCCCTCTCCGAGAACCAGCGGCAGCGTCGACAGCCGGACGCCGATGGAGATGTCGGGATACCGCTTGCGCGGATCCGTTCCGCGGTGAAAGCACCAGAACTCCTGGACCATCCATTCGGGGGCCGCCCGCGCAGGGCTTGGTCCATACGCGCCTTCGTCGACGATCCTGGTTTCGACGTTGCAGCGATAGCCGGGAACCTTGGGCAGGGCGCGGATCGTTTGCTGCAGCATCCCGAGGAAGCGCGCGCGCGCCCGCCCCGACAACCGGTGGCATTGCTCCGGATTTGCGTCGCAGAAGTACGTCGGAATGTTCGCGGCCGCCATCCGGGCGGCGGCCGATACGGTGAGGGCCGCCGCCAGGGCGATCGTTCGCGGCCAGCGCCGCGTCACGGGCAACCGACGACGGTGACGGGATCGCTCGACGCCGCGCGCGTGTCGCGGACGTCTCCCAGTTGGCCCGATCGATTGTCGCCCCAGCAACGTACGGACGCATCGTCGCGGCGCGCACAGGAATGACTGTAGCCGGCGCGCACCTCGGCTGTCGGGCCCGGGAGTCGCACCTGATGCGGGCCGATATCCGCCGGATCCACGGCGCCGGTTTGCAGGTTATCGTTGTTGCCCCAGCACCAGACATGCCCCTCGTCGGTCAGCGCGCAGGCATGACCGTCACCCATCGAGATCTCGACGACGCGCGCGTCGATCGGCACGCCGACCGGCACCAGCGCGGGCGCGGACGGGTCGACGATCGGACCCCAGCACGCGACCGTACCCCCGGCCATCACGACGCAGGTGCTGCTTTCGCCCATCGCGACGCCTTCCACCATCCCGCGCAGCGCTTCGATCTCGATCGGTGGCGAGCGCGTCTCACGCACCGGCATCCCGTCACCCAGGATTCCGACGCCCCAGCACCAGAGGGAGTGATCCTGCTTGATCGCGCAACCCTGCTCCATCGCCTCCGTAGCCAGGATCGCGGGTGAACCCAGCGCGACGGCGACGACACCACCGCCCAGACCATCGATGGCGCGGAAGTGGTCAAGCGGAGGAACCCCAGGGCCCTCCTCGTTCTCTGGTCTGCATGCGACGGTCCCGTCCTGGCCGAGAATGCAGATCGAGTAACCGAGGCTCATCGACACCTTCGCTGCGCTGGATAGATCGACGCTGCCCGTTCGGTTCGTGGTCGACGGCCAGCAGATCCTTGTACCGTTCACGTGCTCCTCGCACGCATGCAAAAAAGTTCGCGAGGTGACGGCGACGATGGCGTCCGAGTAGCGCACTTGCACGAGCGCGCCGTCGTCGCGCCCCGGTCCGGAACCCCACGCCCATACGCCGCCGTCCGGGCTCACGCCGTAGGTTTCCGCGACGCGAGCGGCGATGCTCTTGAAGCGGCACACGCCCGGACCGTCGTCGCCGCCGCACGCGCCCGCCAGGAGCAACACCATCGCTGTGATCGGGATCGCGTGCCCTCGTCGCAGCATCAACGTCGCCGCCCACGCATGACTCCTGTTACGATACGCCTCGCGCGTGAAGTTGAAAGGGTGGATCGGGGTTGCGCTGGCGCCGCTCGCCGCCATCCAGGCGGGCTGCGGCGAAGACGAGTCCGTCTGTCGGGGCGGCTATGCGTTGAGCATCCTCGGCGACACGGTAGGGGTCCTCAAGGCCGACGGGTCGCTGTGGGCGTGGGCGACGCAGCATCAAGGTTCGGACCGGCCGCAGCGAGAAACGACCGATGCGAACGCTACGGGCTTCGCGAATGGGCAAATGTGCCTCCGGCTGCGGAACGGTGATGTTTCGTGTCCGCTGCTCCCGTTCTCCCAGCAGACTTTTCCGGCGCACGCGCGCGAGGTTGCGATCTGGACCGAAAACGGCGTCGAAGGTCGCGCCTGTGCGGTGCTCGCTGATGGAACGCTGACCTGCGCGCCGCCGACGGACTTCCTGATCATGCGCGACCCGTCCGGACCACCGTTCACAACGATCCGCGACGGCGTCCGCAACGCATCGATCGGCAGCGATCACTACTGCGCGATGACGAATGATGGCGAGCTGGCCTGTGCGCCCTGGGAGACGAGCAGCGCTGGAAGGGAGCAGAGCTGGAATGGCGCCGGGGCGACTCTGTCCGGCATCGTCGAAGTCGCGACGGCGTCCGACATGTTCTGGAGCACCTCGGTGGCGCGCGATGCGGGCGGCGATGTCTGGTGGTTACAGGTCGTCGTTGGTACCGACAATCCCGTCGTCACTATCGATCGTGTGCTGGGAATCGACGGTCCGGTCGTCCAGCTCGCCGCCGGCAACCGGTCGTTCTGCGCGCTGCGCGACGACGGCGCCGTGTTCTGCTGGGAGAACGACGACTACGTCCTTCCTTATCACGCGGTCCCCTACGTTCCACAACGAATCGTGATGCCCCAGGCCGCGACCGCGATTGCGGTCGGCCCCGGCAAAAGCGGCGTCTCGTTCGGCTGCGCGCTCCTGGAGGACACGACGGTCTGGTGCTGGGGCGCCGGGTTCGGCCTGGACGGCCGTAGCCAATACGTCGCCTCCTGCGGGTGACCGGAGCTTCGCGGCCAGCGGGTTTTCATCGGTCGAACATCACGACGTCGCCCATCAGCGGAATCTCACCCCGAACCAGCTCGGTGGCTGCACCGTCCGTCGGTGGCGTGCCTGGCGGCGTCGTGATCCGCCGGTATTCGCGATACACGAACGGCACGCCTTCGCTGCCGAGGATGCTCGCGCCGCGCGAGATCTGAAAGTGCAGGTGCGGACCGGTCGAGTTGCCGCTGTTGCCGAGCAAGCCCAGCACCTGGCCGCGCTTCACGCGATCGCCGACCTTCACGCGCAGGCTGCCCGGTTGAAGGTGCGCATAGAACGCGGTGAATCCGCCACCGATGTCCAGGCTGACGTGATTCCCGGCCGCCGTCGCGAGCGTGATCGGAACGGCGCGCCCCTTGCCGGGCGTATTCTCGGCAACGCCGTCGACAACGGACAGCACGCGCGCATCGGCGACGGCGACGACGTTCTGGCCATAGCCCGCATAATCCTGATTCCGCGTTCCGTCGCCGGTTTGCGCGCGGCCTTGCGCGTCGAAGAGCATGAAGTCGATCGCGAATCGCTGTCCCAGCCACGCGGTTCCGCCGATCGGGATGAAGGTGCGTCGATGTCCAGACCCATTGTCGGGACCATTCCCGGCCCACCAGGGTCCTCCGCGCAGCGGCGGATCGATGGCGAGACGAACCTCCTCGATCGCGGCCTCGGCCAGGTCGCTGGTCACTGGCTCGGCGTAGCTGTCGACGCTGACGGACAGGCGATGGGCGATCGAGCGCGGGACGTCGGCGGGCTTGTCGAACCGCAGCCACAAGAAAGCGACCGCCGCCGCGCCGCCCGGGACGCGCGCGTTGACCAGCGTGTCCCGGCCGGTCTGCTCGAGGACATCTTCGAGCGCCGTGCCCGTCAGGTGCGCGAGCGTTCGATTCTGCGCGATCACGTCGAGCGCCTGGATCGTCGCCTCGCGCCGGCCGGTGTTCGCGAGCTCGAGCTCGTAGACCAGGTAGGTCGCGCCGTGGCTGCGCAGCACGTTGGGACGGCCGTGCACGCGCGCGGTGAACGGCATCGTGAACGGCGCCGCCGTCTTCGGGAGGCGATCGATGCCGCGCCGGGCGACGGCTTTCGGCTGCGTGGGCGCGTCGCCGGGCGCGCCTGCGCTCCGGCGGAAGATGAGGGATGCCGGCGCATCCTGCCCGGGCTGCGTCCACCTCCCCTGCGCGACCGTCTTCGCGGGATTCACGGTGCCTTCGAAGACACCGCCGACCTGTTTCAGCTCGAAGCGAAGCGCGTCCCCATTCGCGGTGATCGACGAAACGCGCAGGTCGACCCCCTGTTCGGGCACGATGACGCGCCCGACATAATCGCCGGACGACAGGCGAGCGAGTTGCAGCTCGGCACGTATCGCCCCGGTCTGGCCCTCGTTCATCACACCCTGCCACGTTCCCGCCAGATCCGTGAACGTCTCCGCCGCGACCGCCGGCGCTGGAAGCGGTGCGGCGGGCGGTGGCGTTGAGGGCGGTGGCGCCGGCGCTCGCGCGGTGGGCGGCGCTGATGCTGCGCACGCCGCGATCAGAAGAACGATCACCGGCGCGAGCCGACCCGGGGTGCGCATCGCGGCGATTGTCGCCCCGTTAAGCCCTCGATGAGAACCGCCGAATTCGTTTATCATCAGGTTCTTGCTTCGCCCGTCGCTTCTGCTGGTCACGTCCGCGCTGGGGGTCTGCGTCGTCCCGCCGTCGGGTGCCGCCGCGCCGTCCAGACCGTCGCTGGCCAGCTGGACGAAGGCAAAGAATGCCAAAGTGCTGACGCCGGCCAAGGCGCCGCCGCCCCCGCCGCCCGCGCAGAAATCCGCGAGCGCGAGCGCGAGCGCGGGCGGGAAATCGAAGACGAAATCCGACGGGCCTCCCGTCAGCGGCAAGGTCGCCGTCTTCGGGTTCACCGGTGACGGCGCGGCGCGCGTCCAGCAGGTCGTCGTCAGCACGCTGCGCACGCGCGGGCTGCAGGTGACGACGGGGCTGCGTCCCGTCGACAGCGCCGACCAGTATCGCGAGATGGCCGCGGCGCTGCGTCTCGCCGCCTACATCGACGGCAGCGTCGGTGGCGATGGGTCACAGGCGACCGTGAACGTTCGCAGCGGCATGACCGGGCGGCGGATCGCTTCGGTCCGGTTCTCCGGCGAGCGCAGCGCGCTCGCGTCCGACGTCGG
>Ga0070672_100001891_pt1 | contig 13113 bp, 20 predicted proteins | sample KBSM13metaG_FD_66151 | JGI IMG/M metagenome (GOLD analysis project Ga0070672, IMG submission 66151) | Miscanthus rhizosphere microbial communities from Kellogg Biological Station, Michigan, USA - KBS M1-3 metaG | ecosystem: Host-associated > Plants > Roots > Rhizosphere > Soil ... | reverse complement strand
GCAACTACTCGCGCGCGAGCGATGCCGAATGGTTCCACCGCCACGCCCGCACGCTCCGCAACGGCGAGGAGGTGCCGTTCGCCTGGCCCTGGAACCCGCCCAACCCGCTCAAGCAGGCCACCCCACAGGATCTCAATGCAGTGCTCGACGCCATCGTGGCAGGCCCCAGCCCCGGTTTCCTCTACGCCAAGAGCAAGCGCGGCAGAGGCGGCGGCGACCGCTGGGCAGGCAACGTCGTCATGGCCAAGCTCGACTGCTCCGAGCCCCAGGCCAAGGACATCATCGGCAAATGGCTGGAAACCGGCCTGCTGTTCGAGGCCACGTTCCAGCACCCTAAGGACGGCGAAAAGGCAGGCGTCAAGGTCAACCCGAACAAGCGGCCGAGCCTATGATGCCCCCCCGGAATAGCCCGCGAATTGCCGCTGAATTAGCCTGGAATTGCCGCAGATTTCGGTCCCGACGGCCCGGTTTGCGGCAATTCGGGAATTTCCTCAGGAAATTCCCGGATGAATTACCGCGAATAAACCGGGGCCATAGGGAAATTGCCGGGCGAATTACCGCGAATTGCCGCGAGCCCGCCCCATGAGCGACGACACCACCGACTGCCTCACCAGGCGCGGGGCCGAGTTCCTGGCCAGCCGCATCCGGAACTATTGGCGCGAGCAGGGCTCCAGCACCATCAGCGTCTGGATCGAGCCAGCCGGACCAGCCGCACACCCACGAGCCAGCGTCTGGGTCGTCCGCTCCAACCTGCGCAACGGCAACCCGCCCCCAGAGCCACGCGTCCGCCGGAGCTACGTGCATGCACCCTGACGATGTGATCGCCCGCCTCGAGCAAGCCGGCGCCACCCTCCTCGCCCTCAGGCTCGCGCCAGTATGCCCTCAGGAGCCCCGTAGCAGCCTGCCTGAGCCCGTCCGGGACGTTTCCGCGTCCTACGGGTGGGCGAAGGCTACAGGCCGCCCAGCGACGCCCTGTGGGGCTGCAATCGACATGATGGACGAAGCCCTCGGTTGGGTCAGCCTCATCCCCGCCGACCGCTACGTGTTGCGACGCATTATCAACGCCCGGGCGCTCGTCTCCCCGAGCACCGGGCGGCACCTGTTCACCTGGTCAGCCATCGGACGCCTGATCGGTGCCGATCGACGAGCCGTCACGCGCTGGCACGCCCAGGGGATCGGCATCATCGCGAAGGCGCTGCATGCATCGCAGCAGCGCGGGCACCGTGGCAGGAATGCTCCGGCTCCCCGCAGCCCAGTTCTCCACCGTCCGCGCCGGCAACCGCTCACCGCCCAAAGCCTCGACCTCCCGGCGGAATGCAGCCTGTGACAGCCCGAGCACCCCAAGCCGCCAGCGGAAGGCGTCGGGGCTCATGGCCAGGTGCGATCCGGCGAGGTCAGGTTAAACTCCAGCTCGGCTACAGCCTCCCTGCGCGTCGCGAACCGGCCGAACTCGCAGTCAAAGCCAAGGCGGCGGATCACCCAAGGCGCGCGCCGCGTCTCAGCGTCGGCACCCGTGGGATAGTATTGCTCCACAACGTAACCAGCAGCACGGATCTCTGTCGGGGTCATGTTCAGGCTCCTGTGGGGATCAGAGAGGGGCCGAAGCCCCCTGGGTTAGGCGGCGTTGCGGCGCACCAGCGTCGTCGCATGCGTGCTGCGCCACTCGCGAACCAGCTTCGGCTCGCTGATGCCGAAGGCGGAAAACCACCGTTCGACGTAGATGCGGCCGTTCTTGGCCACCTTGAGCACATCGGCGCGGAAGGCGTGGTCCTCGCCAGCGTAAACTTCGATCCGGTCGCCGGGCTGAAACTGGGTGGTCGGGGCTGCGGTGCTCATGACCCCTATATGCCACCCAATGGGTGGGGATGCAAGCGATAAATCCACCCCATGAGTGGAATTCTTTGCGACAGCTCGCGGCAATGGTTCCACGTCGAACAATTTGCTTGCCGAAACGCGCGGTTTATGGGTGTAGTCCGCGTTATCAAGCCGGGGTTGCTTAAAAGCGCCCCGGCTTTGCGCGTTTTAGCGGCACCCTCACCACAGGCAGCATAGCAGGATGGCCGGACACGGCACCGCAACGCGGTTCAAGCCGGGCCAATCAGGCAACCCAGGCGGCCGGCGCAAGACAGCGGCAACCATCATCGACCTGGCCCGCGCGCACAGCCCCGACGCCATCAAGACACTCGCCGAAATCTGCAACAACCCCGAGGCAGCGCCAGCCCCGCGCGTCGCAGCAGCCATCGCGCTCCTCGACCGAGGCTGGGGCCGGCCAATGCAGCCCACCGACTTCACCTCAAACGGCGAGCCCGTCCGTTACGTCATCATGGCAGTGCCCGAAGCGGAGGATACCGACACTTGGCTGGAGCAATACGCGCCGAAACGGATCAGCCAGTCCTGACGGCGGAACTCACGTCCGCCATCAGGTCGCGCTAACACGCTGATGTCGCAAGCGAATATGGCGACGCCTTCGAGCCAGTCCACAACCCAGTCCACAACGCTGCCCGATGGATCATCGGGCCGGGGTCCAGTCGTAACCTGGGCGCCCGTCTCCGGCCCGCAGCGCGCGCTGCTCGCCTGCAACGTGTTCGAGGTGTTCTTCGGCGGTGCTCGCGGCGGCGGCAAGACCGACGGCGTGCTCGGCGAGTGGGCCATGCACGCGGACGCGCACGGCATCAACGCCGTGGGCCTCATGGTCCGCCGCACCGCCAAGCAGCTCGGCGAGACGTTCGAGCGCGCCCGCGCCATCTTCGCGCCGCTCGGCGCCCACCTCGTCGGCTCGGCCGAAGGCGGCTCCATGCGCGTTACAATGCCCAACGGCGCCCGCCTCGTCTTCGCCCACCTCGAGCGCGACGCCGACGCCGAGAACCACCAGGGCGCGAGCTACACCCGCGTGTATGTCGAGGAGGCCGGCAACTTCCCCAGCCCCGCGCCGATCTTCCGGCTGATGGCAACGCTCCGCTCCGGCGCCGGCGTGCCCTGCCGCATCCGCCTCACCGGCAACCCGGGCGGCCCCGGCCACCACTGGCTGAAGGCGCGCTACATCGACCCGGCGCCGCTCGGATGGCAGGTCATCGCCGACCCCGACAGCGGACGGCAGCGCGTGTTCATCCCGAGCCGGGTGCAGGACAACACCAAGATCGATCAGGCCAGCTACATCGCCAACCTGCGCCAGTCCGGCTCGCCCGAACTGGTGCGCGCCTGGCTCGAGGGCGACTGGTCGGTGATCGCCGGGGCGTTCTTCCCCGAGTGGGGGCCGCAGCACATCGTCCCGCCGTTCACGCCCCCGGAGCATTGGCTGCGGTTCCGCTCGATGGACTGGGGCAGCGCGCGGCCGTTCGCGGTCGGCTGGTGGGCGCAGGCGGACGGCTCGACCCACGGGCTGCCCAAGGGCGCGTTGGTGAAATACCGGGAATGGTATGGCAGCACGGGCGAGCCGAACGTGGGCCTGCGTCTGACGGCCGAGGAAGTGGCCGACGGCGTGAAGGTGCGTGAGGCCGGCGAGACGCTCGCATATGGCGTGGCCGATCCGGCGATCTTCAGCAGCGACGGCGGGCCGAGTATCGCCGAGCGCATGTTCGGGCGCGGCGTGATCTGGCGCCGGGCGGACAATGCGCGGGTCAGCAGGCAAGGCGCGCTGGGCGGCTGGGACGTCTTCCGGCAGCGGCTGAAGGGCGAGGACGGCCGGCCGATGGCCTACTGGATGGCGACCTGCCGGGACGCGATCCGGACGATCCCGGCGATGCAGCATGACGACGCAAGGCCGGAGGACATGGACACGGAGGGCGAGGATCACGTGGCGGATGCGGACCGGTATGCGTTCGTGAGCCGGCCTTGGATGCCGGTGGCGGAGGACAAGCCGCCGCCGCTGCCGCCTGGAGCGATCCGGGTGAGCAGTCTGAGCGAGGCCAGCGGCAAGCGGGCGCGGCTGTGAAGGCGGTCAGAAGCAGTCTGGCGCGGGCACAAGGCGACCACGAAGCGGGCGGCGGCTGGCTGCTGCGGGAAGGCGGCCGGTACCTGGTGACGGACGACATCGAGGCGGTTCGAAGCCTGCGCGGCGAGACGTTCATTGACGCGTGCGAGGCGGCCGAATGCTGGGACGAGACGGAACTAGCGGCGCGGGCGCCGAAGCGGATTGAGGAACTGGAGCGGGCGCTCAAGGGGCTGCGCGATGCGGTTGCGCGAATGGCCGACCATGAGCGCTTGCGTGCGGAACGGCGCCCGAGGCCGCCGAAGGGTTTGTTGTGCCAGAGCTGCGGCGGGCTTGCGGACCTCCAGTCCGATGGCAAGTGGCTGTGCGCGGACTGCTTCTTTCCGGACCTGACACGACAAGGGGCGCTTAGTGTCGTCCGCTAATAACGCTTTGCGGACGGAACGGAGGGCAGCGGTCGCGGAATATTGGCGGCTGTGGCTTGCGGGTGAGGTGTGCAGCGCGATGGTGATCCTGCAGCACCGCGACGGGCGCTGGCGGGTTCTGTGCGACGATTACGAGCCGAACCCGGTGCCGCGCAGGCGGTTGCCGAGCGGCGAGGGCCGGGCGCGGGTGTTCACGGGCAACCTGTCGCGCAAGCCGCGGGCACCGGCTTGGTATGCGGAATATCTGACGTGACCGTGCGCGTCATTACCGGCGACTGCCGCGCGGTGCTGGCGACGCTCGATGCGGGCAGCGTGCAGTGCGTGGTGACGAGCCCGCCGTATTACGGGCTGCGGGACTACGGCACCGCAACGTGGGTAGGCGGCGATGCGGGGTGCGATCATAGCGTTGGCGGCCAGGTGCAGGACAGCAAGGCCCCCGGTGCCATCGTCTCCGGCGTGCGGCCAGGCGTTGACGCCTCTCGTTGTCGCAAGTGCGGCGCGCGGCGGGTGGACAGCCAGATCGGCCTGGAGGCCAGCCCCGACGCCTACGTGGCCGAGATGGTGGCCGTGTTCCGCGAGGTGCGGCGCGTCCTGGCCGACAGCGGAACGGTCTGGCTTAATTTGGGCGACAGCTACGCCGGGACTTCGGTCAACAGAAACGGGCTGGGCAACAGCCAGATCGGTTCTGGCCCGTTGGGAGCCTGCAAGCAACGCGATATTGCCGCGCAAACACGTCAAACGGTGCCGCCGGGCTACAAACCCAAGGACCTGTTGATGATCCCCGCGCGGGTGGCGCTCGCCCTTCAGGCGGACGGGTGGTGGCTGCGGAGCGACATCATCTGGGCCAAGCCAAATCCCATGCCGGAATCAGTGACTGATAGATGCACCTCCGCGCATGAGCACGTGTTCCTGCTCGCGAAGGGGTCGTGGCGTCGTCGGACTGTTAAACTCTCTGATCTGAGCGGCGAGCGCGGCCATAGCGGCAGCCGTAGCAGGATTTCTGATGCGGATGCGTGGGCCGCCGAGATCAGTATTCGCCTCGCGACCGCGATCCTTGATTGCCCGCAAATCCAGCAGCATTTGGGCTGCGTCTCTCTTCAAGCGCAGATAGGGGAACAGAGCAGCGACACAGAGCGCTGCCTTCCTGTTAGTGATTTGCCATCGATAGAGCGGGTATCGGCTTATGCCGCCGCGGGGCTTCTGAATGCGGACATTTCCGCCAAAGAGTTCCTGAGCCAAATCCACGGCCTGGGTCTTGTTTTGAGAGATCGTCACTCGTTCGGAATAGTCGGGAGCGATGCCAAATTTCCTTACCCTCCAGGTGTCGATGCCTATGGCAAGACATCCGTCGCTATCCACGACGCCGGCAAGATAGGCGAGTTCGACTTTCTTCATGGCCACATAGTATCGCACACCGCTACGACTTGCACCTACTTCTGGGACGCGGAGGCGGTGGCCGAGCCGAGCGAATATCCCGACGATGACCGCAAGGCGCGCTCTGCCGTCACGGACAAGCGGATGCCGAGCGAGCTAGTGGCGGGCATCCGCCCTGGCTCAGCGACGTATCCGACCCGCAACCTGCGCAACGTCCTCACCATCGCCACGCAGCCTTACGCCGGCGCGCACTTTGCCACCATGCCGCCCGCCCTGGCCGAAATCTGCATCAAGGCGGGCAGCAGGCCGGGCGATACGGTGCTGGACCCGTTCGCAGGCGTCGGAACTACCCTCCTCGTCGCGGACCGCCTCGGCCGCAACGGTGTCGGGATCGAGTTGAGCCCCGTTCATGCAATGAGCGCCCGCAACCGCGTTTACGACGACGCGCCGCTGTTCGCAGACGTGGCCGACTGATGAGTTTCTCCGCGCTCGCGAGCACGGTAGCCACCACCGCCGGGCGGCCCGCGGCGTTCCTGGCCGCCGTTGGCATCGTGCTCGTGTGGGCGGCGTTCGGCCCGTTCTACCACTACTCGGAGGGGTGGCAGATCGTCATCAACACCGGAACGACCATCATTACGTTTCTGATGGTGTTTCTGATCCAGGCCAGTCAGAACCGGGACGGGCTGGCAATACAAACTAAGCTGGACGAGATCATCCGCGCCTCGGAGGCCCGCAACGAGTTCGCCGGCATCGACGAGCGGCTGAGCGAGGAGGCGCTGCTGCAGTTGCGCCACGGGGCTGCATTGTGAGCTACACAACTAGCGCGGAGACGGTCGAGCAGTTCGGCCCGCCGCCCGCCGGCACGGCCAGCAGGTGGAAGGCGGAGATCGAGCATTTCGACAAGGAGCGCGACGGCTGGCGCGACCGCGTCGAGGGGATCGAGGCCCGCTATCGCGACGAGCGCAACCGCAAGGACCAGGAGCGCCGGTTTGCGCTGCTGTGGGCCAACCTCGAAGTGCTGCAGCCCACGCTCTATGCGAAGTCGCCCAAGCCTGAGGTGGGGCGGCGGTTCCAAGACAGAGATCCAATCGGCCGCGTCATGGCCACGATCCTCGAGCGCAATCTGCAGGTCGCCATCGAGCGCGGCGGCGGGGCGTTCGACAGGTGCATGCGGGCGGCCGTCAAAGACTTCCTGCTCGGCGGCCAGGGCGTGGCCTGGGTGCGGTATCAGGTGGATTTCGGGGAGGTGGACCCGGCCACCGGGCAGCCCAAGGTAGACGACGAGGCGGTGGCTCCGGATTACATCCATTGGCGCGATTTCGGTTGCACGGCCGGGGCCAGGATCTGGGACGAGGTTAGCGCGGTTTGGCGGCGCACGTTCCTGTGCCGGGACGAGCTGATCGAGCGTTTTGGTGAGGACATCGGGCGCGAGGTGCCGCTGGACCGCAAGCATGAGCGCGACGGCGGGGAGGACGAGGCCGAAACCACCTTCGCGAAGGCGACCGTCTATGAAATCTGGGACAAGTCGGAGCGGACGATTACCTGGGTCCATACCGGGATGGACGAGCCCTTGGACCACAAGGCGTATCCGCAGTGGATGCTGTCGGACTTTCCGTGCCCGCCGCCGCTGTTCGGGACGCTCACCAACGGGACGCTAACGCCGGTTCCGGATTACGTTCAGTACCAGGACCAGGCGCAGGAACTAGACGATTTGACGGGCCGGATTGCGGCGCTCACGAGCGCGCTGCGGCTGGCGGGGTTCGTGCCTGGGGACATGGCGGCGGACGTGCAGCTTGCGCTCGACCTGGCCGGCGAGGCGCAGGTTATTCCCCTCAAGAGCTGGGCGGCGTTCGGCGGACAGAAGCTCAGCGATATGATTGTCTGGTTGCCCATTCAGGACACAGTAAATACGCTTACTGCACTACAGGCGCTCAGAGAGAAAGTAAAAGCCGACGCATATGAAGTAACGGGGCTCAGCGATATTCTGCGCGGCTCGACGCAGGCCTCGGAGACGGCGACGGCGCAGCAGATCAAGGCGCGCTGGGGCAGCATACGGGTGCGGACGCGGCAGCAGGACGTGCAGAGGTTTGCGGCTGACTTGCTCTCCCGCATGGCGGAGGCGATTGCCGCTCTATTCGACATGGAGCGGCTCGCCGAGGCGGCCAATGTGCAAGGCTTCCCGCCGGCCGACCAGCAATACGTCATCCCCGCGCTGCAGCTTCTGAAGGGCCAGGCGTCGCTCACGGCGTATCGGATCGACGTTGAGACGGACAGCACGATCGAGGTGGACCAGCAAGCGGAACGGCAGGAATGGACGCAACTGCTGGGCGGCGTCGCGCAGTTCCTGCAGGCGTTCGCGCCCATTTTGCAGGGGATTGCGCAATCCGCGCCGCCCGCATTGCCCGCATGGACGGCTATGGGGGGCGAACTTCTACTAGGCGCCGTCAGGCGGTTCCGCGCGGGTCCGGCGATGGAGGGCGCCATCGAAGCGGCCTTTGAGGCGCTCGGGGCGGCGGCCATGCAGGCGCAGCAGCAGCAGGGTCCGCCGCCGCCCGATCCGGTCGAGCTGGCGAAAGCGCAAGTGGCGGCCAGCAAGGTCGAGGTGGACAAGGCCAAAGTCGGCGCGGAGATGCAACGCACGCAGGCCGACGTGCATATTCAGCAGATGGACCAGCAGCACAAGCTCGCGCAGCTCGCGGGCGACCACGCCGACAGGCAGATCCAGGTCGCCCAGCTCGCGCAGGACGGGCAACTACGGCAGCAGGAGATGCAAGTGAAGGCGGCAGCGCCTCCGAAGGCGAACGGGCCAGCCCGATAATGAGAAAGGTGGACTGGGTTGAAATCCTAATGTCCACGTTTTACTCGCGCACCGGCATGGTCTGGGATCGAGCGACGGTAAAGCGGTTCATTGCCGATGCCGAGGAGGCCGACCGGGCCGGGAAGATCCCGCACTTTCGCGGTGCGAAGTGGGACGATAAGGAAACGGTATTCGACCGTCTGGAATGGGCGGCTCGCGCGATGGAGGACGAGGCTCTCGCGCAGGGCGAGTTGCCGCCGAGAGGCGAGGTGAACTCCTTTGATTGGAAGGAATGGCGCGCGCGGCACGGGAAGAAAGCGCAGATCGACCCGGCCACGAGAAAGATGCTGAGCAGATATTACCCGGACGATCCGGCCTTGTACCCGGACAGGGACCAGAGCCAGTAAATGCCGCGCTACGTGTGGTCCGACGGCGCGTGGGTCGAGGCTCATGCGGCGAAGGCGGCTGCGCGCGGGGTGGCGATCCTCCCCGACTTCGCGGAGCCGCTGCTGTGCCACGCGGACGGGCGGATGCACAGCAGCCGGAGCACCTACGACGCGGCCGTGAGGGCCGCCGGGTGCGAGATCGTCGGAAAGACCGAGGCCAAAAAGTTGCAGCAGAAAGGCGCTTGGCACGGGCGGCTCGGGATGGAGCCGGTGCAGGCGACGTTGAAACGAATACTGCGGGAGATGGGTGAATAATGAGCGACTGGAACCCGGACAAAGTGCAGCCGCCGGAGTATCCGCCTGCGGAGCCCAGCCAGGCCGAGCCGGACGTGCCCACCGGGCCTCGGGCGCGGGACATGGAGCGGGCGGACACCCCGACCGCTTGGCAGCGCGCCCAGGCCGAGCGGGCCGCCGAGCGCCAGAAGTGGCAGGAGGGCGCGCTCGCCGGGGAAGAGGACGAGGAGCTACCCGAAGCCAAGCGGGCCGAGTTGCTCCGCTGCGCCGAAGCGTTCGAGCACACCGCGGCCAAACTTCGGGAGATCGTAGGCGAATGACCGAGGACAAGTCTTCCAAGAAGCCCGACGAGGGGGCTTCAGGCCGCTCCGAAGGCACGCCGGGGCCGTTCCCGCTGACGCAGGCCGACGAGGAAAAGCTGCACCAGCTCTTCGAGGAGTGGCGCAAGCTGATTGCCAAGGCCCGGCAGGACTACGCCAAGGGCGAGAAGGTCGCCCTGGTGAGCGAGGCCGAGGCCGTGAACCTGCGCACCCAGCTCGAGAAGGTCGTGGGCGAACTGAAGCGCGGTGACGCTGATAATGTGTGAGGACAGAGACTTCACGAAGGCCGAGCTGCTCGGCTGGGCCAAGGGCGACAGGCCGGACCTCGATCAGCCCGTGAGCACTGCGGCGCTAAGGCGGGTGCTGCTCGAGCTGGACGCCACCGCGGCGCGGCTGCGCGCGATCCTGGAAGCGATGAATGTCTGAAACGCACAGCCCGTCGCTGCGTGAGGCGCTGGCCGCGTCAATCGACGCGCACACCCCGGCGGATACCGGCACGCCAGCGGCAGAGACGCCACCGCCCTCCACAGGCCAGGATACCGCTAGCAGCCCCGCAGAAGGCGCTACAGGCACCCAAAGCTCTGACGGGCGGGCACGGGACGCCAGCGGGCGCTTCGTCCCCTCCAGCGGGCAGGCAGGGGCCAGCGCCGCGCCCAAGCCTGACGACATGCCGGACGGCTACGACCCCGCCGTGTGGCAAATGCTCAGCCCCGAGGCCCGCGCGCAGACTGCGGCCTGGGCCGGCAAACAGCGCGAGACGGTCGCCGAGCGCGAAGCCAGGCTGAAGCAATACGAACCGATCGACCGCGTGCTCAGCCAGCAGCGCAAGGACGCGCTGGCGATGCAGTATGGCGGTGTGGACAGAGCGTTAGAGCAGTTGTTCGCGCTCAGCGACTTCGCGGCGCGCGACCCGCAGGGCTTCGTGAAGCACTTCGCCCAGCAGCGCGGGGTGAACCTCGCCGGGCTCATGCAGCAGCCTATGCAGGGCGCACAGGACCAGCAACGCGGCCTTACGCGAGACATGGACGCGATGGCGGCGCACCCGCAGGAGGCCATGCAGGTCATCCAGGCTGCGGTGCAACAGGAGATAGACCGCAGGGACGTTGACCGTCTCTATAACGATTTCGCCGGGCAAGCCGACCTTGAGCACCGCAATGACCCGAGCATTCGGGCCACCATGGCGGCGCTGCTGGCGGCCAACCAGGCGACGGACTACCGCCAAGCCTACGAAATGGCTGTGAGAGCGCACCCTGATCTCGGACCCAAGTGGGCGGCGGCGCAAGCCGCGGCGGCCACCAAGGACCAGCAGGCGATTGCGGCAGAAACGGCGCGGGCGCGGGCACAAGCCGCCTCGTCAGTCTCGGGGGCGCCGGGCACGACCCGGCCCCCGAGCGGCGGGGCTCCCGAAACCGTGCGGGAAAGCCTCGAACGCGCTCTGAGCGGCGACCGAGGCGCCCGTGTTTAAAGGTCCCCAGCCACAATGGCAGGCAATCCAAACTACGCAGGCGCGTTCACAACCGCCATAGAAAACCGCACCCGCAAACTCGCCGACAACGTCGGCAAGAATAACGCTCTCCTCTACAAGCTCCGCGAGAAAGGCCGCATCAAGACCGTGAGCGGCGGCTCCAAGATCCTGCAGGAGATCGACTACGCGGAGAACACGTCCTCCGGCTGGTACAGCGGTTGGGACACGCTCACCGTAGCGCCCACCGACACGCTCACCGCGGCCGAGTTCGCCATCAAGGAAGCCTACGTGACGATGGCCATTTCCGGGCTCGAAATGGCGCAGAACCGCGGCAAAGAGCAGATGATCGACCTGATGGAAGCCCGCATCGAGAACGGGGAGAAAACGCTGCAGAACCTGCTCGCGGTCGGCGTCTACAGCGACGGGACTGCGGCCTCCGGCAAGCAAATCGGCGGGCTGGCCTATCTGGTGGCGAACAGCCCGGCCACCGGCACCGTGGGCAACATCAACCGCGGCACCGATACGTGGTGGAGGAACGCCTCGAAGTCGGCAACCACCGACTACGGCGGAGCCAAGACATCAACCAACATCCTCAGTTACTTCAATAAGTTCTTCAACAGTATTGTTCGTGGAACGGACGCGCCTGACTTGCTGGTGGCGGACGCGCTCGATTACGGCATGGTCATGGACGCCGCCCAGGACCGCCAGATCCTGACCAATTCCAAGATGGCGGAGCTTGGCTTCACGAATATGAAGTATCGGACTGCCGACCTGGTGCTGGACGGAGGTATCGGCGGCAACTGCCCGGCGAGCACGACGTATTTCCTCAATACAGACTATCTCTTTTTCCGCCCCATGGCAGGGTACGACGTGGCCCCGATGAAGTCGGGCGGGGACCGCGTGCCGTACAACCAGGATGGAATGCTTGAGATAATTGGCTGGAAGGGAAATATGACTATGTCTAATGCCCAGCTTCAGGGCGTGCTCCGACCCTGATCCACGAGGTGGGCCATATTGTCGTGACGCTGCGCTGCGAGTGCGGCGCCAGCCTGGACGGCGAGGGGCACGCGCCCCAAACCGTCGGCGTCACGACCACCCGCCTGCTCAACACCGCACGGTTTCAAGGCTGGACCCGGGGCAGGGGCCAAGGCTGGCGCTGCCCCGCATGTTCCCAGCCGGCACTAGAGGATACGCCGCCATGAGCGACCAACCGCAACCGCGGAACGACCCGGAGCAGCCGCCATCCCGCATCGTCGAGGAACCGCCCCTGCCCGACGACTGGGACGACGACCCGGACGAAGATCAGGACAACCCCGTGCAGGCTTGGAACGGCGAGGGCTGGCCCGGCCCGGAGCACTTCTGGCCGTGAGCGGCCTTACGCTGCTGCTGATCGTGCTCGTGCTGGTGGCCGTGCTCGGCGGCGGCTTCGGTTGGTATGGCGGCGGACCATACGGCAACTATTACGGCGGCGGTGCAATCGGGCTCATCATCATCGTGCTCGTCATCTTCCTGCTCATGGGCCACCGGCTGTAACCACAAGTCAAAGGACACGCGCATGCCCGAGGAACAATGGAGCCCGGCCTTCAAGGTCACGGTCGGCACCGACCCCAACAGCGAAGTGGTCGGCCCCAGCCTCACCCCGCGCCAGCCCGACATCCACTTTGTCAAGGTCGGCTGGGGCAGCTCGTTCAACCAGGCGGAGAGCGACAAGGCAGGCCAGCAGATCCACGATAAGACCCTGCTCGTCCGCCACCTGTATCCGGGCAGCCATGACTATCTCGATGTCGAAGTGAAGCGATTTCCGCACGGGGGCGGCGAGCCCATCATCGTCGATAGCCTGCGCTTGTCGCGCTACGCCGAGCTGATCGACAAGTTCGAGAAGAAGTCGAAGATGACCGACGTCGGCATGCCGCTGGCGGCGCTTAACCTCGACCCGGCCACCATCGACAATCTCAAGGGGTCAGGCGTCGATACGGTCGAGGCCCTCGCCTCGGTGCCCGACAACTACCTCCACGCCATCGGCACGAATGGCCGCCAGTTGCGCGAGCGGGCCAAGGCGATCTTTGCCATTCGCGACGACGCAGCGCCGCTCGAGCAGCTCCGCGCGGAGAACAACAAGCTGCG
>Ga0070672_100001890_pt1 | contig 13114 bp, 11 predicted proteins | sample KBSM13metaG_FD_66151 | JGI IMG/M metagenome (GOLD analysis project Ga0070672, IMG submission 66151) | Miscanthus rhizosphere microbial communities from Kellogg Biological Station, Michigan, USA - KBS M1-3 metaG | ecosystem: Host-associated > Plants > Roots > Rhizosphere > Soil ... | reverse complement strand
TGCACGACCTCGGCCAGAGCATCTGGCTCGACAACATCACGCGCACGATCCTCGACGACGGGACCCTGCGCGACTACATCGAGAACTGGTCGGTCACCGGCCTGACCTCGAACCCGACGATCTTCGACGAGGCGATCGGCGGCACCAACGCCTACGACGCCGACATCCTCGCCAAGGCCGAAGCCGGCAAGTCGGGCGAGGACCTGTTCCTCGAACTCGCGCTCGACGACCTGCGCCGCGCCGCCGACCTGTTCCGGCCCTGCCATGAAGGAACCGCGCACGTCGACGGCTGGGTTTCGATGGAAGTCTCGCCGCTGCTCGCCGCCGACACGCAGGGCACGATCGCGGCGGCGAAGAAGATCCATGCGCAGGCCGACCGCCCGAACCTGTTCGTGAAGATCCCGGGCACGCCCGAAGGTGTGCCGGCGATCGAGGAGGCGATCTTCGCGGGGGTGCCGATCAACGTGACCCTGCTGTTCTCGCGCGAGCAGTACCTCGCATCGGCGGAGGCTTGGATGCGCGGCATCGAACGCCGGATCGAGGCGGGCCTCCACCCCGACGTCGCCTCGGTGGCCTCGCTGTTCGTGAGCCGCTGGGACAAGGCGGTGGCCGACAAGGTTCCTGGCGAACTCAAGAACAAGCTCGGCATCGCGATCGGCCAGCGCACCTACGTGGCCTACCGCGAGCTGCTGGCCTCGCCGCGCCTGAAGGCACTGGTCGCCAGGGGCGCCAAGCCGCAGCGCCTGCTGTGGGCCAGCACGGGCACCAAGGATCCCAAGGCGTCCGACACGCTCTACGTCGAAGCCTTCGCGACACCCGACACCATCGACACGATGCCCGAGAAGACGCTCAAGGCGTTCGCCGACCACGGCGTCGCCGGCAGCGGGATGGCCGCCGACGGCGGCGACTGCGAGGCGGTGCTGCGCCGGTTCGCGGACGCCGGCATCGACGTCGACGCGTTGGCGACGCAACTGCAGGTCGAAGGCGCACAATCGTTCGTGAAATCGTGGCGGGAACTGCTCGGACGCATCGAGGACAAGACCCGCACGCTGGCCAACGCAGGGGGAGCTTGATGAGCATCGGATCCACGCCGCCGCCGCGCACGCCGCCGGCACCGCCTTCGCGCACGCCTCCGGCCGCGCCGCCGTCGCGACCACCGCCGGCTGGCGCGCCGCCATCCTCGCGCACGCCGCCGGCGCCGCCGCCCGGGGGCAAGCCGGTAGTGCCGCCCGCGCGTACCGCGAAATCGATCCGGCCGGCCGCGCGGCCGGAGTGGCTCGCGCTCAAGACGCACGCCGGCAAGATCATGCCGATGCACCTGCGCGACATGTTCAAGGCCGACGAACGCCGCGGGTCGCGCATGGTGGTCGAGGCGGCCGGCCTGTACCTGGACTACTCGAAGAACCGCATCACCGACGAGACGATGCAGCTGCTGCTCAAGCTGGCCGCCGCCAGCGAGATCACCCAGCGCCGCGACGCGATGTTCTCCGGCCAGCACGTCAACGTCACCGAAAACCGCGCGGTGATGCACATGGCGTTGCGCGCCCCGAAGACGAGCTCGTTCGAGGTCGACCACCGCAACGTCGTTCCCGACGTGCAATCCGTGCTCGACCAGATGATGAGTTTCGCGGGAAAGATCCGCAGCGGCGAATGGCGCGGCAACTCCGGCCGCCGCATCCGCAACGTGATCAACATCGGCATCGGCGGTTCCGACCTCGGCCCGGTGATGGCCTACGAGGCGCTCAAGGCCTACAGCCAGCGCGAACTCGTGTTCCGCTTCGTCTCCAACGTCGACGGCGCCGATTTCCACGAGGCCACGCGCGACCTCGACCCGGGCGAGACCGTCTTCATCGTCTGCTCGAAGACCTTCACCACGCTCGAGACGCTCACCAACGCGACCGCCGCGAAGAACTGGGTCGTCACGACGATGCGCGACCCGAAGGCCGTCGCTAAGCACTTCGTCGCCGTGTCCGCGAACGTCGAGGAGGCGAAGAAGTTCGGCATCGACCCGGCGAACGTGTTCCCGATGTGGGACTGGGTCGGCGGCCGCTATTCGATGGATTCGGCCATCGGGCTGTCGACGATGGTCGCGATCGGGCCCGAGAACTTCCGCGCGATGCTCGCCGGATTCCACGCGATGGACAACCATTTCCGCACCGCGCCGCCCGAGCGCAACATGCCGATCCTGATGGCGCTGCTCGCGGTGTGGAACAACAACTTCCTGTTCGGCGCGGAAACCGTCGCGGTGCTGCCGTATTCGCAGTACCTCAGGCGCTTCCCGGCGTACCTGCAACAGCTCACGATGGAGAGCAACGGCAAGCACGTCGACAACGAGGGCATGCCGGTCGTGTTCGAGACCGGGCCGATCTACTGGGGCGAGCCGGGCACCAACGGCCAGCACTCGTTCTACCAGCTCATCCACCAGGGAACGCGACTGGTGCCCTGCGACCTCATCGGCTTCTGCCAGCCCGTCGACGGCAGTTCCGTCGATCAGCACGACCTGCTGATGGCGAACCTCTTCGCGCAGGGCGAGGCGCTCGCCTTCGGCAAGACCCTCGAGCAGGCGGTCGCCGAGGGCGTGCCGCTGGCGATGGCGCCGCACCACGTCTGTGAAGGCAACCGGCCGAGCAACACCATCCTCGCCGAGAAGCTGACGCCGCAGGCCCTGGGGACCCTCGTCGCGCTCTACGAGCACATGGTGTTCGTGCAGGGCGTGATCTGGAACATCGATTCGTTCGACCAGTGGGGCGTCGAGCTCGGCAAGCAGCTCGCCAAGCACACCGCGGCCGAGCTGACGGCCACGAAGCCGCCGGCCAGGGTCGTGCACGACAGTTCGACCGCGAACCTCGTCAAGCGCTACGTGCGCCTGCGGAAGCCGCGCTGATGGCCGATCCATGGGCAGGGAAGCGCGCGCGGCCGGAAGACCTCGTCGACGTCGGCCGCCTGGTCGATGCGTATTACGACATCAAGCCCGATCCGGGGAATCCCGCGCAGCGCGTCGCGTTCGGCACGTCGGGCCACCGCGGCAGCGCGTTCGACGGCAGCTTCAACGAAAACCACATCCTCGCGGTGACGCAGGCCATCTGCGAGTACCGCGCCAAGCAGGGCATCGACGGGCCGCTGTTCCTCGGCATCGATACGCACGCCCTGTCGGCGCCGGCGTACGAGAGCGCGCTCGAGGTGCTCGCGGCCAACGGCGTGCTGACGCTGGTGTCGCTCGACGGCCAATACGTGCCGACGCCGTCGCTCTCGCGCGCGATCCTCGTCCACAACCGCGACCGCGCGAGCGGGCTCGCCGACGGCATCGTCGTCACGCCGTCGCACAACCCGCCGGCCGACGGCGGCTTCAAGTACAACCCGCCCAACGGCGGTCCGGCCGACACCGACGTGACCGGCTGGGTGCAGGACCGCGCCAACACGCTCCTCGAGCGCGGCCTCTCGGGCGTGAAGCGGGTGCCGTTCGACAAGGCGCGCAAGGCGCCGACGACGCGCGACCACGATTTCCTCGGCGCCTACGTCGACGGACTCGGCGGCGTGCTCGACTTCGACGCCATCCGCGGCTCGGGCTTGCGCATGGGCGTCGATCCGCTCGGCGGCGCCGGCGTGGCCTACTGGCCGCGCATCGCGGCGCAATACCGCATCGGCCTCGACGTGGTCAGCGACGGCGTGGATCCGCAGTTCGGCTTCATGTCGCTCGACTGGGACGGGAAGATCCGCATGGATCCGTCCTCGCCCGACGCGATGGCCCGCCTGATCGGCCTCAGGGACCGCTACGACATCGCGTTCGCCTGCGACACGGACCACGACCGCCACGGCATCGTCGCGCGCAGCGCCGGATTGATGCCGCCGAACCATTACCTCAGCGTCGCGATCGACTACCTGTTCCGCCACCGTCCGCAGTGGAGCGCGGAAGCCGGCGTCGGCAAGACCGTGGTGAGCACGGCGATGATCGATCGCGTCGCGGCGCAGCTCGGACGGCGGCTGGTCGAAGTGCCCGTCGGGTTCAAGTGGTTCGTCGACGGCCTGTTCGGCGGCTCGCTCGGCCTGGGCTGCGAGGAAAGCGCGGGAGCGTCCTTCCTGATGCGCGACGGCTCGGTCTGGACGACCGACAAGGACGGCATCGTGGCGGCGCTGCTTTCCGCGGAAATCACCGCGAAGAGCGGCAGCGACCCGGGCGTGCTGTATCGCGAACTGTGCGCGACTCACGGCGAGATCTTCGCCGACCGCGTGCAGGCCAAGGCCGACGCCGCGCAGCGCAAGGCGCTGTCGAAGCTCTCGCCGTCGCAGGTGAAGAGCACGCAACTGGCCGGCGACCCGATCGCGTCGACCATCGACAAGGCGCCCGGCAATGGCGCGCCGATCGGCGGCATCCGCGTGTCGACGAAAAACGGCTGGTTCGCGGCGCGGCCTTCGGGGACCGAGGACATCTACAAGATCTACGCGGAAAGCTTCCGCGACGCCGCGCACCTGAAACGGATCGTCGACGAGGCGCAAACGATCGTGGACGCCGCCCTGGGATCGACCGCGTAGGGCAGGGGATGGCGAAGCGGACCGCCCGCTTCGCCGAAGCAACGATGGCGAACGCCCTGCGGGATCCGCGCGATGACGGCTATGGGGAGCCGGCGCGAGCGGGGCCCGCACCGGCGAGCAGTCGAACGACCGCGTACACCGCGATCACCGCACCGAGGGCGCCGCCGAGCGCGATCCATTCGCCTTTCGACATCGTGCTGAGTATCCAGGCCATGCTCGCGCAGCCCAACAGCGGCACGAGCGGGCCGCCGACCAGCGAGAACGGCCGCCCGTCGCCCTGCACGCCACGTCGCTGAAGCATCCACGCGGCCGCGCAGACACCGATGTACACCGGGCAGATCGCCTTGCCCGAGAACAGCGCCAGGCCGGTGAAGCCGCCCTGGATCGCGAGCACGGTCGCGACCACCGCATACAGCACGACCGCGAGCAGGGGAACTCGGTGGCTCGCCGTGATCCGCGCCAGCGGGGAGGGAAGGTAGCCGTCGCGCGCGAGCGCATAGAGCAGCCGCGAGGTGCCGAAGATGTCGTTCTGCATGAAGCCGAACAGCGACACGCTGGCCGCGACCAGCAGCACGATCCGGAAGGCAGGGGCGATCAGTCCTGCGACGTCCGCGAGCGGTGTCTTGGCGTGGGCCAGCGCCGGCCCGAGGGCGCCCTGTGCGACCACCTGCAGTCCCACATAGACCAGCACGACGAGGGCGATCGCCGTGAGGGCCGCCCTCGGCACGACCGAGCTCGGATCCCGCACTTCGCCCGATGGCAGCAGCGCGGTTTCCATGCCGCTGTAGGCGAAAAGCACCAGGCCCATGGATCCGGCCACGGCGGGCAGGCCGGGCCATGCGGCGACGTGCAGGTTCTCGGGATGCACGAAGTACAAGCCTGCGATCGCCAGCACGACCAGCGGAAGGAGCTTCACCGTCGCGAGCGCCATGATGGCGCGCGCGCCGATCTTGACGCCGCGTGCGTTGATCGCGCAGAGGAACACGTAGACGCCGACGATGAACATCCAGCGCGCGCCTCCCTGCCCGATGGCCGGAACGAAGGTCGCGAGCTGATCGACCAGCGACGCGGCGATCGCCCCGCTCGCGGCCACGTTCGAGATCCAGAGGAACGACGCGACGACATAACCCGCGAACGGCCCGAACGCGGCCGCGACGTAGCTGTATGCGCCGCCCGTGGCATGGACACGGCTGCCGGCGGAGGAGAAGCACAGCGCGATCGGGATGAAGACCAGCGCCCCGAGGAACATCACGTAGGGGCCCGCGGCGCCTACCTCGTGCGCGAGGCTGCCGGGGTTCTCGAACACGCCGCCGCCGACCGTGTTGTTGAGCACGGACGCCGCCAGCGCCCAGAAGCCAATGCCGCGAAGCAGCGCCGCGTCGCCCGAACGGGCGGCGCCGGCAGGAGCGGCATCGTTTTCCATCGGCGATCCTGGGTCGGCGCGCGTCGGCCGCGCGGGGCCCAGCATAACGTCATCCGCCGCGCCGGGGCGCGCTCAGCGGGCTTCCCAGTGGAACCGGTGCAGCAGCCGGTGCAGCACGGGCGCGACGATCACGCTGGCGCCGACGATGAAGACCAGGCCCGCGTACAAGGCGTAGAAACCGGCGAAGAGCTTGCCGCCGTCGGTCCGCGGCGCGTGCACCGGGCCCATGCCGCCCAGCAGCATCGCCGAATCGAGGAAGCCGTCGCGCCATGCGAGGTTCTCGTAGTGGGCATAGCCGATCATGCCGATCCCGAGCGACAGCACGACCAAGGCAACGACGCTCAATCCGTGCCAGAGCAGGCGGCGGCCGAACTGCGCGCGCGTCAGCAGGGGGTGGTGGCGGGATTCGTACACGGGTTTCGTTTCCGGGCGCGGGCGCCCGATCTTGCCATGCGGCCGTCGCCGCCGGAGCGGCAGATCTGAACGGGTGCCGACGGGCCGCGCGGTGCTGCGCCCGGCGGGCCGGCGCTTCAGGGCCGGGTCGGTCCGCACGGCCCGAACGGTACTATGCTGTCGGCACGTGGGTCCTCTTCGTCCCCGGTCAGGAAGCGATCGCCATGAACGTCCCTTCGCCCGCACAACGCCCGTCCCGGCTGCTCGCGCTGCTGCTGTTGCCGGTCGTCGCCGCGACCGTCGCGATCGCGCCGCAGGCGGCCCGTGCCGCAACCGTCGAATGCATGCTGCCCGGCGAGATCCACACCGTCGGCGGCCACCCGACGATGGGTCCGCGCCACCCGGTGCAGACCAGTCCCGAGGATTGCCAGCAGCGCGGCGGCGAATACACGGTGGCCCCGGCGCCTACGCCGCCGCCTCCGCCGATGACGCCCGTCGCCGACGCCACGCCCGTGCGCTGCCTGTTGCCGAAACAGATCCGGCAGCTGGGCAGCAGGGCGCGCTACCAGGCCCGCTCGCGCGTCATTCGGACTACCGCGTCGGACTGCCAGGCCAAGCAGGGCCGCGTGCTGGTATCGAAAGGCAAGTCCGCTCGCTGAAGGAGCCTTTCATTCGTTGACCGCCGCCGCGCGCGATGTTCCGCGACCCGATGCGCGCGGTTGCTGCGCGTTCCGCCCCTTGCCGAGGCGGACGCGGACGAGCCAGTACAGCATCATCAGCAGCACCAGCACGACGGGAATCGCCAGCACGCCCGAATGCCGGATCGCGTCCGGAAAGTGCCGCGACTGGCCGAGGAAGAACGAGGCCGTCGCGATCCACATCGCGAAGCACATGCGCCACAAGTGCCGGGCGATCCGGCGCGCGCCTTCGATGCTGCCCGCCCACAACATGCGGGCGTCCCCGATCACGCCGAGCAGGCCGACCGCGGCGAACAGGAAGAGCGGCTGCGCGGGAAGTCCGTCCACGCGATGGGTCGGTCCCTGCATCGCGTCCCAGCCAAGCCAGGACGCGTAGGCCGAGATCGCCAGCGCCGCGACCAGCAAGCCCGTCGTCATCGCCCGCATCTGCGCGACCGTACGCCGCACCGTGAGCAGCGCCGTGGCGACCAGGTAGAACGTCAGCACGCCGGCGACCACGTTCAAGCGGATGGGATGGAAGAACGTCGCCATCACGACCGCGCTGGAAGTCATCACCAGCATCGCAACGACGAACACCAAGCCGGCCTTGCGGTGGACCCGGCCGCCTTTCCTCGCGCCCATCGCGATCGCGCCGGCGGCCAGGGCGAGAAGTCCCGCGCAGATGTGGATCGGTAGCAGGAACATGGGTCCTCCAGGACGGCGGTTCCGGTTCGACAGGCTGCGCGAACGGGGCTTGCGGCATGCGCCTCAGGGCGCACCGAGTTTCTTCAGCATCGCGACGGCATCGCCGTTGTGCGGATCGAGCTGCACGGCCTTCCGATAGCTCGCGATCGCCAGCGCCGTGTCGCCCTGGCCCGCGTACGCTTCACCGAGACTGTCGAACACGTTGCTCGACCGCGGATAGGCCTGCGCGTTGAGCTGGAACATGCGGATCGCTTCGGTGAACCGCTTCTTGTGCAGCAACTGGTAGCCGAGCGAATTGAGTTCGCCTTCGTCGAAGTTGTAGCCGGCGACGCCGGCGTCCTTCAGTCGACGGTATTGCCGCTCGGCCGCGTCGATGCCGCGCGACGCGATCGTCGCCTTGAGCGTTTCGGCGATCGATGTGCGGGTGTCGAATCCCGCTTTCACGTCGGGCACCCACACGGCCATCGTGACGGCGAGCAGCCCCGCGGCCATCGCAAGCGTGAGCACCGACAGGAGTCCGGCCGTCGCCACGCGCCGGAGCGCGCTGCCGTGGTCCTGTGCGCGCAGGTAGATCTCGAGGATGGCGAGCGGCACGAGGTATTGCGCGAACGACATGAGGGTCGGTAACGGCCCGGTGAACGTCACCGGATCGAATCCGACCGGACCCCTGAAAACGAGCATCGTCAGGAAGAACGCGAGTCGGTAGAACCACGCCGCGCTGACCACGACGAACAGCCGCAGCGCCCAGCGGCGGTGCGTCGTGAAATCGCGCGCGATCGCGAAACGCAGGGCCATGCCGGCGCATGCCCAGATCAGGATGGCATTGAGAAGTGAACCCAGGCGCTGCGACTCGTCGCCGATGCTGCCGCGGAACGTCTGCATGTAGAGGCCGGCGAAGCTGACCGCGACCGCGGCCAGCATGTAGAGGCGTCCGCTCCATCGGTGGAACGCCGGGAATCGGCTGCGCACCTGCGGCACCAGCTGCAGCGCTCCGGCGCTCATGATCACGACCGCCGCGGCGAGGTGCATCGCCACCGCGAAGTTCCCCGCGGTGTCGCCGGGAACATGTCCGTGGGTGATGAACTTGCCCCAGCGGTGGTAGTCGCCGCGCAGCGCCGTTAGGCCGTAGAAGGACGCCACGGCGAACGCGAACACCCATTGGCCAGCCAGGGTCACGACGAACCAGAACCGCGCGGCGGCCTTCAGGGCAGCGTTCGCCATCGAGTCCAGGTCCAGCCGGTTGCTGAAGACGATCGCGCTCATGCCGATACCCGCGTTGTCGAGGAACGGTCCTCGACCAGGACTTTCGTGGAGCGATGGCGCGTCGGCCAGCCGATTGCGACCAAGGGCGACGCTGCGTGGACGAATTGCGCCATGCGGGGATGAACAACGCCGGCTCGGCATCTTCCAGGGAGCCGCTCCGACCGGGGGGGCGGCTTCAGCCAGGCTGCTGGCGTCCGATCGGCAGTGGGGTTCCGCGGTCCGTCGCGGCGGGGAACGCTCCGTACCTCGAATCGCGCGACTGGTCCGACAGGGCGCCCGCGCCGGATGGTGCTTCGTCAGACTGCGCGCGACTGGATCGCGATGCTCTCGCTCGCCTTTGCATCGGGTGCCAGCCTCCCACGGCGCTCCGGCATCCGGGCGTCCGCAACCCGAGGACATGCATCCCATGACGAACAACGGCATCGACGCATCGCAACGAACCGCCGCGCGGATCGCGGGTATCGCATTCGTTTTCGGAATCGCGATCGTAGTGTTCGGCGAGTTCTGGGTTTCCGCGGGGCTCATCGTGCCGGGCAACGCGGCCGAAACCGCCCGCAACCTGCTTGCGCACGAATCCCGCTTCCGGGTCAACATCGCCTGCAACCTGCTCTACGTCGCGGACCTCCAGGTGCTCGCCGCGGCACTCTACGTGATCCTGAAACCCGTGAACAGCGGCCTCGCGCTGGCGGCGACCTTGTGCAGGCTGGTGTTCGCGACGATGTGGCTGCTCACCGCGCTGAACATGCTCGCCGCGCTGGGCCTGCTCGGCGACGCGCCGTACCTGCACGTCATCGAAACGGAACGGTTGCAGGCGCTGGCGCGGGCGCGCATCCGCGAAAGCTTCAATGCGTACTACGTCGGCCTGCCGTTCTTCGCGCTCGCCTCCACGTTCTGCAGCTGGCTGTGGCTGAAATCGCGCTACATCCCCCGGTCGCTGGCCGCATTCGGCGTGGCCGCGTCGGCCTGGTGCGTCTTCTGCGCCTTCGTGTTCATCGTGTTTCCCGACTTCAACAAGACGGTGAACGACTGGTGGTTCGACTCGCCGATGGCGCTGTTCGAACTGGCGACGGGATTGTGGCTGCTGATCGGGGGATTGGGGCATGCCGGCCCGGTCGCGGTCGCGAGCGAGCGGGTCGCCTGAGCGGAGCGTTCGTTGCTATCGTCCCGCCATGCCCGATACCGCCGCCACGCCTGCGCAAGATCGAACGCCCATCCTCGCCTGGAGGCGCGTGCGCGTCGTGCTGGTGCCGTGCACGCTGTTCGGATTGCTGGTGTCCCCCGGCTGGACGGGGTCCCATCTGGTGCTTTTCGGACGCCTGTATTTCGAGGGCCTTTGCGCACTGGCCGTGTTCGGACTTCTGGAACGCTGGCCTGAAAGGCTGCCTGGATGGATCGCGCGCTGGGGCCTGCAGGTCGCGGGCGTGGCGGCCACGATTCCCTTCGTCGTGGCGTTCGCGTATTTCGTGACGACGCGCGACGATCCGAAGCCGTGGTACCACGACAGCGAACGCATGATCGGTTACAGCATGCTGACCGTGATGGGGTTGCTGATCGCGCCCTGGATGGCGGTCGCGGCGCTCCTGCGGCAGATACGTGGCGACGCCGAACGGCAGAAGCTGGCCTTCGAACTCGAGCGCAGCGAGTTCGAGCGCAAGGCGGTCGATGCGCGCATGCGACTGCTGCAGGCGCAGGTCGAGCCGCATTTCCTGTTCAACACGCTCGCGAACGTGCGCGAGCTCGTCGACTCGGGCTCGCCGCAGGCATCGACGGTGTTGGGCAACCTGATCGCCTACCTGCGCGCCGCGGTGCCGCGCCTGCACGAATCGGCCTCGACCCTCGCTCAGGAGATCGACCTCGTGCGCGCCTACCTGGAAGTCATGCACATGCGCATGCCCGACCGCCTGCAGTTCACGGTGACTGCCGACGAGGCGGCGCTGCCGATGCTGTGCCCTCCGATGGCCCTGCTGACGCTGGTCGAGAACGCGGTGCGCCACGGCATCGACCCGAGCGAGGAGGGCGGCCGCATCGAAGTGCGCGTGCGCTTGCGCACGCCGCGCTGCATCGCGGAGGTCATCGACACCGGCGTCGGAATCGCGCCGTCCGGCAACGGCCTGGGTACCGGCCTGAAGAACCTGCGCGAACGCCTGCAACTCGCGTTCGGCGGCGATGCGCAATTGCGCCTGGCCGCGCTGCAACCGCGCGGCACCATCGCGGAAGTGGATTTCCCGGCGCGGCAGGGCACGCCATGAGCGCCCTCCAGCCCACCGCGCTGATCGCCGACGACGAGCCGCTGCTGCGCAAGGCGCTGGCGCGCCAGCTGGCGCAGGCCTGGCCCGAATTGAACGTGGTCGCGCTCGCGCGCAACGGGCGCGAGGCGGTCGAGCAGTTCGAGGCGCAGCGCCCGGACATCTGTTTCCTCGACGTGCACATGCCCGGGCTCTCGGGCGTGGAAGCGGCGCGGTTCATCGGCCGCGGCGCGCACCTGGTATTCGTCACCGCCTACGACCAGTACGCCGTGCAGGCGTTCGAGCAGGGTGCGATCGATTACCTCGTCAAGCCGGTCGAGGCCGCGCGGCTCGCCGATACGGTCGCCCGGCTCCAGGAGCGGCTGCGCGCGTCGCAACCGGTCGGGGACGCCGACAGCCTGCTCGAGCAACTCGCGGCGCGGTTGCGCAAGGGCAAGGGCCCCGAGCCGCTGCGGTGGATCCGCGTGCAGGTCGGACAGTCGTTGCGGCTGGTCGCGGTCGACGAGATCGACTTCCTGCGTTCGGACGAGAAGTACACCCTCGTCGCCTGGCGCGGAGAAGGCGGCAAGCCGGGCGAAGGCCTGATCCGCACGCCGATCAAGGAGCTGCTCGCGCAACTCGACGCCGCCCATTTCGCGCAGGTGCACCGCTCGGTGGTGGTCAACCTGCGCGCGATAAGCCACGTCACGCGCGGCGAGAACGAGACCGCGGACATCCACCTCAAGGGCCGCGTCGAAACGCTGCCCGTCAGCCGCACCTACCTGCACCTGTTCCGCCAGATGTAGCGGCCTATCCCTCGACGAAGAGAACGTCCACGCCGCCTTCGGGGCGGATCGCGGCGGCGGGAATTTCCGCGCCGGCTTGCCATTGCGCCAGCGCATCGCGCTTGGACGCTCCTTCGACGAGGAACAACACTTGGCGCGCGCGGCCGAGCCGGGCCGCGCTCATCGACACGCGCGCCGGCGGCGGCTTGGGCGCATCGAGGACGGGCAGGACGTCGGGCGCATCGGGCGCCGTTCCCCAATCGTGGCCGGGGAAAAGGCTCGCCGTGTGCCCGTCCTCGCCGAGGCCGAGCAGCACGAGGTCGAACGGACCCACGCCGCGCAGGCGTTCGGCGTAGTCGCGCGCGGCTGCCTGCGCGTCGAGGTCGCCGCGGACCTCGTGGATGTTCGCGCGCGGCAACGGAACGCGGTCGAGCCAGGCGGCACGCGCCATCGCGTCGTTGCGTTGCGGATCGTCGGCGGCGACGCAGCGCTCGTCGCCGAACCAGGCGTCCCAGCGCGACCAGTCGGTGGCGGCTTCGCGGAGGGATTCGTACAGCGCGCGCGGCGTGTTGCCGCCGGCGAGCACGACGACGAACCTTCCGCGCCGTGCGATCGCGTCCGCTGACGCGTCGAGCACGCGCGTGCGCGCCTCGTTCCCCAGCGCATCGGCATCGGCGACACGGTGCCAGCGCACGACCTTTCCGCCACCCGTCATGCGCGCGTCATTCCTTCTTCACCGCGTGCCCGCCGAACTCGTTGCGCATCGCCGCCAGCAGCTTGTCGGAGAACGAGTCGGCGTCGCGCGAGCGCAGCCGCCCGATCAGCGAGAGGGTGATCACCGGCGCGGCCACGTCGAGGTCGATCGCTTCGGCGACCGTCCAGCGTCCTTCGCCCGAATCGGCCACGAACGGCGCGATGCCGGCCATCGTCGGGTTCTTGCCGAGCGCATCGGAGGTCAGGTCGAGCAGCCACGAGCGCACGACGCTGCCGTAGCGCCAGATCTCCGCGATCTGGTGCAGGTCGAGCGCGAAGTCCTTCTTGTGGGCGAGGATCGAGAAGCCTTCGGCATACGCCTGCATCATTCCGTACTCGATGCCGTTGTGGATCATCTTG
>Ga0070672_100001888_pt1 | contig 13124 bp, 13 predicted proteins | sample KBSM13metaG_FD_66151 | JGI IMG/M metagenome (GOLD analysis project Ga0070672, IMG submission 66151) | Miscanthus rhizosphere microbial communities from Kellogg Biological Station, Michigan, USA - KBS M1-3 metaG | ecosystem: Host-associated > Plants > Roots > Rhizosphere > Soil ... | reverse complement strand
AGGAACGCGACATCGCCATGGTGTTCCAGAACTACGCTCTCTATCCGCACATGACGGTGCGCGACAACATGTCGTTCGCGCTGATGCTCGCGAAGCGCTCGAAGTCCGACATTGCCGCGCAGCGCCACAACCTCATCCAGCTTCATCGGGTGCAGACTGGAGCGCGAGCCCTTGGCGCGCCGGCAGTAGATCGTCCCACTGGAGAGATCGAGGTCGCTCCATCGCAGTCCCGTCACCTCCGAAGCGCGCAGCCCGTGCCGGTAGGCGAGCAGGATCATCGCGTAGTTGCGCGCACCCTGGCGACTCTTCTTCGAGCAGCGAAGGAGTGCTGCGACTTCGTCTCGGGTGAGGTAATCGCGGAGGCGTGGTTCGCGGGGCATGCGTACAAATTATCGCGAACGCCCTCCCCTGCAAGTCCGCGCGGCAGAACCCGCGTTACTGCGCGGAAGGCATCCAAGAAAGCGTATCGCCCCTATCGCACTGAGCCGCTTCCTCCAGACCGGTTTTCGGGTCGGAACTCGCAACCGAACGCCCAAAGGGTTGCGAGGCGCTCGCATGAGGCGATGCGCCCGCGGCTTATCGTTGGTTCGATGCTACCCCCGCAACACCCGGGTTCAAGTCCGATAGGCAGCCGCGTCGCCCGTTACTATCCCACCGTGGCCCGATAGCGCGAGATCGGCGAGTTCCCCGCGTAGGCCCGCGACGCCGCGGGCGTTGCGCAGATACCGCTTGGCGTAGCGGCGCAACGTCTGCTCGACTGGCTGCGAGAGGAGGTTCGCCATTCCGAGGACGACATCGGCGCGATCCACTGCGGCACGAAGGACTTCCAACCCATCCTCGGCGCTCCAGCACGCGAGCTCGAGCGTATCGTCATAGGTCTTGGCGAGCGTCGCGCCTTCGTGCTTGTCCATGCCGGCGATGAGTACGCGGAGCTTACCGTTAGCCGTCGAAACCGTATCGGCTTCTCCGTTCGTCGCGGCGGCGCCATCGCCAGGTTGCGTCACTGACACGGGCGCGCCGGAGTTGGCGGTCGGCCATGCCGCGCGAAGCAGCGCGCGCAATGCCTGCTGCACGCGCGCACTCCCCAGGATGTCGGCGACGATTTCGCTGCCCCGCTCCACGAGGAGCCTTTCCAGCGCGGAGGATTCCGGTCCGGCAGGGATCGTGGCGAGGTGCGCGTTATCGCGGCGAGCGGGCACCCTCGGCGAAACCGCGGCCAAGTTCGGTCCACGCTTCGTGGAAGTCTCCGGTCGTACTGTGGTTTTCTTGATGACGGGGGACCTCGCCGATTTGCTTGGCGGGACGATGACGGTACTAGTTGCCGGAGTACGGCCCTGGGCCTGCGCGCCCTCAGTTTGCAGCCAAACGCGCAGCGTGTAGTCCAACTTCCGTCGACGCTTCGGCGGCAGCGCTTTCAGCGCCATCTCGAAAAGCTTGGCCGTATCTCCGCGGGGTTCCCGAGCATGCAGCGTCCGATAGGCGGCGAGAATCGTGTTGCGTTCATCTTCGTTCCAGCGAACGCGGGTGTTGCCTTTGGTCATGGTGTGCTTAACTCTCAATCATAAATAGGCGCCGGGGAGCACGATGGCGCTGCGCGAGGTCGCGCGGGAGCGCGCACCGGAATCAACCGGCCGGATCGCTTCACAGGAAGCGCGACCGGTAGGCCGTGCGGCCCACCGAAAAACCTAAGGACGCACGAGCCGTTCAGTCGCGATCGGAGGGGCGCTTCATAGAAAAGGGTAAGAACAACGAGAACGCCCGCAAGAATTGCGCGGTCTGATTGGCAACGTATTGCTGCGTCTGTTTAACGACCTGGTCGTAGGCGCCGCCTTCAAGTTCACCCTCGAAGGACTCGGAGGTCAACTTGCCATCTTCGAAGCGCGTGTTCCGCGCACGCAGGTGAGCCTTGCCGCCGTGCGCCGTGACCTCGATGTGGGAGTACCGAAAGCTCGAGAACACGCGGCGACCCGACCGAGGCTCAATGACCTCGATCGCGTTTGGCTTCGTAGCTGTAACCGCACGACGCGCAAGCTTGACTGGATGTTTAGCCATGCAGATCTCGGAACATACAACGTCCAATTGTACATTGCCGCGTCGTGAACGCGACCATTTAAAGCCCGTTAAGATGGTTCCCTTCTGAGCGACTTTCACTCCTCCTCGCAATTTCCTCCGGTAGCGCGCGGTGTCAAGACGAAAAGCCCCGCGCGAGTCATGCTTGTCGGCTTGCACCCTGCTTTTCGCGCGCCAGATCGTTGAAGTGGCGCACTCGTAGTGGAATACTCAAGTCGCTGTCCGTGAGCATCGCGCTCACACCACCTTCATGCCGGTTTTTCGTCAAGCCATGCATGAAGTCCCGTGCCTCTGGGCATAGGCGTTGCGGTCGTTACCCGCCCTTGAAGTGATCGGAAGCGATTCCGATCTCGTCGCGCAAGCGACTTAGGTTGTGAGTTCGGCTTGACCGCCGAACGTAGCTGGTGTCGTCGACCGCAAGGTCTGGCGGTGCCATGTGATTCGCCGACGGCCATGCCTCGTGCATGGACAGGCGGTGGGTCACGCAGCGAGGCCTTCAGTTCGCAAGGACCGAGGGCCTCTTTCTTTTTGCGCGCGACTACGCGCGTCACTCCTTCACGATCTCTTGCAGCGCCATCGGCGAGTTTTCTCGTCAGCATCATGGCCCCGCGCGGAAACCTGCCCCCGAGGCCGCGGGGCACACGCTCCCTCGCGAACGCGGCGCCTGGACGCAAGGCCGCTAATAGATCTCTACACCCTTGCTCAGTGCGCAGGACGGAATCCCGCACTGATCTCGCGTCGCATGGTTCCGCAGATTGCTGGTTTTTGCTTAGGAGATTAGTTCAAGGAATGAGCATGATCAACCGTACCGCTATTGAAAACGACCTGCTCTCGAACTGTCACGGACGGTTCCGTCGCCTCCGCCAGGAGAACGTATGCGCGCGGTCGCGAAGATTTCGGCCAGCGAACGGAGCACTTGCAGTTGTCACGCAACGCCGTTGTGAACGCTTTAGCAGGGAAATATGAGTGAGAAATTGCTGACGATCGCCGAGGCCGCAACGAGCCTTCGCGTGCACGCCGTCACGCTGCGCGCCTTGGCTGCGGCCGGAAAGGTTCCGGCATTCAAACTCGGTCGGACTTGGCGCTTCGTTGAAATTGACTTGCTTGCCTGGGCCCGCGCACACTATCAGCGCGCGGACGCCGTAGGCGACAAGGAGAGTACATGTCGCTCTACAAACGTCCAAATAGCCGCTACTGCTGGGCCAAGATCCGCCTACCGGACGGAGGCTGCGTATGCCGCTCTAGTGGCACAACGAAAAGGCAAGAAGCGCAGGAATGGCTCGACCACACGCGCGCCGGCCTCTGGCGCATCCACCGTCTCGGCGAACGTCCAACCTATATCTGGCAGGACGCCGTAGTTCGGTGGAGCGAGGAGAAGGCCGACAAGGCCACCGCGCGAGGACCGAGTCAAATTCCAGTGGCTTGATCGCTATTTCGCTGGTCGATTGCTGCACACGATCACGCGTGACGACATTCAGGCCATCGGTGCGGCGAAAGCTCGGGAGAGTTCACGGGCGACCGCCAACCGCTACCTTGCTCTCGTCCGTGCCGTTTTGAAGCGGGCCGCAGGGCCGTGGCAATGGATCGAGAACGCGCCGAGCGTGACGCTCTATGCTGAAGCGAAGCGGCGAGTACGATGGCTCAACAAGGAGGAAGTAACTCGGCTTATCGACGCGCTGCCGACGCATCAGAAGCAGCTCACGCGTTTTGCACTTGCGACGGGATTACGACAGGCCAATGTGCTCGGACTGAAATGGCATGACGTCGATATCGAGCGCCGCACGGCTTGGGTTCACGCCGACGAAGCGAAGGGCGGCGAGGCGATCGGCGTGCCGTTGAATGACCATGCGATGGCGGTGCTCAACGAAGAGAAGGGCAAGCATCGCGAGCATGTCTTTACCTACAAGGGCAGACCGCTCGGTCAGGCGAACACGAGGTCGTGGCGCAATGCCTTGAAGCGTGCCGGCATCAAGAACTTTCGCTGGCACGACTTGCGGCACGTCTGGGCCACGTGGCACGTGATGGCGGGCACGACGATGGCCGAACTGCAGGGGCTCGGTGCGTGGAAGTCCGCAGAGATGGTGCGACGTTACGCGCACTTGGGCCGGAGCGATTGCGGGCAGCGGCCGATAAGCTGGCTACATTTTCGTATACACCGCCGCAAGGCGTCGCGCCGAAGCCGACGCAAGTTGTTGAATAATTGGCTCCCCGACCTGGGCTCGAACCAGGGACCTGCGGATTAACAGTCCGTCCGGTCATCGCCCGGAAAGCCGCGCCAGGCAACGATCTTGGCCAAAACGGCCGGTAATATTTTTGGCAGATTTCGGGAGCTTTCCGCTAGGAAGGGCTAATTCGGCGTCGCGATATTACCGAGCTCCACCACGCACGAATCACAAGCATCACTATGCTTAGCCTAAGCTCTTGTTGTGACCGTCCCCGGATCCGGGGCGCACCTGTAATCCTCGCGCACCATCTCCCTTAACAGCGTCACGCCACCGCCACTCTGGCCGGACCTTCGCGCAGCTCGCCGATGACCGCCGCTCGATCGAAGCCCTCACTGCGAAAGATCGACAGCACCTCGTCAGTCGTGTCCGGCGCGCACGAAACAAGCAGGCCGCCGCTCGTTTGCGGATCGGTCAGCAGGTTCTTCTGCGCGGGTGTGATTGCGGGGCCCAGCACGACCTCTTCGCTGTACGACGCCCAGTTGCGCGCCGACGCCCCGGTGACGAACCCTTCGGCAGCCATCGCCTCTACGCGGGGCAGCAAAGGGATGCGATTCATCGCAACCTCGGCGCGCAGCTTCGCCGCGCGGCACATCGGCAACAGATGGCCGAGCAAGCCGAAGCCGGTGACATCGGTCATTGCATGCACGCCCAATAACCCCGACAGCAGCCGACCCGGCGTGTTGAGCTTGGTCGTCGACGCGATCAGCTCACGGTAGCCCGCCGCATCGATCTTGTTCTTCTTCACGGCGGCGGAAAGCACGCCGACGCCAAGAGGCTTGCCCAGTACGAGCATGTCGCCGGCGCGCGCGCCGCGGTTCGTTTTGATCTTGTCTGGATGGACGAGTCCCATGACGACGAGGCCGTAGATCGGCTCGACCGAGTCGATCGTGTGCCCGCCTGCAATCGGTATGCGCGCCTGCGTGCAGATCGATTGGCCGCCATCCAGGATCCGGCGGATCACCTCGACCGGCAGCTTGTCGATCGGCATCCCCACGAGCGCGAGCGCGATGATCGGCGTGCCACCCATCGCGTACACATCGGAAATGGCGTTGGTCGCGGCGATGCGGCCGAAATCGTAGGGCTCGTCGACGATCGGCATGAAGAAATCGGTCGTTGCGACGAGCGCCTGCTCGTCGTTGAGCCGGTAAACCGCCGCGTCGTCGCCGGTTTCGACGCCGACCAGGAGCTCGGGCGGCAGAAACGGCACGCTCGTGCCCCGCAGAATGTCGGTCAACACGCTGGGGGCGATTTTGCAACCGCAGCCGCCGCCGTGGGAAAATGAAGTGAGCCTGATTTCCGCCATGGTGTTCATCGCCTGCTCCCTCGTGTTCATCGCCAGTATCCTATCGTTCGTGTCCATCGGTGCCCATATGTTTCGCGGCGCCCGGCAAATCGCGAGCATGCCCGAACGCCGTCCGTTGCGCGAGCGCGTCATCGACGAGCCGGTTGACGTCCGCCCGTTCACGCGCTGGATCGAACAGCGGCGCCCTGGCGGCGCACTGCGCCTTGAGCTGCGCGAGGAAATCGCCGTCACGGCTCACGCGCTCCAGCAAGCGCGCGAGCTCTTCGTCGTTGCCAACGGCAAAGTAGCCAGCGTAGCCGGCGCCGAGCATGCCGACATTGCCGGAGACCCTGCTTGCAATCACCGGCACGCCACAAGTCACAGCCTCGATGACCACGTTGGCGCCCCCCTCCATCACGCTCGAGATGACCATCGCATGGGCGTTGCGAATGCGCCGCCGGGTCTCGCCATGCGTTCGCCCGCCATGCCAGCGGTACCGTCGCACCGACGGCCACGTACGCGCCTGCAATTCCGCGGCCGCGCGCGCGAACTCGTCGGACGCGTCGCCGATGTGGATGAGCCGCACGGTGGAATCCACCGGAAGCCGCACGATCGCGCGCATCGGGGTCAGCGGGTCCTTTTCGGCGCGCATGTGGCCGACCAGAATCACGTCGAAGGTCCGCTGCGGTGGCGTGCCCGGCTTGAGCGCGGGAGCGGATTGGTAGATCACGCGGCATTTGCGCCGGTGATTCGGCTCGAGCTCGTCGAGCGCGGCGTCCTGCAGCACGACCAGATGCGTCGCCCGATCGAGCGAGCGCCGGGCCGATTCGTCGATGCCGATATCGCGGTAAAGATCGGTCCCGGTGAGCACGACGATCAGCGGACGGTCCGGGTAGGCTTCGGCGAAGCGCGCGATCGCCTCCGCCGAGCGGCGCGCATGCAAGGCGATCATGCACGCGGCCGAGGACGCCGATTGCGTCCAATGGTCGGAAATGTCGACGTCGAAACGCTCGCCGAGAAAGCGCGACCATCGGTACGCGGTGCGCCAGTTGCCGTTGTTCGCGGCGCGCAGCGCCGGGCTGAGGATCTGTAGTCGTGTCTTCCGAGATCGCATCGATGGAGGCGGCGGGGATCGCAGCACGATCGTCAGGAAAGACGGAGGTCGATCGCGCGCTCATCGACGCGCACGAGCGCACGTGGAGCGTACTCTCGAATCTTTCGCCCGATCAATGGCGCGTTCCTTACCACCCAGGCATCAATCCGCCGTTGTGGGAATTTGGTCATGTCGCCTGGTTCAACGAATGGTGGGTGCTGCGCGACGCCTATTGGGACGCGCGCGATCAGAATCTCACCCGCCGCCCATCGATACTCACCGGCGCCGACCGCTGGTTCGACTCGGGACGCATTGCACACGTCGATCGCTGGACGCTCGATATCCCTGCCCTCACCGAGCTGCGCGATTACGCGAGCGCCGTGCTCGACGGCGTACGCGCCCGGCTCGCCGGGAGCGATGAGTCCGATCTGTACGCAACGCGCCTCGTGCTGTTTCACGAGGACATGCATGGCGAGGCGCTCGCCTATATGCGGCAGACGCTCGGTTATCCGCCACCGTTTGCGATACACATGCCGCCGTTGTCGGATGAGGGCGGCGACGTCGACATTCCGGGCGGCAAGTTCATGCAGGGCTCGCCGGACGATGGCGAGTTCGTCTTCGACAACGAGAAGTGGGCGCACGAAGTAGCGCTCGCGCCTGTGCGGATGTCGCGCACCTGCATGAGCAACGCCCGTTTCGCGGAATTCGTCGACGCCGACGGCTACGCCGATCGACGCTGGTGGGCGGACGAGGGGCGCGCATGGCTCCAGCAGGCGGCAGCCTCCCATCCGCCATACTGGCGTAAAGGTCCCGATGGCTGGGAACATCGCTGGTTGGGGCGCTGGGAACCTTTGCCGCCCTATCAACCGGTATGTCATGTGAACGCCTACGAAGCGGAAGCGTTCTGTCGCTGGGCCGGGCGTCGATTGCCGACCGAAGCCGAATGGGAACGCGCGGCCACACTCGGCCTGATCGACTGGGGCGGTGCGGTCTGGGAGTGGAACGCCGATCCGTTCGCGCCGTATCCGGGCTTTTGCGCCGATCGGTATCGGGATTATTCGCGGCCGTGGTTCCATACGCATCGCAGCGTGCGCGGCGGCTCGTTCATCACGCAGCCGCGCATGCATCATCCGCGCTACCGTAATTTCTATCTTCCGCATCGTAACGACATTTTCGTCGGGTTCCGCACGTGCGCGCTCGGCAGGTGACGCTCATGCCGAGGTGAGCCAGCGCCGCAGCATCGCGCTGAGCCCGTCGACGAGCGCCGCCAGCAGCAGCATCGCGATGATCACCGTACACGCCTGCGTCTGGTGCAGCAGCGAGAGCTCGAAGTAGAGCATCTGCCCGAGGCCGCCGGCGCCGACGAAGCCGAGGATCGCCGCCATCCGGATGTTGATCTCCCAGCGATACAGCGAGTACGACAGCAACTGCGGCAGCACGTTCGGCAGCGTGCCATAGAGGAACGCCGCGGCCGGCTGGGCACCAGCTTCGACGAGCGCCGCGGCCGGCGCAGCCGGCGCATTTTCCAGCGCTTCGGCGAACAACCGCCCGAGCACGCCCGACGTGTGCGCGGCAAGGGCAAGCGCGCCGGCGAACGGACCGAGCCCCGCCGCGAGCACCATCAGCGCCGCCCAGATGAGCTCGGGCACGGAGCGCAGGAGATTCAGCACGAAACGCGTGCACGCGCGCATTACGCTGCCGTAGCGACCCGACGCGGGAAGCGCGAGCAGCAGGGCGAACGCCGCCGCGAGCAACGTGCCCACAGCCGAGACGGCGAGCGTCTCGAGCGTCGCATTGGCGGTCTTCAGGAGGTACCGCTGCGACACCTCTGGCGGGAAAAACGACAGCAGGAACCGCGCGAGCTCGCGCGCCGTGTCGATCGTAAGAAGGCGCTCGAGCCCGAGCGATAGATAGGCGAAGCTCGCGACGACGAGCGTCGCGAGCAACGCCATCGCGAACAGGCACTTGGTGCAGATCCGCAGCGCCCGGTGGTCGAGGTTCATCCCAGTGCCTCTGCCCACCGTCATGCGAGGCCCCTGCGCAGCGCGGCGCTCACGGCGTCGGCCACCAGCACCAGCAAAAGGAAGACGACGAGGATCGTCGCCGCCTCCGCGCCGTTCATCATCTTCATCGATTGATCCATCAGCTGACCGAGTCCGCCCGCGCCGACGAAGCCCATCACCACCGACGCGCGGAGCGCGCATTCCCACCGATACACGGTATACGAAACGATCTCGGACGCGGCGACCGGCAACAATCCGTAGACGAGCGCAAGCGTCCGGCCGCTACCCGCCTGCAGCAGCACGCGCGCCGCTTCGGTGTCGGCGGATTCGAGAATCTCCGCGTAGACCTTGGCGAGCATGCCGCCATAGGTGATCGCGAGCGCCAGCACGCCTGCCGCCGGTCCCAGTCCGAGCGCACGCACGAACACGAGCGCCCATACGAGCTCGGGCATGCCGCGCAATGACACGAGCAGGCCACGCGAGATCACATGCAGCACGCGGCTCATCCGCCAGCCCGGGCCAGGGCCGATCCGCGCGATCGACAACGCGCGCGTGTTCGCCACCGTCAGCGGGACGGCGATCAGGAACGCGAGGCTCATGCCGGCCGTCGCGATCGCTACCGTCTCGATCGTCGAGCGCATCACGTGGCGCAGGAATTCCACCGACATGTCCGGCGGCAAGAAGCCACCGAGGAATTGCGCGATCGCCGCGAGATTGCGCGTCTCGAAGAGCAATGCCGGGTGAAACTGCGACCACACGAGGAGAGGCCACAGCACCAGCAGCGCGACGACGAACGCGGTCGCGCGGCTGCGCGCGGCGGGATCGAATCGATGCGCGTTTGCGGTAGTCACGACTATTGAGGCTTGCATGCGGCGACGTTGCGCGGGCCGCGCGCGGGCAGCGCGAGCGGCTCCGGTGCCTGCGTTGGCGGGACGCTCGTCTCGGCTGCGTAGAGATCGCGCAGCAACGCCTCGGTGATGCGCACCGGCGGCAGATCGAACACCACTTCGCCGGCCTTGAGCCCGACGATGCGGGGGAACCACCGCAGCGCGAGATCGACCGCGTGCAGGCTCGCGATGAGTGTGGCCGAGCGCGCCGTCGCATCGTCGACCAACTGGCCAAGCGTGAGATTAGAAAGCGTAGGATCCATCGCGGAGACCGGCTCATCGGCGAGGATCAGGTCGGGTTGCTGGTACAGGACGCGCGCGACGCCGACGCGCTGCAGCTGTCCGCCCGACAACCGGTCGCAACGCTCGAACAGCCGATCGGCCAAATCAAGCCGCGCGAGTTGCGCTTCAGCACCGGCGATGTCCGCCGGATAGACGAGCGAGCCGATTGCCTTCCACCAAGGCCAGCTGCCGAGGCGTCCGGCGAGAATGGCGGTGATCGCGCGCTGACGCCCAGGAAGCGGAGGCTTCTGGTAGACAACGCCGATGCGGCTTCGTAGGCGCCGCAACGCGCGCGCCGACAGGCGCCACGGCCCTTGGCCGAGCACTTCGATGCTGCCGTCGTCGGGACGCAGCGCCGCGCCGAGCAGACGCAGCAGCGACGTTTTGCCCGCGCCCGACGGACCGATCACCGCAACGCGTTCGCCGCGTCCGGCGCCGAGCGTGATCCGCGACAGCGCGCGTTGTCCGTTCGGATAGGTGAGAACGACGTTGCCGAGCTGGAAGCCCATCGCCTCGATATCATGCGATCATTGAAGCAATCCCGCCGAGCGCGCCGCGCTTTCGATGCCGGTGTAGTTTTCCGGTCGTGTCGGAACGAACTTCGTCGCTCGCTGCAGCTCGAGGATTTGCGCCTGCTCGGGATTTTTCGGATCGAGCTTCAGAAACGCGTCGGTGAGCTTCCTGACGAGCGCGGGATCCATGCCGCCGCGAACCGTCCAGTTGTAATCGTAATAAGGCGGTGTCACCGCGAACACCCGCATCTTGTCCGGATCGATCTTCTTCTGCTCGAGCAGCTTGTCGTAGACCGACGCGTTGAGCACGCCGGCGTCCACCTTGCCGCTTTGCACGAAAGCCGCCGTGGCGTCGTGCGCGCCCGAGAACGCGACATTCTTGAAGTCGCGCTCGGGATCGACCCCGGCCTGCAGCAGAAAATAACGCGGCATCAGGTGGCCGGAAGTCGACGCGGGCGAGCCGAACGCGAACGTCTTGCCCTTGAGATCGGCAAGCGACTTGATCTGCGGATTGGAGGTCACGAACTTGCTCGTGAAGCGCGTATCCTCCTCGCGCTGGACGATCGGTATCGCGGCTCCGTTCGTGCGCTTGCTCGCCTGTACGAACGTGAATCCGCCGAGCCACGCCATGTCGAGCCTCCCCGTCCCGAGCGACTCGACCACGGCGGCATAGTCGGTGACAGCGATGAACTCGACCTTCATTCCGGTCTGCTGCTCGAGGTACTTGCCGAGCGGGGCGAACTTGCGTTGCAATTCGGTAGGCGACTCATCGGGAATCGCCGATACCTTCAGCGTCCCTTGCGCCGATGCGGGTGTGGCACCAACGCAGAAAAGGCCAACAGCGCCAATCGCTAGAATCCTGGAAAGCATGATGATCACCTGTGAGCGGTGGGCCGACGGAAGGGGAACGAATGTCGCGACGTCAATGCCGAATCGGGATTGGGATCACGTAGATTACGCTCGGTGGCCCCCCGACCGAATGGCGGATGCTTGACGGCCGAAAACGAAGCAGGAATTGCTAACATTACGCTTAACCATCACGTTGTGACAACCCTCTCCAGAGAATAGCGTCAATCATGGTCGCATCCTCTTCCCCCACCCGATCGGCGCGCGATTCGCCGGCCATTCGCGCGCCGGGCGAGCCCCTCGTCGTGAACTATTTACACGCCGATCCGTCGACGGAGCGGCGCGTGCTGATAGCGAGCCTGCGCAATGCGCCGACGTCCATCGCGCCGAAATACTTTTACGACGTGCTCGGCGCGGCGTTGTATAGAGCGATCTGCGAGCTACCCGAGTACTATCTGACGCGGACCGAGCGTGAGATTTTCACCCGATATCGTAGCGAAATCGCGGACGCGATCGGACCCGGCACCCAGTTCGTCGACCTTGGTACAGCCGACGGCGCAAAGGCAGCGGAGTGGCTACCGTTTCTTGCGCCGTCGCGCTACGTGGCGGTCGACTTCGCCGTGGAGATCTTGCGCACGACGCTGGTTCGCCTCTCGGCAGATTTTCCGCATATCGAGATGCTCGGTGTGGTCACCGACTTCACGCAGGGCCTCGACTTGCGTCGCGAGCTCGCGCCCGGCCCGGTCACGTTCTTCTATCCGGGGTCATCGATCGGCAACTTCACGCCAGACGAGGCGGGCGCGTTTCTGACGGAAATCCGCGGCCACTGTATCGCCGCCGGCAGCGGGCTGCTGATCGGTGTCGATACGCGTAAAGACCCCGCACGGCTGGAGGCCGCCTATGACGATGCCCTTGGCGTCACCGCGGCGTTCAATCGCAACATCCTCCTGCATGTCAACCACGTGCTCAGCTGCGATTTCGATCCTGCCGCGTTCGCTCACGTCGCTCGCTACGACGTCGAGCGCGGCCGCATCGAGATGTATCTCGAGGCGACGCGCGAGGTGATGGTGCACATCGACGCAATGCCGCGCCCCTTCCGCGCCGGCGAGCGCATCCATACCGAGAATTCCTACAAGTATGCGTCGGCGCAGTTCAAGGCGATGCTTCTAGCCGCCGGCTTCGAGTCCGTTCGCGTATGGCAGGACGACGCCGGCGATTTCGGCGTATATCACGCGGTCTAGTTTCGCCAGCTGACGCTTGCGGACTCATTGAGCCGCTGCAGAACTGTTCTTTGGCGGCGTGTGACATCACATTCGTCGCGCGGCCCGCGCGGCGGTTCCTGTTCCGGGCATCTCGATTCGATACGCCTTCGCTTGCTGGTGCGCGAACGCGTAGGTCGGCATGGCAAGTATGGACCGGCGTACGTTCATCGTTGCCAGTTGCCCGAATCGCTGCCCGTCGCGAGAATCAAATCAAGATGATTCGTTTGCTTTCGGTAACCTCACCAGCGCTGATCCGGTACTCGAAAGATTCGGACGACATCGAGCGGGAGATCGCATCGATAGAGCGCGAGCGGCCCGGTTGCCTCCGGCGAGATGACGAGTTCACGAATGTGAGCGTTATTCGTCGTCCGCTGAATAGCGTTGCTTCGAGAATGCGGATTCCGCTTCTGATGTTCCCAGGCCTCTGCGCGCCTTGTGGCTCGGTCCCGTGCGCACGAGTTTCGGATCAAGAGTCCGCCGCTCTTGACCTGTTATCTCGTTGATTGATCGCATCTAAGCGCAGCGCGCGGTAAAAAAATATTACCGAGAATATTACCCAAGACGGGCGCTCGAACGAGCTAACTCATTGAATATTGGCTCCCCGACCTGGGCTCGAACCAGGGACCTGCGGATTAACAGTCCGTCGCTCTACCAACTGAGCT
>Ga0070672_100001881_pt1 | contig 13134 bp, 10 predicted proteins | sample KBSM13metaG_FD_66151 | JGI IMG/M metagenome (GOLD analysis project Ga0070672, IMG submission 66151) | Miscanthus rhizosphere microbial communities from Kellogg Biological Station, Michigan, USA - KBS M1-3 metaG | ecosystem: Host-associated > Plants > Roots > Rhizosphere > Soil ... | reverse complement strand
TTTCATTTCACTAGGAAGGACGTCGCTTCGTGACGCACCCAAGATCGCCAAGATTTCCAAGACCGCCAAGTCCTCAGCGCGGCCCAGAACGCAGGAATGCACCGGGTAACACGAGGAAATTTTGGGGTTCGAGATGCGAGTCGCGAGCCTCGCATTCAAGGCAAGCAGCGACTTTCACCCCATTCACCCAGTGCGCCCCAACTCACCCAACTCACCCAACTCACCCAACTCACCCAACTCACCCAACTCACCCAACTCACCCAACTCACCTAACTCGCCCAACTCGCCCAACTCGCCCAACTCGCTGCCGCGCGTCGATGGACCGGCGGCCGACCTCGCCTCCCGAAAAGCAAACTCGAACGCTCCGGGAGCCGTCCAAGTCCGAAACAACGACCGCCCCGACGAGCTCAGCGAACCCCAAATGTCATCGCATCCAAGCGGTGCATTCCGCGTGGCTGCGCCGTCGTAAGCTCTTGGCGATCTTGGAAATCTTGGCGATCTTGGCGGCCTTCTGGGAGCCGTACAGAGAGCCGCCAGCGCGCAGCGCGCGAGCGCGGATCGGTCAAGTCGGGCTCAGTCGCACTTGCCGGCTTTGGCCTTCGTGGCCATCTCGGCCGCGCGTTTGCCGATGTCGTCGTTGCTGGCGAGCTCGGCGGCGCGTTTGAAGTGGGTCGCGGCTTGCTTCTTGTCGCTCGGGCAGATGTGTTTCGCCAAGTAGTAGTGTGCAGGGGCGAATTTTTCGTCGAGCTTGAGCGCGGCTTGGTAGTCGCTCAGGGCGCCGGCGTCGTCTTTCTGGTCGTGGCGACAGACCGCGCGGCGCACGTGCAGGTTGGCGCTGTCCGAAGCCTTGATGGCCTTGTCGAGCACGGCGATGCAATCGGCGAAGGCGTGTAGGCGTCCGAACTTCTGCGCAAGCTTTTCCAGCAGCTTGGGATCGTCCGTGGTCGACACGGCGCGCAGCTGTTCGAGGGCGGTCTTCTCGTCCTTGGCGGCGGTCAACAGCTCGGCGTAGGCGATGCGCAGCTCGATGTTGTCGGGCGACGCGGCCACGGCCGCGCCGTAGGCCTTGAGCGCGTCTTCCTTCTTGCCCGAAGCTTCCAGAGCCAGGGCCCGGTTGAGCAGCAAGTCCGGCTGTTTTGGAGCCGTTTTGAGGCCCAGATCGGCCGCGCTCAGCGCGCCGGGCGCGTCTTTGGCGTCGAGCAAGAGCGCCGACAGGTTCACGCTCGCCTCGGTCAGCTTGGGATCGAGCGCGAGAGCGTCCTTGTAGGCGCTGCTGGCCGCTGTCCCCTCGGACAACCCTTCCAGAGCTACCCCCAAATAAAAGGCGGCTTGTGGGTCCTTCGGACTTTCCTTGCGCGCCTCGCTCAGCAGCGCTTTGGCCTTGGCAAAGTCCTGAGCTTTGATGGCGTCGATGCCTTGCTCGACCTTCTTGCTCGATGGCTTGACGCTTTGCTCGCTGGCTGCCGGAGCGGCGGGCTCTTCGAGCGAGGGCGGAGGGGCCTCGGGCGGAGGGGCAGAGCCGCCACAGGCAGCAAACGAAAGCGTGCCGAGCAAGACCATGGCGCGAGCCAGAGTGGACACGGGCAAAATCGAGCGCGGCGCGGAGTTCATGAATTGGCTGCCTTTTCCAGGTGGGCGATGTTCGACAGGATGCGTGCCTTGATCTCTTCCATGCGCTCGATCGAGGTGATCTTCGCGCCGTTCACGTCGGTGACGTAGAACACGTCGGCCACTTGCGTGCCCTCGGTGTTGATCTTGGCGAGCGAGATTTGAAGATCGAGGTGCTGCAGGGTATTGGCCAGCCAGAACAAGAGTCCCTGCTGGTCCTTGGTCGTGACCTCGATCACCGAGTGATCGGTGGCGCAGCGATTGTCGATGCTGACCTCGGTCGCTACTTTCGGCGTGGGACGGTCGGATAGCCGCGAGCGCCGCGCGCCGCCGGTCACCAGCTCCGAAGGCGAAAGCTCCATGCTGAGCAGCCGATTGAAGTCGCGGTCCAGGCGCGCGAGCGAGCCGGTCACCGTGTCGGTGGTCTCACCGGCGCGTACCCAAAACAAGTCGAGCGCACGCGTGCGGCCGAAGCTATCCACCCAGGAGTAAATCTGCGCGCTGATCACTTTGAAACGCGCGGCGGCCAAGGTAGCCGTGATCATCGCCAGCAGACCCGGTCGGTCGTCGGCGATGAAGCCGAGCTCCACGTACGGGTTGGCCGTGGTCATGACCGTGACGTTGACGTGCTGCATCTGCGCTTGGCGCGCGAAACGCGAGTGGCGCACGATGTCCTGCGGATCGTTACTGTACAAATAGCGATCGGGCATCGTGGCCAAGAAGTGATTGAGGAACTCGAGCTCGCCCTGTTGCGGACAAAGGGCGCGCACTTCAGCGCGGATCTGCTCGGTGCGCTCGCCGCTGCGCGGGGCGTTGCCCGTGCTCAGCTGGCGATCGGCGCTGACGTAGAGCTCCTCGAGCACGCGCGACTTCCAGCTGGTGAGCGCGGTCGGGCTGGTCGTCGAAACATCGCAGATGGTCAGGATGTACAGCTCGCGCAGCCCCTCACGGCCGTGCACCTCTTCACAGAACGCCTCGAGCGTGCGCGGGTCGTCGATGTCGCGGCGCGTGGCCACGTGATACATGCGCAAGTGCTTCCAGATCAGCTGCTGGACCTCGCGGATGTCGCTCTCCGGCAAACCCAGCCGCTCCAGGATCGTGCGCGCCATTTCGCGGCCGCGCTCGTCGTGGGCCTTGCCGCCGATGTCTTTGCCGATGTCGTGCAGCAGCGCGGCGAAAAACAGCACGTTTGGCCGCGCAATTTCGGCCGCCAGGCGCGAGGCCAAGCGATGTTCGGCCGCGAGCTCACCGCGGCACAGCTCACGCAACCGATCGACCGCGGCCACCGAGTGCACGTCCACCGTGTACACGTGATACACGTCGTGATGCACGCGCCCCACGACTGGCGCAAACTCGGGCACCATGGCCACGAGCAGGCCGACATCGTGCAGGTCCTTGACCACCGATTCGTCGCGCAGCTTCGTGCGCTGAATCACGGTCACCAGGCGCACGAACAAGCGCGCCGCCTCTTCACTCTGGCGCAGGCGCTCACAAAAGCTGGGCGAAGTCACGGCGCGGGCCACTAAATCCCGGGCAAACCCGTAGACCGGCAGATCCCGCCGCACGGCCTCGTCGTACAGTCGCAGGGCGAGCGCCGGCTCTTGCTCGAGCGCCGCGCCGTCTTCGAACGAAACCTGGTCATTGGTCAGCTTCAGGCCCTTGCCGATCGACGTCTCGCGCGGCCGGCGCTTGGGCGGTGGGGCCGCGCGAGCCAACACCAATTCGCGCGCCTGCGAAATGATGCGCGCCTTCTGGTAGTAGTCGCTCATGAAAGCCTCGACCCCGGCTCCCCCGGGGCCGTAGCCGAGATCGACCGCCAACGATTCCTGGCGATCGAAGCTCAAGCGGTCCGAGCGTCGGCCAGCTTGCAAGTGCAGCAGATTGCGGACGCGCCACAAGAGCGCGCGCGCGGCTTCGATTTGCTGCCATTCGCGTTGCAGCAAGACACCGATGCGCACGAGCTCCGACAGATCCGTCACGCGCCAACGGGCACGGGCAGCCCAGTGGGCGAGGTCCAAATCACGCAGACCGCCGATGCCATTCTTGACGTCGGGCTCGAGTAAGTAGACCGAGCCGCCAAAGCGTTCCGATCGCTCATGCGCCTTGATTTCCAGGCGATCCAGAAACTTTTTGATGTTGCCGATGCCGAAGATGCCCTCGAAGGCGCGGATCAGCATCTTCTCCGAGCTGGTGCGGTCACCGGTCAACACGCGCCAGTCGAGCAGGGTGGTGGCGGTGGGGAGATCGTTCTTCGCCAAATCGAGCAGGTCGCTGCCCATCACCACCTGGTGGCCAATGCTGAGACCTGCGTCCCAAAGCGGGTACAGCAGCGCTTCCGCGACGCCGCGAACCTTCTCCGGTTTGCTCGCCGAAATCAGCCGCACGTCGAGGTCACTGTGATATCCGAGCTCATTTCGGCCGTAACTGCCGACCGCAGCCAGGCCCACGTTCTGCCAAGTGCCGGCCTTGACCATGGTGCTCTCGGCCGCCTTGAACAGCGAGCAGAGCAAGCCGTCGAAAGCTTTGGCGTAACGCGCTGCTGCTTCGAGACCTGCTTCCGGGCCGCCGGGCCTGATCATGGACTCGACCGCGACGCGATGACGGACCAAGTAGGTCTTCAGTTCCTCGACGAGACCGGGGGCTGTACGTTCGAGCAACGCTGCTCTTTCAGGGGCGGGGGACGACATATGTGTGGGTCGCAGGGTCGCGCTTCGGCTCGGCGGGCTGGGGCGAGGCGTTGTTATAGCGCAGCCCGGGGCATAATGAAGCAATCAGCAAATCACCTGGAATTGGACGGTTTGCCTGGACCTTGGGTGGGCCCGACTGCCACCCGCGGGCGGGGCGCACCGAGCGCCGGGCCGGCCCTGCCAGCTGCCATCCGTGTGCTAACTTGCTGCATCCAATGAATCGTCGTCAGTGCATGGGGTTGATGGGGACGTTTGCGGCAACCTTGGCTTCGGCCAGCATCGCCCATGCCACCACGGCGCGCGCCGTCAGTTTGGTGAGCCTGGTGCAGCGCAGCACGCGCATCGCGCGCGCCACGACCCTGGAAAGCTTCGCACGCTCGGAAGACGTTGGCGGCGCGCGGCACATCGTCACTTACTCCCGACTGCGCATCGATGACTCGATTCAAGGTCCGAGCGGGGATTCGGAGACCTTGGTGCGAACCCTGGGCGGGCGCGTCGGCGATCTGGGCGAAATCGTACACGGTGAAGCGGAGCTCACGCTGAACGAAACTTCGCTGGTGTTTCTGATGTCCGATGACAGCGGCGTCGAGCTCGTGACGGCGATGGCCCAAGGCCACTACCCGGTCGCGATCGACAGCGCGGGCGTCCCGCGCCTGCGCCTCGCTCGAAACATGCCGCGCCTGATCGGCGGCTCGGCCTCTGCGGTCGCTCAGTTGGCGGGCAAGCCGTTCCTGGAAGCGCGCGCCTTGATCTTGGGAGCACGGCATTGAACGGATTTCGCAGGCTGCTTCGCACGGCGGTCACAGGCTTCGTCTTCGCGCTTTCGGCTCACTCCTCGGCTTTTTGCCTGACCTATACCTGTGACGCAAAGAAGGGTGAATGCCTGAAGGATCCGGAGACCGGCTGCTACCAAGGCGGCAAGGCTCTGTTCTGGGCAAGCCCGGTGGTTTCGTACGACGTGCAGCAGGATGACTCCGCGTTACAAGGCATCAGCTACGATCAGCTGCACACGGTCGTGGTCGAAGCCTTCCAACGCTGGCAGGACGTCAGCTGTGACGAGGACGGGAACCATCCGAGTATTTCGCTCGTAGACTTCGGCAAAGTCGCCTGCGCCAAGCCGGAATACAACAAGTCCCGGCCGAATCAGAACGTGATCACGTTTCACGACGCCGAGTGGCCGTACCAGAACTCGGGCGCCGAGACGCTCGCGCTGACGACCGTCTTTTTCAACCCGGAGACGGGTGAAATCTACGACGCAAACATCGAAATCAACAGCTACCAGACCGCAGGCTCCCCGCCCAAGTTCGTGATCGGCGAGGGCGAGCCCGGCTCCGACCAAGACGACCTGAACGCGGTGCTGACCCACGAGATCGGCCATTTTCTGGGGCTCTCGCATTCGATCATCGGCACCTCGACCATGTACCAGAGCTACCAGTCGGGCATGACCTCGCTAGAGGACGACGACATCGCGGCCATCTGCGCGTCGGCGCCGCCCGGTCGTGTCACGACGGATCCTGGGAATCCCCCAGGCGAGCCGCGCCATGGCTTTTCCAAAGAGTGTGGCAAGCCCGAGAACGGCTGTTGCGCTTCGACCATCGGCGGCAGTGCGCCGGCGAGCGGACCGCTCGCGCTGTGGACGTTCGGCCTCGGCCTGGTTTCCTTTTTAGGCCGCGGCCGCTCTCGGCGCCTGGCCCGAGCTAGGAGCCAGTCCTAAAACCCCTCCCGTCGCCCGCCTGCGGATACGCTTCGCAATCCTGCGTTGCGCTCCTCAACGTACCTTTCAGGTACGCCTCGTCGCCGCGCCTTGGCTTGCTCGCGCCTCCTTGGCGGGCTCGGTCCGGGGTTCTAGGACTGTCTCTACGCGCTCGGCGCGGGCGCTTCCGCGCTGAGACCCGCGGCGCGGATCAAGTCCAGGTCCGCGTTGGTGTCGGGGTTGGGCGTGGTCAGCAGCTTGTCGCCGTAGAAAATGCTGTTCGCGCCCGCGTACAGGCACAGCAGCTGGGCCTCGCGCGGAAGATCACTGCGGCCGGCGCTCAGCCGCACTTTGGAGCGCGGCATGGTGATGCGCGCCGTGGCCACCATGCGCACCAGCTCCAACGGATCGATGGGCGGCAAGGCCGCAAGGGGCGTGCCCTCGACCCGGACCAGCGCGTTCACCGGCACGCTTTCGGGGTGCGGTTCGAGCTGCGCCAGCTCTAGCAGCATGCCGCAGCGATCGGCGATGCTCTCGCCCATACCGATGATACCGCCCGAGCACACGGTGATGCCCGCGTTGCGCACGTTCTTCAGCGTCCTCAGACGATCGTCGTAGGTACGAGTCGAGATGATCGATTTGTAGTTTTCGCGCGAAGTGTCGAGGTTGTGGTTGTACGCGTCGAGGCCCGCGTCCTTGAGCTTTGCCGCTTGCTCCTCGCTCAACATGCCGAGCGTGACGCAAGCCTCCAAACCGAGGCCCTTGACGGAGCGGACCATTTCCAGCACGCGGTCGAAGGCGGGGCCGTCTTTCACTTCACGCCAAGCGGCTCCCATGCAGAAGCGCGTCGCGCCATGCTCCTTGGCGGCCCGCGCGGCGCTCATCACCTCGTCGAGCTTGAGCATTGCTTCGCCTTTGAGCTTCGTGTCGTGGTGTGACGACTGCGGGCAATACGCGCAATCCTCCGGGCAACCACCGGTCTTCACGCTGAGCAGCGTGCACAGCTGGACCTTCTCCTTCTGGTGGAAGGCCAAGTGCACGGCGCGCGCGCGGTCCACTAGCTCGAACAGGGGCAGGTCGTGAATCTCACGGATCTGCTGCAAGGACCAATCGTGACGGACGGGCGAGCTCAGGTCGGACATTCTGCGGCGGTATTAGCGTCAACCGGCCAGGGAGTCCAGATTGAGCCGAGCTTTCGCACTGCGTCAGTTCGTTCGCAGCCCGACGCGCCGCCTGCTCGGCGCGTCAGCCGCGTCAGAAGCCCATCGCGGCGCGACCGACTTCGCGCTCGACGATGCCGTCCCGAACCAGCCCTTTGATGTGCGCCTCGAAGGTTTGCATCCCGTACATCGTTTGGCCGCCGTCCATCAGCTCTTTGAGCGAGGGATTGCCCAGGGGCCGCTTGATGGTTTCGCGCACCGAGCCCGTAGACACCAAGACCTCGGCAGCCAGAGCCATGCCCTGACCGTCCGCCCTGGGCAACAGCCGTTGCGCGATGATGCCTTGCAATGAATCCCCCAGACGCTCGCGCAGCTCATCGGCGTCACCCTCGCTCAGCGCAATGATGCGATTCATGGTGCGCGCCACGTCCGGCGTATGCAGCGTGGAGAGCACGAGGTGGCCGGTCTCCGCGGCCTTGAGCGCGATGTCCATCGTCTCCGCGTCGCGGATCTCACCTACTTGAATCACGTCGGGATCTTGGCGCAAGGCGGCGCGCAACGCGCTGGCGAAGCTGTGCGTATCGTAGCCAATCTCGCGCTGGCTGATGGAGCACTTGTCGTCCGTATAAATGTATTCGATCGGATCCTCGATGGTCACGATGTGGCGGGCGACGTTGTGATTCATGTAATCGAGCATGGCCGCTAGGGTGCTGGTCTTGCCGTTGCCGGCAGCTCCGACGCACAACACGAGGCCGCGGTCTTTGTCGGCCAGCGCGCGACACGCTGCGGGCGCGCCCAGCGACTCGAGACTCGGCACCTGATGCGGAATCACGCGCATCACCACCGCGAGCGTCGCGCGCTGACGGTACACGTTCACGCGAAAGCGCCCGATCCCGTGCACTTCGTAGGACGTGTCGTACTCACGCAACGCCGCCAGGTTCGACGCGATCGCCGGATCGCGGATCAGGTGCCTGACCACGGCCTCGGTGTCCTCCGGGCGGATCTTGTCGAGCCGAAAGAACACCAGCGAGCCTCGGACGCGCGCGCCTGGCGGCTGGCCCACCTTCAAATGAACGTCACGGGCGCCTGCCGCCTTGGCCTTATGTAAGAGCTGATGCAGGTACGCTTCGGATGCATACGGATTCTGCTGCAGCCCGGGAGATGAACCGACCACCCGCAAATCATACCCTCGCACGGCTGTGCGCGGCTAAGTTCAGGTACGCCCACACCCGCCCACAGAATTATTGCGAGAAGTTGACCCTTGTCGCTCAGGCTCGATAGATACGAAGAATGTCGAAGATTCGCGTCGAAGGACACCTGCACGACGACCACTGCGTGATGGTTTGCTCCGGTGAAAGCCCAGAGGACATCTCATGGGCGCGCGACGAAGACACAGGTCAAATCTTCGTCGTGCTCGAGCACATTGCCCACGAAGAGATCTGGGGTCAGCCCAATGACGGCGAGCGCCGCTGTTTCGGCCTGCGCTTGTTCGGCGGGCGCGCTCCCCTGCCCCCGGTTGGACGGATTCTGGAAGTCGCCTGAGCCGAGCTCACTTCGGCACGACCGGCCCGCAGAACCCGCCGATACAACTGTGTTTTGCATCGCAGCAGTCGGTGCTCGTGGTGCATTTCTCCTGCACTCCCGAGCACGAGTATTGCGGCGGTTGCGCGCCGCACACGAGCGCGCCAGTGTCTGCGTCGGGCTGGCAGAAGCCATTGCAGCACTGGTCGCCCGTCGCGCAGGAAGTACCGTCCGCGCGGCAGGGGTCGAGCACCCAAAAGCCTCGCGAGTTGCCGGCCAAGAGCTCCTGCCCGGGTAGATAGAAGGCGGGATGACTGGCATCCTTGCCCGGCTTGGCGTCGAGATCGATCGCGGCGACCCACAGCTTCTTGGGCGTGATGTTCTCGATCAGATTGACGCCGCGCGGATCGCTACAAAACGGCGGAATGGTGGCGACATGCGCGTAGCGCCGACGGCTCGTGAACACCACCCAAGCGTAGCCGCCGCCGGCGACGGGATTCACCGTGGGCTCGTAGTTCAGATCGACGTCGCTCTCGTGACTGGTTTGGATGTCCCCCACGGTCGTGCCGTCCCCCTTACAGGTGAGGCTGACCGGGGCGCTCAGGGGCGCCAAGTAGGAGACGCCGTGCTCATCGAAGCCATTCAGGCGATCCAAGGCAGTCGAGGTTTCGGTTCCGCTCAAGCCGTTCCAATAGAGGCGCGCGAGGGCGCCCTTTCGCGTCCGCAGATCCGGGCGATTGTTGTCGTCGAAGCCGGCCTTCGTCTGATGGTGATAGACGATCGACTTGCCGTCCGGGAAGAACGCCGGCCAACCCGGGCGCGTTTCTGCAGGCTGGCCCGTGTAGTCGACGGCGGTGAACGGATTCGAAAACTCGAGCTTCTGACGGTCGAAGTCGACGACGACCAGCTTCTGCTTCGGGTTGTCGAGCGTCGCGCTGCTCACGGGATTGAACGCGACTCGCTTTCCGTCCGGCGAAAACATCGGCGTGCCGATGTTGGTCGCGATATTGCTCAGGCCCGTCGGGATGACTGCGGCGGCCGCCGCCGGCAACTCCAGGACTTGACCGGTGCCGGAGAGCGCCAAGCTCCCGTCGGGGTACATGCCCGGAAACTCCGCATAGACGCCCATCACCGTCTGGTCGACGTTGCCGTTCACGTTGAGCTCGTACGACGAGGTAGCCCCATTTTGGTTCGCGCTGACCAGCCGTGAGCCATCGGCAGAAACCGAATGACAGACGCGACAGTTGGCCTCGCTCCCGTCACTGCCAGCCACTAGTTTCGGGTCAGCGTCGCCCACGCGGATGCCGAGTGTGGCTCCACCAAACTTTCCGTCACCCGCCACGGCCCCCGAATAGTTTTTGGCCAGCTGAGTGCCGTAGGAGTTGTAGTAGATGATGCCGGACAGGCGCGCGTCGGCAATCACCCAGTGTTGCTCGATCGGCCCGTAAGCTTGCTTTCCGCTGGCGACCGTGAGCGAAAGCGTCAGTGGGTCTGCCTTGCCCGAAGCGCTGTTGGAAGCCTTTTCCCACACGTCCTGAGGGATCGGGTGTTGAACGAACGGGCCGGCGGTGTCAGCCAAGATCGCCGGCCGACCAAAGCTACCCGACCAACTGAACGAACCGCTTTGCGTCGAAAGCTGGATCTTGACCGCGTCGGCGTCGCCGCGACTCCAATCCCAGGCGACCAGCGGAGCGAGCACGCCGCGTGGGAACACCGTGCCGTCGTAGGGATAGACGAGCTTCAGGCCCAAATCGCTGCCATCCGAGCCCGGAGCGTCGAGTGCCTTGAGGACTGCCTTGTCCGCAATCGCAGCGCCGAGCCCTTGCCCGCCTACCCCGCCCGGCCCACCGCCTTCGGTCAGCTTGGCCACGGTGCTCGGGATCTGCATGGCCTGCCCGGGAATGCTCTTGTCCGCGCCGTTCTGCGAGCCCTGGATCTGAACCGTGATCGCGACCTGGGCTTGCTGCTTGCCAACCGACGCGGTCACGGTGACGACGCCGGCGGCATTGCCCGTGGGAACGAACGTCGTTTCGGAGCCGACGCCCGGACTGATGCTGGCAAGATCGCCGCGGTCGACGCTCCAAGCCACCTTGGCGGGAACGCCTCCCAGAAGCGCCGTCACGGCCACCTCTGGCAAAGCGTCACCGAGGTTCACCGTGACCGTCGAGCTGTCCGCCTTCACGGTCAGCGTCTCGCTGACGCCGTCGGATTCGCCTCCGTCACCAATGCCGATGATGAAGCCGCCGCCGTTGTCACCGTTCGAACCGGCGGCTGAGCCGCCGCCCTGAGCACCGTTACCTCCGGCGTCGAACGGATCTGGCTGTTTGTTGACAGCGGGATTGCCCCCGCACGCGCCGAACAGAGCGGCAGAACCGAGGAGCAGAACCCAGCGCGGAGCGGTGCGAAGCATGCCGTAGTATGCGAACGGCTCGGCGTTGACTGAAGGCAAATGGCCCGATCAGCGAGAATAAGTGGGCTTGCCGCAGCCTCTGTGGGGCGCTCGGCAGAGAGTGCGCCGGACTTCGTACCCCAACGCACAGGGCGTTTTTTGTGGTGTCCAGGGTCAGAATTGAACTGACGACACGTGGATTTTCAATCCACTGCTCTACCGACTGAGCTACCCGGACCAAGTAACTTTTGAGGGCCGGTTCCTACCGCATTCGCCGGCGATTGTCGCGCCTTTGTTGCATAAAATTTCGTGCCTGCGGCGGCCGGCCGGACTCCAGCGGCCGGATGGCCCGTTTTGGGCCGGCGCGGATTTTACTCGGTTTTATGGGCCGGAGGCGACGATCTCGCGTTTGCGCCCGCGCATGCGGTCGGCGCGGCTAACCAGTTCTGCGTGCAGCGCCCAGAGCGGCGCCGCAAGCTCCGGCCCCTCCAGAGCCGACAACGCGGCGGCGATCGCCTCGATCGTCGACATGCCTTCGGGCTGAGTCGGCCGGCGAAGCCGCGTGGGCGTGACCTGGGGTGCGGGCAGGCTGAGCTCGGGCAGCTCCCGCAGTTGGGGCACCCGTTTGTACATGCGCCTGGCCTGTCGAAAGCTGCCGTCGAGCACGATCAAGCGCTCGGGGATGAAGGGCAATGGCCGCGGCGGCCCGCTGCAATAGAGGAGCGCGGTGTTTGGGGCAGAGAGCGGCCCGGCGTCGAATGTCTCTCCGCCGCCGTAGGTGAGGATGTGCGACTTCGACAGCGCAAGCGCAGCGAAGCGCCCGGTATTGCTGGTCATGAGCCGTTCAGTCACGTGCCGGATCAGCACGATCTCGGTACGCGCAACGACGCGCGGAAGCACGCTGCACACGCAAATCTCGAGCTTGAGGCAGCAGCGCGGACAGTGTCCGCTCAAATCGTGCGGTGTCGTCGAGCGCATGGGCCTCGGCTCACTTCTTTCGGGCGGCGCGCGAAGTTGCGCGGGGGGCGGCGGCGCTACGCGGGGCGGCGGCACCGCGCGGGGCGCGCGAGGCGGCGGCGTTGCGCGGGGCGCGCGGGGCCGCGCTGGGTGCGGCCGCGAGCTGCTCGAGCTTGCGTTGCAGCGCCTTGGCATTGATCGCGCCTTTGTACACGTAGAGCGCGGCCGAATCCGCGCCGTCGAGCGCCTCCTCGCTCACGCGCAAGCGAGCGCTGACCACGAACACAATCTTGCTCGCGAGGCCCTGCTCCACGAGCTCGATGCGGCGCCAGACTGCGGCGCGATTCCAGAAGCCGAGCACCTCGCACAAGACGAGCTCGCCCGTGCCCTGGTGCGTGAAGCACAGATCCGGCACGCACAGGCCGATGCCTGGCAACTCCAGCACCTCCTGGGCGAGCTCGGCACGAAAGGTTTCGTTCTCCCGGAAGGCATCGAGCAGTGCCTGGACGTCGTCGCGCGGAGGGCTCGGCGGGGCCGCGGTAGCCTGCGTCAGCTCCAGGGAGAACGTGAGCGGGTCGCGCTTTTTTCCCCAGCGGAGGTCGGCCGTGAGCTTCACGCTGTCACAGGCTTCCAGTGCTGGCAGTAGCAGCGCGAGCTCGAGGCCGTATTTGGTCACGGACTCGAACAAGCTGTACGGACCGTCGATCTCGATCCGATAGCCGCCACTCGGACGCGCCGACATGCAGAACAACAGCTGCCTGAACTTCAACTTGTGAAACAGGGCGCGATATTGATCGGGGCTCGCGCACAGGACATCGACCACCACCCGCACCGAGCACAGCAGCACGGCTTGCACCTCGGCGCGCGCATGCCGAGCGAGCAAGCCGTCGGCGTCGTAGGGCGGGGCTTTGAGCAATCGCTCGGCACTGCGCAGATCGGAGTACAGCCCTGCCTCGAGGACCTCGGGGCTGATGCCCAGCGCGGCTGCGCTCTCGGCGAGCACCAAATCGCGCTCGAAACGAGCGCCGATGGCCAGAGCCGTGCGCGCGCTGGCAGCGCGCGTGAACACTTCCCGGCGCAGGGCTGGTGCATCGAGCGCCGTGTTGGCGTCGAACACGC
>Ga0070672_100001878_pt1 | contig 13143 bp, 8 predicted proteins | sample KBSM13metaG_FD_66151 | JGI IMG/M metagenome (GOLD analysis project Ga0070672, IMG submission 66151) | Miscanthus rhizosphere microbial communities from Kellogg Biological Station, Michigan, USA - KBS M1-3 metaG | ecosystem: Host-associated > Plants > Roots > Rhizosphere > Soil ... | reverse complement strand
GTCTTCGCCAGGCCGGCCATGTCGATCTCGTTGTCGAAGTGGCCGATGTTGCCGACGATCGCCTTGTCCTTCATCTTCGCCATGTGCGCGGCGGTGATGATGTTGAAGTTGCCGGTCGTGGTGATGAAGATGTCGGCCTTGTCGAGCACGTTCTCGAGCGTGTTGACCTCGAAGCCCTCCATTGCCGCCTGCAGCGCGCAGATCGGGTCGATCTCGCTGACGACGACGCGCGCGCCCTGGCCGCGCAGCGCCTGGGCGCAGCCCTTGCCCACGTCGCCGTAGCCGGCCACGAACGCCAGCTTCCCGCCCATCATCACGTCGCTGGCGCGGCAGATGCCGTCGGTCAGCGAGTGGCGGCAGCCGAAGATGTTGTCGAACTTGCTCTTCGTCACCGAGTTGTTGACGTTGATGCCGGGGAACATCAGCGTGCCCTTCTTCTCCATCTCGTAGAGACGGTGCACGCCGGTGGTCGTCTCCTCGGAAACGCCGCGGATGCCCTTGGCAATCGAGGTCCAGCGGCCCGGGTTCTTCCCGAGCTCATCGCTCAACGCCTTGAGGATGACGCCCCACTCTTCCGGCTCGTTCGCCGGGTTGAACGTCGGCACCTTGCCGGCCTTCTCGTACTCGGCCGCCTTGTGCACGAACAGCGTCGCGTCGCCACCGTCGTCCACGATCAGCGACGGGCCCTTGCCGTCCGGCCACACCAGGCACTCGACCGTGCACCACCAGTACTCGTCGAGCGTCTCGCCCTTCCACGCGAACACGGGGATGCCGCGCGGGTTGGCCACCGTGCCGCCCGTCTCGGGCCGCCCGACGACCACCGCGGCCGCCGCGTGGTCCTGCGTCGAGAAGATGTTGCACGACACCCAGCGCACGTCTGCGCCCAGCAGCGACAGCGTCTCGATGAGCACGCCGGTCTGGATGGTCATGTGCAGGCTGCCCATGATCCGTGCGCCGGCGAGCGGCTTCTTGCCCTCGTAGCGCTTGCGGATGGCCATCAGGCCGGGCATTTCGCCCTCGGCCAGACGCAGCTCTTTCCGGCCGAATTCCGCCAGATTGAGATCGGCCACCTTGTACGGAACGCGACCCGCCGCCTTGGCGAGGTCGTACGCGTGCTGTTCGCTCGTTGCTGTCGACATTGCCTGCTTCTCCTGTGTTTATGCCTTCACTGCGACGGCTGAAAAGAGCGCCGGGCCACCCGCATCCGGGTCGGCCGGCAGGTTCCGCACGCGCACGTCGTTGAAGCCGGCGCTCGTGAGGAACCGCGTCATCTGCTTGTCCGAAAACCCGAGCCACACGTGGCCCATCTGCTGCTGGTACTCCTCGTGCTCGTGCGGCAGCATGTCCACCACCAGCACGCGGCCGCCTTTCCGGATCACCCGCGCGGCCTCCGACAATGCCTTCGCCGGCGCCGGTGAATAGTGCAGCACCAGCGACAGCACCGCGACGTCGAGCTCGCCATCCTTGACCGGCAGCGACTCGAGTTCGCCCTTCCGGAACTCCACGTTCGTGATGGCGCCGTCGAGCCGCGACCGCGCGGTGTCGAGCATGTCCATCGACGCGTCCACCGCCACCACCTGCTTGACGTAGGGCGCCAGGGTTTCCGTCAGCTGACCGGTGCCGCATCCGAGATCGCCAACCAGGAGCTCCGGATCGATGAGCCCCAGGACCGCCGACAGGTAGAACGTATCGCCGTAGAGATCCTGTCGAAGCCTATCCCACCCGGCCGCCGCGCTGGCAAAGAACTCCTGCGACTTCGCGCGCCGGCGCGTGAGCACGCCCTTGAGCCGGCGGTCGTCCTGGCCGGCGCCTGAGGTAGCGACCACCTGCTCGCGGATGAGCGGCCACAGCCGCTTCGCCCCGGAGTCCAGGTCCTCGGAGGTCATGCTGTAGAACCGGCTGGTGCCGTCCCGCCGCGAGCTCACCCAGTCGTCGTCGGCCAGCGTCTTCAGGTGGCGGCTGACGCTCGACTGCGGCATCTGCAGAACCGCGCAGAGCTCCGACACAGTGAGCTCGTGCCGTTCCAGGAGCAGCAGCATCCGGCACCGTGTCTGGTCGGACAGGGCCGACATGTGGTCGAGAATCGGGGCGTTCATCAAGGGCGCTTTGGCGGTCCGGAGCGTGTATCCGTAAATCCGGATTGAATCATATCAGTCCCCGCGCGCGGACGTCAACCCGGCGGAAAACACGGGCCCGCAAGAACCGGCGGGCTCCCCGTTCTCAGCCCAGGAGGACATATGACCCGACAGCTGGCCTGCTCGTTTGCCGCCCTGCTCATGCTTGCGCTCCCGGGATCTGCCATGGCCGGGCACGACCCGTCAGGCGCGCCCGACGTCGAGATTCTCGTCAACGGCGTGCCCCAGGCACGCTACGCCCACGACGGCCGCTGGTACGTGGAGGCGCTCAAGGGTCGCGAGTACGCGATCCGTCTGCGAAACCCCTACCCGGTCCGCGTCGCGGTGGCGCTGTCCGTGGACGGCCTCAACACCATCGACGCGCGTCAGACCACCGCCTCCGGCGCGCGCAAGTGGGTCCTCGCCCCCTACCAGACGGTGACGATCTCGGGATGGCAGACGAGCGCGGCGCATGCGCGCGCGTTCGAGTTCACCACCGAGGAGCGCTCCTACGGGCAGGCACTTGGCAAGACCGCCAACCTCGGCACCATCTCGGCGGTGTTCTTTCGCGAGCGCGTGCCTGTCTATTCGCTTCGCCAGGATCGACAGGAGCCGAAGGCCGAGGCCGGTTCGCCCGCGGCCCCATCGGCAGCTGGACGCAGTCAGAACAAGGCAGCGGCCGACGAATACGCCGCCACCGGCATGGGGCGGCGCACCGATCACGCCGTCGAACGCGTGTGGCTCGATCTCGAGGACGCACCGGCGGCGAGCGTGAACATCCGTTACGAATTCCGCCCGCAGCTCGTGCGCCTCGGCATCGTCCCGCCGCCGGCCCAGGGGGATCCGCTGCGCCGGCGCGAACGCGCGCGCGGCTTCGAACCGGGATTCGCGCCGGAGGTCGATTGAGTCGTAGAGGCGAACCTCGCAAAGGTTCGCCTGCAGGCGGACCCCAAGGGGTCCGCCTCTACGTACCCTGAAGCTCGATTTCGAGTTTGCCGACGAGCATGTCCAGCTCGGCACACACGGCACGCACCGTGTCGGGCTGGCTCAGGTCGACGCCGGCTCTCGCCAGCAGGCGCATCGGGTAGTCGCTGCCGCCCGCGCGCAGCAGGTCGAGGTAGCGCGCCACCCCGTCGCGCGACACGGCCGGGTCCGCCGAGCGGATGTCCTGCATCAGCCGCGCGGTGGACGCGAAGCAGGTGGCGTACTGATAGACGTAGTACGGCGCGTTGAAGAAGTGCGGGATGCGGGCCCACGTCACCCGCGCCAGCGGCTCGGGATCGATGACGTCGCCGTAGTAGTCGCGCACGAGCCCGGCGTAGATGCCGCTCAGCGTGTCGGCCGTCACCGGGCGGTCCTGTTCCACCAGCCGGTGGGCCTGCAGCTCGAAGTCGGCGAACATCACCTGCGTGAAGAACGTGCTGGCGATGCTGTCGATGGCGTGCTGCAGCAGCACGGCGCGCTCGCCCGCGTTGCGCGCGCGCCGCAGCATCAGGTCGAGGAAGAGCGCCTCGTTCAGCGTGGACGGGACCTCCGCCACGAAGATGGTGTAGCCGGCATAGACGTACGGCTGCGCCTGGTGCGAGAGCAGGGTATGCATCGAATGGCCCATCTCGTGGGCCAGGGTGAACACCGCGTCCAGCGTCTCGTTGTAGTTGAGCAGCATGTACGGGTGCGCGCCGTACACGGGAGCGGAATAGGCGCCGCTGCGCTTGCCGGCGTTCTCGAACACGTCGATCCAGCGGTCGCGGAACGCACGCCGCACCTGCGCCTGGTATTCCGCCCCGAGCGGCGCCACCGACTCGACGATCCACTCCCCCACGTCGTCGTAGGCGTACTTCTCCTCCTGTTCCACGAGCGGGACGAAGACGTCGTAGAGCGAGTACGTCGCCATCCCCAGCCGCTTGCGGCGCAGGCGGTGATAGCGGCGCAGCGGCTCGACGCCCGCTTTCGCCTCGGCAATCAGGTTCTCCACCACCGATGGCGGGATGTCGTTGCCGTGCAGCGCGGCATCGAGCGTCGTGGCGTAGCCGCGAGCCCGGGCATGAAACCAGTCGCGCTGCAGCACGCCGTTGTACATCGCGGCAATCGTGTTCTGACTGTCGGCGAAGGACTGGTGGAATGCGTGGTATGCCAGGGCGCGGTCGCTCTGCACCCGGCTCGTTTCCAGCAGCTTGCGGTACTGACCGTAGGTGAGCGTCACCTGCTCGCCGCTCTCGAGCGTGATCGCGGGGAACTTCTTGTCGGCAGTCGTGAGCGCCCCGTAGGTGTCGGCCGGGACGGTATTGAAGCGCCCCGAGTACGACAACAACCGCTCCCCCGCTTCGTCGAGCACGTGTTCCTGTTCGTGAAAGAGGCTCTCCACGAAGAAGCGGTAGACCGCCAGCGCCGGTTCGTCGGCCATCCAGCCCTGAATCGTGGCCAGCGGAATCGAGAGCAGCTCGGGGTTGAACCAGGCGCTCGCCTGCTGCTGCCGGGCGAACAGGATCTGCACCTGCTGCCGGCGCCCGTTGATGGCGTTGTCGCGCAGGTCTTCGTCGTACTGCAGGGCGGCGAAGTACCACACCCGGTAGCTCAGCGCGCCCAACGTATCCATGGCGCGCAACGCCTCCAGCAGCCGCGCGCCCGACTGGCTGAGCGTGCCCTGGAACGTCCGGAACGTTTCGATCAGCCTTTCCAGTTCGGCGTAGCGCGCGGTCCACTCGTCCCAGCCGTTGCACACGGCGGCGAGATCCCACCGATAGCGGTCGGGCACGGACGGACGGGCTGGCGGATCGCCGGGGCCCGGTCGGTAGGCGTCGAAAGGTGGCATGCGTCTCCGGCTACGAACGAAGCAGCGCCCGCAGATCCGCGTAGTCGGACGAGAGTTTCCGCGAGTGGCGCGGCCGCGTGATGGCCGCCGCGAGCGCCGGTGGCAGCGGCACGTCCCGCCCGATGGCCGGTTCGACCACCTCCCGGAACTTTGCTGGGTGCGCCGTGGCCAGGAACACGCCGGCCGCGTCGGCGTCCGACGCGCGGAGCATGTCGTTCAGGGCCAGCCAGCCGATGGCCCCGTGGGGATCGAGCAGGTAGCCGTGCATGCGGTCGACGCGCCCGATCTCGGCCACCACCCGCGAGTCCTCGTAGGCAAAGCCGGTGACGTCGCGGCGGAGCGCGCTCAAGTCGCCGCCGTAGATCCACTGCATCCGCTCGAAGTTGCTGGGTGCGCCCACGTCCATGGCGTTGGCGACGGTGCGGATCGAGTCCTTCGGGTCGTAGAGCCCGCTCTTCAGATAGCGGGGCACCGCGTCGTTGACGTTGGTGGCCGCAACGAAATGACGGACTCTCAGCCCGAGGCGCTTGGCGATGAGGCCCGCGGTGAGGTCGCCGAAGTTGCCGCTCGGCACCGCCACGATCGGCCCGCGGTCGCCGCCAACCGCCGACACCAGGAAGTAGTAGAACACCTGCGGCAGCAGCCGCCCCAGGTTGATCGAGTTGGCGGGTGTCAGCCAGACATGCTGCCGGAGGTCGTCGTCGGCGAAGGCTGTCTTGACCAGGCGCTGGCAGTCGTCGAAGGTGCCGTCCACGGCCACCGCGAGGATGTTGTCGCCCATCGACGCCATCTGGGCTTCCTGGACGTCGCTCACCTTGCCGGCCGGATAGAGCACCACCACGCGCGTGTCCGGCACCCGGTGGAACGCCTGAGCCACGGCGCTGCCGGTGTCGCCCGACGTCGCCACGAGGATGGTCAGCGGCGTGCCGTCGGTGAAATGGTGCAGCAGCCGGGCCTGCACCCGGGCGCCGACGTCCTTGAACGCCATCGTGGGGCCGTGGAACAGCTCGAGCGCCCACACGCGGTCGGTCACCTGGACGAGCGGCACCGGAAAGTCGAGCGCCTCCCGCACGAGCGGTTCGATCTCGGCTTCGGTGATCTCGCCGCGCAGCAGGTGCGCGCCGACCACGGTGCCGATGGTGACGATGTCGGCCCCCTGCACCCGCCGCAGCGACTCGGCGGGCAGCGGGTCGATCCGTCCCGGCATGTAGAGACCGCCGTCGGGGGCGGTGCCGGCAAACAGAGCGTCGATGAAGGGAACCGGCGGCGACGCGCCGCGGGAACTGATCCAATCCATGAGCAGACGGCCTACTCGGCGTTTATCGGCACCGGACGGCCTTCGGCGTCAACCGCCACGAAGACCACCTCTGCCTCGGTCACTTTGATGCGCTCGGCCCGGCCGCCGGCGCCAATCGCCGCCGACGGGGCACCCCAGCGCTCCGCTTCCACGAGGACCCCGACCGTCACCGACGTGCGGCCGATCCGCCGGGTTTCCGTGTAAAAACTCACGATATCGCCGACGAACACCGGCTGGTGGAACTCCACCTCGCGCATCGCCTTTGTAACGAAACGATGCGGGCCGGCCCGGCGGGCCTCGATGGCGGAGGCGAGGTCGATGTGCGAGAGGATCACGCCCCCGAAGATGGTGCCGTAGGCGTTGGTGTCCTTGGGAAGCAGGAGCACTCGAATCGCCGGGTCGCGTTCCGTCATGAGCGCCTTTCATTCTATTCACTTTGTGATTGAGCATTGAGGGCACGGCGCTTACGATTGGACTCAAAGGGCCGATAAGGAGAACGCCGAAGGATGCACAGGACATGAGCACGCTCACCAACGGACGCCAGGCACCGGTCGACCCGAACGCCTCGACCTCGCGGGCCTGGACGGTGCACGATTCGAGCGAGCTCTACGAGGTGAGCCGCTGGGGGAATGGCTACTTCTCCGTGAGCCCCCAGGGGCACCTGCAGGTGCACCCGACCAAGGATCCCCAAAGTGCGATCGACCTCAAGGAACTCGTCGATCGCCTGCAGCTCCGCGGCATCAGCCTTCCCGTCCTGATCCGGTTCACCGACGTCCTCAAACACCGCCTCGGCGAGATCTACTCGGCGTTCCAGGCCGCGATCGCCCAGAACCAGTATCAGGGGCAGTACTGCTGCGTCTATCCGATCAAGGTGAACCAGCAGCGCCAGGTCGTCGAAGAGGTGCTCAACTTCGGCAAGCCCTACCGCTTCGGCCTCGAGGCCGGCTCCAAGCCGGAGCTCCTCGCCGTAGTCGCCATCGCCGACAACGACACGCCGATCATCTGCAACGGCTTCAAGGACGCCGAGTACATCGAGACGGCGATGCTGGCCCAGAAGATCGGCCGCCGCATCATTCCGGTGGTCGAGAAGTACACCGAGCTGGGCCTCATTCTCGAAGTGGCGCAGCGGATCGGCGTGCGGCCGCAGATCGGCATGCGCGTAAAGCTCGCCTCGCGAGGCAGCGGCCGCTGGCAGTCGTCGGGCGGCTTCCGTTCGAAGTTCGGCCTCACGGTCACCGAGATCATGCGCGGGCTCGAAGAGTTGAAGAGCCACGGCATGGCCGATTGCCTCCAGCTGCTGCACTTCCACCTCGGGAGTCAGATCACCAACATCCGCATCGTGAAAGGTGCGTTGAACGAAGCCGGCCGCGTCTACACCGAGCTGGCCAAGCTCGGCGCCGGACTGCAGTATATCGACGTCGGCGGCGGCCTTGGCGTGGACTATGACGGCTCGCAGACCAACTTCGAGTCGAGCATGAACTACACGCTGCAGGAGTACGCCAACGACGTCGTCTACCACATCCAGTCGGTGTGCGACGAAGCTGGTGTGCCCCACCCGACCATCGTGTCCGAAAGCGGTCGCGCGGTCGTGGCGTACCACAGCGCGCTCGTGTTCAACGTGCTCGGCGTGTCGGGGTTCCGCGACGAGAAGGTGCCGACGACCGGGAATCCGGACTGGGAGCAGCCGCTGCTCGACTTGGTGGAGACCTATAACAACGTCACCGCCCGGAACGCGCTCGAAGCGTTCCACGACGCGCAGCAGGCGCTCGACATGACCCTGAGCTTGTTCTCGGCCGGCTATCTGCCGCTCGAACAGCGGAGCATGGCCGAAAACCTGTTCTGGGCCATCGCCACCAAGCTGCAGCGCATCGCCGCCACGATGGCGGAGGTGCCGGAGGATCTCCAGAATCTCGACGAGCAGCTCTCGGACACCTACTTCTGCAACTTCTCGCTCTTCCAGTCGATTCCGGACAGCTGGGCCATCAAGCAGCTCTTCCCCGTGATGCCGATTCACCGGCTCAATGAAAAGCCGGACAGCCACGCCGTGCTGGGCGACATCACCTGCGATTCGGACGGCAAGCTGGATCGGTTCGTGGACCGGCGCGACGTGAAGAAGACGCTGCCGCTCCACACCGTCAATGGCGACTCCTACTACCTCGGGGTCTTCCTCGTCGGCGCCTACCAGGAGATTCTGGGCGATCTCCACAACCTGTTCGGCGACACCCACGCGGTGCACGTGAGCCTCGACGAGAACGGCGGCGTCCGGCTCGACGCCCTGATCAAAGGCGACACGGTGCGCGAGGTGCTCGACTACGTGGAGTTCGACGCCGAGGCGCTGCTGGGCAAGCTGCGGACCGACGTCGAAACCGCGGTCCGGGCGGGCCGCGTGGACTATGAGGGCGCCGGCCGGCTGCTCCGCTTCTACGAAGACGGCCTGCACGGCTACACGTACCTGGAAGAGTAGCCAGTCAGGTGGGCCTGGTGGGTAAAGCTCTCTTACCTACCTGACTCACCCGGCCTACCTGACTTACCTGACCAAGTTCGTAAGGTCGTACGCGGCGACGCTGTTGCTCGCGAGGAACGGTACGACCGCCAGTTTTCGCGCGGCAATGTAGCCGAAGTCCGCGCCACCGGCCGGGAACGCCGCCAGCACGGTCACTGTCCCCGCCTTGTTCACGTGCAGCAGCCGCCGGCCGATCACGTCGGTCACGATCAGCCCGCCGCGGCCGTCGAGCTCGATGCCGTCGATACCGCCGACCGGCTCCGCTGTCAGCAGCGTGCGCTGCTTGGACTTGCGATCGAACGCGAAGAGGTGCCCTGCCACCGCCGCGCGCCCGCGCCCCGCCGCCGCGCCTCTGGGCGCGCCCGGCACTGGCGCCGGACCAACGCTGCCGAGAATCAGCCGCCCGCCGTCGACGAGCAGCCCGTTCGGCTGCTCCACCTGGTTGCCGCCCTCCACGAACACCGACGCCGTGCCGTTCCGCACTTCGAAGATCTTGAGCGCGGTGGAATCCGACACGTAGATGGTGCCGTCGGGCGCCGTGGCGAGGTCGTTGAGGAACACCGCGCCGTCGATCGTGGTGCGCGACACTTCCCTTCCGCTCTTGAGGTCGAAGCCCACCACGGTGTCGATGTCGGCGGCATACAGGACGCCGCGCGCGCTGCGCAGCCCCTTCGGCGCGTTGACGCCGGTGGCCCACTTCTCGGCCACCACCTTCCCATCAGGCGACAGGCGCGAGATGTAGCCGTTGCCGTCCTTGTCCAGAATCTGCCCGTTGATCGACGACACGAAGATGGCGTTCGAGGCCGCATCGTAGAACGCGCTCTCGGGCGAAGCGAACCCGGCCGTGAGGTCCCAGACCGGCGTCAGCCGCCGATCCGGTGTCTGGGCGAATAGCGTCGTGGCCAGCGCCGTTCCGAGCGCCAGCAAGCCGGCAAGCAGTCGCATCATGGTTAGCCGCCCGCGCGGAGCGCGGGCAATTAGACTTTGCGGCGCTGATCGTAGAACTTGCGGCAGGCGCGCTGGAAGCGCTCGTTGAGCGGGCCGGCCACGTCGGCCGGCAGCGGCCCGAAGCGCGTCCACTGCAACTGCGCGGTGCGCACTTCCTGTTCGGCCTCTCGCCACCGGTTCTCTTCGGCATGCGCGACCGCCTGCCCACCGGCCATGGTGTTGGCCGCCAGCCGCTCGCGCCACCGCTGGGCCAGCAGTTCGGCCGGTGACACCGGGGCCGGCGCCTCGGCGCCGCCCGAACGCGAGAGCGTTTCGATCCGCGCGAGCAGCTTCTCCATCCGCTTGCGCGTATTCGCCGGGTCGAGGTCGGTTCCCGCAAACGCCTCGGGCCACGCCGCCACGACCTTGCCGAGCGCCTGGTGATAGCTGGCGGCCAGCTCCTGCTGCACCGTGCGCGGCAGTTCGGGGGCCTGCTGCCACTTGGCGCGGGCCTGCTGCACCTTCTCTACCAGCCCTTCGGGCGGACCGGCCGGCGCCTCGGGAGCGCTGGTCGCGTCGTCCGCGACGGCCGGCACGACCAGGGCTTCGAGTTCGCGGATGACGTCGGCGCGCGCCGCCGCCTTCGACTGCAGGTCCACCTGATCGCGGTGCTTGTAGCGATCGAAAAACGCGTCGCAGGCCGTTCGGAACCGCTGCCACACCGCATCGGACTTCGAGCGGCGTACGGGACCGATCTGCTTCCACTCGATCTGCAGCTTCCTGCACTCGGCGGCCGCCGCTTCCCACTCGGTGGACGACGACAGGGCTTCGGCCTGGGCGCAAAGCGCTTCCTTGCGCGTGAGGTTCTCGGACCACTCGTCCTTGCGCTTCTTGAGGTCGTCGTGGCGGCGGCTGAAGAACTGATCGCAGGCCGCGCGGAAGCGCTCCCAGATCGCCTTCTCGCTGCCGCGCGACACCGGCCCCACCGTCTTCCACTCGGCCTGCAACGCCTGGAGCGCCGTGGCGGTCTTGACCCAGTCGGTCGATGTCGCCAGCGCTTCGGCCTGCTCGCAGAGCGACTGCTTCTTCGCCAGGTTGTGGCCGCGCTCTTCGTTCTGCGCGGTCAGATGCGCCGACGTGCGGGTGAACACCGCGTCCTGCGCCGTCTTGAAGCGGCGCCACAACGCTTCGCCCTGTGTGCGCGGCGCCAGCGCCACCTGCTTCCAGCGGCCCTGCAGCTCGCGCATGCGGCGCGCCGCCACCTCGAGGTCCGGCTCCTCGGCGAGCGATTCCATCTTCTTGGCCAGTTCCTCCTGCACCTGCAGGTTGGCCCAGCGCTGCCACTCGTCGGCGTCGCGCAACTCCTGCACGCGCGGCCCCAGGATTCCGCGCACCGCCTCGAGCCGCGTCTGCACTTCCTGCCGATCCTTCTTCGTCGGCAGCGGCAGACGGCCGTCGATCGCCGAGCGAATCTCGGCCAGGGCGCGATCGCCCGCTTTGAGCGTGATCGACTCCGAAGCGGCGAGCGTCTCGACCTGGCGGCAGATCTGGTGGAGACGGCGCAGGTTGTCCTGCTCCTGCTTCTGGCGGATTTCGACCAGCTGCTGCTCTTTCTCCTCGATCGCCGCAATCGCCCGCTCGAGGCGCTCGGCCGCGTCGGGATTGGCCTCGGCGTGCTCGCGCAGCACCTCGGCGTCGCGGCGCAACCCGCGCCAGCGCGCGATCAGCTCCTGCGGCGTGACGTCCGACGCCACCAGCTGCTCGAGCTCGGCGGCCAGCGTCTGCAAACGTCCGGCGGCGGCCTGCGCGAGCATGCGCCGCCGCTCGCGCTCTTCGAAGGCGCGGCAGGCGTCCTGGAACCGGCGCGTCAGCGACGCCGCGTACTCCTGCGGGATGGGCGGCAGCGCATCCCAGCGCACCTTCAGCTCGGCAATCCGATCCTCGGCGCCGGCCCCCTCGAGCTGCTCGATCTCCTGCACCACGCGCAGGCGATCGGCCTGTTCACGCGCCGCGGCCTCGGCGCGGATCTGTTCGGCGGCGCGTTCGAGCTGCCGTTCGGAAATGGCTTCTCGGGCCGCTTCGCTCGCCGATTCGAAGCGCTCGCCGAGCGCCGGCTCGATCTCGGTGTCGGCACCCAGTTCCGCCCAGGCGAGGCGGACTCGCGCGAGTTCGGTCTCGGTTTCGGCCGGATCCGCCAGGGCGACCAGCGCCTCGGCTTCGCGCAGCAGCTGCCCGGCGCGGTCGCGGTCCTCGCTCGACATCTGCGCGGCGGGCGCCTCGGCCGCCGGCGTCACGGCCTCTTCGATCTGCCGCAGGCGCACCCGGGCGCGGCGCGCCGCCACTTTGTTGCGCCCGCGCTGGGCAATCGCCGAGAGCCCGTCGGTGTCCCCGACACGCTCGAGCGCCGCCACCGCCACGTCGGTGTGCTCCGCCTTCAGAGAAACGGCCAGCAGTTCGTCCGCGTCGTGCAAACGCGCCAGCGCCCGCGCTCGCGTGCTGCCGTCCCGCGCGTGCCGCGCGACAGCGCCGAGCGACTTGGGGTCGTCGATCAGATCGACCACAGCCGAGCGCACGTCGATCGACGGGTTGTCGCGGGCGATCAGCGACACTTCCTTGAGCCGTCCGGCTTCGGTGAGCTGGCGCGCCACCTCGGCCGCCTTCACGGGATCACGGGTTTCAGCGCCGATTCCGGTGAGCTGCCGGGTGGCTTCGTTCCGTACGTCGGGATCGGGATCGGTCTTGGCGATCTCGCCCAGGATGGCCACGTCGTCGAGGCGCGCGACGGCGGCGCGGCGTACGCGCGCCTCCGCGTCCTCGCGCGCCAGCGCGCGAAGCACGTCGCCTTCATCGGGCCCGAGGTCATAGACAGCCGCTGCCCGCACCGTGGGGTCCGAATGCTTCCAGCGGGGTTGTGGGCGGAGCCGTTCGAGAATTCCCATGCCGATCGTGATACCCGCGACTGCACACTGCCGCGAGGGATTCTTAGTCTACACCGGGTGCTTTACTAGGGTGGCACGCGAAAGAAGCGTTTTCGACCGCCGAAAGCCCCGACCGCATTTCGTAAGGCCCCGTGGCGGAAGACGCAACGGGCCGGCACACTGGCCGGCCCGCTGCGCATTCTATGTCCTGGCGGTGTCCACCGCCATCCCTACTTGACGAACAGCATCTCCCGGTACGTGGGCAGCGGCCACAGCTCGTGGGGCGTCAGCACCTCGATGCTGTCGCCGGTCTCGCGCAGCTTGCCCATCGCCGGCACCACCTTGTCGCGCATGAACTTGGCGTGCTTCTCCGCCGAGCCGTTGCTGTGGTCGAGCAGCTTCGCCAGCGCATCGCTTTCGATCTTCAGTTTGTCGACGAGCTTCGTGTAGACGCCGAGCAGCTTCTTGCCCTGGGCGCTCTTGCCGCCGCCCGCCTTTACCGCCGCCACGCTCTGGCCGATCTGCTTCTGATACTCGAACGCCGCCGGCAGGATGTAGCGGTTGGCCATCAG
>Ga0070672_100001852_pt1 | contig 13203 bp, 7 predicted proteins | sample KBSM13metaG_FD_66151 | JGI IMG/M metagenome (GOLD analysis project Ga0070672, IMG submission 66151) | Miscanthus rhizosphere microbial communities from Kellogg Biological Station, Michigan, USA - KBS M1-3 metaG | ecosystem: Host-associated > Plants > Roots > Rhizosphere > Soil ... | reverse complement strand
TTGAGCGGCGACAGCGGCGCGGCGTTCGTCACCGACACCGCGCGGTCGACGACGGCCTCGCCGCGGTGGACGATGCCGAAATCGACGACCGTCGTGTTCGTCTGCGCGACCGCGGGCGTGTACACGTGTCCGCTGAGCGCGACGGTCTGCGCCGGCAGCGCGGCGTCGGCCGCGCCGGTCGTGCCAGCGCCACTCGAGACAAGGTTCACTGTCGCAGTGCCGCCGAAGCTGCCGGCCGCGGCGGTGTCGAGCGCGACGTTGAGCGCGTTGCTGGCGGCACCGGCGACGAGGCCGGTGATCGCGCCCGTGCCGTGGAAGCCGGCAGCGACGGCGCCGAAGCCGGCGTTCAGCCGCTCGGTGAACGCGTCGGGTGATGCGTTCGTCACCGTCAGCGCTGCCGACGGCGCGGCATCGCCGACGCGAGCGGCGAGCGACAGCGAGGGCGGCGCGACGGTCGGGTTGGCGAGCCGGTACACGGCGCCGCTCACCGCGACCGTCTGCGACGGCAGCGGCGTGACGCCGAGTCCGCTCGTGCCGGTGCCGTCGGAAGCGAGCGCGATCGTCGCCGTCCCCGAGCGCGCGCCTGCGGTCGAGGTGTCGATGCCGACGACGAGGCTGGTCGAGTCGCTCGCCTGCGGCGCCAGCAGCGTGAACGCGCCGCTCGCCGTCACGCCCGCCGTCGCGCCGCCGATCGAGGCGTTGAGCGTCTCCGAGAAGCGGTCGTTCGGCGCCGTGTTGGCGAGCGTCAACGCCTGCGTCGCGACGCTGCCGATGCGGACGTTGCCGAAGGCGACCGGGTTGGGCGCGGCCTGGCTCGGGCTCGCGAGCCGGAAGACGTTGCCGATCGCCTCGATCACGCCGCTGACGCCGACCTGCTGGCTCGGCAGCGTCGTGACGCCGAGGTTGCTCGTGCCGGCGCCGTCGGACGCGAACTGCACCGTGACCGAGCCGTTCACGCTGCCCGCGGCCGCGGTGTTGAGGCCGACGACCATGCTGCTCGCGTTGCTCGCGCCGGCGGCGAGGCCGGCGATGCTGCCGGCCGCGGTGATGCGCGGATCCGTCGCGCCGCCGAAGCTGGCGTTGAGCTTTTCCGAGAAGCCGTCGTTCGGCGCCAGGTTGGCGATCGTCAGCGCCTGCGTGACGACGTCGCCGACGTGGACGTTGCCGAACGCGACCGGCGCGACGACGTTCGGCTCGGCCAGCCGGTATGCGGCGGCGCCGGCGGCGAGGCCGAACGAGACCAGCTGGCTGCGCGTGTTGTCGAAGTTGTTGACGATGGCGACCGTCTGGCCGGTGAACGGCGCGAGCGCCCCGGCGCTGGCGACGGTGACGACGACGTCGCGCGACAGCGACTCGCCCGGCGCGAGCGGCCCCCAGTTGGCGGCGGTCACGCCGCTGCCCGAGAGGCGCGGGTCGGTGAGGTTGGCGCCGTTCGCGCTCGTCTGGATCGCACCGCGCAGCGCCGTCCCGGTGCTGCCGGTGTTGGCGATGTCGTAGTGGTAGGTCGTGCCGCCGACGTGGACGTTGCCGATCAGCACGGTCGGCGTCGCGGTATTACCGTTGGCGACGCTGGCGCCGGCGATGCCCTGGTTGGCGTCGCCGCCGGCGATCAGGCGGTTGCCGGCGCCGCTGGTGACGACGTTGGCGCGGCGGTTGAACGCGTTGCCGCTGCCGAAGTTCGCGTTGTCGTAGTCGCCGAAGATCGTCAGCGTGCGGGTACCGAGGTCGAGCGTGCCCGCGGTGTGCAGCGTCCCCATCGTGCTGTTGGCGTTGTGCTGGTACGTCGCGCCCGCCGCGACGTTGACGGTGCCGGCGGCACCCTGCGTGCCGCTGCCGAAGGACATCGTCCCGGCCTTGATGTTGAGCGTGCCGGAGTTGGCGAAGCCGAGGCCGAGGTCGACCGTCGTGACGGTGTTGTTGACCTTGTTGTAGACGCCGAAGTTCGCGAACGTGTTGGGGCCGCCGACGACGTGCTCGAGGGTAGAGCCGTTGGCGTTGACGTCGTTGAACGTGCCGCGGTTGTTGAGCGTGGCGCCGTCCCAGAACTGGATCTTGTTGGCGCCGGCGGCGGTGTCGCCGCTCCAGTTCGTCGTTCCCAGCAGCTCGAGGATCCGTCCGCCTCCTCGTATCGTCTTCGGATTGGCGCCCGTGATCGTCACCTCGTGGGCGAACGTCGTCGTGCCGGCGCCGAGGATCGTTCCGCCGGTCCACGTCACCGGGCCGGTGAAGGTGTGCGCGTTGCCGCTCAGGACGCTGCCGCTGAACGCGAAGGGGGTCGTGTGGGTGCCGCCGTTGATCGTGACGAGCGCGTCGCCGCCGACGACGTCGGTGCTGATCGAGAGCGTGCCTGCGCCCTGCGTCGTCGCCCCGTTGAGAGTGCTGTTGCCGTCCTGGAAGTTGAGCACCGCGCCGGCGGCGATGTTGAAGACGCCGGTGCTCGTGCCGCCCGACAGCCGCAGCGTCCCGGCGTTGACGTTGACGACGCCCGAATTGTTGAACGCCAGGCCGAGGTCGGTCGTCGTGATCGTGGCCTTGTTCTTGTTGTAGGTGCCGACGTTGTTGAAGTTGTGCGGGCCGCCGGTGTTGTGCTCGATGAACGACGCGAAGGCGTTGTCGTCGTTGAAGGTGCCGTTGTTGTTGATCGTGCCTCCGTTGTGGAACTGGATCGCGTTGTTGTTGTTGCCGGTGTTGCCGGTCCACGTCGTCGTGCCCTGCAGGTTGATCGTCCCGCCGCCGACCAGCACCTTCGTGGCCGGGCCGGAGATCGTCAGGTCGTTGGCGAAGGTCGTCGCCGCGGTTCCGAGGAACGCGCCGCCGGTCCATGTCGCCGGCGCCTGGAACGTGCGGTCGGTTCCGACGATGGTGCTGCCGCCGAACAGGAACGGCGCCGTCAGCGTGCCGCCGTTGATCGTGACCACGGCGTCGCCACCGACGAGGTCGGTGCTGACGATCAACGTCCCCGCGCCCTGGACCGTCGCGTGGTCGAGCGTGTGGCTGCCGTTCCTGAACTCGAGCTTCGCCCCGTTGGCGATGTTGAAGACGCCGCTGCTCGACGTCGCGCTCGTGCCCTGGAACAGCATCGTCCCGGCGTTGACGTTCGTCGTCCCGGTGTTGTTGTAGAACGCCTCGACGGTCGTGACGGTGTTGGCCTGCTTGTTGTAGGTGCCGATGTTGTTGAACGCGTTGCTCCCGTTGACGTGATCGATGAACGAGGCGAACGCGTTGCGGTCGACGAACGTGCCCCTGTTGTTGAGCGTGCCGCCGGCGAACTGCAGCGAGCCGTTGTTGGCGGCGGTGTTGCCGCCCCAGGTGGTCGTGCCGTTCAGCTCGACCGTGCGGCCGCCCACGATCGCCTTGGCGCCGGCACCGCTCGCCGCGAGCGCGCTGGCGTAGACCGTCGTGCCGGTGCCGGCCTGCGTGCCGGCGAACCAGCTCGAACTGCCGGCGATCGTGACCGTGCCGGTGCCGCCGAGCGTGCCGCCGCTCTGCGTGAGCGACGCCATCGTCGAGGCGCCGTTCAGCGTCAGGATGCCGCCGGTGATGCTCGTCGCCGCGCCGGCGAACGACGTCGCGACGGTGAGGCTGCCTGCGGTGACCGCGAGCGTGTCGTCGCCGGCGATCGAGATGCTGTGGACGGTGTTGGTGCCGAACCGGTGGGTGACCGTGTGCGCGCCCGCGGGGGCGATGACGACGTCGTCGCCCGCTCCCGGCAGGAGCGGGTTCGAGCTCCAGTTCACCGCCAGGTCCCAGAAGCTCGATCCGTCGAGCCAGTTCACCGTCATTGCGCGCGCCGATCCGCAGGCGGCGAGGGCGACGAGCAAAGCGAGCAGCGGCCGCTGGAACGATCTGCGCATGGCACCCTCCTCGAGGCGACGCGGGCGGACGCCCGTCGCTCGCGAAGGTAGGCGCGACCGCGTTACCGCGGCGTTACCGGCGCCGTCAGCGCGTCAGGCGCCGGTCGGCGGCCGCGAGGAGGCTGCGGTTGGTCGCGTTGCGCTGCAGGAAGCTGTCGCGGAACGCCGCGGGGACGTTCGGCAGCGCAGTGCGGCGCACCCATTGCGCGCCGCGCGCGAGCGCCAGCATCGCCTGGTCGCCGTCGCGGCTCGCCTCGAACACCTCGGCGGCGAGCCACCAGGCGTGCGCGAAATAGAGGTCGGCGGGCTGCACGTCCTCGAACTGGTCGACCAGCGCGTGCATCGCCACCGCGGCGCCGGCGGCATCGCCGGCCCGGCTCTGCGCATGCGCGCGCAGGATCCGCGCCTTCGTCGCCACGCCGGCGAACTCGAGCGCAAGCGCCATCCGCTCGACTTCGTCGCAGCGCGCGATCGCTGCCTCCGGATCGCCGGCGCTCGCCTGCTCGAGCAGCACGTGCATGCGCACGTGCGGGTCGGCACCCGGTCCGAGCTCGGCCGACGCCGTCTCGAGCAGCGCCTGGCCGCTGTGCCCGAGCGCGCGCTCGACGCGCGCCGCGACGGTCGCGCGGCGCGCGCGGACGTGGTCGATCGGCGGCCGCTCGTACTCGAGCGTCTGCCGCGCGCGCGCGAACTGGCCGAGGTCGATCAGCAGCTGCGCCTTGTGGTTCGACGCGACCGCGATCCAGAGCGGCTGGCGGTCGCGCGTGAAGCACGCGATCGCGGCGTCGAGCCGGCGCAGCGCCTCGTCGTAGCGGCCGACCATGCCGCAGTAGAGGGCGGCGTACGTCTCGACGACCGCGCCCTCGGGGCCGCCGGTCGTCCCGAGCTGTTCCTGCAGCGCCAGCGAGCGCAGCGCCAGCGCGAGCGCGTCGGGCACCTGGCCGAGGTTGCCCTTCACGGTCGCAAGATTCGATGTCAGCGTCGCGAGCTCGGCGACGTCGCCGAGCGCTTCGGCGTTGGCGATCGCCTGCTGCAGCGCGAAGGCGGTGTCGCGCAGGCGGCGAGCGGCATTCAGGACGTAGGCGTAGTCGGCCCAGAAGCGGCCGCGCCGCTCGGCGTCGCCGCTGTCCTCGACGAGCTTGCGATGGGCTTCGATGACGGCGAGCGCTTCGACCGCGCGGCCCGCCTGGGCGAGGCCGACGGCGTGCAGGCGCGACGCGTCGAACGCCGGCCACGGCGACGGCAGCGCGCGTGCGAGCTCGCTCGCCTCGACCGCCGCGGCGATCCCGGTCGGGTGGTCGGCCGCCATCAGCGCCGCCGTCGCCTTGGCGGTCAGCGCGGCGGCGCGCTCGCCGCCGGACCTGGCCGCCGCGAGCAGCCCGTCGATGACGCCGTGCGCGTGGGTGACGCCGTGGACGACGATCAGCGCGTGAACGCTTTCGCAGCGCGCCTCGAACGCGAGCTCGGCGGCGCCGGCACGGTCGAACGCCTCGGCGGCGAGTCGCCAGCACTCGACTTCGTGGCTGCGCTGCGATGCCTCGCGGGCGCGCCGCGCGGCAGCGGCGTACGCGGCACCCGCCTCGCGCCATTCGCCGGCGCCGGCCCAGTGCGGAGCGACGCTGTCGGGCAACGCCTCGCGCGCGAGCAGGTGGCCGGCGATGCGCCGGTGCAGCAGTTGCGCGATCGGCAGCGGCACCGACTTGCGCGTCGCCTCGAGGATGAGGTCGTGCGCGAAGGCGCCGTCGCGCAGCACCTGCGCGGTCTCGAGCTCGCGCCACGGCTCGGCGATGTCGAGCGGATGCGCCTCCAGCACCGCCGCGGCGAGCTCGGCGCTGAATTCGGCGCCGGCGAGCGCGGCGACGCGCGCGAGGCGGAGCGCCTCGCTCGACAGCTGCGCGAGGCGGCGCTCGACGAGGGCGCCGACACTCACCGGCTGCGGCAGCCGCGCGCCCGCGGCGAGCGTCCCCGCCTGGCCCGAGAGCAGCAGGTCCTTCAGCGTCTCGAGCGCGAACATCGCGTTGCCGCCGGTGTGCTTGAGGAGCGCCGGCGCGAGGCGGGCGACGTCGAGCTCGGGCGCGCCGAGCGACTCGATCAGGAGCCCGAGCTCGGCGAGATCGAGCGGCTGCAGGGCGATCGTCTCGATGCGTCCTGCCTCCTCGAGCGCAGCGCGCATCTTCGCGACCGCCACGCCTGCCTCCGCCGGCCGCTGCGCGAACCCCCAGCGCAACGTGTCGAGGGCATCGGACTCGACGAGCGCCTGCAGGAACTCGACGCTGGCGTCGTCGGCGAAGTGGAGATCGTCGACGACGACCGCGTGCACGCCGGCGGCGAGCGCGTCGGCCAGCGTCGCGTCTACCGCGCGCTGCAGCAGCAACCGCTGCGCCTGCCCGGAGAGCGCGACCGCGGTGCCGAGCTCGGGGAGGACGAGGGCGAGCTCGCTCGTCCGCCTGGCGTCGAGCGCGAGCGCACGCTCGCCGAGGACGGCGCGGAGCAGCCGCGCGAGCGCGGCGTAGGCGATGCCCTCGTCGCCCGGACGCGCGCGCACGGCGACGACGCCGGCACGACCGGCCGAGAACTCCTGCAGCAGCCGGCTCTTGCCGATGCCGGCCTCGCCGATGACGAGGAAGGCGCGCGTCGCCGACCACGCGCCGTCGAGCGCGGCAAGCTCGCGCTCGCGGCCGACGAGCCGCGGCGGCCTGAGCAGGCTCGCCGGGACGACGGCGCGCCGCGCCGGCAGCGTCGCCGCGCCGCGCTCGATCGTCGCCAGCAGCTCGATCGTCTCGGCCGATGCCGGCGTGCCGAGCTCTTCGCGCAGCCGTTCCTCGAAGCGCTCGAACGCCGCGATCGCCGCGGCGCGATCGCCGCGCAGGTAGTGCAGCCGCATCAGGCGGCGCTGCGCATGCTCGGCGAGCGGGTCGCTCTCGACGAGGCGCTGCGCGTAGACGAGTCCGCGCGCGATCGCGCCGCCCTTCTCGCATTCGGCGGCGGCGGCGGCGAGCGCAGCGTCGCGCTGCTCGCGCCACTGCTCGCGCTCGCCGCGCAGCCACTCGGCGAGCTCGGCGAGGTCGTCGAACTCGAGATCGCCGAGCAGCTCGGCGCGCCCGGCGTGCTCGTCGCTGGCGATGGCAGCGAGCGTCGCCGCGAGGTCGACGTCGACGCCGGGCGCGAGCGCCATCGTCGCGCCGCTGTCGACGAGCGCGATGCCGGTGTCGCGGCGCAGGCGAAAGACGCGCTGGCGCAGGCTCGTGTCGGCCTGGCGCGCGCTCGCCGTCGGCCACAGCATCGCCGCGACGCGCTCGCTCTGGATCGGTCCGACGAGCGCGACGACGGCGAGCAATGCCGCGTCCTTCGGTCGCAGCGCGATCGTGCGGCCGTCTTCGGCGGCGACGAGCGCGGGACGGCCGAGCAGACACAGCCGCCACGCGGCGGCTGCGTTCGTTGCGGGGATGGCGCTGGCGCGGCGCGGCATGCTCGGCAGTGTCGGGTCGCCGAGCGCGGCAGGCAATCGCTGCGCGCGGCCGTCGACGCCAGCGGTATAGCCGGGCCAGCGTTACCGCGCGGTTACCGCGGCGCGCGCTGCGTCGCCGCGTACAGCTCGCCGACCGCAACGACGCGGCCGTGCAGCGGCAGGATGCGGTCGACGCCGAGCTTCAGCCGCTCGATGTTGTCGACCAGGTTGACGCTGTTGGCGTTGGCGACCGCGGGCGGCGGGGTGTTCGGCGGTGACGGCGTGAACGCGTCGGCCTCGATCAGCAGCCGCTCCCTCGGCAGGTAGACGAGCAGGAAGCTGTCGCTGTGCGGGCCGCCGACGATGCGGTGCGCCTCGATCGGCCGCGACGCGTCACCGATGTCCAGCTTCTCGCCGACGGCGACGAACGCGGGCTTCCTGCCGGCGCGCGCGAAGGCGTCGGGGCGGATGCGATTCGGCTGCGCGAACGCGCGCTCGAAGTAGGGCACGCTGTCGGCCTGCGTGACGACCGTCGCGCCCTCGGCGACCGCGGCGCGCACGCCGCCGGCGTGGTCGAAGTGCGCATGGCTGTTGACGACGGTGCGGACCGGCTTGCCCGGGGCGAGCGCGCGCACGTGCTCGAACACCGCGAGCGTGCGGGCGTCGTTGAGCGGCGCCTCGACGAGGACGATGCGGTCGGCGAGCTCGATCGCGACGCTGTTGTGCGAGCCGCCGCCGACGAACCAGACGCCGTCGGCGACCTTCTCCGACGTCACGCGCTCCGCGACGTTGCGCGCCGCGTCGGGGACCGGCAGCGCGAGCGACGGGTTGACCTGCACCTCCTGCACCGCGAGCTCGAGGACCGGAAAGCCGCCCATCGACTGGCGGACGAGCATCGGCACGCGGACGCCGTCGAACGCGCGGTAGTCCTGGTACGTGGTCACGACCGGCGTGTCGCCCAGCACGGGATCGCCGACGATCGACTCGACGCGCTGCACCAGCCCGTCGGCGCCGACGAACGCGGTCGCGGTGAACCGCCCCGCGACCTCGAATGAGACCGCCGTTGTCCCGGCGTCGGCCGGCCGCGCGCGCGCGCCGCCGCGCTGCGCCGCCTTGATCGCGCCGTGCGGCGTGATCCAGAGCTGATGGATGCGCTCGGTGACGAAGCGCGGACCCGGCGTCGCCGTCGTCCCCGCCTGGTTCCACGCGATCTCGCCGCTCACGAACTGGTCGTTGCGCTGCTCGCCGGTGAGCGGATAGCCGCCGCCGCCCTGCGGCTCGGCGCGGCTGAGCACGATCTCATCGCGCATCGTGCCGCTCGCGTAGTCGATGCTGCGCGTCACCGAATGCAGCGTGATCTTCGGCCACGCGCCGCCGGGCTTGTACGCCTGGCCGAACGTGTAGCCGGTGCCTTCGGCGGTCGTGCGCAGGGTGATGAGCTGCGCCGTTCCCATCGCCTGCGACGCACGCTCGAGGACGGGACCTGCGTCCTGCTGCGGAGCGCTCGCGCAGGCAGCGAGCAGGAGCGATGCGGACGCGAGGGCCGCGCAGAGGGCGGAGATGCGGTCGGTCTGCATGGTCGCGATGCGGGCTGGCTGTGGAACGACGAACGATACGCTTCGCTACACGAAGCCGCTCAAGGCGCGGCGCGCGCAGGCCGATACAGCGCGATCGGCGCAGTGCCGCCCCGGGAGCCTCGATGGCCATCGCGATCCACGCCCTGACGACACGATCGACCGCGATCGCGGCGGTCGACGCCGGAGGCGAGCGTCGGCCGTCCTCGCTCGGCGATGACGGCGCGAGCAAGCGCGCCGTGCCGAACAGCCGCCACGCGCTGCTCGCTGCGATCGCCACCGCGGTCGAGTCGCTGCTGCCGGCGGCCGACGCCGGTGCGCGCGCGCAGCCAGCAGACGGACACGCCGCGAAGCAGGCGCTGCACGGCTTCGTGCACGCGCTCCTCGCCGGGCTGCGGCCGAGCGCCGACGAAGGCGGCCACGGGCGCGGCTTCGCGTGGGGGCGGACGAGCGCGGCGACGATCGCACAGCGGCTCGACGCGCTCGTCGCGCGGCTGCAGGCCGGTGCCGCCGCGCAGTCGCCGGCGGCGCCGGACGCCGGCACCGCGACCGCCGCGGCCGCCGACGCCGCGCAGTCGCCGGCGGCGCCGGACGCCGGCGCCGCGACCGCCGCGGCCGCCGACGCCGCGAGCGCGGCGACGTCGGCCACGCACGCCTCCGCCGCGACGTCGCCGGCGGCGGCGTCACCGCTCCTCACCGCGTTTCGGGAACTGGCAACTGCGCGCGGTGCGGGCGAAGGCGACGACGCGACGGGCGACGCGCTGGTCGCGCTGCTGCAGCGGATCGCGAGCGCTCTCGGCGGCGACGCCGAGGCGCTCGCGCCCGCGGCCGGCAGCGTGGTCGACGTGACCGCCTAGCGCGCGTCGGCCACCGGCAGGTAGCGGACCGCGAGGACGCCGTCGATCGCGGCGATCCCGGCAAGCACGTCCGGCAGGACCGGGCTGTCGACGTCGACCAGCGTGTAGGCCATCTCGCCGCGCGACTTGTTGACCATGTTGTGGATGTTGAGCCCGGCGCGCGCCATCGCGGTCGAGATCTGGCCGAGCATGTTCGGCACGTTGGCGTTGGCGATCGCGACACGCCAGGGCGACTCGCGCGCCATCGCCACCTGGGGGAAGTTGACCGCGTTCGTCACGTTGCCGTGCTCGAGGTAGTCGCGCAGCTGCTCGACGACCATCACCGCGCAGTTGTCCTCGGCCTCGCGCGTCGATGCGCCGAGGTGCGGCAACGCGAGCACGCGCGGCCGGCCGTGCAGTGCCGGCGAGGGGAAGTCGCAGACATAGTGGCCGAGGCGGTCGGCGGCGAGCGCGGCGACGACCGCGTCGTCGGCGACGACGCCGTCGCGGCTGAAGTTGAGCAGCACCGCACCCGGCCGCATCAGCCCGATGTTCGAGTCGTTGACGAGGTGGCGCGTCGCGTCGACGAGCGGAACGTGCAGCGTCACGAACTGCGCCTGACGGAGCACCTCGGCGACGCTGGTCGCGCGCCGCACCTGCGAGGGCAGGCTCCACGCCGCGTCGACGGTGATGTCGGGGTCGAAGCCGAGCACGTTCATGCCGAGCTTGATCGCCGCATCGGCGACGAGGCAGCCGATCTTGCCGAGGCCGACGATGCCGAGCGTCTGCCCGCACAGCTCGTAGCCCGCGAACGCCTTCTTGCCGTTCTCGACCGTGCGGTCGAGGTCGCCGGCGCTGGCGTCGAGCGTGCCGACGAAGGCGAGCGCGGGCGCGATCCGGCGCGCGGCGAGCAGCATGCCGGCGAGCACGAGCTCCTTGACGGCATTGGCGTTGCCGCCCGGCGCGTTGAAGACCGGGATGCCGCGGCGGCTCATCGCGTCGACCGGGATGTTGTCGGTGCCGACGCCGGCGCGGCCGATCGCTCTGACGCTCGGCGCGATCTCGACTCCGTGCAGGTCGGCCGAGCGGACGAGGATCGCGACGGGATCGGCGACGTCCTTGCCGACGCGGTACTGCTCCGCCGGCAGCCGCGCCAGCCCCGCCGCCGAGACCTGGTTGAGCACCAGGATGCCGGGCCGCTCAGCCATGCTCGGCCTCGAACTCGCGCAGGTAGGCGACGAGCGCCTGCACGCCCGCGAGCGGCATCGCGTTGTAGATCGACGCACGCATCCCGCCGACCGAGCGGTGGCCCTTCAGTTGCACCATGCCGCGCTCCTCGGCGCCCTTGAGGAACGCGGCGTCGAGCTTGTCGTCGCGGAGCCGGAACGGCACGTTCATCAGCGAGCGGTCGGCGCGCGCGACCGGGTTCGAGTAGAAGCCGCTGCCGTCGAGGAACTCGTACAGGAGCGCCGCCTTCGCGCGGTTGCGCTCGCCGATCGCGGCCAGCCCGCCTTCGGCCTTCAGCCAGCGGAAGACGAGCCCGGCGACGTAGATCGCGTAGGTCGGCGGCGTGTTGAGCATCGAGTCGGCTTCGGCCTGGAGCTTGTAGTCGAACGCCGACGGCGTGAACGGCAGCGCCTGGCCGACGAGGTCGTCGCGGACGATGACGATCGTCAGCCCTGCCGGGCCGATGTTCTTCTGCGCGCCGCCGTAGATGAGGCCGTAGCGGGCGACGTCGACCGGCCGCGACAGGATGTCGCTCGACATGTCGGCGACGAGCGGGACGTCGCCGACGTCGGGAGTGAAGTGGTACTCGACGCCGCCGATCGTCTCGTTCGAGCAGATGTGGACGTACGCCGCGTCGGGGTCGAGCCGCCAGCTCTCGCGCGGCGGGATGCTCGTGAACTTCGACGCCTCGCCGCTCGCCGCGACGTTGACGCGCGCGTACTTCTTCGCCTCGGCGATCGACTTCTTCGACCACTCGCCGGTCGAGATGTAGTCGGCGCTCGCGCGGCCGCGCAGCATGTTCATCGGCACGATCGCGTTCTCGCCGATCGCGCCGCCCTGCAGGAAGAGCACCTTGTAGTTCGCCGGGACGGCGAGCAGCTCGCGCAGGAGCGCTTCGGCCTCGGCGTGGATCGCGATGAACTCCTTGCCGCGGTGGCTCATCTCCATCACCGACATGCCGCTGCCGTGCCAGTCGAGCATCTCGTCGGCGGCCTGGCGCAGCACGGCCTCGGGAAGCACGGCTGGGCCGGCGCTGAAGTTGAAGACGCGGGGCATCGCGGGTTCTCCGATCGTTCCAGGCGCCGCCGATCGGCGGCGCGAGCCGCGATGCTAGGCCCTGCGAGCGTCCACGGGCGGCGCGGCGTCGAGGCGCGGCAGCAGCTCGCGCTCGCCGGCGCGCGTCAGCGCCAGCGCGCGGCCGCCGTCGCGGCGCAGCCAGCCGCGGTCGACGAAGTGGCTGCAGAGCTCGTCGGCGAGCTGGCCGGCGAGATGGTCGCGGCGCTCCGACCAGTCGAGGCAGGGGTAGGCGAAGCGGCGTCGCTGCGACGGCGGCGACGGCGCGAGGCCGAGGTCGCGCAGCCACTGCTCGCCGTCTTCGGTGAGCGAAAAGCCGTCGGCGGCGGTGGCCAGGCAGTGCGCGCTGCGCAGTGCGTCGTACACCTTGACGCCGAGCACGCCGGCGAGGTGGCCATAGCAGCAGCGCGCGTAGCGCAGCCGTCGCCGCGCCGGGTGCGCCCACGCGCGGTCGTGGACGTCGCGCTCCGCGACCAGCGCGAGCGCCTCGAGCGCGTGCGCGACCTCGGCGTCGGCGAGCCGGTAGTAGCGGTGCCGGCCGCGCGGCTCGCAGACGACGAAGCGCGCGTCGCTCAGCTTGGCGAGGTGGCCGCTCGCCGTCGCCGGCGTCACCGACGCCGCCGCGGCGAGCTCGCCGGCGCTCGCGAACTCGCCGCCGAGCAGGTACGAGAGCATGCGCGAGCGAGCCGGGTCGGCAACCATCGCCGCGACGCGGGCGAGCCGCGGCTCGTAGGGATCGGCGGTGCGCGCTTTCACGTCGCCTCGGCCGGGATCGGCGTGCGATCGCGCGTTGCCTCGACGTCCTCGAGCCAGCTGCGCTCCTCGCGCAGGATGAAGCGCTCGGCGGCGGCGCGCGCGAAGTTCGCGCGGCCTTCGGGATCGGCGCGCAACGCCGCGCGGTAGCGCTCGTAGGCGGCGAGGCTCGCGAAGCCGATCAGTCCCCAGGCGACGTCGTTGGTGCCTTCGTGCGGGAGGAAGTAGCCGATCAGGTCGCCACCGCAGCGCGGGATGATGCGCGCCCAGGCTTCGGCGTACTCGCGAAACGCTTCGCGCTGGAACGGATCGAGCTGGTAGCGGATGAAGCAGGCAATCGTCATCGGATTCTCTTCAGTTGAAGGTCAAGCGCGACGATACCCGGTTGCGGCGCGGGAATGGTTCGGCTAAGATCGAACCATGAAAGACGGCCCGAA
>Ga0070672_100001848_pt1 | contig 13217 bp, 12 predicted proteins | sample KBSM13metaG_FD_66151 | JGI IMG/M metagenome (GOLD analysis project Ga0070672, IMG submission 66151) | Miscanthus rhizosphere microbial communities from Kellogg Biological Station, Michigan, USA - KBS M1-3 metaG | ecosystem: Host-associated > Plants > Roots > Rhizosphere > Soil ... | reverse complement strand
CGCTGGCGGCGAGCGTGCGGGAACACTGGCGCGAGCAGGGCGCGACGTCACACTTGCTCATGTCCTTCCACGGTGTGCCGGAGCATTTCGTGGCCAAGGGAGACCCGTACCGCGCGCAATGCGAACGAACCGCGGACCTGCTGGCGCGCGAACTCGGGCTCGACTCCGGCGCCTGGAGCGTTTCGTTCCAGTCACGATTCGGCCGTGCCCGCTGGCTGCAGCCGTACACCAGCGAAGTGCTGGCTGGCATGCCGGCGCGCGGCATCAAAAGCGTAAGCCTGATCTGCCCGGGATTCGCCGCCGACTGCCTCGAGACGCTGGAGGAGATCGGCATGGAGAACCGCGACGTGTTCCTCGCGGCCGGGGGCGAGAAGTATCAATACATTGCCGCGCTCAACGGCCGTGCCGACCACGTTGCCGCGGTGCGCGGCGTGGTGCTGCGCGAGAGCGGCAATTCGCCAGACGCGCTTCGCGAACCGGGAGCCGCCGCATGCCATGGTTGAAGGCCTTCCACGTGGTGAGCGTGGTGAGCTGGTTCGCGGGGTTGCTGTACCTGCCGCGGCTGTTCGTCTACCACGCGCAGATACAGGGCACGACCATCGACGACGCGCCGGGCAATGCGCGCTTCAAGATCATGGAACGCAAGCTGTTCGGCCTCATGACCTTCGCCGCGCTGCTTGCGCTGCTGTTCGGGGCGTGGATGCTCGCGCTGGCGCCGGACTATCTACTGATGCGCTGGCTGCAGCTCAAACTGCTGCTGGTGCTGGTGCTGGTCGCCTACCACGGCGCGTGTTTCGCGCTGCTGCAGCAGTTCGCCGCCGATCGCAATGTGCACACGGAACGCTGGTACCGGGTGTTCAACGAGGTCCCGGCGCTTTTGCTCGTCGGCGTCGTGATCCTCGTCGTCGTAAAACCCTTCTGAAGACGATTGCAAAGCACGGGAACCGGTTCTATCCTGCCCCACAAATGAGAAACGTTCTTATTTGAGGCGGATGCCCCCGGCCCATATAAAAGAGTCGCCGGATTCTCCGCGCCAGTCGCCAGTGCGACCTGAGGCGCAGCGTGTGATCTCATCGCGCGAACTGCTGGGCGGCGCGCGCCGCGTGTGGATCGAACACGCCAACGAACGTTACCTCCTGCAGGTGACGCGCGGCGGCAAGCTCATCCTGACAAAGTAGGGTCGCCGCGCGCATGCCTTAACATCCGCGCAATCATTCCTCTTGCGGGAGAACCCGATGCGCGCTTCGCATGCTGCCGTGCTGTCCCTGCTGTTGGCCACCTGGCTCGCGAGCTGCTCGCGCGAAAAGACCGAGGCGCCCGCCCCGGCGCAGCCCGCGGTCGCGACCGCCGACTGGCAGGCGTTTGCCGATGCCTTCATCGAGTCGCGCTTCAAGGCGGATCCCTCATTCGGCGTGCAGTCTGGCCGACATGAATTCGACGGGCAGATGCCCGACTGGAGCCGCGCGGCACTGGATGCCGACGTCGCGCAGTTGCGCGAACAGCTCGCCGGTCTCGCAAAGTTCGACCCGGCGAAGCTCACGCCGGCGCAGGCATTTGAACGCAGGTACGTCGAGTGGATCATCGACACCGAGCTGTTCTGGCGCGTGAGCGCCGAGTCGCCGTTCCGCAACCCCGCGTGGTACATCGAGAAACTCGACCCGTCGATGTACCTGACGCGCGAATATGCGCCCTTGCCCAAGCGCCTCGAGGGATTTCTCGGCTACGCACGGGCCATTCCCGGGTTGGCCGCGGACATCCGCGCCAACCTGCGCACGCCACTGCCACGCGCGTTCATCGAACGCGCCGCCGCCGGCTTCGGTGGCTACGCCGGATTCTTTCGCGGCGACATGCCGCCCATTTTCGCGCAGCTCACGGACGAAACGCAGAAGCGTGAGCTCACCGAAGCCACCGAGTCGGCGGCGCGTGCCATGGACGATCTCACCGCCTGGATCGAATCGCAGCGCGCCACGGCCACCAATGAGTTCGCGCTCGGCCCGCAGAAATTCTCCGAGATGCTGCGAACCACGGAAAAGGTCGATCTGCCGCTCGAGGAACTGGAGCTCGTCGGTCGCAAGGATCTCGAGCGCAATCTCGCCGCACTCGCCCAGACCTGCGCCGTGTATGCGCCGAAAGCCTCGCTCGCCGATTGCGTCGGGAAAATGCGCGCCAACAAGCCGGCCGGTGGCACGGTCTATGGCGCCCGCCGCCAGCTGGTCGAGCTGCGCCAGTTCGTCGTCGATCACAAGCTCATGAGCATCCCGAGCCAGGAGCAGGCGCTGGTCGCGGAATCGCCGCCCTACAACCGCGGCAACTTCGCGTACATCAGCATACCGGGGCCGTACGAGAACCCAGCCGTCAAGGCGACGTACTACGTCGCGCCGCCCGATTCGAAATGGAGCGCCGCCGAGCGCAATGCGTATCTGCCGGGCAGGGCGTACCTGCTTTACGTGTCGGTGCACGAGGTCTGGCCGGGCCACTACCTGCAGTCACAATTCTCCAATGCCAATCCTTCGCGCATCGCCGCGCTCTGGTGGGACTACGCTTTCGGCGAGGGGTGGGCGCACTACGCCGAAGAGATGATGTACGACGCGGGCCTGGGACAGGACCAGCCCGAGATGCGCGTTGGCATGCTGAGCAATGCGCTACTGCGCAATGTGCGTTTCCTGTCCGCCATTTGTCTGCACACCGGCTGCATGACCCTGGAAGAGTCCGAAAAGATGTTTCGCGAAAAGGCATTCGCCGACGCCGGCAACGCGCGCCAGCAGGCACTGCGCGGTGCCTACGATCCAGGCTATCTCGCCTATACGCTCGGCAAGCTCATGATTCGCAAGCTGCGCAGCGACTGGCTGACCGCCAATCCGGGTGCGACCCCCCAGCAGTTCCACGACCGCTTCCTGTCGTACGGTTGCCCGCCGGTGCCGATGGTGCGCGGGCAGATGCTGGGCACCGCCGGCACGGTGTTGTGAGGCGCTGCTAACTACAGCCAGCCTGGCGCGTCGCGGCTGGTTCGTGCGCCGCAGCACACGGCCGCGATTCATCGGGAACCGCCGGCAACTCGCACGGTACACACATGGTGCAGGCGCGGTGTGGATGCACCACACTGGCGATGCGACGTCGATCAGTCGAACCCAGTGCCAGTGTGTCGGCAAACACTGACAGGGCGTAAGTACTAAGGCTGAAGGAACTTCTTGCGGAAAAGGAGCTCGATACGGCCATGCGGAAAATCTTCTGGTGTGCGGCCGCGGGTCTCGCGGTAGTGGGAGTTGCGCTCGCGCAGGTGGAGGCGAGCAGCAGCACGTATTTCCTCGATATCGATCCGGCGCGCTATGGCGGACCTGCCGGGCAACGAATCGCCCTGCAGCTCGGCGATCAGCCACGTCACGTGGCGCTGAGCGCCGAAGACGAAATCTGCGTCCAGTTGCAGCGCGCACCGAGTGACAGTTCGGTCGTCGCGCACGTGCGCGTGCTGCGTCCCCAGCCGCACGAAGCCGCGGTGGTGCGGGTCGCGGGTCCCGGCGTTTCGCCGGGCACTTTTCGCAGCACGCCATGGGGACTTTTGCTGCGCGTGGTGCCGGACAAGAGCGCCGCCGCCGACCTCGTCAAGACGATCGGCCTGTCCGACAAGCCGGTCTGCTCTTTGCTCTAACTACGTATTGATGCTCCGGGCCGCAGCAGGTCGATGATGCGGCTCTCGTTGTCGTGCGCGTAACCCGCGTCGCACAGGCGACGATAGAGTGATGCTGCGACCTCCCCGAATGCGTGCGGCGCGGCCAGCTTGCGCGCCAGTCGCAGCGCGTATTCGACGTCCTTCAGGCGCAGCGCCGGGGTGAAATTCACCACGCCGCCATGATCGCCGGCCACGAAGCGCCGCACATTGCGCACCACCTGCGGACTGGCCGCCTGGCCACTGGCAATGGCATCGCCGGCGAGCTTCAGATCGAGTCCCGCGGCTTCCGCGAGCGCCATACCCTCGGCAGCCGAGGCGATCTGCACGGCGCCGATGAGATTGACCATCAGCTTGTAGACCGTTCCCTGGCCCACGCTGCCGAAGTGCAGCACCCGCGTGGCGAGCGAGGAGAAGATCGGTCGCGCCGCGTCGAGATCGGCCGGATCGGCTCCGACGAGCAGGGTGAGCGTTCCCGCGGCCGCGGCATCGGGCAGGCCGGTCACCGGTGAATCCACGTAGCGGAAACCGCGCTTGCGAACTTCGCGCGACAGATCCAGCACCCAGTCGTGCGACAGCGTCGAACATTCGATCGCCAGCGCGTCCGGGCCATTGCTTGCCGCGAGCGCACCGCTTGCTCCCAGCCACATCGCGCGCGACGACTCGTCGTCGGCGGTCATGCCGATGATGACGTCGGCCTTTTCAGCGGCGTCGCGTGGCGAGGCGGCCAGGTTCGCGCCGTGCCGCTCGAGCGGTGCGGCGCGCGCCGCCGTGCGATTGAAGACCGACAGGCTGTGACCGGCGGCGAGCAGGCGTGCCGCCATCCCCGAGCCCATCTGGCCCAGTCCTAGAAATGCGATGCGCACAGCCGCTCCATGCCGTCTCCCGGGGAATAATAGCGGCGATCAGCGTGCCAGCCAGCCGCCGTCGACCGGAAGAATGATTCCGTGTACGTAGCTGGCCGCGCGCGAAGCAAGGAACACCGCGGCGCCGCCGAGTTCAGCGGGGTTGCCCCAGTGGCCGGCCGGAATTCGCGCGAGGATTTCCGCGTTGCGCTTGCTGTCGGCCTGCAGCGCGGCGGTGTTGTTGGTGGCGAAGTAGCCCGGCGCGATGGCATTGACGTTGATCCCCTGGCTGGCCCACTCATTGGCGAGCAGCCGGGTCAGGCCGGCGATGCCGCTCTTGCTGGCCGTATAAGAGGGCACGCGGATGCCGCCCTGGAAGGACAGCATCGAGGCGATGTTGATGATCTTGCCGCCGCCGTTCGGGATCATGTGACGCGCCGCCGCCTGCGACAGGAAGAACACCGACTTCAGGTTCACATCGAGCACCGCGTCCCAGTCGGCCTCGGTGAAATCGATGGCGTTGGCTCTGCGTATGATGCCGGCGTTGTTGACCAGCACGTGCAGGCCGCCGAGCTGGCCCACGGCGTCACCGACGATGCGCCCGTAGTCGGGACGGGCGCCGAGATCGGCATTCACCCAGATGGCGCGCCGTCCCAGCGCCTTGATGGCCGCGAGTGTTTCGGCCGGATCGCTGCGCCCCACCAGCGCGACGTCGGCGCCGGCGCCGGCCAGTGCCTCGGCGATGGCGCGCCCGAGGCCGGTGTTCGCACCGGTGACCGCGGCGACGCGGCCCCGCAGGTCGAACAGTTCGCCGGAAGTGCTCATCAGCGCAGCACGTTCATGGGGACCCAGGCGACGTCCTTGTATTCCTGGTTTTCACCGCCCATCGCCCAGATGAAGCTGTAGTTAGAGGTGCCGCAGCCCGTGTGGATGGACCACGGTGGCGCAATGACCGCCTCTTCGTTGGCCACGAAGATGTGCCGGGTCTCGTGCGGCTCGCCCATGATGTGGACCACGCGCGCGTCGGGCTTGAGATCGAAGTAGAAATACGTCTCGGAGCGGCGCTCATGCAGGTGACAGGGCATGGTGTTCCACACGCTGCCTTCCTTGAGCGATGTCAGGCCCATGAGCAGCTGTGCCGACTTGCAGATGTCCGGATTGATGTACTGGTAGATCACACGCTCGTTGGCCGTGGCCGGCGCACCGACGGGCATGGGGTTGGCCCGGGCCATGTCGATTTTCACGGTCTCGTAGCGCGCGTGCGCCGGCGTGCTCGCGAGGTAGAACCTGGCGGGCACGTCTCTGGAATCCGACGAGAAAGACAGCGCATTCGTGCCCATGGGCACGTACAGGCCTTCGCGCGTGGCGAGTGCGGTGGTCTTGCCGTCCACCGTGACCTTGCCGGGGCCGCCGACATTGATGATGCCGAGCTCGCGGCGCGCGAGGAACGGGCCCTTGCTGAGTTCCGGCACCTCGTTCAGTTCGACGCTCTTCGATACCGGCATGACGCCGCCGACGATCATGCGCTCCACGTGGCTGAATGTGAGACTGACATCGTCCGGCGCGAACAAACCGGAGACGTGAAACATCTCGCGCAGTTTCTTCGTGTCCGCGCTCTGGATGATCGACTGGTGGCTGGCGTGGCGGGTCTCGAACTTCATGATTCACGGATCCGGATCGGTAGCGGGGAGGCGGATTCTACCCCGTCGGTGGCTGGCGAGGAAACCGGTGTCATCTGACGGTATTTTCAGGCGCTCGCGCGCCTCTTTTCAGGCGCAAGCGCCACGAAGGAAATGGGCGCCGAAGCGGCGCCGACCATGATTTACAGGAAGGGCCCGACTCAGCGCGCGGGGGGCTGGCAGGAGTCGCGGATCACGAGATGCGGCTCGAGTGGCGTCACCATGGCGTGGGTACCGCCGGCGGTCTCGGGATGCAGGATCTTGTTAGCGGCGATGCGGCCGAGCTCGCGAATCGGCAGGCGGATGGTGGTCAGCGACGGCAGCAGGCGCGAGGCCAATGGGCCGTCGTCGAAGCCCACGATGGACAGGTCGCCGGGGATGGACAGCCCCAGTCGGTTGGCCACGCGGTAGACACCGGCGGCCATCTCGTCGTTGCTGGCGAAGATCGCCGTGGGACGCGGATTGAGCGCCAGCAGTTTTTCGCCGCCGGCGACGCCGCTCTCGTAGGTGTAGCCGCCTTCGACGATGAGTTCTTCGGGGAAGGGAATGGAGCGCGCGGCCAGGGCCTCGCGAAATCCGGCCAGACGCTCTACCGCCGAGCGGAAACCGGGGGGCCCGGCGATGTAGCCGATGCGCTTGTGTCCGAGCGAAACCAGGTAGTTGGCGACCTCGGAGACCGCGAGGCGATCGTTCGAAATCACGATGCGGCCCGGCTCGTCGAGCACCGTGTAGGTGATGCGCACGTAGGCGCAGTCGGCGGCGGTGAGCGCGCGCGTGAGTTCGTCGTTCTCCGAAATCGGCGGCAGCAGGATCGCGCCGCGCAGCTTCTGCCGCTCGGCGAATCGCCGCACGCCGGCGATGAAGTCGGGTTTCTTGCGATCGCAGGGATGGACCACGACTTCGTACTCGGTGTTGCGCACGGCCTCGAGCACGCCTTCCATGAGATTCACGATGTACTGCGCATTCGGGTTGTCGTACACGAGCCCGATGAGGAAGGACTTGCGGAACGCGAGGCCGCGCGCCTGCGGATCGGGCACGTAACCAAACTTGTCGATGACTGCCTGGATGCGTGCGCGCGTGTCCTCCTGCACCAGTGGCGACTGGTTGATCACGCGCGATACCGTTTTCTTGGACACGCTCGCGAGCCGCGCGATGTCATTGATCGTCGCGTTGCGGCCGGGCTTGATGCCGGTCGGCCTGCTCGCGGTCATTTTTGCCGGGGCGGGCGCTTTGGCCGCCATTCGCGTCCCGGTTGTTCTCTTACGCGTGCGTGTCATGGGCAGGGGATTGTACGGAAGGTTTGCCCGCAAGGCAGGCATGTCACCTAACAAGCGATTTCATGTCGCCGGTGTCATGGGAATGGCCGTGCAGCGCAGGCTGCCAATACCGGTGAAAATCGCCTCGGCGGACTGGCCGGCGGCGATCGGGTGCACGCCGGTTGCTGCACCGGTGGAAACGAATTCACCGGCACGAAGCGGCCGGCCACGCCGTGCATTGCAACGCAGGGCGAACGCCAGAGCTGCGAGGGGGCCCCCGCTGACCGCCGCTGCGCTGCCGCGGCCGACCACCGCGCCATCGATGCGGGTTTCACAGGTCATCGACGCGAGGCTGCGCGACTGCCAATCGACGACTTCCGTGCCGAGCAGCAGGCCCGCATTGTTGCCAAAGTCACTGGCGACTACCGCCGGACCGAAATCGTTGATGTTCTGCAGCGGACTGCTGGCGATTTCGATGCCGATGTACATGGCCCTGACGAATCGCCGCGCAGTTTCCGCGCTCCACTCGGTCACGTTCGCCGGCGCGTCCTTCGCCAGCTCGAACACGAATTCGGCCTCGATGGCCGCGAAACCCTGCGAAAACATCGGCGCATTCATCATGGCAATGCCGTTGGCGCGCTGCATCCCACCCTTGAAGATCGGACCGACCAGGCGCTGGGTGCCGTACTTTTCGCTGAGTGGCTCGGGAATCCAGCCGACCTTCCAGCCGGCCACCGCGTCGTTCCAAAGCGTAATGGCCTCATCCTGGCAGCGATAGGCAGAATCCAGGTCCGCCGGCTGTATGCCGGGATAATGCGCGAGCGAGCCCGCGGTGCGGCGCGCCCGTACGAATTCGGCCGCCACGCTCTTCGCGTCGAACCTCATGCCGGAGACAACGGAAACCAAAATTTGTGACCTTCCTGATTCGTCTGCAGTGCGTACGGCATGTTATATAGGGAAACCGGTGTCATTTTCAACGTTTCGAGGGGGACATTGCATGTCAAATCGGCTTTGGCTGGTGGGTGCCATATTGTTGTCGCATTGCGTCGCGGCCGCCGAGACCTCACTCGCATTTCCCGGTGCGGTGGGCGCCGCAGCCACCACGCCCGGCGGCCGGGGCGGCGAAATCATCCGCGTCACCACCCTCGCGGCGTCCGGTCCCGGATCCTTCGCGGACGCGGTCAGGCATCCCGGCAAGCGCATCGTGGTCTTCGAGGTCGGCGGAGTGATCGACCTGGCGGAGAGCACGGTGAAGATCACCGAGCCCTACCTAACTATTGCCGGGCAGACCGCGCCGGCGCCCGGCATCACCCTGATTCACGGCGGCATCGACATCGCCAGCACCCATGACGTGATCGTGCGGCACATCCGCGTGCGGCCGGGCGACGGTGGCCGCGCGCGCCTGTCGGGCAGCGATTACGACGCGATCTCCACCATCGCGGCGCACGACGTGATCGTCGATCACTGCTCGCTCACCTGGGCCACCGACGAGAACCTGTCGGCTTCCGGGCCGCGCTTCACCGGCAGCTCGCCCGACGAATGGCGCAAGGGCACTTCGTACCGCGTGACCTTCAGCAACAACATCATTGCCGAAGGGCTCGCGGACTCGGTGCACATCAAGGGCGAGCATTCCAAGGGATCCCTGATCCACGACAACGTCACCGACATCCTCATCATCGATAATCTCTACGCGCACGACAAGGAACGCAGCCCGCTGTTCAAGGGCGGTGTGCGCGGCGCCATCGTCAACAACCTCATCTACGATCCCGGTCAGCGCGCCATTCACTACAACCTCATCGCGGAGGAGTGGGGCGATCATGCCTACCAGACCGGTGAAATGGCCGTCATCGGCAACGTGCTGCGCGGCGGACAGTCGACCGAGCCCGACCTGCCGCTGGTCACGATCGGCGGATCGGGAGATTTGGCGCTCTTCGAGCAGGACAATATCGCGGTCGATCGCTGGGGCCGGCCGTTGCCCATGCGCGGGATGTACACCACCGCGCCGATCAGGATTCTCAAGCTGCCGCCGCCGCGGATTCCGGGCGTCACGCCGATGTCCGCGCGCCAGGTGCAGGACCATGTGGTGAAAAACGCCGGCGCCTTCCCGCGCGATTTCACCGATGCGCGGATCGTCGCCGACACCATCGAGGGCCGTGGCTACATCATCAACAGCCAGTCGGAATGGGGCGGCTATCCAAAGGAAACGCCCACCAACCAGGCTTTCGACCCCGCGAAGTGGGACCTGGACACGATGACGGTGAAATAAGCCCGCCCGCGCGAGTGGCTAACTTCCCTGCTGGATGAAGGGCACCTTGGCGAACAGCAGCCGCTCCGCACCGCGCGGATCATCCTGCAGGCGTGATTCGACGTCGAACACCATGGTCTGTCGGCGCGGCAGAGTGTAGGGCTCCCAGACCGCGAGTCCCGGGTAGTTGGGGTTGCCGCTGCGCACGAACGCCAGCAAGGCCTGCTGCAGGATGGCCGACACACGCCGCGCGTCCTCATCCTCGCCCGTGAGTGAGCCGGGCGCCGTGAGCGTTCCGAACATCAGCGGAATGTCGAGCGTGTGGAAGGCGCCCCACTTGCCGCCATCCGCGGGTGAGCCCCAGTCGAGTTGATATGCGAACGCCGGCGAACCCTGCGCGGCGCGCAGCTCCGCTTCGACGATGGCCGCGCGCCAGGACCGTCCCGCGGTGGTGGCGGCGAAGAACACGTCGGCGGGCGAATAGTCGGGATAGAGCCGCCGGTACTCGGCCGCGACCAGCGCGCCGGAAATGTCCACGCGCATCTCGGCTTCGAGGCGCTCCGGCAGGTCCGCCCAGCTCAGGTTGAAGACCGATGGATCGCCGCGGCCAATCAGCGAACGCGTTTCGTCATGGGTATTGCCGATCATCATCGGCACACCGGCGGACTGCGGCGGCGCGTCCGGATAGAACGGGTGACGCGTGAGCGTGCGTTCGTCGAGCACCGGCCCCATGTATGACGCGCCATGTCCGATGTACGGATCGGTGGTGGCCGCATGCGCATCCTGCAGTTCCTTCGCCGGCAGACGTGCGAGCTCGGCGGCGCGTTGTGGCGAAATGCCGAGTCTCTCGAGCAGCGTGCGTGCTCGTCCCGCGGCGTGCAGCGGGCCGGAAGCCGTGAGTTGCTGCCCGCTCATCGTGACGGCGCGGTGGAACAGTCCCGCGGCGGCGGGCATGGCCATGAGCGTCGCGATCTTCGCGCCGCCGCCCGACTGGCCCATCAAGGTCACGCAGCCGGGATCGCCGCCGAACGCACCAATGTTGTCACGCACCCAGCGCAATGCGAGCACGAGGTCCAGCATTCCAGCGTTGCCCGAGTCCGGAAAGCCGGGTAGATAGCCAGACAGACAAAGATGGCCGAAGAGGTTGAGCCGGTGATTGAGCGTGACGACGACGACATCACCGCGCCGGCACAGATTCGAACCGTCATACAGCGGGCTCGAGCCCGATCCACTCGTGTAGGCGCCCCCATGGATGTAGACGATGACCGGCCGCGCTCGCTTCGGCGGCGCGAGGGGCGCCAGCACGTTGAGAAACAGGCAGTCCTCCGACTGGTTCGGCTCTGCACCCGGCTGGCGGCTGGCCGGACCGAATTCGCGCGCATCGATGGTGCCGCGCCAGGGATCCGGCGGCGCCGGCGGCAGAAAACGCCGTAGCGCCGTGTCGGCGCCATAACGAATGCCGCGGAACCCCTGCAGATCGCCGTCGACGAAGCCGCGCACCCGGCCGGCGGTGGTGCGGATGACCGGACGTACCGACGCCTGGACGGCAGGCGTGGCGAAGATACTCAGCGCTACACCACACACGCGGCGGCGCAACAGGTCGATCTGCTCAGTCATTCCGCGGCGCCGGGTTCAATGCCCAGCTCTCCACCAGCTGCGGCCATGCGGCGATGTCCTTTCCGGCGATGGCGCGCATGCCGAAGCCGTGTCCACCATGATCGAACACGTGCAGCTCGCTGCGGACGCCGGCCTTGCGGAGCGCTTCGAACATCAGCAGCGAATTCTCCACCGGCACCGCCGTGTCATCGGCGGCGTGCACCAGCAGGGTGGGTGGCGTATGCGGGTCGACGCGCAGGTGAGGCGAATAGCTTGCAAGCGCCGCGGGATCGACTCCACCCGCGAGCAATTGCCTGGCCGAGCCCGGGTGCGCGGCAGGCCCGGTGGTCGCAATGACCGGATACATCAGCACCGCGAAATCGACGTTCGCCGCGGCATCGTCCATCGCATCGAAGCGCCGGTAGCCGATCGAGGGTTGCGTGATGAAGCGCGCGACCGCATGCCCGCCGGCGGAGAACCCGATGACGCCCACGCGCATCGGTGCGGCCGGCCGATGGAGCTGCTGCGAACGCAGCAGGCGAACGGCACGCTGGATGTCGTGGACCGGGACATCGACGCCCGCCGCCCAGCCATCGGCCGGCAGGCGGTAACGCAGTACGGCGCACTCGAAGCCACGCTGCGCAAACCATTCCGCTGACTCGAATCCTTCCTTGTCGATGACCACGCGTTCGTACCCGCCGCCCGGCACGATGAGCAGCGTGACGCCATTGGCGGCGGCGGTGGGCCGGAAGAAGGTCAGGGTGGGCCTGGTGATGTGCTCGGCATAGCGGTCACGCAAGGGGCCCTGCGGCGAGCGCTCCACGAAGGCCTCGCGCGCCGTCACGCGTTCGCCACCGGGTGCGCCCTGCGGCCAGAGCACCACCGTGTCGCCGGCCGGTTCCGTGGTGGCAACTGCGGCCAGGGCATCCGGAGCGAACGTCATCAACAACGCGAGCATCACGCGGGACGGATGCAGGCCGGAATTCATGCCCGCGAGTATGACCCGGGCCCATGAAAAAGGGACAGACCCCGTGGCCTGTCCCTCGGTTCGAAGCCCGGCACGCCGCGAGGACGTGTTTGTCACCGCGGCGTGCGAGTCCTGCAGACTAACTACCTAGTACTTGAAACGGGCACCCACGTAGTACTGGCGACCCTGGTGGTGATAGAACGACGGGCGATCGGCGACCGAGTCGACCCACTGGTCCTGCACCTCGTCCGTGAGGTTCAGCGCCTCGAGCGTGAGCGTGAAGTGGTCGTTCACGTCGTACGAGGTCGAGAAGTCGATGTTGAGCGTCGAGGCAGTCCCCTCGACGTTGTTGCCATCGCGTCCCGGAACCGTGGTCAGGTAGTCGGAGCGGTACGCCGCCGAGACGCGCGCACTGAAGGTCCGGTCGTCGTAGTACAGCGTCGCGTTGTACGCCTTTTCAGACAGACCGGTGAGCGAGTCGGTCGCGGTGACCACGCCGGCCGCGTTCAGGTAATCGATCTCGGACTTGACGCCGGTGTAGTTGAGGATGGCGCCGAAGTTGCTTCCGAACCCGGGCAGGAAGCTGAACGGCTGCTGGTAGGCAATTTCGTAGCCCTGCAGCGTGCCGCCCGGAGTGTTGGCCGGGAGACTGAAGTCCCAGTCGGCCGACGGGCTGCAGCCCGGCGTCGCGCCGCAGGCCGCGATGGCCACGCTGTCCGGCAGGCCCAGCGGGTTGCCGGTGAACGGGCGCGTCTCGCGGATGGTCTGCACGAACGATTCGATGTCCTTGTAGAACACCGCGACCGACAGCAGCGATTCGGAGGCGAAATACCATTCGAACCCGAGGTCATATGCGTCGGCGCGGAACGGTTCGAGATCCGGGTTGCCGGCGGTCACCGCGCGGGAGTTACCGGAGACGCTGACCGACGAGCCCGGATTCAGCTGGCCGAGGTTCGGGCGCGTCA
>Ga0070672_100001840_pt1 | contig 13234 bp, 9 predicted proteins | sample KBSM13metaG_FD_66151 | JGI IMG/M metagenome (GOLD analysis project Ga0070672, IMG submission 66151) | Miscanthus rhizosphere microbial communities from Kellogg Biological Station, Michigan, USA - KBS M1-3 metaG | ecosystem: Host-associated > Plants > Roots > Rhizosphere > Soil ... | reverse complement strand
TCGTCGTTCCGTATGCGTAAGGGGCCGAGAACCTGTGGCCGGGGTCGAACGGCGTGTCGAGATAGGCCGGGTCGATGTTCTTGAGGTTCGGCACGCGCGCCTTGTCGATCGGAATGAGCCGCCCGCTGCGGATCAGTGTCTGCACGGCGTGCGATGTCGGCACGTACATGTCGTAACCCCTGGCGCCCGCTGCGAGCTTCGCCAGCAGCTCCTTTTGTCCGAGTAGTACGTCTGCACGACGGTGCATTTGCAGAATTCCTGGAAGCGGCCGACCGTTTCCGGCGGAAGGTAGTCGTTCCAGTTGTACAGGTGGAGCTCATTCCTGGCGGCGAGCGCCCCGGGCGCAAACAGCAGCAACGCGGCAAGCAGGGCCAGTCGCTTCATCGATGGTTACCGTCGGCTGCTATCGCCGGCTCGCCACCTGCGGGCCGCGCCGCTCACACCACTACCGTTGCCGCACGCAGTCCATGAAGTAGCGCGTGCGGGCGGGATCGTGCTCCTCGATGAGCCCGTGGATGTCGGTGTCGAAGCCGGGGAACTGCGCGTTGAAGTTGCGGGCGAACTTGAGATACTCGACGATCGTCCGGTTGAAGCGCTCGCCCGGGATCAGCAGCGGAATGCCGGGCGGATACGGCGTGAGCAGCACGCTCGTAACGCGACCTTCCAGGTTGTCGATCTCGACGCGCTCGATCTCGCGATGCGCCATGCACGCGAACGCGTCCGAGGGCTTCATCGCCGGCTGCATGTCCGACAGGTACATCTCCGTCGTCACGCGGGCAACGTCGTGCATCTTGTACATGTCATGGATCTGCTGGCACAGATCGCGCAGCCCCACCCGCTCGTAGTGCGGCTGCTTGGCGACGAACTCGGGCAGGATCCGCCACAGCGGCTGGTTGCGGTCGTAGTCGTCCTTGAACTGCTGCAGCGCGGTCAGCAGCGTGTTCCAGCGGCCCTTCGTGATGCCGATGGTGAACATGATGAAGAACGAATAGAGGCCGGTCTTCTCGACGATGACGCCGTGCTCGGCGAGAAAGCGCGTCACGATCGACGCCGGTATTCCCGTCTTCGCGAACTTGCCGGAGACATCAAGGCCCGGCGTGATGATCGTCGCCTTGATCGGGTCGAGGATGTTGAACCCCTGCGCGAGATTGCCGAAGCCATGCCAGCGCTCGTTAGCCCGCAGCAGCCAGTCGTCGCGCTTGCCCATGCCTTCGGGCGCGAGGCGCTCGGGTCCCCAGACCTTGAACCACCAGTCCTTGCCCCACTCGTCGTCGACCTTGCGCATCGCGCGGCGGAAGTCGAGTGCCTCGATGATCGATTCCTCGACGAGCGCGGTGCCGCCGGGCGGCTCCATCATCGCCGCCGACACGTCGCACGACGCGATAATCGCGTACTGCGGCGACGTCGAGGTGTGCATCAGGTACGCCTCGTTGAAGATGTGGCGGTCGAGCTTGCGGTTCTCGGACTCCTGCACGATGATCTGCGATGCCTGCGACAGCCCGGCGAGGAGCTTATGCGTCGAGTGCGTCGCGAAGATCAGCGAATCCTTGCTGCGCGGGCGATCCTTGCCGATCGCGTGCATGTCCTTGTAGAACTCGTGGAACGCGGCGTGCGGCAGCCACGCCTCGTCGAAGTGCAGCGTCTCGATCGAGCCGTTCAGCGTCTGCTTCAGCATCTCGACGTTATAGGCAATGCCGTCGTACGTGCTCTGCGTGAGCGACAGGATCCGCGGCTTCTTGTTCGCAGCCTCGCGCGCGAACGGATTGGCGTCGATGCGCTTGCGGATGTTCTCCGGCCTGAACTCCTCGAGCGGAATGGGCCCGATGATGCCGAGGTGGTTGCGGGTCGGCGGCAGGAATACCGGGATCGCCCCCGTCATCGTGATCGCGTGCAGGATCGACACGTGACAATTGCGGTCGACCACGGCGATGTCGCCGGGTGCGACGTTCGCGTGCCACACCATCTTGTTCGACGTCGACGTGCCGTTGGTGACGAAGAAGCAATGGTCCGCGTTGAAGATGCGCGCGGCATTGCGCTCGGCCGCGGCCACGGGCCCCGAGTGATCGAGCAGCTGGCCGAGCTCGTCGACCGAATTGCAGACGTCGGCGCGCAGCATGTTCTCGCCAAAGAACTGGTGGAACATCTGCCCGACGGGGCTCTTGAGGAACGCCACGCCCCCGGAATGGCCCGGGCAGTGCCACGAATAGGAGCCGTCCTGCGCGTACTCGACGAGCGCCCGGAAGAACGGCGGCGACAGCGAGTCGAGGTAGCTCTTCACCTCGCGGATGATGTGCCGGGCGACGAACTCCGGCGTGTCCTCGAACATGTGGATGAAGCCGTGGAGCTCGCGCAGCACGTCGTTGGGGATGTGGCGCGACGTGCGCGTCTCGCCGTAGAGATAGATGGGGATCTCGGCGTTGCGGAAGCGAATCTCCTCGATGAACTTCCGCAGGTTCAGCACCGCGGGATCGAGCTCCGGGCCCGGGGTGAACTCCTCGTCGTCGATCGACAGGATGAAGGCGGATGCGCGCGACTGCTGCTGCGCGAATTGGGACAGGTCACCGTAGCTCGTGACGCCGAGCACTTCCATGCCTTCCTTCTCGATCGCCGCGGCAAGCGCGCGGATGCCGAGCCCGGAGGTGTTCTCCGAGCGGAAGTCTTCGTCGATGATGACGATGGGGAAGCGGAATTTCATGAGACCGGGGTCCTGTCGTGTAAGCGGGCGAAGCCGCGCGCACCGCGCCGGCGCGCCGCTCTGCGGCGCAGCGTCGGCGGGGGCGATGGAAAGGCGCGCATTATGGGACGATTCACGAGCGATGGCTACGAAAAAGTGGGGTCGGAGACGAGTTTTGGCGCATCTCGGCGGCCGCTGGAAAGCGGTCGCAAAGAGCGTCTTTGACCGTGCTTTTCGGCGTTACGCGCTCGTCACGAGCACGCCCGCGGCCCCCGCCAGCAGGGCGAGGCCGATCGGCGTTCGCAGCCGTCGTCCGAACGGAAGGTTCTTCTCGGCGGCCATCAGCGCGGCCAACGCCAGCATCCAGCCGACGCTGCCGACGCCGACCACGAACATCGTCAGCATCAGCGCCCAGCAGCAGCCCACGCAAAAAATGCCGTGGTCGATCCCGATGCGAAACGCTTCGCGCGCCGGCCACACGCCGTGCCAGCGCGAGGTGATGAAGCCGAATGGCGTCCGGCATTGATCGAGGCAGCGGTACTTGAGCGCGCTCCACTGGAAGAGACCGGCGCCGCCCAGCACGGCGGCGCCGACCCACGCTCCGTGCGCGACGAACCATCCATTGCCGGACGCCGCCCAGCGAATCGCGGCGTCGGCGCCGTGAGCCGCGATGCCGAATGCGAACCATGCGGTGGCGAACCCCAGCACGACGAGTGCGGCGAGCCGTCCCGCATCGGGGCGCGCCCCGGTGATACGACGAAACAGCGCGAGCAGCGGAAACGTCGTCGGCAGCATCATCGCGGCGATCATCAATACCCACGCCGCGCTGTGGAGCGCGAGCGGAACCACGACGTCGCCGCCGGGCACGGCGCGGCACAGCGCGGCGAAAGCACCGGCATCGCCCCACCCATGGCCGAGCAGGCGTCCATACGGGCTCGCGCTCCACCACCACAGCGTTGCCCACGAAGCGACGACGAGCAGCGCCAGGAGCGGCCAGAGGAGCACGCGCTGTCCGTCCACGCGCAGCAACAGCGTGGTCGAATGGGTCGACGGGGCAGTAGGCATCGGGTGGCAGCCGCGCCCGCGCCCCCAACATCCGGGGCGCAGCGCTCGACGAAGCTGGACTAGCTTTGGAACACGAAGGTGCTTTGCAGCGCGTTGTGCCCCTTGATGTCGAGGTCGATGCCGACCAATGCGTTCTTCGACTTGTACCGCGGCGCCTTGCCGACGAACACCGGCGCGCCCGGAACCGTCGAGAACACGGTGTCCGTCAACGTGGTCGTGTGGCCGGATGCGCTGGTGTAAGGCTCGAGCTCCGCGTAGCCCGCCTCACCCAGCTTGAGCGTGCCTCGGCCGCCCTGCACCGTGAAAATGACGGGCACCTTCTCGACCGACACGACCTTGCCGACCAGCTTCGCGAGGTCGGCGATCGGACCGCCCTTCTGACCCGTGTAGACGGCGAGCAGCGCGTCCTCCTGCGCCTTCGTCACTTCATCGTCGAGGTACACGGCCGCGGTCCAGTTGCCCTGCAGGATGTTGCCCGGTACGTGGGCGATCATCGCGATCGTCCTGCCGGTCACGTCGACGCCGTCGATCGTTCCCTTGTCGAAGTGCCAGGCGACGATCGTGTCGCAGGTGCCGAAGTCGGGATCCTCTCCGATCCAGCACGGGCACAGCACGCGGCAATTGCAGACCTCCAGCAAACGTCCTTCGAGGTGATACGCCATGCGACCTCCCATGGAAAAGTGGGTGGACAAGCGAGCCGGCCACAAGGTCGCCGGCGAGAGGACGATCCTACGCCGACGCTTGCGGAGGCGCCAGATCGGGCCAGAGGACGGGGTCGAGGCGGGGCGCTACTTGGGAACATAGACGATTTTCCCGGCACCGTCCGCGACGTGAAAGTAGAGCGGAAAATCGTCTGTGACCCCATTTAGCGCTGCCCGCCGGCCAATTCCACCGAGCGTGGGTGCGCGCGCAGCCGCGCCATGGCGTAGACACCGAAAGCAGGGCCGATCGCGAGTGGCATGAACGCGTAGCGCCAGCCGAGCGCAGAGATCAGGAACGGCATCGAGTAGATGGTCGCGAGCGTCAGCGTGAACCCCAGCGCCGTCTGCACGGTGAGCATCGTGCCGACCCACGCACGGTCGGAGAGCTCGGCGATCGAGGCCGAGAATTGCGCGGAATCGGCGACGATGCTCACCCCCCACACGAGGCACAGCGCGAGAAGCCACACCGGATTGCCGCCGAACAGCAAGCCCACCGTCGCGGCGCACGTGGCGCTCACCGCCATCGCCGCGATCGTAAGCGTGGTGCGCCCAAGCCGGTCGGCGAGAAGACCCGCGCCGATCGACCCGATCGCCCCCGCGGCGATCGTCGCAAACGCCGCGAGCTTGGCGGCCGTCGTGGCGCTCGCAGCCGGCATCGCCAACGCAAAGCTCGCGTCGAAAAACACGCCGATCCACGCCCACATCGCGTAGAGCTCCCACATGTGGCCGAGGTAGCCAAGGTTCGCGAGCCGCAGCGGAACGTCGCGCCATGCCTGCATCATCATCCGTGGATCGAAGCGCGGCGACGGCGCGCGATTCGGCCCGACGCCGGCGAACAGGATGAGCGTCGCGGCGACGACGGCGCTGACCGACGCGAGCCCGAGTGGAAACCGCCAATCGACACCACCCAGCGCATTGAAGAGATACGGTGACGCCGAGCCCAGCGTGAGCGCGCCCACGAGGATACCGACCATGAGACCCATGTCGCCTTTCGCCCACGTCGACGCGAGCTTCATGCCAACCGGATATACGCCGGCCATGCACGCGCCGGTGACGACCCGCAGCAATGGAACGAGCGGAGACGTGATGTCGACGACCAGCAGCAAGGCGTTCGCGCCGGCGCCGATGGTGGCCGAGGCCGCAAACAGACGGCGCGGGTCGACACGGTCGGGCAGGCCAAGAAGCGCACTCGCGAGGCAGCCGAGCACGAAGCCCACCTGCACGCCGGTCGTCAGCGTGGCCTGCGCGAAGCCCGACAGCTTGAACTCGGCGACCAGCGCCGGCACGATGGCCGACGCCGAGAACCACAGCGCCATTGCCGCCACCTGGCAAATCGCGATGATCGCGACCGAAGCGCCCTTCGACCGGCTTTCAGCGGGCATCGCCGCTGCGCTCATGGCTTGGGGTCGTCAAATCTTGGGCAGCGTAACGCCCTGCTGCCCCTGGTACTTGCCGCCACGGTCTTTGTACGAGATTTCGCACACCTCGTCCGACTCGAAGAAGATCACCTGCGCGACGCCTTCGTTGGCGTAGATCTTTGCGGGCAGAGGAGTCGTGTTGGAGAACTCGAGCGTGACGAAGCCCTCCCATTCGGGCTCAAAGGGCGTTACGTTTACGATTACACCGCAACGTGCATACGTCGATTTTCCGAGGCAGATCGTCAACACATTGCGCGGAATGCGGAAGTACTCGACAGTGCGCGCCAGCGCAAACGAGTTCGGCGGAATGATGCAGACGTCGCCGGTAAAATCCACGAACGAGCCCGCGTCGAATCGCTTTGGGTCGACGATCGTCGAGTTGATGTTGGTGAAGATCTTGAATTCGCGCGAACAGCGGATGTCGTAGCCGTAGCTCGACGTGCCGTACGAGACGATCTTGCTGCCATTCGCTTCGCGCACCTGGCCGGGCTCGAACGGCTCGATCATCCGCTGCTCGGCCGCCATGCGGCGAATCCACCTGTCCGACTTGATCGACATGGAAACGGTGCCCTTGTTATTGCACGATTATCGCCCGCCACGCCCGTCGCCGGCATCGACGGCGTGACCGATTGCGCTCGGCCGGCTCGAAAGCGGTGACGCTCAGGTGTTCTGGATGACGATGTTCGGGAACTTCGCTGAGAAATCCTCGGCCTTTTCGGCGACGAACACTGCCGTGCGGCGCGCGATCTCGCGGTAGATCTGCGCAATCTTTCCGTCGGGATCGGCGATGACCGTGGGCCGGCCGGCGTCCGTCTGCTCGCGGATGCGGATGTCGAGCGGCAACCCGCCCAGGAACGGGACCTTGTAGTCGGCGCACATCCTCGCCGCGCCGCCCTCGCCGAAGATCGCCTCGGCGTGTCCGCAGTTCGAGCAGATGTGCACGCTCATGTTCTCGACGATGCCGACGATCGGCACGCCGACCTTCTCGAACATCTTGAGTCCTCTGCGCGCGTCGATCAGGGCGATGTCCTGCGGCGTCGTGACGATCACGGCGCCGGTCACGGGCACCTTCTGCGCAAGCGTCAGCTGGATGTCGCCCGTGCCGGGCGGCATGTCGACGATCATGTAATCGAGGTCGCGCCAGTTCGTGTCCTTCAGGAGCTGCTCGAGCGCCTGCGTGACCATCGGGCCACGCCACACCATCGGTGTGTCCTGGTCGATGAGGAAGCCGATCGACATCGCCTGCAGCCCGTACGCCTCGAGCGGCTCGAGCGTCTTGCCGTCGCGAGACTCGGGCCGTCCCGCGAGCCCCAGCATCATCGGCTGCGACGGACCGTAGATGTCGGCGTCGAGCACCCCGACGTTCGCGCCCTCGGCCGCAAGCGCCAGCGCGAGGTTGACGGCCGTCGTCGACTTGCCCACGCCGCCCTTGCCGGACGCGACAGCTATGATGTTCTTCACGCCGGGGATGAGCTTCACCCCGCGCTGCACGGAGTGGGACGTGATCTTCTGCGTCATGTTGACGGTGACGCGCGGCACGCCGGGCAGCTTGCCCACGTCGTCGGCGATCATCTTGCGCAGGTAGCCGTGCTGCGTCTTGGCGGGATAGCCGAGCTGGATGTCGACGACGACGTCGCCCTCTCCAACCTGGATTTTCTTGACCGCCTTGCCGCTGACGAAGTCTTTCCCAGTGTTGGGATCGATCAGCGCGCGGAGACGGGTCTGGATGTCGGCCTCGGTGATGGCCATCGGATGCTCCGGCGTGTGGGCGGGACGGGATGTCGAACAGACTTTGATATTAGCCAAAAACGGGCGTGTTCGGTGACTCGCGTACCGAGACCGTTTGTTAGAATCTTCGTTTCCCCCAAGAAAACAAGGTTTTCCCCGATGTCCGCGAATCCCGCCGCCTCGGCCGGCCGCCGCCGGCTGTTCGTCACCACGGCGCTTCCGTACGCGAACGGGCTGTTCCACATCGGCCACCTTATGGAGTACATCCAGGCCGACATCTGGGTGCGATACAAGCGCCTGCGCGGCCACGAGGTCCACTTCGTCTGCGCCGACGACACGCACGGCGCGGCGATCATGCTGAAAGCCGACGCCGATGGCATCGCGCCGCACGCGCTCGTCGCGAAAATCGCGGCCACGCGCCCCAAGCACCTGAACGGGTTTCACATCAGCTTCGATCACTGGCACTCGACCGACTCGCCGGAAAACGTCGAGCTGTCGCAGGACATCTACCGCCGTCTGCGCGACCGCTCGCCTTCGCTGATCACGACGAAGCCGGTCGAGCAGTTCTACGACCCGGTCAAGGAAATGTTCCTGCCCGACCGCTACATCAAGGGCGAATGCCCGAAGTGCGGGACGAAGGACCAGTACGCCGACGCGTGCGAATCGTGCGGCGTGCTCAACTCGCCGACCGACCTCATCGACCCCTACTCCGCGGTCTCCGGCGCCGTGCCCGTGCGCAAGACCTCGGACCATTTCTTCTTCAGGCTGTCCGATCCCGCGTGCGTCGCCTTCCTGCAGGACTGGACGCAAAAGCCCGGCCGCCTGCAACCCGAAGTCGCGAACAAGGCGCGCGAGTGGCTCGGGGACAACTCAACAGAGAACTCAATCGAGAACGCAACTGAGGCGGCGCCCAAGGGCCTCGCTGACTGGGACATCTCGCGCGACGCGCCCTACTTCGGCATTCCAATCCCGGACGCGCCGGGCAAGTATTTCTACGTGTGGCTCGACGCGCCGATCGGCTATCTCGCGAGCCTCAAGGCGCACCTCGCGCAGAGCGGCATCGATTTCGCGACGTTCCTGCAGAGTCCCGACGTCGACCAGTATCACTTCATCGGCAAGGACATCGTCTACTTCCACACGCTGTTCTGGCCGGCGATGCTCAAGTTCGCCGGCGCGCCTTACAAGGTGCCGGACAACGTATTCGTCCACGGCTTCATCACCGCGTCGGGCGAGAAGATGTCGAAGTCGCGCGGCACAGGCGTGAGCCCGGACGTCTACCTGGACCTAGGCCTTAACCCCGAGTGGCTGCGCTATTACATCGCCGCGAAGCTCAACGCGAAGGTCGAGGACATCGATTTCAACCCCGACGACTTCATCGCGCGCGTCAACAGCGACCTGATCGGCAAGTACGTGAACATCGCGAGCCGCGCCGCGACGTTCATCACGAAGCACTTCGACGGCAAGCTTTCGATGCCTTCGACGAAGCAGGACGACTTCGAGGCGCGGTTCGGCGCGACGTCGACTGCGCGCGGCTCCGCGGATCAGATCGCGGCGGACTACGAGGCACGCGAATTCGGCAAGATTCTGCGCGAGGTGATGCGCATCGCGGACCGCGTCAACGAGCGCTTCGACCAGGCGAAGCCCTGGGAGCTCGCCAAGGATCCGGCGCGGCGCGCCGAGCTGCAGGACGTCTGCTCCGACGCGCTCAACGCGTTTCGCGTGCTCACGTACTACCTCGCGCCCGTGCTGCCGGCGCTCGCCGAGAAGGTCGCGGGATTGCTTGGGATGCCCGTGCCGCTGCGATGGAAAGACCTCGAGGGCGTCGCCACGTCGATACGACCGTACGAGCACCTGATGTCGCGTATCGACGCGAAGCAGATCGACGCACTGCTCGAAGGGCCCGCGGGCGCGTCATCCTTCTCCGCTCCATCGCCCTCCGCGCCAGCTTCAGCCCCCGCGGCCGCCGGAGCGCAAGCAGCGGCAGCACCCGACGCCGCGGCGGCGGACAACAACACAATCACGGTCGACGACTTTGCAAAAGTCGACCTGCGGATCGCAAAGATCGTCCATGCGGAGCACGTCGCGGGCGCCGACAAGCTCTTGAAACTCACGCTCGATGTCGGTGAAGGACGTTTGCGCACCGTGTTTGCCGGCATCAAATCCGCTTACCGGCCCGAGGATCTGATCGGACGGATGACGCCGATGGTCGCGAACCTTGCCGCGCGCAAGATGAAATTCGGCGTCTCCGAAGGGATGGTACTCGCGGCCTCGGGTGAGGGCCCCGGCATCTATCTGCTCGCACCGGACAGCGGCGCGCAGCCGGGAATGCGCGTCAAGTGAGCGGGCGCGCCCCCGGAACCGGCGTGCGGCGGCCGCTCGAGCCCTAGGCGCGGGCTCGCGTCGATGACCGCAACACCGCTCTCCTTCGTCATCGCCGCCATCGTCGCGTGGCTTGTCATGGGCGGGCTCGGCCTCGCGCGTCCGCATGACGTGCGATTGATCGGGCGCGTGCTGTTTCCCGTCGGCGCGCTCATCGGTGTCGCGCTCGCCGGCGCCGCCGGCTACGCGATCGCGCTGCCGCCGGCGGCCATCGTGCTGCCGCTCGGGCTTCCCGACCTGCCCTTTCATCTGCGCCTGGATGCGCTGTCCGCCTTCTTCCTGATGCTGCTGGGCGGCGCGGGCGCCGCGGTCTCGCTCTTCTCCGCCGGCTACTTCCGCTCGAGCGAAGGAACGCCGCCCGGGCTCATTTGCTTTCAATACCACGCCTTCCTCGCCGCGATGGCGCTCGTGCTCGTGGCCGACGATGCCTACGTGTTCATGGTCGCGTGGGAATCGATGGCGCTCGCATCGTTCTTCCTCGTCACGACGGAGCACCGCATTCCCGAGATCCGCCGTGCCGGCTTCCTGTATCTCGTGATCGCGCACATCGGGGCGATCGCAATCCTGCTCTGCTTCGGCGTGCTGCAAGGCGGCACGGGAATCTACACGTTCGACTCGATGCGCGGGGTCGCCCTCACCGGTGCATGGCCGACGGCTGCGTTCTTCCTCGCGCTCGGCGGTTTCGGAGCCAAGGCCGGCCTGTTGCCGCTGCACGTGTGGCTGCCCGAGGCTCATCCGGCGGCGCCGTCGCCCGTCTCGGCGCTGATGAGCGGCGTGATGTTGAAGACGGCGATTTACGGCCTGCTGCGCGTCGCGTTCGACCTCCTCCATGCGACGCTGTGGTGGTGGGGCGTCGTCGCGCTGGCGCTCGGCCTCGCGACGGCGCTCTTCGGCGTCATCTTCGCGGCCGTGCAGACGGACATGAAGCGGCTCCTCGCCTACTCGTCGATCGAGAACGTCGGCATCATCGTCGCGGGCATCGGCCTCGCGTTGCTGTTCAGGGCCTACGACAAGGCGCTGCTCGCGGCGATCACACTCACGGCCGTGCTGTATCACTCGCTCAACCACGCGTTTTTCAAGAGCCTTCTTTTTCTCGCCACCGGCTCGGTGCTCCATGCGACGCACGAGCGAAGCCTCGGCAAGCTGGGTGGGCTCATCCATCGCATGCCGTGGGTTGCGTGGCTCGCGCTGGTCGGCACGCTGGCGGCGGCCGGCATCCCTCCGCTCAACGGCTTCGTTTCCGAGTGGCTGCTGCTGCAGGCGTTCCTGTTCACGCCGAGCCTGCCGCAGTCGTTCGTCAACATGCTCGTGCCGCTCGCGGCGGCGGCGCTCGTGCTGTCGGCGGCGCTCGCCGCCTATGTGATGGTCAAGTTCTTCGGCGTCGTGTTCCTCGGGCGGCCGCGGGAGGCGAACCTCGCGTACGCGAAGGACGCAGGCCCGTTCGAGCGCTTCGCGTTGATCTATCTCGGCATCGGCTGTCTGCTGCTCGGCATTCTTCCCGTCAACGTCATCGCGCTCATCGAGCCCGTGCACCGCATGCTGATCGGCGGAGTCGGCTCGCAGCCGATCGCCGACAACTGGCTGCTGCTCGCGCCGCTGTCGGCGGACCGCTCGAGCTACAGTCCGCTCATCGTGCTCGCGGTCATCGTCGGCGTCGTGGTGCTGACGATGCGAATCGTCCATCGGCTGTACCACGGCCGCGTCCGGTTCGCGCCCGCGTGGGATTGCGGCTTTCCGTTGCAGACGCCGCGCATGCAGGACACCGCCGAGGGCTTCGGGCAGCCGATACGGCAGATCTTCGAGCCGTTCTTCCGCATCGAGCGTCATCTGCCGTCGCCTTTCGACGCTGCGCCACGCTATTTCGTCAAGGCCGATGATCACTTCTGGCGTGCGCTGTACCTTCCGGTCGCACGCGGTGCGGAATGGCTTGCGCGCCTCACCGGGCTGCTGCAGCAAGGGCGCATATCGATCTACCTCACGTACAGCTTCCTCACGCTGCTCGCGCTCTTGTTCTTCGTCCGATGACCATCGAGATCTCGAGCACGCTCGCATGAGCGCCAGGGTTGTCCAATGAGCCGCTCCCGGGACCTCTACGTGAGCGGGCCGAAGGCCAGGCGCGAAGCGCGCGACCGCGAACGTGGAGGGCAGCCGACGAAACAGAGGCTCCTCGCTCCGGTGCTTCAAGGAGGCTGCCGAATCGCCCCGGAGCGCGAAGCGCGGACGGCACTCCAGTGAGCCTCGCCGGCATCGCCTCGCAGCTCTTGCAGCTCGCCATCGCGCTCGCGCTGGCGCCGCTGCTCGTCGGGTGGGTCAATCAGTGCCGCGCGTGGCTGCAAAACAAGAGCGCGCCACCGCTGCTGCTTCCGTACTTCACCATCCGCAAGCTGTTCGTCAAGGACGCCGTGGTGGCGGACAACGCCTCGGCGATATTCCGCATCACGCCGTATGTCGTGTTCGGCGCAATGTGCTGCGCCGCGGCCATCGTGCCGTCGCTCGCCACCGACCTGCCGTTCGCGAGCGCCGCCGACGCGATCGCGCTCGTCGGCCTGTTCGCGCTCGCCCGCGTCTTCATCGCGCTGGCGGCGATGGATATCGGCACCGCCTTCGGCTCGCTCGGCGCGCGGCGCGAGATGCTCGTCGGGTTCCTGGCCGAGCCGGCGCTGCTGATGGTGCTGTTCACGGCGTCGCTCATCTCGGGGTCGACGTCGTTGCCATCCATCGTAGACACGCTTGCGCACCGGGAGCTCGCGATCTATCCGAGCCTTGCTTTCGCGGGCGTCGCGTTCACGATGGTGTCGCTCGCCGAGAACGCCCGCATCCCCGTCGACAATCCGGCGACGCACCTCGAGCTCACGATGATCCACGAGGCGATGCTGCTCGAGTACTCGGCGCGGCATCTCGCGCTGATGGAATGGGCGGCAGCGCTCAAGCTGTTCAACTATTCGTGCATTGGTCTGGCACTCTTCTGCCCGTACGGCATCGCGGCCGCCGAGAGCGGCTTCCTGGCGCTGCTCGGCGCGGCGCCCGTGCTGATCGCCAAGCTCGCCGTCGGCGGATTCCTGCTCGCCACGATCGAAACGCTGTCGGCGAAGATGCGGATCTTCCGCGCGCCCGAGTTCCTCGGCACGGCATTCCTGCTTGCGGTGCTCGGAATGCTCGTGAACCAGATGCTGGGCAGCTAGGACGGGATGGACGAGGCGATGACCGGCATTCCGCTCCATGCGCAGCTCATCAACCTGTTCGCGGCGGTGCTGCTGCTGCTCGCGTTC
>Ga0070672_100001832_pt1 | contig 13254 bp, 7 predicted proteins | sample KBSM13metaG_FD_66151 | JGI IMG/M metagenome (GOLD analysis project Ga0070672, IMG submission 66151) | Miscanthus rhizosphere microbial communities from Kellogg Biological Station, Michigan, USA - KBS M1-3 metaG | ecosystem: Host-associated > Plants > Roots > Rhizosphere > Soil ... | reverse complement strand
ATCGCGTCACCGTAGCTGAAGAAGCGGTATCGGTTCGCGATTGCGTGCGCGTAGGCGGCGCGGATGCTGTCGAAGCCGGAGAATGCGCTGACGAGCATCAGCAGCGTCGACTTCGGCAGATGGAAGTTGGTGCAGAGCCGGTCGACGACGCGGAACCGGTAACCCGGAGTGATGAAGAGACGCGTTTCGGATTCGCCGGCGCGCACGCGTCCGGATTCGTCGACAGCCGATTCGAGCGCGCGAAGGCTGGTCGTGCCGACCGCTATCACGCGTCCGCCCCGTGCGCGTGCGGCGTCGATCGCGGCTGCGGTGTCGGCGGGAATGCGATAACGCTCGGCGTGCATGCGGTGCGCGGCCAGGTCCTCCGTCTCGACCGGCTGAAACGTGCCGGCGCCGACGTGGAGCGTGACGAACGCCGTCGCAATCCCCGCATCCTTCAGTCGCGCGAACGTCGCCTCGTCGAAGTGCAGGCCGGCGGTCGGCGCGGCGGCTGCGCCGGCGTGCTTCGCATAGACGGTCTGATAGCGCGACGCATCCACCGCGTCTGCGGCGCGCGCGATGTACGGCGGCAACGGGACTTCGCCGTGCCGGTCGAGATAATCGAAGAGCGGGCCCGCACCTTCGAGCTTGAGATGAAAGAATCGCCCGTCGCGCGCGACGACGGTCGCGCTGGCCTCGCCCGGCAACTGCAACGTGCCGCCCGGTCGCGGCGGATGACTTGCGCGAAGCTGGAATATCGCTTCGTCGTCGCCGACCTCCCGTTCGAGCAGGAGTTCCACTCGGCCGCCGGTCGGACGCCGCGCGCGGAGCCGCGCGTTGATCACTCGCGTGTCGTTGAACACGACAAGATCGCGACCATCGACAAGCCGCGGAAAATCGCGGAACGCGAGATCCTCGAGCACTTGCCCGTCGACATGCAAAAGCCGGCTATCCACTCGTCTCTCAGCCGGCGCTTGCGCGATCAGGTCGGGAGGAAGCTCGTAATCGAAATCGGAAAGCCGATAGCGGGACATCGATGGACGCCGGCATGCGCACACGCGCAAAGACGGAAGCATGCCGCAATGACCGTCCGAGAGTGGGCCGTTGCAGGTGGCGAGGCTGTCGGCGCCTTTTACAATGCCTGCGCAAGCCTTGTGCAGCGCAACTTACAATCCATTGTAATCAATGGCGAATTTGGCGCAGGCCCCTATCTTGCTTTAGTGACTGCAAGCAACAAACTGTTTCGCCGGTCTCGGTTCTCTCGCGCCGCCGCAACTTGAACCAGGCGTCGCGTGATGCTCCTGTAACTCCTCTGGCCAGGACTCAAAACCCCCGCGCTGTTCCGGGGGTTCTTTTTTGACAATGCGGATTGTTGATGGTGAAGAGTGCGGCCTACGGCCGGACGAGTCTCGCGCGCGTCAGCACGAAGTGGAGCGCGCCGGACGCGAGTGCGCCGAAGGTTTCGCGGTGCGACAGCTGATTCGGAACCGCGTCTCCGCGCCGGGCGCGAATCTCCCACCAGGCGTGCCGCAGTATCTTCCGGTCCGCACGGAGGGCATGTTTGCAGAAGAACGCGCCCTTGCCCCGGACATAGCTTCGGGCGAGCGCGCGCAATTCGCCATCGGTCCGGCGCCCGTGATTGTGCAGCACCCGCGCGGCTGGCGTGAACACGATGCCGAGTCCTTGCTCGAACGCACGGTAAACGAAGTCGATGTCGTCGGCGACGACGCCTTTGCTTCCGCCGAAGGCGGGATCGAATCCGCCGATCCGTTCGGCCACGCCGCGCCGAACCGCGAGGTTGCAGCCCATCACAAGGCCGTAGATCTGCGTCGCATCCGTGTAGCGAACGCGCTCGGCGATCGGACGGATCGACACCGGCCGATCTTCCGGCGAATACAAGTCGACGCGACCCCCGACGACGGCGACGTCCGGGTCGGCGGCGAATTCGTCCCAAAGCGCGGCGATCCATTCCGGATCGACAATGCAGTCGTCGTCGGTGAACGCGATGACGTCGCCCGTCGCCTCCCGCAGTCCGCGATTGCGAGCGAACGACAGGCCCTGTGCGCGCTCGAACACGTAGCGAACGGGTATGGCCGAGGCGCGGGCCGCGCGACCGACGACCGCTTTCGTGTCGTCTCGCGAGTTGTTGTCGACAACGACGATCTCGGCCGCGATGCGCGCGCGCGCCGCCGCATTTTCGATGTGCGTCAGCGCCGTTTCCAGTTTCTTCGACCGGTTGTACGTGCACACGACGACGCTGACGCTCGTCGCATCCGCTGCGAAAGTCATCGCGTTCTCGTTCATGTATGATCGGGCGCGATCCCTTGCGCCGTAGCTGATATCCGCCGCGGCGATCCCGACGCGATCACATTGGAGCCGTCATGAAGTCACGACCCAAGCTTCTCTTCCTGGGAATCTGTGCGGGCGCGCATGAACACTTCCTCGACTGGTGCCGGTCGGGAGTATTGCCCAACTTGCAGCGGCTCGTGGCGAACGGCCTCGTCGGACGCACACGGAATGTGCCGGCAGTCTTCGTGCAGTGCACGTGGCCGTCATTCTATACGGGGACCGGACCCGCGAGGCAGGGGATTCACTGCTGGGAGCAGCTGAGACCGGGAACGTACGAAACCTACCGCGCCTACACTCCCGACCTCGTTCGAACCACCCCGTTCTGGGATCACTTGAGCGCGGCCGGCAAGCGTGTCGCGATTCTCGACGTTCCGCAGTCGGGCCCATCGCCGCGAATCAACGGCATCCAGCTCGTCGAGTGGGGAGCGCACGATGCCAACCATGGTTTCGCGACGTCGCCCCCGTCGCTCAAGGATGAGGTGCTCGCCCGCTTCGGAGCACATCCTCACTGGGGATTGTGCGACGCGGACAGAACCACCGCGGAGCTCGGCGAGTTCCGCGACGAGCTCCTCCGCGGCATCGCCGCCAAAGTCCCCGTCACGAAGCACTTTCTGGCGCAGGAGAACTGGGATTTCTTCGCCCAGGTGTTCACCGAGGCTCATTGCATCGGCCATCAGGCGTGGCACTTGCACGACCCCACGCACCCGCGGTTCAACGAGGCCGATAGTGCGCTGGTCGGTGATCCGGTGCGAGACATCGCCGTCGGGATCGACCGGGCCATCGGCGAGATCCTCGCCGAAGTCGACGAAAACACCACCGTCATCGTGACGGCGTGCCACGGGATGACCTCGAAGTACGTGCCGCAGTACATGCTCACCGACATCCTGTTGAAGCTCGGCGTCGCCAAGCGCGCGGCGGGCGCTCCTGCGCAGCCCCTCCCGCCGTCGCTGCGGCGGACGCTCGATCCGATACTGACGTGGGGATGGCAGCATACCCCGCAGCTGGTGCGCCGCTGGCTGGATCCGCTGCGCCACCGGGCCCACGCGCTGGTCGAGCAGCCGACGAAGGTTCCGCTGGATCGCGCTGCCGGAAAGTGTTTCGTCATCAACAACAACTCGACGCACGGTGGCATCCGCATCAATCTCGCGGGACGGGAGCCCGACGGCAAGGTGCAGCCCGGCGCGGAATACGAGGCGTTGCTGGAAGAGCTTTCGCGCGATCTGCTCGACATCAAGAACGTCGAAACGGGCAGGCGCATCGTCAATCGCGTCATCCGCAGGTCGGATCTCTACACAGGCGAAGCCGTCGAGCACTTTCCGGATCTCTTCGTCGAATGGGTCGGCGCCGATCCGGTGCGCGTCATTCGCTCGGACAAGATCGGACGGATCGAACGCGACTATTCCTATTGCAGGACTGGCGAGCACGTCCAGGCAGGGCTGTTCATCGCGTCGGGTCCCGGCATAGCGGCGGGAAGGCTCGATCGCGAGGTTTCGATCCTCGATTTCGCGCCGACATTCTGCGATGCGCTCGGAGTCGACTGCGACGAATTCGACGGCGCGGCGATCCCCGAAATCGCCGAGCCCGTGAAGAGGCGCCTCGCCCCCGAGCGGGTCAGCGTGCGCAAAGCGTTGCAGCCGCAACTGCCTGCATAGCCTGCTGGCGGCGTTGACCGTAAGCGCGACGCGGCCGTGAGTCCCGATCCCCGCGAGGGCCGCCTCGACGTCTACATACGCCCGCCGATCCTCGCCTTCGGCGTCAACGCCTTCGACGGATACAGGCAGACGAGGCAACACATCCTATCGCGCCTCGCGCAGCGCGGCTGGCAGGTCGGCTACACGACGCCCGCCATGTCGATATGGGAGCGCGACGGCTTGCGCTGGCGTGATGCCGGGTGGGGATCGACGAGCGTGTCTCGCGACGGCGTGCGCATCCGGTATCCGGGCCGCATGCCCGCGCTTCTGCATCGATGGCAGGCGATGGACCGGATGATCGTGCGCCGGCATGCCCGCGCGTTCGCGTCGTCGATCGCGAGGAAATCGACGCATATGCCGATCGCGTATGTCTTCCATCCCATGTTCTGGCCCTATGTGGAAGCCATCGATTCGTGCCACGTCGTTTATCACGCCGACGACAGGTTCGCCGCGGTGCCTGGATCCGGCAGAGAAGTTGCCGCCTTCGAGCGTGCGCTTTGCGAGCGCGCGGCCCGGATCTTCGCCATCACGCCCGGCGTCGCGCAGGGGCTCCCCGAATGTGCCGCGAGCAAGACCGTGCTCGTGCCCAATGGCGCCGACGCTGAAGCATACGAGCGCGCGTCCCGCAGCCCGGCGCCCGCGCTGCTCGCCCGGATTCCGCGACCGTGGGTTGCGTACGCGGGGAGTCTCAACGAGAAGATCGACTTCGCCCTCATCAATCGCCTCGCGTTCGCGCGCCGCGGCATTCAATGGCTGCTGATCGGCCCGACCCACGGCGAGGGCCAGTTGAGCCGCGAGACGCGAACGCAGCTCGAATTGTGCCGCCGGCAACCGAACGTGCACTTCCTCGGGGTCGTCGACTACAGCGAGCTGCCGGCCTATTGCGCGCACGTCGACGCGAACTCGATGTTCTATCGAACCGACGGCGACGGCTGGTGGCGCGATATCTATCCGCTCAAGCTCCACGAATGTCTCGCGACGGGGCGACCGTTGCTGAGCTCGGATGTCTCCGCGGTGCGCGAGTTCTCCGAAGTGGTCACGATCTGCCGCAGCGATGCCGACTGGCTCGCCGCCGTGGATGCAACCGTCTCCGGACGCGATGCGGGATCAGCGGCTGCGCGCGTCGCCGTTGCCCGCGCGAACGATTGGGAATCGCGTGTCGACCGGATCGAAGCGAGCCTCGATGCCCTCGTCGCCGCCGAGGGCCACGGCATGGGGTAGGTCTTGGTGCCGGGAGGGGAAGTCGAATCCCCACGGTGTCACCACCGGCGGATTTTGAGTCCGCTGCGTCTACCAGTTCCGCCATCCCGGCTTGGGCTTGGGCTCGCGCGATGCGCGTTGCCCGGCGGAGATAAAGGCGGCATTATCGCGGAAAGCCGCCGCCGCGCACAGTGCGACGTCGGCTAGCGCAGCCGCCCGTTCGGTCTTACCCTCCCCGTGGCCCGTCGATGACCGCCGTCCGCAACGTGCTGTTCGTGATGTGCGACCAGCTGCGGCGCGATCACGTGTCCTGCTATGGCGCATCGAGGGTGCCTACGCCCAACCTCGACCGCCTCGCAGCCCTCGGCGTCCGTTTCGATAACGCGTTCGTCCAGTCAGGCGTTTGCGGGCCGGCCCGCATGTCGTACTACACGGGGCGCTACGTGAGCTCGCACGGCGCGACGTGGAATCGGGTACCGCTATCCGCGGCGGAGCACACCCTCGGCGACTATCTGCGCGCAGGGGGAAGGACGGCGACGCTTGCCGGCAAGACGCATGTGTTGCCGGACGACGAGGCGCTCGTGCGCTTCGGGATCGAAGTCGAATCGGAGCGTGGCGCGCTCTTGCGCGAGGGTGGATTCGCCGTGCTCGACCGGTACGACGGTCACACGCCGCCAGGTCCCGAGTCGGGGTACGCGGCCTACCTGCGTGCGCACGGCTACGCGGGCGCCGATCCGTGGAGCGAGCACGTGATCGCTGTCGATGCCGGCGGCGCCTTTGCGTCGGGATGGCAGATGCGCAACGTGCACTTGCCGTCGCGCGTCGCCGAGGAGCACTCCGAAACCGCGTACATGACGGATCTCGCGCTCGACTGGATCCGCGCCCAGGGTGACACGCCGTGGGTTTTGCACCTTTCGTACGTGAAGCCGCACTGGCCGTATGTCGCGCCGGCGCCATATCACGCAATGTTCCGCGATGCGGACACGGGCCCGATCCTGCACGGACCGCAGGACGGCGGCGCCGACGAGCATCCGGTCGTTCGCGCGTATCGCGAGCACGACGAATGCCTGAGCTTTGCGCAAGAGGCCGTGGCGCGCCATGTTCGGCCCGCGTACATGGGCCTCGTTTCCCAACTCGATGTCCATCTTGGCCGCGTGCTCGACACGCTCTCGGCGACGGGCCGGATCGCCGACACACTCATCGTGTTCGCATCGGACCACGGCGAATTCGCGGGCGATCGCGGCTTGGGCGAGAAGGAGCTCTTCTACGACGAGATCGTCCGCGTGCCTTTCATCGTCTGCGACCCCGATCGGGGCGCCGATGCGACGCGGGGCCGCGCCGATCCGCGCTTCGTCGAAGGGATCGACGTCGTGCCGACGATCCTCGATGCGCTCGAGATCCCCGGAGCGCCGCACCGCATCGAAGGAAGCTCCCTCCTGCCGCTCACGCGCGGGGACCCTGTTGCGGCGTGGCGCGATTGCGTTTTCAGCGAGCTCGACTACGGCTTTCGCCGGGCGCGGCGCGTGCTTGGGCGCGGCGTGCGCGAATGCCGGGGCTTCATGGCGCGCACCGACCTTTGGAAGTACGTCCACTGGGAGGGGTTCCGGCCGCAGCTCTTCGATCTCGACGCCGATCCGAAGGAGCTGGTCGATCTGGGTGCGAACGCCGGGTACGGCGCCGAGCGCGCGCGGATGCGCGAGCGGCTTTTCGATTGGATGGCGACGGGAAAGCGGCGGACGACCGTCACCGACGACGTGGTCGAAAGCCGCACCGACGTTCATCGCGAGCATGGCATCCACATCGGTATCTGGTAGACCGGAGTAGGATCGAAGGTTCCCGAGGAGGCGACGATGAACAACCTTGCGGATGATGGACGGGCACGCGAGCTCGACGCGGTACTCGGGCTGGTGCGCACCCGGACGACGGCTGTGCGGCGCGAAGTGCTCGAGCGCTTCGTCGTCCGCTACTTCGGACAGGTCGATCCGGAGGACCTCGCCGAACGCACGCCGGCCGACCTCTACGGCGCGGCGCTGTCGCACTGGAACTTTGCGCGGAAGCGCGAGCCCGGCTACGCGCGCGTGCGCGTCTTCAATCCGACGATCGAGGAGCATGGCTGGCAGTCGACGCACACGCTGATCGAGATCGTCAACGACGACATGCCGTTCCTGGTCGATTCGGTGACGATGGAAGTCAACCGCCACGGCTTGACACTGCACCTCATCATCCACCCGATCGTCGCCGTCCTGCGCGGCAAGGACGGGATCCTTGCCGATGTCGCCGCGGAAGGCGCGACCGACGCGATCCGCGAATCGTTCATCCACGTGGAGGTCGACCGCGTCACAGAGCCGGCGCGACTTGCGGAGCTTGCCACCGACGTGGCGCGCGTGCTCGAAGACGTGCGGATGGCGGTGAACGACTGGAAGAAGATGAAGGACAAGCTCCTCGCCGTCATCGCCGAGGTCGATCAGCGTCCGCCGCCGATGCCGCCGGAAGAACTCGCCGAGTGCAAGGCATTCCTGTCCTGGCTCGCGAACGAGCACTACACGTTCCTCGCTTACCGTTGCCACGATCTCGTGGTGGTCGACGGCGAGGACGCGCTCAGGATCGTCCCGGGATCGAGCCTGGGCCTCCTCCGCGAAAATCCGAAGCAGGACGTCGCCTCGAGCTTCTCGGCGCTGCCGCCGCAGGTTCGCGCGTACGCGAGGTACCCCGACCTCCTGATCGTCACCAAGGCCAACGCCCGCTCGACGGTACACCGTCCCGGCTACCTCGACTACGTCGGCGTGAAGCGCTTCGACTCTTCGGGCAAGGTGTGCGGCGAGCACCGCTTTCTCGGGCTGTACACGTCGACCGCGTACAGCGCGAGCCCGGCCGACATTCCGCTCCTGCGGCGCAAGACGGCCAACGTCATCGATCGCGCCGGCGTGGCGCGCGGCAGTCACGCTGGCAAGGCGCTGCGCAACATCCTCGCGACCTATCCGCGCGACGAGCTCTTCCAGACTGCCGAGGACGAGCTCCTGCGCACGGCAATGGGCATCCTCCATCTCGGCGAGCGGCAGCGCTTCCGGCTGTTCGTGCGGCGCGATCCCTTCGAGCGGTTTCTCGTCTGCCTCATCTACTCGCCGCGCGAGAACTACACCACCGAGCTGCGCGAGAAGTGGCAGGCGATCCTGCACGAGGTATTCAACGGGACGAGCTCGGACTTCAACGTGCATCTTTCGGAGTCGGTGCTGGCCCGCGTGATGATCACGGTGCGTACGACGCCCGGCAAGATTCCCGGGTTCGACGTCCGCTCGCTCGAGGCGCGGCTCGCGCTGGCCGCAAGGCGCTTTAGCGACGATCTCAAGGACGCGCTGATCGGCTCGCTTGGCGAGGCGCGCGGCAACGAGTTGTATCGCAATTTTTCCGAGGCGCTGCCGGCGGCCTATCGCGAGGATTTCACGGCGCGGGCTGCGGTGCCCGATCTCGAAATGATGGGGCGGCTGTCCGCCGCGAATCCGCTCGGAATGAGCCTCTATCGTCCGCTCGAGGCCGAGCCGGGGACGCTGCGCTTCAAGCTCTTTCACTTCGGCGGCCCGGTGACGCTGTCGGACAGTCAGCCGATGTTGAAGCGGATGGGGCTCAAGGTGCTCGACGAGCGGCCCTACAAGATGTCGCCGCCGGATCGTCCGCCGGTGTGGCTCCACGATTTCGGCATGCTGACGCGACTTCCGGACGCCGACGTCGACATCGACGGGCTGCACCAGGTGTTCGAGGACGCGTTCGCGCGCATCTTCCGCGGCGAAGTGGAGAACGACGATTTCAACCGGCTGGTGGTGGCGGCGCGCATTCCCGCTGCGGAAATCGCCGTGTTGCGCGCGTACGCGAAATACATGCGCCAGATCGGCTTTCCGCTGTCGGAGACCTTCATCGAGTCGACGCTTGCCTCGAACGCCCCCATCGCTCGCAACCTGGTCGCGCTGTTCAAGGCGCGCTTCGATCCGGAAGCAGGATCCGATTCCGCTGCGACCGCGCGCCTCCAGGAGATCGAGACCGCGCTCGAAGGCGTCGAGAACCTGTCAGAGGACCGCGTGCTGCGGCAGGTGCTCGCGCTCATCGTCGCCACGACCCGCACGAATTTCTGGCGCCGCGACGCCCAGGGGAAGCCGCGGACGTTCCTGTCGTTCAAGTTCGATCCGTCGAAAGTGCCGGGCTTACCAGAGCCGTTGCCGATGTACGAGATCTTCGTCTATTCGACGCGCTTCGAAGGCGTTCACCTGCGCTTTGGCCCGGTCGCCCGCGGCGGGCTCCGCTGGTCCGATCGGCCCGAGGATTTCCGCACCGAGATCCTGGGGCTCGTGAAGGCGCAGAACGTGAAGAACATCGTGATCGTCCCGGTGGGCTCGAAGGGCGGCTTCGTCCTGAAACGCGCGCCATCTGCGGCGGATCGCGATGCCTATATGAAGGAGGGGATCGCCTGCTACCAGGACTATCTGCGCGCGCTCCTCGATCTCACCGACAACCGTGTCGGCGACCGGATCGTTCCGCCGCCGCAGGTGCGCCGGCACGATCCCGACGACCCGTATCTCGTCGTCGCTGCGGACAAGGGAACGGCGTCGTTTTCCGACTATGCCAACGCGATCAGCAAAGAGTATGGATTCTGGCTCGGCGACGCGTTCGCTTCGGGCGGCTCGGTTGGCTACGACCACAAGGCGATGGGGATCACGGCACGCGGCGCGTGGGAGTCGGCCAAGCGGCATTTCCGCGAAATGGGAATCGACACGCAAACGACCGACTTCACGGTCGCCGGCATCGGCGACATGTCGGGCGATGTCTTCGGCAACGGCATGCTCCTGTCGCCACACATCAAGCTCGTCGCGGCGTTCGATCACCGCCACATCTTCCTCGATCCCAACCCCGACCCTGCAACATCGTTCGCCGAGCGCGGGCGGATGTTCAAGCTCCCGCGATCGTCATGGGCGGATTACGATGCAAAGCTCATTTCGGCCGGCGGCGGAGTGCATCCGCGCAGCGCCAAGTCGATTGCTCTCACTCCCCAGGTGAAAGCCGTGCTCGCGATTTCCGCCGACGCGATGACTCCGACCGAGCTCGTCAACGCGATCCTCAAGGCTCCCGTCGATCTTCTCTACAACGGCGGCATCGGCACGTACGTGAAAGCGAAGGACGAGACGCACGCGCAGGTCGGCGACCGGGCGAACGATGCCCTGCGCGTCGACGGGCGCGAGCTCAAGTGCAAGGCGCTGGTCGAAGGCGGCAACCTGGGCTGCACGCAGCTGGGACGCGTCGAGTTCGCGCGCGCCGGGGGACGGATCAACACCGACGCGATCGACAACTCGGCCGGCGTCGACACGTCGGACCACGAGGTGAACATCAAGATCCTGCTGGGGCTCGCGATCGGCGACGGCGAGCTCACCGAAAAGCAGCGCAACGTGCTCCTCGCGGAAATGACCGACGACGTCGCGGCGCTCGTGCTTCGCGACAACTATTTTCAGACGCAGGTGCTCTCGGTCACGGGACACGTCGCGCCGGAGCTCCTCGATGCCCAGCAGCGCTTCGTCCAGTACCTGGAGCACGAGAACCGGTTGAGCCGGGCGATCGAATACCTGCCCTCCGACGAGGCGTTCGCCGAGTTGCGCACGCGAGGCGAAGGGCTCACGAGTCCCGAGCGCGCGGTGCTTCTCGCCTACTCCAAGATGTGGCTCTTCGACGAGCTCGTGGCGTCGAGCCTGCCCGACGATCCGTGGGTGGCGAGCGCGCTCGCGCGCTACTTCCCGGGGGCGCTCGCCGAGCGGTACGCGAGCTACATGGACCGGCATCCGCTGAAGCGGGAGATCATCGCGACGCACGTCACGAACAGCATGCTGAACCGCGTGGGGAGCACGTTCGTCCACCGGCTGCAGGAGTCGACGGGTGCGCGGTCCCCCGAGATCGTGCGCGCCTACCTCTTGAGCCGCGAAGTCTTCGGCTTCGTCGCGCTCTGGAAGGCGATCGAGGCGCTCGACAACAAGGTCGAGGACGCGCGCGCGGCCGCGATGCTGATCGACATGAGCCGCGAGCTCGAGCGCGGCACGACGTGGTTCCTGCGCTCGCGGCGGCTTTCCGAGGACATGGCGGGAACGATCGCCCATTTCGCGCCGCGCGTCGAGGCGTTGGCGGCGCGCCTCCCCGCCTTGCTCGACCCCGAAGGTCGCGAGCGCGTGCGCGCGGCCGTCGCCGAGCATGTGGCGAAGGGCGTGCCCGAACCGCTGGCGGCGCGCGTCGTGACCTTGGATGCGTTGTATCTCACCCTCGATATTGTCGAGGTCGCCGGCGCCACGCACCGACCCGTCGAGCTCGTCGCCGAAGTCTATTTCGCGCTGTCGACGCGGCTCGAGCTGCCGTGGCTGCGCGCGATGATCGCGCGCCTTCCGGGCGAAGCGCATTGGCAGATGCTCGCGAGGACCGCGATGGGCGACGACCTCTCGGGCCTGCAGCGGGCGATCGCCGGCGAAGTCTTGACGGGCGCCGGAGACATCTCGTCGCGCGACGAATTGCTGGCCGCGTGGCAGGAGCGCAATCGGCGCGCGGCGGAACGCGCGCAGCGGCTCATGGGCGAGCTTCGCGCCGCGCCGACGACCGACGCGTCGATGCTGTCGGTCGCGTTGCGCGAATTGAGGAATCTCGCGGCGTAGAGCGAAGACCCCGAAGGTCGGTCCCGCGCGCACCACGGGGACGCGCCGGCGCGTCGTCAGACGTGCATGAAGGCGAGTGCGCCGATCACCTCGACACGCCGCCCACGCCGACCGCGCCGATTCCGATGGCCTTGTTGCGCGTCAGGATCGTGATTGCGGCGAGCGCGATGGCGATCTGGATCAGCATCATCGACTGCGCCCACCGATGATGGACGTGCATCGAGGCCGCGCTCTGCGAGCCGGCTTCCTTGCCTTCATCCTCGAGCGTCTTGATCGCGGCTTCGTTCTTGAAGAGAAGCGCCTCGTTCTGCGTGGCGCCCGCCATGTAGCCGTAGAGCGCGCCGATCGTCGCGAAGATCGCGGTCATCATCGCGATGCGGCCGGCGAGCGGATCGCCCGAATGGGCGGCGTGCTCGATCTCGTGGTCGTGCGGACCGTGGACGTGAAAATGACCCTCCGACATGCCGATCTCCTCGCGCTGATCAGGAGTGGGTCGCGCTCGCCGTTGCGCGCTCGTAAGTGACGTACGCGTAGGCGAAGCCGTCCGGCGCGCTCGCCGGATGACTCTCGCGCGAGGTCTCGCGCCAGTCGTCGCGCGCGAACGGAGGAAACCGTGCATCGCCGTCGAAATCGCGCGCGATCTCCGTCAGGTGGAGTGTGGTCGCGAACGGCAGCGCCTCGCGATAGAGCTCGCCGCCGCCGATGCAGAACGCGGGCTCCGGCAGCCGAACGAGGGCGAGTGCCGAAGCGAGCGAGTGCGCGACCGCAGCACCAGGTGCCGCGAAGGCGCGCTGTCGCGTGACGACGATGTTCTGCCGCGCGGGCAGCGCGCGCGGCAACGACTCCCACGTCTTGCGTCCCATGATGACGGCATGGCCCGTCGTCAGCGCGCGAAAGCGCTTGAGATCGTCGGGAAGGCGCCACGGCAGCCGGTTGTCGGCGCCGATGACGCCATTGGCCGCGACCGCGGCAATCAATGCGACTTCGAGTGTCGGGAGAGCGGCGGGCAGGGTGGTTTTCACTCGCGTATTTTGGACAATCGTCGCCGGCGCCGACCGGCGGGGTGTCATAATTGCCGCAGATTATAAGCGGCCACGCCCGTGTATTACCCCCGCTCCTTCCTCAAGTTCATCCTGCTCGGCTTCTTGCTGGTGAGTTTGCCGCTGCTCTACGCCCTCGGCGAGCTCATCCTTTCGCTCGACCAGCTCCAGACGCAGGGCCGCGAAGCCGTGCAGCAGGCGGCCCAAGCAGGGCGAGCGAGCCGGCAGCTCTTCGAGCAGGCGGGAATGCTCGAGCGCATCGTGCGCCAGCATCTCATTCTCGACGACAGTGCGTTGCTCGACGATTACGATCGCGTCCGGCAG
>Ga0070672_100001831_pt1 | contig 13260 bp, 11 predicted proteins | sample KBSM13metaG_FD_66151 | JGI IMG/M metagenome (GOLD analysis project Ga0070672, IMG submission 66151) | Miscanthus rhizosphere microbial communities from Kellogg Biological Station, Michigan, USA - KBS M1-3 metaG | ecosystem: Host-associated > Plants > Roots > Rhizosphere > Soil ... | reverse complement strand
CCTGGGCGCCGTATGGTGGCGGATGCTGGGAGTACCCTTCCGGTCATCATTGCATGTTTGTGCGACAGCATCGGTGAAAGTGGCCGCCAAGGGCTTTATTTCGTACGCATTCGGCGATGGCTCTCCTCGCTGCGCAAGGTGTGGGCTCGTTACCCTCAGCCTCCCCTGACCACGCGGACCTCGCTCCACAATGTCCAGTCGAATCGCCGAGAAGGCTGCTAGCTTTGACGGCTTCGTCCGAGTGCGTGGCGCGCGCGAGCACAACCTCAAAGACGTTACTGTCGAAATCCCACGCGACGCCCTCGTCGTCTTCACAGGCGTTTCGGGATCCGGCAAGTCCTCACTCGCCTTCGGCACGTTATACGCCGAAGCGCAACGCCGATACCTTGAATCCGTCGCGCCTTATGCCCGCCGCCTCTTTCACCAGATAGGCGCACCCGAGTTCGACGAGATCGAGGGGCTGCCGCCTGCTGTCGCTTTGCAACAGCAGCGTGGCTCGCCAACCACTCGCTCCTCCGTGGGAAGCGTCACCACGCTCTCGAACCTGCTGCGCATGCTCTATTCGCGCGCCGGCGACTATCCCCGGGGGCAGCCCATGCTCTACGCCGAGTCGTTCTCCGCGAACACGCCCGAGGGCGCGTGCTCCAAGTGCCACGGGCTCGGAAGTGTCTACGACGTAACCGAAAAATCGATGGTGCCAGATCCGTCCCGCACGATCCGCGAGCGGGCCGTCGCTGCATGGCCGTTGGCTTGGCAAGGCCAGAACCTGCGCGACATCTTGACGACGCTTGGGATTGACGTGGACGTGCCGTGGCGCGAGCTCCCGAAGAAAACGCGGGACTGGATCCTGTTCACCGACGAACAACCGCGCGTTCCGGTCTATGCGGGCTTCGACCTCGAAGAGGCGAAGCGAGCGCTGCGTCGCAAGGAGGAACCGAGCTACATGGGCACCTTCATCGGCGCCCGTCGCCATGTATTGAAGTCGTTCGCCACGACGCAAAGTGCGATGATGAAGCGTCGCGTCGCTCAGTACATGACCGGAGCCCGGTGTCCACTTTGCAAAGGCAAGCGCTTGCGCCGCGAAGCGTTATCGGTAAAGTTCGCGGGGCTCGATATCGCTGAGATGGGCCGGGTTCCGCTTGAACAACTGGGCAAGATCTTGCATCCATATGCGTCGGGCAACCCGTCGGCGCTGGCCGACATTGGACGCGGCCACCCCGAGAAGGCTGAAGTCACCCGGCGTATCTGCGAGGACCTGTGCAGTCGGCTCACCAACGTGCTCGAACTCGGGTTGGGGTACCTGACGCTCGAGCGCAGCACGCCCACGCTCTCTCCTGGCGAGCTGCAACGTCTGCGGCTTGCCACCCAAGTTCACTCTAACCTCTTCGGAGTCGTCTACGTGCTGGATGAGCCGTCTGCGGGACTTCATCCGGCGGACACCGAAGCGCTTCTGCGCATACTCGAGCGACTCAAGGGCCAAGGCAACTCGCTGTTTGTCATCGAACACGAGCTCGAAGTCATGCGCCATGCCGACTGGATCGTCGACGTTGGGCCCGAGGCTGGCACGAACGGAGGGGAGATTTTGTACAGCGGTCCCCCAGCGGGCCTCGCCGACGTACCGGCGTCGCGCACCGCGCGCCACCTCTTCCGCACGGCGACGCCGGCGGTCCGAGCGGTTCGCAGGCCGGTCGGCTGGATGCGTCTCACCGGCGTGACGCGAAACAATCTGTGTAACCTCGATGTCGCGTTTCCGCTCGGCGTGTTGAGTACGGTCACTGGCATTTCTGGGTCGGGGAAGTCCACCCTGGTCAGCCAGGCGTTGGTGGAACTCGTCAGTCGAGAGCTTGGGGACGAGATCGAGAGTGACGCAGACCAGGTCGATCCCCTGGAGCGCGCAACCCTGCCGGTACTTGAGGGCCGCATCGCCGGCGGTATGGAGTCGATCAAGCGCCTCATCCTCGTCGATCAAAAACCAATCGGGCGTACACCGCGCTCAAATCTGGCGACCTACACGGGTCTGTTCGACCACGTCCGCGACCTCTTCGCCGCGACCCGCGCAGCGCGGACTCGACATTACGATGCGGGCCGGTTTTCGTTCAATGTGGCGAAGGGCCGATGCCATCATTGCGAGGGTGAAGGGTTCGTGATGGTCGAGTTGCTTTTCATGCCGAGCGTGTATTCGCCATGCCCCACGTGTCGTGGCACGCGGTACAACGCCAAGACGCTGGAGATTACCTATCGTGGAAAGAATGTCGCGGACGTCCTCGCGATGACGGTCGACGGCGCCTTCGAGTTCTTTGTCGGCGCGCCCGCGGTGCTTCGGTCGCTGACCGCATTGCGCGAGGTGGGACTCGGCTACCTTCGCCTCGGACAACCGGCCACGGAGCTTTCGGGCGGCGAGGCGCAACGCATCAAGCTCGCAACGGAACTTCAGCGCGCAGGTCGCGGTAATGCGCTGTACGTCTTGGACGAGCCAACAACGGGTTTACATCCGGCAGACGTCGACAGGCTGCTCGTGCAACTCCAAGCGCTTGTCGACGCCGGCAACACCGTGGTCGTCGTCGAGCACGACGTAAACGTGATCGCCGTTTGCGATTGGGTGATCGACATGGGGCCTGGTGCAGGAGAAAAGGGGGGTCAAGTCGTCGCCGAGGGACCGCCACGTTTAGTGACCCAATCGACGACGAGCAAAACCGCACCCTATTTGCGCTCCATCTTCGGATCTGACCAACGCGGAGGCGCCTCGAAGCGAGACCTCGCGCAGTCCTGACGCGGCCCCGCTCGGGACCGCCTCGAATTCCAGTGTCGCCCACATACACTGGTTCGGCGTTAAGGCCGCCGGGTTGGGCGGCCGTGCCCGCGTGCGCTCCGGGAGGGCCAACAGATTCAATGCGCGAGCGCGCGCATCTCGTCGATTAGATCCGCCTTGCCCTCGAACCCGATGCCGGGCAGGTCAGGCAGCGTGACGTACCCGTTTTTCACCCGGACGCCATCGGGGAATCCGCCATACGGCTGGAACAAGTCAGGATACGATTCGTTGCCGCCGAGTGCGAGGCCGGCGGCAATGGCGAGCGACATCTGATGCCCGCCGTGCGGGACGCACCGCGATGCGGACCAGCCATGTTGCCGCAGCATGTCGAGCGTGCGCAGGTACTCCACCAGTCCGTAGCTCAATGCGCAGTCGAATTGCAGCCAATCGCGGTCCGGACGCATGCCGCCATACCGAATGAGGTTGCGCGCATCCTGCATCGAGAACAGGTTTTCCCCGGTGGCCATGCTGTTCGCGTAATGTTTCGCGAGCTCCGCCTGCAACTCGTAATCCAGTGGATCGCCGGGCTCCTCGTACCAGAACAGCGGGTATTGCGATAGCGCGCGCGCATAGGCGATTGCCGTCTCGACGTCGAAGCGGCCGTTCGCATCAACGGCGAGATGCCGTCCGGGGCCCAGAAGTTTTAGCACTGCCTCGATGCGGGCGCAGTCGTCGGCGAGCGAAGCACTGCCTATCTTCATCTTGACGACGGTGTAGCCGCGCTCGAGATAACCCGTCATCTCGCGTGCCAATTCGTCAATGCCCTTGCCGGGGTGGTAGTAGCCTCCCGCGGCATACACGAACACGCGAGGATTCGGGGTGCCTTGGCCGTAGCGGTCAGCGAGCAGCCGGAACAGCGGCCGGTCGGCAATCTTCGCAACCGCGTCCCATACGGCCATGTCTATTGTCCCTACCGCGACCGAACGCTCGCCGTGGCCGCCTGGCTTCTCGTTCGTCATCATTCGTGCCCAGATACGATGCGGGTCCAGGTTCTCACCAGCATCGTCGACAAGTGACTGCGGATCGGCTTCGAGGAGCCGTGGCGCGAAGCGCTCGCGGATCAGTCCACCTTGACCGTAGCGACCGTTGGAATTGAAGCCGTAGCCGATCACCGGCCGGCCCTCACGGATGACATCGGTGACCACCGCGACGACGCTAAGCGTCATCTTCGAGAAATCGATGTACGCGTTGCGGATGTCCGAGCGGATCGGACGCGTCGATTCGAGGATGTTGACGATTTTCATGGAACGAGGGAGGAAGAAGTGAAACGTCAAAATGCCAGCGAGGCGCCACCGCAGATTGTCAGCTCCTGGCCGGTGATCGCCGCCGCGGCGGGTGAAAGAAGGTACGCGACGAGCTCCGCGATTTCCGCCGGATCGAGCAGGCGGCCAAGCGGCGGCACGCGGGGGGCACTCGCGGCGCGCGCGGGATCCTCGAGCATCGGGGTTCCGGCTGCCGCCGGCGCGACGACGTTGATCGTGACGCCCTTCGCCACGACCTCGCTCGCCCAGCTTCGCGCGAGGGCCACGAGGGCGACCTTGGTCGCTGCGTATTGCGCCCGCCCGGGCATGCCATGCGCGACGCGGCTCCCCACGAAGACGACACGGCCGCGGCCACGCTCGACCATGGAAGGCACAAGCACATCGGCGAGCCGCGTCGCCGCCTCGACGTGGATCCGCCACATCGTGTCGCCTTCGCCATGATCCAGCGCACCGACTCGTCCCGTGCGCATCACGCCGGCCGCATGGACGAGCCCAAAGATGTTCGTGAGCGCGCGCGCGGCGGCGGTCGTCTGTGCGCCGTCGGCCAGATCGACGGTCACCGGGTGGAAGCGACCATCGTCCACCAGTGTGGGCGCCGCGCAGTCGAATCCGTACACGACAGCGTCGAGCGCAAGGAGCCGCGCGGCGATCGCGCGACCGATCCCGCCGCTGCTGCCGGTGACGACGACGCGCAGCCCGGCGAGCGCCCCCCGGGCGAGTACCTCACTCGACACGTATGTTGGCTTCGGTAATGATCTTTTGTGCTCGCGCCATGTCGTCTCGCTGGAAGCTCGCGAAGTCATTGCTGCTCCCGGGCGTGAGCACGAGACCCTGCGGGGCGAACTTGTCACGAATGTCGGCGGACGCGAGCGCCTTGTTCACTTCACCGTTCAGCCGCGTGCGGATCTCGTCCGGCAGTTTCGCCGGGCCCCACAACCCGTACCAGCTATAGAACTCGTAGCCGGAAATCGTTTCCGCGACGGTCGCTACGTCGGGGAGGTTCGGCGCCCGTGTGGCGGACGTGACGGCGATGACGCGAAGTTGGCCCGCCTTGTGATACTGCAGCGAGCCGAGGATCGGGTCGATGAAGCCGTCGATGCGGCCGCCGAGAAGATCCTGGAACGCAGGCGCAGTGCCTTTGTACGGGACGACCGTGTAACTGAAGCCCCCCGCGCGCGCGAGCAACTCGGTGGCGAGATGGCCGGCCGACCCGATCGAGCCCACGGCGAACGTCGTTTTGTCACCCCTCGATTTTGCGTATGCGATCAGCGACTTGATGTCGGTGACCGGCAGGTCCTTCGCGATCGCGACCGACAGCGGCGCCTTGGCCACGAGCGAGATCGGCAGGAAGTCCTTCTCGACGCCGTAGGGCACCTCTTTCATCGTCATCGGGGCCGTGACGAAGGTGGAGGCATTGAAGAGCAGCGTATATCCATCGGGCGCCGCCTTCGCGACAGCGTCGCCGCCGATGATGCCGTTACCGCCGGGACGGTTCTCGACGACGAACGGTTGGCCCATCTGGTCGCCGATCTTCTGGGCGAGCGCGCGGCCGAGCGCGTCCAGCGTGCCTCCCGGCGGAAACGGAATCACCATCCGCACCGGCCGGTTGGGATAAACCTGGCTGATCGCGCTGCTCATCGTGAAAAACGCCATCACCGCGAGTACGAGACTCAGGAATGCAGGGCGTTTCATGGTGTCCTCCTGGTGGCGAATTGTTTCGACGATGTCATCGTTCTTCAGCGCGCCAGCAGCCCGGCGTGCGCGACGGCCGCACGCAGCGCGTCGAGCTCGCGCGCGTCCGGTGGTTCCGTGGGTGGGCGCACGTGGCCCTGCGAGAGCACGCCCGCGAGCACCATGCCGGCCTTCATCCGCGCGTGCGCCTCGCCGGTGGGCTCGCCACCGCCGTAGACCGCGTCCTTGAGTGGCGTGATCAAGTCCTGGACAGCCATCGCGCGCTTCAGATCGCCTGCCTTGACGGCGTTCCACAGGTCCGCGATCAGCTGCGGAATAAACGTCGCGAAGCCGACGAGCGCGCCGTCGATGCCCTGCACCATCGAGGCCAGCAGATATTCGTCATGGCAGGTGAGGATCGACTTCGTCGCATCGGCGTTGCGGATCCCCTCGATGTCGCGCGCGTACTTGTTCATGTCGCGCTGCCCGACCTTGAATGCCTGCACGTACGGCAGTCTTGCAAGATCGGCCAACAGTTGTGACGAGTACGACGCCCGAGTCCACGCGGGATAAACGTGGCAGACGAGATCGAGGGCAGGAGCCGCGCGGTGAATCGCGTCGAAGTACGCGAGCGCGTGGCGCGGCGTGCACCCGAACCGCAGCCAGTGGTGCGGCGGCATGACGTCGAGGCCTACGGCGCCGGCTTCGGCCGCCATGCGCACATGCTCCGCGGCGTCGGCGAAACCCTCGCAGACAATCGACGAGATGACCGGCAGTCGTCCACGGAGCTCGTCGGCGACGATCCGGGTCACCGTGGCGCGCTCCGTCGGGGTGAGCGAGAACACCTCGCCGGTGTGGCCGTTGGTCATTACCGCGACGACGCCCGCGTGCCCGGCGAGCCACGACGCGAGCTTGCGCAGGGCTGTCTCGTCGATCCGATAGTCGGCAGTGAACGGGCAAGCAATCGCAGGGATGATGCCGCGGTAGCTATGGGTTGCGGGCATTGAGTTCCTCGGACCTCTGGGACATGGGTGGCATCATTTCTCTCGCCGGCCGCTCGGGTCCAATACTAAAATCGCATACAACTATTCACTTCATATCGATGGGACCCGACAACCGTTCGCTGGATCTCGATTGGCTCGAGGACTTCATCGCGCTCGCCGAGACGGGCAACTTCTCGCGGGCCGCTGAAGCGCGTGCCATCGCGCAGCCGGCATTCTCACGCCACATTCGGTCGCTGGAGGAATGGGTCGGCATTGACCTCATCGACCGTGGTACGCACCCTGTCGAACTCAACGGAGCCGGCCGCACGTTCCTCCCGTTTGTGCGCGATGCGCTCGCTGGCCTCCAGGCGGGCAGAATCAAGGCGCGACTCGCGCAGGACCAGTCGGCTGCGAGCCTTCGCTTCGCGGTCACGCATGCGCTGTCGATTACGTTCTTCCCGCGCTGGTTGGGCGCGCTCGAAACGAATCTGCAGCACGGGCCGGTGCAGACGCTATCCGACCACTCGCGTGCCTGCGAGGACCTGATGATCCAGCGGCGCGTGCAGTTTGTTCTTTGCTATGGGCACGCCGACGTGCCGGGCCGTTTGGACGAAGGGCGCTATCCCGTCGTCTGCCTTGGTACCGATGCCGCGCTACCGGTCGCAGCACCCGACGCGGCTGGCCAGCCGCTATTCGAGCTCGAGCGAGGCGCGCTTGTGCCCGTCCTCGACTACAGCGACGCGTCGGGGTTGGGGCGCATCCTGCGCGCCCTGTTTGCGAAGAGGCCGGAGCGGGGCTCCGACGTGACCGTCGTCTTCACGGCGCACAACGCGTTCCTCCTGAAGACAATGGCACTCGCGGGCCGCGGTATCGCGTGGCTTCCGGAATCGCTCGTCGCTGACGACCTCGTTAGCGGGAAGCTCGTCGCCGCAGGGTCCGCGGCGTCGCGTGTGCCGCTCGAGGTACGGCTATATCGTCAGAATGCAATCATGGCGCCTACGGCGGAGGCGCTGTGGGGCTTGGTCTCCGAACAACTGGCCCCGTATACGGTGAGCCCTAAATGCGTCAACCAGGGAAGCACCTGATGACGCCGACTCCCATCCGCTGTGCCCGCCTGAAGCGCTCGATTTTGCGACATACTCCACTGCTCACGACCGGCGTTCGTCGGCCCGTGGAGCAGTAGACCGGGAGCGGATCGCATGCGCGCAAAACTTACCACCCTCATCGTCCTGATCGCGCTGGTCGCGGCCTTTGCATCCAGCCTTTACGCTCAGACCTATCCGTCTCGGAGCTTGCGCATCGTCGTTCCTTTTGCGCCGGGCGGATCGACCGACATCTTCGCCCGTCTCATGGGTGAGCGGCTCGCGGCGGGCTTGGGCCAGCCGGTGGTCATCGACAACCGCCCCGGTGCCGGCGGCAACATCGGCGCGGAAATGGTGGCGAAATCACCGCCGGACGGTTATACGCTGCTTATGGCGACAACCGGCGTCATGGCGATCAACAACTCCCTCTACCGGAACCTGAATTACGATGCCGCGAAGGATCTCGAGCCCGTCTGTTACATCGCGTCCATCACCAATGTTCTGATCGTTCCGGCAGACTCGCCGCTGAAGAGCGTCGGCGATCTCATCGCGGCTGCGAAGGCCGCTCCGGGAAAACTGACCTTCGCGTCGTCCGGCGCGGGATCCTCGACGCACATGTCGGCGGAGCTCTTCAAGTCGATGGCCGGCATCGACCTGCTGCACGTTCCGTACAAGGGCAGCGGCCAGGCGCTGCCCGACCTCATTACCGGACGCGTATCGATGATGTTCGAGAACATGCCCGGTGCAGTGTCGTACATACAGAGTGGCAAGCTCAACGTTCTGGCGGTCACCGGACTGAAGCGTACGCCTGCATTGCCCGACGTGAAGACCGTCGCCGAATCCGGAGTAGCGGGCTACGAGTCGCTCTCTTGGAGCGGCATCGCCGTACCGTCGGGAACGCCGCGGGATGTGATTGCGCGACTGAACCGCGAGATCAATGCGATTCTCGCCACGCCCGAGATGCGCCAGAAGCTGATAGAACAGGGCGCCGAGGCGATGGGCGGAACGCCGGAGGCGTTCGCGGAGCACATCCGGCGCGAGCGGGACAAATGGTCGCGCGTTGTCCGCGACGCCGCCATCGTTGCGAACTAGGCCCTGTTCACACTATGAGCGCAAACGCGAACGGGCCCTAGCGTGGCCTTCCTTTCGAGCCGCGTGGGCCGGGCGAAGATCTCGGCCTCGGCCGCTTCCGCCCAGCGCACGCGGGAGCTGCGTGCCGCCGGCCGCGACATCATCGGGCTCTCCCAGGGCGAGCCCGATTTCGACACGCCCGAGCACATCATCGAAGCGGCTCATCGGGCGATGCGCGACGGGCGGACGCACTACACACCGGTGGATGGCACCCCCGAGTTGAAAGAGGCGATCGTCGCCAAGTTTCGACGCGAGAATGGCCTCGCGTCCCACGTGGAGAACATTTCGGTCGGGGCGGGCGCCAAGCAGATTTTGTACAACGCCCTGATGGCCACGCTCGATCCGGGTGACGAGGTCGTGATTCCTGCGCCCTCGTGGGTGGCCTACGCGATCATGACCGAATTCGCCGAGGGCGTTCCCGTCTGGGTGACCACGCGATCCGAGAACGGCTTCAAGTTGACCGCTGGCGAGCTCGATGCGGCGATCACGCCGCGCACCAAGTGGCTGATGCTCAACTCGCCGTCCAATCCGACCGGCGCCGTTTACTCGGCCGACGAGCTGCGTGCGCTCGCGATGGTGCTGGAGCGCCATCCGCACGTGTGGGTACTGGCAGACGACATCTACGAGCACATCCTGTTCGACGGACGCCGCTTCTCGACGTTCGCCGAAGTCGCGCCACAGCTTGCCGATCGGATTCTCATCGTGAACGGGGTCTCCAAGGCATACGCGATGACGGGCTGGCGGCTCGGCTATGGCGCCGGACCGGCGAGCCTCATTCGGGCCATGGCGCGCATGCAGGCGCAGTGCTCGCTCAACCCTTCATCGATCAGCCAGGCGGCCGCGGTCGCCGCCCTCAACGGCCCGCAGTATGTCGTCGCGCAACGCTCCGCGGAGTTCGAGGCGCGTCGCGACGCGGTGATGCTGCTCCTCGAGTCGAGTCCGGGTTTGGCTCCCACGCGGCCGCATGGCGCGTTCTACGTCTATGTCTCCTGCGCCGATTGGATCGGTCGGTCGACGCCGGCGGGCCAGCGCCTGGCCAATGACGAGGACGTTACGGCCTATCTGCTCGAGTCCGGCGTCGCCGTGCCCAATGGTGCCGGTTACGGGCTGTCCCCATACTTTCGCCTGTCGTTCGCGACGTCGCTCCCGACCCTGCACGAGGCCTGCCGGCGAATCGAGATTGCGGGTGCCTCGCTGAATTGAGCGCTTGGCGCGCGGCCGCGGCTCAAGAGCCCTCCAATGAAGAACGAAGTCAAGCCCCGCCTGTACGACGTCCTCGCCAAGGCTTTCGCACAGGAAGGGGTGCGAACATGCTTTGCTCTACTCGGGGATGCCAACATGAATTGGGCCTCGCGCTTGTCGGAGGAGGGCTGTCGCATGGTGTATGTCAGGCACGAGCATTGCGCTCTCGCGGCCGCCATGGCGTACTCCCGAAAGAACAGGGATGTGGGCGTCGCAACCGTGACGTGCGGGCCGGGTGTGACGCAATTGATAACGGCACTCCCCGCAGCGGTACGTGCCCATCTGCCGCTGGTGGTGTTTGCCGGCGAGGCGCCCCTCAAGAGCGGTTGGTATAACCAGGAAATCGACCAGGCACCGCTCATCGCCGCAACCGGCGCCGCGTACCACAGCCTGCACATGCCCGAGCGCATGCCTGTTGCAGTACGCGACGCGTTCCTGCAGGCGCGTCGCGAACGTCGCCCCGTGGTAATCGGCATTCCGTTCGATCTGCAGGCCAGGCCTTGGGACGGGCCTGCGGATTTACCCACGCCTTCGCACCAATTGTTGCCGCGGCCTTCGCCGATTCCGCCGAACCTCGACGACGTGGCCGGCGCAGCGCAACTGGTCGCCCGCGCCGAACGGGTCGTCGTGCTCGCCGGTCTAGGTGCGGTCGAAGCCGCCGCGGCAACCGCCTGCCGGGCGTTGGCGGACAAGGCCGGTGGACTGCTGTCGACGACGCTTCCCGCGAGAGGGCTGTTCCGCGATGATCCTTTTTGCATCGGCATTTCGGGCAGCTTCACAACGGAAGTCGGACTCGAGTACCTCGCCCAGGCTGACCTCGTCGTCGCCGTCGGCTGTTCGCTCGCTTACCACGCGGGCGGCGGCGGGCAGCTCTGGCCGAAGGCGAAGATGTTGCAGATCGATGTCGACCCTGTCGCGGTGAGTCAAGGCCAGGAAGTGGCACGTCATCACCTGCGGGCCGACGCTCGTCTGGGAGTCGAGGCATTGACGGCAGCGTTGCCGCTCCGGAACCTGAGCTGGCGAAGCGATGCGATTGCTGCGCGCATCCGCGACTCGAAGCCCGACGGCCACGTTTTCGAGATCGAGCCGGGGCTGCTCGACCCGCGCGACGTGGTCGAAGCGCTGGAAAAGGCCTTGCCGCACGACTGGGAGATCGTGAACTCGAGCGGCCACTGCTCGTGGTTCTTCGCCCAGATGCCTTCGCGTCCACAAGAGAGGTTTCTCACCATCCGCGAGTTCGGCGCGATCGGCAACGGCATCTCGTTCGCCATGGGAGTGGCGGCGGCGCGGCCCGATCGGACCGTCGTCCTGTTCGACGGTGACGGCAGCCTGATGATGCATGTGCAGGAGCTCGAAACCATCAAGCGCCATCGGCTGAACATCCTGATCGTCGTGATGAACGACGGCGCCTACGGCTCCGAGCTGCACAAGCTCCGCGCAGAGGGGATGCCCGAGGACGGATCGGTGTTCGGCTATTGCGACTTCGCGGGCGTCGCGCGCGGATTTGGGCTCGAGGGAAAGACCTTCACGAAACTCGATGATGTTCCGAAGCTCGTGGCCGAGTTCGCCGCAAGCGGTGGTGCCGCGGTCTGGGACTTTCACGTCTCCGCTAAAGTCGTGTCCCCGACCATCAGTCGCGCCCATCCTCATCCTGCCGACAAAAAGGAGGGCTGAACGCGCCGGGCTTCGGCGTCGGCCCGGACGCGGGTCGCCTCGGCCTTGGCGCGCTCCTCGCGCTCAATCTCGCGGCGGTCAATGCCTTGGTCAGTGAGCGTCTTTAGCCGCGTGGCTTTGTCCTGGGCCTTCTTGATCGTCCACGTTTTCACGTCACCGATGGTGATGCTCAATGAGCGTCCATGCACGAAGGCGGTGTTCAAGGAGCTCTCGAAGGCGATGGAGGAACGACCGAGACAAGTCAAGGCGGCCACTGCCAAGCTTTACCCCGAGGTTGACGCAAAGACGCTCGATCTGTTCGCGGAGATCGAATTGAAGGGTTTCAAGACCACGCCTCTCACGCCCGACATCATGGCGCACGAGATCGCGTTCATGAAGGCGGGCGGGCAACTGCCGCCTGAAGTCGGGTCGACGCCGTCAACCGTATGGGCGGCGATGCCACGCTCGTTCACCTGCCGGAGATCGGGATTCGTGGCAACACGCATTTCCCGTTCTCCGATCTGAACAACCAGCAGATCGCAGATCTCATGTCGCGGTTCCTCGCGAAGAAGGGTCTCGATTTACGCCGTGTCGCTCCGGGCGTCGGGCGTGCAGAGCAGGAGAACTTCGCAAGGGAATCTGCGGGCGCGGTAATCTATGGCATGGCCATAGAACTCGCGGCAATGCGGGATGCCCTGGAAGAACTCACCGACGCGGAACTTTGCGCGCTGAAGATCGCAGCGAACGAGGCGCCGCAGAATTCGCATCTGCCGGCTTGGATCGAAGGCGCCTGCGACTGGGAGATCAACAGGCGCCTCGGCCGTCGCATGGGCTATTGCCGCCTCAGGCCGTGATCGACCCGGGCGAGGAGGCGGTCGTTGTTCCGGCCACGCACGCCATCCGTGCATCTTTCGCGAGCAGTGATTTGGCTCCAGCGGTACTCAAGTTACTCCATGTGCTGCTGAGACTCCTAACCGAAGACCAGCGAAATCGGCAATAAACGGGATTTTTCCGCTGTTCCGACCCCAACCGAACGATTGTGAGGATTTAGGTTGGTACGGGCCGCGCATGGCGATACTTGACAATGGTCCGCCCAGATATGACGATGGCATATCTCGAACGCGTACCTTTGGACGCAAAGCGGTAGGGGAACTCGGACTAAACCTCCTCACCGCAATGGGCTTCGGTCGAATTTTCATTTCCGTCACCGTCGGACACGATTTTGCGACTCCCGCACCGCAGCGCGTCGCCGAACCTGGTGGCCCAAGCTGAATCCAACTCTTGTGCCGAACGGTTTCGCATGAGGCTTGGAGAGCCACCCGCTGCATTGGACGAGGGACTGAACCAGAGTCCCGTCGCGTTCGCTCGCCATGCTTTGCCCGCGGGTACTCACCTAGACGGGTACGAGATCGCGGAAATCCTTGGCC
>Ga0070672_100001828_pt1 | contig 13276 bp, 6 predicted proteins | sample KBSM13metaG_FD_66151 | JGI IMG/M metagenome (GOLD analysis project Ga0070672, IMG submission 66151) | Miscanthus rhizosphere microbial communities from Kellogg Biological Station, Michigan, USA - KBS M1-3 metaG | ecosystem: Host-associated > Plants > Roots > Rhizosphere > Soil ... | reverse complement strand
AACTCTCCTGCACGCCGACAAGTGCGGCGGTCGCTTGCTCGTTAGTCACCTCCGCTTTCAAGCGCCCGATGACCCGCAGATACCCAACCCCGCGCATCAACATTTCGCGGGTCATACCCGGCAGTTCGAACGGCTTCGGCGTCCAGACTTCGCAATCCGGGCCAAACCAGGAGAGCGGCATCGTTGGAATGACGCCGACGATCGTGGTCGGTACTCCATTCAGAGTGAGACTGCGACCGAGCACTTGCTGATCGGAAGCGAGCTTGTTCCGCCAAAAGTGTTCGCTGATCAAAGCGACATCGTCTTTTTCCTCCTCGTTAGGCAGGAAGAGCCGGCCGCGCAACGGACGCACCCCAAGCAGGTCGAAATAGTTCGCGGTCACGATCCCGCCGTTCAACTGCACGGGCTCGCCCATTCCGGTGAGGATGAATCCCATCCCGCTGTCCGCAGCCAGACTGGAGAAGACCGCCTGCCCGTCGCGGTAATGCCAGAAGCGCGGGACCGAAAACGGCATCTGTTGCATGTCGCGCTCTTTCGCCTCGCCGTAGATGCGAACGATCCGATCCGGCTCGGCGAAGGGGAGACCGCGCAGGAAAAGGCCATCGATCAAAGTGAAGATCGAGCTGTTAACCCCGATCCCGAGAGCAAGAGTCAACACCGCGAGGAAGGTAAAAACCGGAGATTTCCAGAGCATCCGGCAAGCGAATCGGAGGTCGGCCAACATATCGTCAGGCTATTTTCATTCGTAACGCAAGGCCACAATCGGATCGACGCGGGTGGCACGGCGCGCGGGGAACCAGCAGGCCAAAAGAGCGACGGCCGCGAGGGCGAAGATCGACGTGAGCAAAGCCATCGGGTCGAGGCTTCCAACGTTATAAAGCAGGCTGGTCAAAGCGCGTCCTGCCCCGAGCGCGCCTAACAAACCAAGCGCAAGTCCAATTCCAACGAGTAACAACCCGCGTCCGAGGGCGAGCCGGAAAACATCCTCGCGCGGCGCACCGAGGGCGAGGCGAATTCCAAATTCGCGGGTCCGCTGCGTCACACTCAGGGCCATCACTCCGTAGAGCCCGACGCTCGCGAGGACGAGGGCGAGCCCGGCGAAGGAGCCAAGCAAGGTCATCGTTAGGCGGCGGGTCGCCAGGCTCTCGGAAATATTTTTCTTCATCGTCGAGATCTCTGCTACCGGTTGATCGGGATCGATATTTTGTACCTCGCGCACAACGGCGCTCGCGAGCTGGGTCGGATCGCCGCTTCGCACCCGCACGAGCAGGTTGTTTTCGTAGGTCGCCATCTGCGCCGCGCAGAAGTACATCTGCGGCAGATGCTGCCGGTCGAACTCCTCGCCCGGGACGTCCGAACGGACCCGTGGCACCACGCCGACGATCGTAAGAGGCGGCGGATTGGGATCGATCGTCTGGTTATCGTCGATGTGCTGGCCGATCGGATTTTGATTCGGGAAATAGCGGCTCGCAAAACTGTCGTCGATGATGACCGAGTGCGGTTGCTTCGGCCGTTCCTCCGGGCCAAAGGCCCGCCCACGCAGGATTGGCATTTTCATGACCCTGAAGTAATCGGGCGAAATCACGTTCACTTCCGCGGAGGGTTCTTTACCGGGCTGGACCGGCGGTGTGCCGGTGATGTGAAACGAGCTGTCCCACTCCGTCCCATCGAACGGCACGTTCTCACCGATCGCCGCCGCCGCCACGCCCGGCAACGCCTCGATTTGCGCGATCAATTGCCGGTTGAAATTCGTGACCTTGTCATCCGAATCGTAACGCGCCTTCGGAAGCGACAACGTCATTGTGAGGATATCGTCGGGGTCGAAACCGAGCGCGGCGTTCTGCGAATTCCAAAAGCTCTTCAGAGTCAACCCCGCGCCGGCGAGGAGGACGAGCGCGAGTGCGACCTGCGTCACGACGAGCGCGCCACGCGCCCGTTGGCGGCTGGTGCTGTCGCTGCCACTGCGCGTGCCCGCTTCGTGCAGGACGCCACTGAGCGAAGCGAGCCGCGAGACGCGCCAGGCGGGCCAGACACCAACGACGATTCCGCAAAGGAGTGCGATCGTCATCGCAAAGGCCAGCGTTACGAGATCGATCCGCGTCTCCTGAAAGCGGAGCGACTGCGGCGGACTGAGACTGTGGATGACGTCGAGACTCCAAACCGCGACGAGCAGACCGAAGGCGCCGCCGACCAGGCCGAGCACTGCGCTTTCGACGAGAAGGAGACGCATCAAACGCCAGCGACTCGCGCCCATCGCCGCGCGCACCGCCAGTTCCTTGCCCCGCGAGAGGGCACGCGCCAGTTGCAGGTTGGCCACGTTCGCGCAGGCGATGAGCAGCACGCAGGCGACCGCGACCAGAAGGAGATTAAGGTTCCCGCGGTAATCGCCCACCCCGGCCTCGAGCAAGGTGAGCGCGTTGATCGTGCGGCCGGTATTGGAAGCGGGATATTTTTTCGTTAGCTCGTGCGCGATGATGTCGAGATCGGCACGCGCCTGCGTCAGGTTTACCCCAGGGTTGAGACGACCCAGAACTGAAAATCCTGGATGGTTGTCGCGCTGCAGAACATTTTTGTCCACCCGTAGCTCGCCCAACGGCACATAAACATCTGTGGCCCGCATCACTCGCATTTCGTTAGGCAAGACCCCGACAATCATGCGCGGCACGGCATCCACGACTAGTTGCTGGCCGAGGACTTTTTTTGAAGAACCGAAACGCCGTTTCCAAAGCCCTTCGCTGATGAGCGCAACCTTCGGCCCACCCGGCACGTCCTCCGCTTCGGCAAAGTCGCGACCGAGAATCGGTTTCAGCCCGACGATCCGCATCATGTTCCAGCTCATTACTCCGCCCCGGATTCGCTCCGGCGACGATTCTTCGCCGCGGCTCGAGAGGTTCATCGAATCGGGCCGGTAAAGCGCGAGATCGGCGAAACTGCGCTGCATGGCGCGCCAGTCGAGGTAGTTTGGATAACTGACCGAACCGGAGTCGAAGAGCTGCATCTTTTCGCGCAGGAGGATGAGCTTGTCCGGTTGAGGATACGGCAACGGCCGGAGCAGGACTGCTTCGACCACGCTGAAAATCGCGGTGTTGGCCCCGATGCCCAGAGCGAGGGCGACAATCGCGATCACGCTGAAGGCGGGCGACTTAATGAGCATGCGGATGGCGTAACGGAAATCGTTCATTTAATTTCTGATCGGCGATTTTTGGTTGCTGATTGGTGTGTCGACGGCTGCGTCGACCGCAGGATGCGCGATAACGAGCTCAGTCCTTGTTTCATTCGTACCGCAGCGTCTCCAAGGGATTCATCGAGCAGTTGGCACCGATGGCGGGCGCCAGGGTGAGGACGGCGTTGCCGCCAAAGCCGGGAAACGTGTGAAGCTGGCGAAAGGTGTAACGCAGATCTGTCATGATCACTGGTCCATCATTCCGCGCGCAGCGTGATCATCGGATCCACGCGCGCGGCGCGGCGCGCGGGAATCCAGCAAGCCAGGAGCGCGGCACCGGCCAGGACGAGCGTGACCGCGCCGTAAATAAGAGGATCATTTGCACTGACTCCAAAAAGCAAACTGCGAAGCACGCGGGCAACCGCAAAGGCCCCGACAAAACCCAGGAGCAGGCCGCTGCCGAGAAGGCGCATCCCCTGGCCGAGCATCATGGCGCGAATCTGCGAGGGCATCGCCCCCAGCGCGAGGCGCACGCCGATTTCGCGCATGCGATGGAGCCCATGGAATGCCATCACCCCGTAGAGGCCAACGACTGCGAGCGTCAGGGCAAGGATCGCAAAACAGACCAGCAAAAAGCTCATCAGCCGCGGGGTGGCCCACGTTTCTTCCACCCGCTCCTGCATGGTTTTGAACTCGAAAGCGGGCTGAGCGCGATCGAGCGAGGCAACGATGTCACGGACCGGTTTCTCGAACGACTCTGGCGGCAGCGCGGTGCGCAACAACACCACCAGTCCTGTCTGGGGAACTTGCGCCATCGGCAGATAAGCCTGCGGTAGCGTCGTGACTTCCTCGAATCCGTAAACTTTGAGGTGCGGCACCACGCCGACAATTGTCCGGTATTCACGCGCGCCCTTTTCGCCGGTGGACATCCGGAGCCGTTTGCCAATCGCCGATTCTCCGGGGAAGTACCGATCCGCCATCAGTTGATCGACGATCAGCACCGGGGTGGCGCTTTTTGTGTCATGCGCATCGAATGTTCTTCCGCGCAGCAGCGGCGTTTTCAGTGTTTGAAAATAGGTCCGCGTGATGACCGCCATTTCCGCTGAAGGCAACTGTCCCGGCTTCGGTTCCGGCGCGCCTTCCGGCAAAAAGGAAGTTTGCCAGCCGGTCATGAGCGGCGGATTGGAAGCAATCGCGACATTTTCCACTCCGGGCACAGCGGACAATCTTTCCTGCAACGCGGTGGAGAAGTTTAGGAGCTTGGTGCCGTCGGAATAAGTCGGCTCAGGAAGATCAACCCGGGCCGACAACAACAGATGGGGATCGAAGCCGAGTCCCAGTCCGCGGGCATTGGCAAAACTCTTTAAAACCAAACCGGCCGCACTCAAAAGCACGAGCGTGACCGCCACCTCTGCGATCACGAGCAGATCGCGCGAACGCCTTGCGACCGCTGCTTCCGAGCCGGAATAACCGCCGGACTTGAGGGCGAGCTGGACGTTGGCGCGTGAGGTATGCCACGCAGGCCAGAGGCCAAAGACAAGACTGCTAGTGAAAGCAAGGACCACGGTGAAGAGCAGCACCCAGCCGTTTAACCCCATGCCTTGAAATCGCGGCACGCCCGGTGGCGATAGCGCGACCAGCAGATCGCTTCCCCAGGCCGCAAAGCAAATTCCGAGGCCGCCGCCGAGCAGGGCCAGCACAACGCTCTCGATGAGAAGCTGACGGATGATTTGCCAGCGCGATGCGCCCACCGCGGTGCGAATCGCAAACTCGCGCGCTCGGGCCGTGCCGCGCGCCGCCAGCAGGTTGGCGAGATTCGCGCAGGCGATCAGGAGCACGAGCACGACTGCGCCTAACAACAAGATAAGACTGGTGCGATAATCGCCGACCTGGTTTTCGAGCAGTGCAGTCGCGGTCGCGCCGACTTTCGAGTTCGAATCTGGATATTGCTTCGCAAGCCGCGCCGCGATTTGCTGCAGATCAGCGAGCGCGGCTTCCAATCTGACTCCGTCTTTGAGCCGCGCCCAGCCGATGAGCCCGGGATGATTGTCGCGCGTCTGCCACATCAGATCATCCGTGCGCCGCATGAGAGGGAACCACACGTCGACCGTGCGCGGTGAAAACATCTCCCGCGGCATCACCCCAACGATGGTATAAGGCTGGTTTCCAAAATTCACCGCCCGTCCCAGAATGTTGGGGTCGCGCCCAAACACCCGCTCCCACAACCGATCGCTGATGACCGCGAGAAGTGGCCCGCCGACTCGGTCTTCTTCCGAGGTGAAGACGCGGCCGAGTTGCGGCTGGAGTCCGATGACCTTGAAAAAGTTTGCCGTCACAAGCGCGCCGCTAACCTGTTCCGGTGCGCGTCCTTCCAGCCCGCTCAGGTTGTACGATTCGCGTCGTGAGATTGCGATCTCTTTGAACGTCGTGTTGTCGCGCTTCCAGTCAATGTAATCGGGAAATGCGATCGAAATCTGCGGCTGATTGGCATCTGACTCTTCGAGGATAGCCAGCTGATCGGCTTGCGGATAGGGTAACGGTCGAAGGAGAACAGCGTAAATCACACTGAAAATGGCCGTATTCACGCCGATCCCAAGCGCGAGCATGAGGATGGAGACGAAGGTGAAGCCAGGCGTCTTGCGCAACTGACGAAGGGCAAAGCGGAGATCGTTTAACATATCGTTAGGCAAGTTTCATTCGTGACGGAGCGCGACCATCGGATCGATTTTCATCGCCCGGCGGGCCGGCAGGTAGCAGGCGAGGAGCGCGACGGCAATGAGCAAAAAGGAGAGCAGTAAATACAATTGCGGATCCGTCGCGCTGACGCCGTAAAGCAAGCTGGCCAAAAGTTGCGACGAAGCGAAGGCTGCGATCAAGCCGCACGTCGCGCCGATCAAGACGAGCACCGCACCTTCCCGGAGAACAAGTCGCAAAATATGTCTGCGCAATGCTCCGAGCGCGACGCGAATTCCGATCTCGCGCGTTCGTTGCGCGACGGTATAAGCCATCACACCATAAAGTCCAATCGCCGCCAGCAGCAAAGCGACAATGGAGAAGGCCGCGAGCAGAACTGCATAGAAACGTCGGGGCGCAATCGAATCATCGAGCAACGAATCGAGTGGAGCGACGTTGCCCAACGGCTGTTCCTTGTCGATTTGCTGCACTTCGCGCTTGATCGCCGGCACGAGATCCGCTGGCGCTCCCGCGCTTTTCACGAGCAGATCCATCGCGCGCAAAAAATCAGGCGCGAAGGATTCGTTCATCTGCGTCCATGGTCGATAAATTTGGGCGCGCGGTTGTTCATCTAATTGAGATTGTCTTACCTCTCCGACGATGCCGACGATCCGCCGCCACGCTTGCCCGTCGCCATCAAAACGAAGCCTCTGTCCGATCACTTGACCGATCGATCGGTCGGGAAAATGCCGGCCCACAAACTGACGGTCCACAATCACAATCGGCTCCGTGTCGCTCGCGTCGTGCTCGGAAAAAAGTCTTCCGGCCAACAACTCAATACCGAGGACGCGATAATAATTTGGGCTGATCGCCTGTGTGATCGCGACGGGCCGATCAGCGGTGTTTGCGGGTTCCGGCGATCCTTCCAGGCAATAGCGTGTTTCGCCGCCGCGTCCGAATGGAAAGCCGGTTGTGACGCACGATTCTTTCACGCCCGGGAGCGGCTGCACACGACGGAGTGTCTCGCGCAAAAACGTTCGGGCTTGCGCGGTGTCGCGATATTTTTTGTCCGGCAACCGCAAGCGCAAGGTCAAAACATTTTGCGCGCGAAAACCGGGATCGACGTTCAGGAGGCGGCTGAAACTCTTGAGTAAGAGGCCGGCGCTCAGAAGCAGGACTAACGACAGCGCGACTTCGATAATCACCAGACCACTGCGCAGTTGCCGGCTGCCTGAGCCCGCGGCGGTACGTGAGTTTTCCGACAGTGCATCCTGCAAACTGACGTTGCTGTTCTGCCACGCCGGCAAGAGGCCGAAACCCAGCCCGGTGATGAGGGAAACAAGCAGACTGAAACCCAAAACACGCAGATCGATCGCTACCTCCTCGACGCGCGGAAGCAGGCCGGCGTTGATTTTCTGAAATAGATCGATTCCCCAAACGGCCAATAAGACTCCGAGCGCACCGCCACCAGCTGAAAGCAGTACGGATTCGCTCAGCAGTTGGCGCAGGAGGCGCATGCGGGTTGCACCAAGCGCTACGCGAACCGCGATTTCATTTTTTCTCACGGCGCCACGAGCAAGGAGCAGATTGGCCACGTTGGCGCACGCAATCAGCAAGACGAGTGCGACCGCAACGAAAACAAAGACAAGGGAACGACGCGATTCGCCGACGTAATCCTCGAGAAAGGATGTGAGCACGACTTTGTTGCCGGTGTTTGCAGCAGGATACGCGCTCGTTAGGCGCTGCATGATCGCCTCCATTTGCGTTCGCGCCTGCTCCTGGGGGACATGCGGTTTCAGTCGCGCAGTGACCGCGACCATGTGTTCGCTGCGATCGCGCATGAAGGCCCGGTCCGCGAGATATCCGAGCGGGACAAAGAAATCGTTGTTCTGATTTTCGCGTCCGTAGAAATCGAAATCACGCGGCGCGACTCCGATCACAGTGCTGCTGTCACCGTTAAAACGAATGGCTTTGCCGACAATATTCGGATCGCTGCCGAAGTGGCGTTGCCAAAGCCGATAGCTGAGAACGATAACCTGCGCGCCGCCCGGTCGATCTTCGGCTTCGCTGAAAAAACGGCCGAGTGCGGGTTGGACTTCCAAAGTCTGAAAGAAATTTGCGGTAACGGCGCGGCCAATCACCCGTTCCGGCTCACCCTCGCCGGCAATTACGCCGCCCATTGGAAGACGCGCCGCCATTTGTGAGAAGACGGTTTGTTGCCCGCGCCAATCGAGGAAGTTTGGAAACGACACGCCCATCCGCGCCGACTCCCTCGAGCTCTGGCTCAGCGCCACCAATTGGGCCGGATGTGGTAACGGCAGCGCCTTGAGCAACACACTGTTGACAACGCTGAAGATGGCGGTCGTCGCGCTAATCCCGAGCGCAAGCGTTGCAACCGCGATCAGGGTGAAGCCCGGCGTCTTGCGCAACTGGCGAAGGGCAAAACGGAGATCAGTCATCATTTCGTTAGGCACTCATTCCGATCTGAGCGTGACCATTGGATCGACGCGGGAGGCCCGCCAGGCGGGCAGCCATGAGGCAGTTACCGTGGCGAAGGAGAGAATCGCGCCGACGCAAAAAAAGATTCCAAGATCAGCTGGCTGGACTTGAAAAAGAATGCTGCGCAACCAATGCGACACGGCGACCGCGCCGGCGATGCCGAGGATCGACCCGACCGCGAGCAACTTCACGCCGTGCGAAAGAATCAAGTTTTGGATTTGGAAACGTTGTGCCCCGAGCGCGAGGCGGACCCCGATTTCCCGCAGGCGTCGCAAGGACGTGTAGGCAATGACGCCATAAAGACCGACCGTGGCCAAACCGAGCGCGAGGAGCGCGAAAATCGTGAGGAGGAAAGCGAGGAGACGATGCATTATCCACGTTTCTTCAACGCGCTCCTCCATCAGGCGCACGTCAAAGACCGGTTGCGCCGGATCGATTGAGGCGACGATTTCGCGCACCGTTTTCTCCAGTGACTTCGCTACCGATCCGGCCCGGACGAAGAGCACCTGCGTCGTCCGCTTCACCTGATCGAGCGAAAAGTAGGCGTTCGGTAGCGGCGCCGTTTCGTTGAAGCCATGAAACTTCATCCGCGCCACGACCCCCACGATTTGAAACCAGCTCGGCCCCTCGCCTTCGTCGAAGGGCTCCATGAAAAGGCGCTGGCCAATCGGATCCTGGCCGGGAAAAGCCTGCTCCGCGAACGTTTGATCGATCACCACGACAAGGGGCGCATTTTTCGAGTCGCGCTCATCCAGGGCGCGCCCGCGCAACAAAGTCGTGCCCAGGGTTTTGAAGTAGTTCGGGGACACGACCTCGCATTCGGTCGAAGGCTGTTGCGCCGCGGCGAGATGCTCGCCCTCCTTCAAAAAGTTAATCTGCCAGCCGCTCAGGAGGGGCGGATTTGCACCCAACGCCGCTTCTTCAACCCCTGGCAAGGCGCGGACTTTTTCGAGCAAGGAGTGGGTAAAAGGAGCGATCTTCTCCGCGTCAGAATAAATCGTAAACGGCAGATCGATCCGGGCGGTGAGCAGGCCGTGCGGTTCAAAGCCTAACGAAAGTGCCTGGACGCGCGCGAAACTCTTGAGCACGAGGCCGGCGGAGCTGAGAAGGACCAGAGTCAGGGCGACCTCCCCGACGATGAGCAAATCGCGCGTGCGCCGCGCCGCCCGGGAATCGGAGCTTCCATGCCCGCCGGCTTTCAAGGCAAGTTGCACATCGGTCTGTGACGACCGCCAGGCCGGCCAGAGACCGAACGCGACACTCGTTAGGCCAGCGAGCAGAGAAGTAAAACCGAGAACTCGCCCGTCAAATTGCATGTGGTGAAATCGTTCGACCCCTTCCGGGGCAAGAGCCACGAGTGCATCACGGCTCCAGAGCGCGATCATGAATCCCAACGCGCCGCCCAAGACCGCGACGGTCAGGCTTTCGATCAGTAACTGGCGAATGATTTGACCGCGGGTGGCTCCGACGGCGGCACGGATCGCAAATTCACGCGCACGCGCCGCTCCCCGCGCCGCGAACAAATTTGCCAGATTCGCGCAGGCGATGAGCAAGACAAGCGACACCGCCCCGAGCAGCAGCGCAAGATTTTTGCGGTAATCCCCGACGAGATTCTCAAGCAACGGCGTCACGACCGCGGACTGGCCGGCGTTCGTGTCGGGGTATTGCTTTTCCAGGCGCGCGGAGATCGCTTTCATTTCTGTCCGCGCCTCTTGCAGCGTCACGCCCGGTTTTAGGCGACCCCAGCCGAACATCATTGGGTGCCAGGCGCGATTTTGCCAAGCCGCGCTGCGGCGCATGATCGGAAACCAGACATCCGTTTCCTGGGGCGAAGTCATGGCGGGCGGCATCACGCCGACGACGGTATAAATCTGGTTGTGAAAGCTAAGAGAACGCCCGAGGACGGAGGGATCCTTCTGAAAAACGCGCGCCCAAAGCCGATCGCTGATTACCGCCAGCGCAGGCCCACCGAGCTTGTCTTCAGCATCTGTAAAAGTGCGGCCCAATTCCGGTTTCAGGCCGATAACTTGGAAAAAATTCGCCGTGACAAAGGCCGCGCCGACGTGCTCCGGCTGACGACCGGAAATTCCGCTGAGATTGCGCGACTCGCGTCGCGAAATGGCGAGATGCTCGAAAACGGTATTGTCGCGTCGCCAATCGATGTAGTCCGGAAAGGCAATCGAAGTGTTCGTACCGCCGCTGAATTCGTTCAGCGTCACGATGCGGTTGGCGTCCGGATATGGCAGCGGTTGCAGAAGGACCGCATTGATGACGCTGAAGATCGAAGTATTTGCGCCGATCCCGAGCGCGAGCGTCAGCACGGCGACGAAAGTAAAGCCAGGCGACTTGCGAAGTTGGCGCAGGGCGTAACGGAAATCGTTCAACATGGCTGGTGTCCTCTCTTGCTTATTGAGAATTCGAGACGTGTCTTCATTCCACCCGCAACGCCTCCGTCGGGCTGATTCCGCTCGCTCGCCGCGCCGGTATCCAGCATGCGAGGAGCGCGATCAGAAGAACGAACGAACCGGCAACGAAAATCGTGAATGAATCGCTAGCACCGATTCCAAAGAGCAGGCTCGCGAGGAATTTTCTGGTCGTGAGAGCTGCCCCAATGCCGAGCAGAATGCCGAGAACCGCGAGTCGAAAACCGCGTCCGACGACCAACCGGTGGACCGAAACGCGATCCGCGCCCAAAGCCATCCGGATGCCGATTTCCCTGGTCCGCTGGCTGACGTCGTAACTGATGACGCCGTAAATACCGACCGCGGCGAGGGCGAGAGCGACGAGGGCGAAAAGCGTGAGGATCCGCATGTTAAAGCGGCGCTCGGCGACGGAGCGATCGAGCCGTTGCTCCATCGTCCTGATGTCGAAGGCGGCCTGGGTTGGATCGATCTCAAAAAGTGCACGTCGCAGGGCGGCGACCATTTCCTCGGGGGCGATCGCCGTGCGAACGACGATGGCCTGCGATGGCCACGGGTTTTGCCGATAGGGGAAATACATTTCCGCCACCGGCGCCTGATCCAGTCCGGCGTGATGAATTGCGCGAACGACTCCGACAATCGTCGTCGGCCGCTCTGATTGGAAGCGACCTGGGAATCGCAACTGTTGCCCGATCGCGTTTTCGTTAGGAAAGAATTGCCGGACGAATTTCTCGTTCACCATCACGACCGGTGGCGCGTCCGCCTTGTCACCGTCCGCAAAAGTGCGCCCAGCTTGGAGGGGGATGCCAAGCGTTCGAAAATAATCGCCGGATACAACCCGAAACTCGGCGAGCGAACTTTGTTCGGCGGCTTGGGGCCGTCCTTCGATCGTAAAGGACATCGGCGTGCTCGAGGTGTCGAAGGGGAGGAAGTTAATCGAGCCGACCGCCTGGACGCCGGGCAGCTCACTCACTCGCTGCAAAATGCGATCATAAAACGCGCTGCTTTTCTCGACCTGCGTCCAAGGCATGGCGAGCTTCATCGTCAGGATATTTTCGCGACGAAATCCCGGGTCGACGCGTTCCACCCGGAGCAGACTTTCGATGAGCAGACCGGCGCTGATCGCAAGGAGGAGAGCGAGTCCGATCTCGCCCACGAGAAAGAGACTGCGCAGGCGATTGCTGCGCTGACTACCCGCGGCGCGCAGGCCGCTCTCGCGCAGAGTCGTGTCGAGATCGGTCCGGGAAGCCTCGAGCGCAGGTGCAAGACCGGAAAGCAGTCCGATCGCGGTCGTGAGGCAAAGCGTGCAGAAAAGAACGAAACCATCAACCCGGATTTCGCCGAGGCGCGGAATACGCGCGTCGCTTGCCGCGACCAGCAGATCGATTCCCCAGTAGGCGATGAGAACTCCAGCCAAACCTCCAACCAGGGCGAGGACAACGCTTTCGAAGAGCAGCTGCCTAACGAGTTGGCTACGTCCCGCTCCGAGCGCGAGGCGGACGGCCATCTCGCGTCGGCGTGCTTCCGCCCGCATGAGCTGCAAACTGGCAACGTTGACACAGGCGATGAGCAGGACCAAGCCGACGGCGCCGAGCAGGCAGAGCAAGGCAGCCTGCGCCGAACCGATCGTCTGAGCGTAAAGCGAAACGAGGTCGATCTTCCAACCGCGATCTGAAGTCGGATGCTGTTCTGCGATCCGCAGGCTGACAGACGCAACTTCCGTTTGCGCCTGCGCCGCGGTAACGTTCGGCTTGAGGCGTCCGATCGCGACGACGAAGCGCGAGAGCCGCGCAGAGGGTGCCTGAAAGAAAAAGTCGGCGAAATCCGCCGGTGTCCAGAGCGCGACTTCCTTGGGGAAGGTGAAATCACGCGGCATGACGCCGACGACGCGACAGCTCTTCTGGCCGAGCTCGATCTGGCGACCGACTATCTGCGGATCGCCGGCGAAGCGATGCTGCCAGCAGGCATAACTCAGGATGACAACGCCGGGCGCGCCATTTTTCTCGTCGGCCTCGGTAAAGCTGCGGCCTAACAATGGTGCGACGCCGAGAGTTTGAAAAAACGGCCCCGTCGTCAGGGCGCCGGAGAGCGAGACGGTCTCGTTAGGCAAGACGAGATTTTGGTCGGCGACATAAAAACCGGCAAGACTCTGGAAACTGCGCGTTTGCGTTCGGAGGTCGGCCAGTTTGGCCGGAGAAAGCGAGGAATGATCAACGCTTTTTCCGGGATTGTTGTCCCAGGCAACGAACAGCTGCTCGGAGCGTGGATAAGGCAGCGGCCGCAACAGCACCGAGTTGATTACGCTGAAAATCGCGGTGTTTGCGCCGATTCCGAGCGCAAGCGTCAAGACTGCGGTGAAAGTGAAACCTGGCGACTTGAAGAGCTGGCGAAAAGCAAACCGAAGATTGCTCATAGGAATCGTTTACTCGTTAGGCTCATTCGGATCGGAGAGTTACAACCGGATCGAGATAGGCGGCGCGGCGGGCGGGAAGAAAGCAGGCGACGGCGGCTACGAGGGCAA
>Ga0070672_100001822_pt1 | contig 13300 bp, 8 predicted proteins | sample KBSM13metaG_FD_66151 | JGI IMG/M metagenome (GOLD analysis project Ga0070672, IMG submission 66151) | Miscanthus rhizosphere microbial communities from Kellogg Biological Station, Michigan, USA - KBS M1-3 metaG | ecosystem: Host-associated > Plants > Roots > Rhizosphere > Soil ... | reverse complement strand
CCCGCAGCGCGAGCGCACCCACGGCGGCGGCATCGTCGCACCGGATGAAGGCTTCGCCTCCGGCGAGAGCCCCGCGCCCGGCGCCGTGCAAGCCAAGGCCGCCCGCGCGGCCAACGCCCGCGGTTCCGAGCCGGAAATGACGCCGGCTCGCACGGCCGTGACCCTGCTCTGGTCAGCGGCGAAGCTGGCTTCCGGCTTGGCCGTGGTGATCGGCGCCGCGCTGGCCGTGGCCTGGAGCGCGCACCACTACGCGCTGACCAGCCCGCGCTTTGCCATCCACACGGTCGACCTGGTCGGCGCCAAACGCAGCTCCCTCGAGCAAATCAAAACCGATTCCGGCGTCAGCGTGGGCCAGAACATCTTCGCCCTGGATACCGACGCCGCTGAACGAAAGTTGCTGGAAAATCCCTGGATTTCCGAGGTCAAAATGACCCGCCGGCTACCCAGCACGCTGCGCATCGAGCTCAGCGAACGCGAAGCCAGCGCGGTCGTCGGCCTGGGCGAGCACCTGTACCTCGTGACCCCCGAAGGGGTGCCGTTCAAGGAGATCTCGGCCGGCGATCCGTTCGACATGCCGCTGATCACCGGCGCCTCGCCGGAGAACCTGCAACGCGACCGCAAACGCGAAATCGAACGCATCCAGACCGGTCTGGAAGTCTTGCGCCAATTCGAGCGCCTGCCTCTGAGCCGCGTTTATCCCGCAGAAGAGGTGCATTTGGCCGACGCGGGCGACGTGACCCTGACCTGCGGCAAAGACGGCGTCACGCTCGAGCTCGGCACCGGTCCCTGGCGCAAGAAACTGCTGATGGCCGAGGAAGTGGTCGGCGAGCTGCGCAAAAAAGGCCGAACCCCGGGCATCGTGTTCCTCGACAACCAGGCGCACCCGGAGCGCGTCGTGGTGAGGATGCGATGAGCGTCGAACCCTCGTCCGCGCAACAATCGCCCACAAAAGTGGCGAAAGCACCCGCCAAAATTTGGCCCCATGGAAGCGAGCATGGCAGCGTCGGCCGAGTCTCGAACTGCTTGCCAGACTGCAAACGGAGCCGCTGAACGACCATGAAATCCTCCCTCACTTCCAGCGAGATCGTCGTCGGACTCGATCTTGGCACCACGAAAGTCTCGGCCGTGGTGGGCGAAGTCGATGCCGATGGCATCACCATCCTCGGCGTGGGCAACGTGCCCTGCCGCGGCCTGCGCAAGGGCGTCGTCAGCAACATCGAATGGACCGTGCGCTCGATCCGCGAAGCGATCGAAGCGGCTCAGACCATGGCCGGCGTCGAAATCAAGACTGTCTACGCCGGCGTCGCGGGCAGCCACATCAAGAGCCACGTCTCGGACGGCGTGTGCGCGATCAGCGGCCGTGAAGTCACGCGCCAGGACCTCGACCGCGTGCTGGAAGGTGCCCGCGCCATCCCGGTCGACGCCGACCGCATGATCCTGCACGCCCTGCCGCGCGAGTACGCGGTCGACAACCAAGACGGCATCCGCGATCCGATCGGCATGAGCGGCGTGCGCCTGCAGGTGCGTGTCAACTTGGTCACCGCGGCGACGTCCTGCGTGCAAAACGTGATTCGCTGCGTGGAGCGCTGCAATCTGAACGTCGCCGACGTGGTCTTGGAGCCCTTGGCCAGCTCGGACGCCGTGCTCTCCGAAGACGAAAAAGAGATTGGCGTGGCCGTGATCGACATCGGCGGCGGCACCACGGATCTCCTGCTGTATGTCGACGGTGGCATCGCCCACACCAGCGTTTTGCCTGCGGGCGGCAACAACATCACCAGCGACGTCGCGGCCGGGTTGCGTACGCCGATGGCCGAGGCCGAGCGTCTGAAGCGAAATTACGGCTGCGCGCTCGGCCGCATGATCTCCGACGACGAGGAAATCGAGGTTCCGGGCGTGGGCGGGCATGCCCCGCGCCGCGTCGCTCGCCGCTTGCTCAGCGACATCATCGAGCCCCGCGTGGAAGAGATCTTCAGCGAAGCGCGCCGTCGCATCGAAGAGACCGGTCTGCTCGAGCAACTTTGTTCCGGCTGCGTGCTCACCGGTGGCGCGGCATTGATGGAAGGCATGGTCGAATGCGCCGAGGAAATCCTGGGGATGCCGGTTCGGCTCGGGTTTCCGGTCGGTGTCAAAGGCATCGTGCAGCTCGTGCAAGGACCGCAGTACGCGACCGGCGTGGGCCTCGTCCGCTACGGCGCGACGCAACTCGCCGATGCCGCCCCGCGTGGCCTGCGCGCGAGCGACGAAGAACGCCGCGTGGAAGCGGCCGCGGTGGCCGATCCGACCGGCCAGAAAAATGGATTTTGGAATTGGTTCCGCGCGGCTTTCTGAGCCGCTCAGCTCCGACTCCGATTGCTTAAACTAAGTCACGAATACCCAGCAGCAGACACAGACACGACACACTGTTCTAGAGCGACGACACGAGTCCACGCCTCGCGAGAGGCAAGGGAAGGCAGACCCGGATTCATGACGACGCGCCACAGCTACCAATCCGGGAGATGGGACGATGAGTTTTTCCATTGAGTTCGCCGACGAAACGCGTACTTACAACGCGCGCATCAAAGTCATCGGTGTCGGCGGTTCGGGCGGCAACGCCATCAACACGATGATCCACTTCGGCCTCGAAGGCGTCGAGTTCATTACGGTGAACACGGACGCGCAGGCCCTCAATTCGAATTCAGCCGCCGAGAAGATCGCGATTGGTCAAAACGTGACCCGCGGACTCGGCGCCGGCGCGGATCCAGAGCGCGGTCGCAAGGCTGCTCTGGAAGACGTGCAACGCTTGAAAGACATCGTGCAGGGCGCCGACATGGTGTTCGTCACCGCCGGCATGGGCGGCGGCACTGGTACGGGTGCAGCTCCGGTGATCGCGCAGCTGGCTCGCGAGGCGGGCGCGCTCACGGTCGGCGTGGTGACCAAACCGTTCGGCTTCGAAGGTCGTCAGCGCTCGCGTCGCGCCGAGGCGGGTTTGGCGGCTCTCAGCGAGCACGTCGACACGCTGATCACCATCCCGAACGAGAAGCTGATGATGCTCGCGGACGACGACCTGACGTTCGTCGAAGCCTTCCGCAAGGCCGACGAAGTCTTGTTCCAGGCCGTGCGCGGGATCAGCGATCTGATCACGCTCGACGGCATCGTGAACGTCGACTTCGCGGACGTGCGCACCGTCATGGCCGGCATGGGCCGCGCTTTGATGGGCACCGGCTGCGCGAAAGGCGAGGGGCGTGCGCGCCTGGCGGCGGAGCAGGCCGTGCAATCGCCGCTGCTCGACAACATCTCGGTGCATGGCGCGACGGGCGTTTTGATCAACGTCGTCGGTGGGCCGGACATGAAGATGAAAGAGATCCAAGAGGCGGCTTCGCTCATTCAAGAGCAGGCGCACGAGGATGCGAACATCATCTTCGGTGCCAGCATCGACGAGAACATGGCTCACACCTTGAAGGTAACGGTCATCGCCACTGGCTTCCAGCACGCGGCCGAAGACATGCCGGTCGAAGTGGCGCGTCGCGCAACGGTGGTTCGGCCGGAGACGCGCGAGAGCGCGCTGCCGACTCCGCGGGCGACGCAGCAGCCGCGCAGCGAAGCCCCGGTTCCGGCGTATTCGACGCGCCGTCCGCAAGCGCCGTCGATTGCGACCACCGCCAGCGGCCGCGATCCGCAGATGTCGCTGCCGGTGCGCGAGCGCATCACTTTCCCGTCCAACATGGACACGGATTGGGATGTGCCGGCGTTCCAGCGTCGCGCTGGCGGCTGATTCGAAGATCTTGGTGTAGCGGCGCGTTCCTCCCACGCGTCGTTATGCTTCTGTCTGGGTATGTTGAAAACCCCAGGTCCCAGTGTGGGGCCTGGGGTTTTCTTTGAGCTAGGTGTTACGGGTCCAGCGGCGCCGCACTGCACTCAGCGCGTGCATCTTCCGACGAGCTGGAACGCGGCATCGTAGACCTCGAAGGTGGCCGTAAATCCTGCGTCCTCCAGCTCCTGAACGATCGGTAGGAGTGTCTCGAAAATCTCATCCAATGTGCCGTCGACCGCACCATTGAAGAGCCACGTGCCGGAGGTCTCGGTGGGGAGGCTTTCGAGCAAGCACGTCTCGGTCTCTATGATCAGGGTTTCGATGCCATCGAACGAGCTGCGCTTGATCCATACCTGCTCAGGGGTCAGCCCAAGATGCGAGCACAAGGCCGTAGCAACGGGCTGCAGTCCGACAGGTGAGTGTAGGACCCCGAAGACGTTGCAAACTGGGGAGAGCTGAGTCATCACGCGCCAACTGGTCGCCCACAGTACCACGGCTTCACTAGGGTCATGCGGGCTCCGATTTGGGCTTCACCGCTAGAGCTCGCGCACAGCTTCGCTAAAGGCAGGTGTCACTTGCGAGATCCGCGCCATCTGCGCAGATGTCCTCGGGGCCGTGGCCGATGTTGGCATCGTAAAAGCTCTGGAACGCGCTGCTGTCGAAGCAGTCGGCCGTAAGTGAATGCCCCCACGCCACGACCGCCCAGCGGGACGGCAACGTCGGGTCGGGCGACAAGACGGTCTGATGCTCGACCTCCGGCGTGCAGCGGGGGTCCACCGGCAGCGCATCCAAAAATGTCTGAGCGAGCGCGACCTCCTCCGTGCAACCCAGCGGGCAGTTGTAGAGCAATTCTACCGCGCCATGTTCCAGGTTGTGCACGAGGAAGCCGAGCGGCACGGGGAAAGCGTAGCTCTTGTACGCAGCCCACACCGGATAGTGATCGCCGTATACCGGTGGATTCATGGGATAAGTGATAATCGAGCAGACGGCGACGTGCTGCGCGCTCGGGTTGGAGTACGTCAGCAGCTGCTCTAAGCACGCGCCGCTTCCGCCCGTGCCTCCCGAGTCGCCGCCTGCGCCGGCATCGGCACCGGCCGCGCCTGCGGCGGATGCGTCACCGATACCGCGACCGGATCCGCCCGCCACGTCGCCATTCGCTGCGCCGCCATTCGCTGCGCCGCCATTCGCCGCGCCGCTCTCGGCTTTGGCACCCGCTGTGCCAGGTTGCACGTCCGCGTCACTGCTCGCGTTTCCACAGTGGGCGAGTGAAAGCGCCGCAGCCAGACAGAAGAGCGCGCGGAGCGCGTACGCAGATCGTCGTTTCTCGGTCATCGGGCGGTTCTATACCACGCAAGGCTCGGCGTTGGTCGGGTCGCACGGTTCGAATGTCATTCACGAATCTGATTCACAAAACAGCATCGTATTGGATATCGATGGTTGAACACTTAGATTCTTTCTCGAGATTTGGAGTCAGCTGGGCTATCGCGCCGTCCAATGGCGCTCTCGGGCGACTTGATCTCCGTAGTCTCGCGACTTGGAATGATTAAAGTGAGCCGCAGGCTTGGATTGGCACTCTGGTGCTGGAACAACGACTGTGGGGCGCAACCCTTCTGAGGGCGCATTGCGCCAAAAGCGCCTCAGTATCTTCAAATGTACTTTCGTGTGCCATGCGCTGCCGAGCACCTAACGCACGCTAAATCGCCTCAGTAGCAGCGCGAAGTCGCTCGCTCGAACGCGCGTTTCAAGCGCTGGCAGACTGGCGCCGAGCTTAGACTGTGATTTTTGTTACTCCATTTGATGCTTGACTCAATGATGGTCGGTGTGCGACGAAGTAACACCATGTGCGGGTCGATAGACCGTGAGCGATTCCTGAACAGGCAGATCGCAACACTTGCACCGCACATAACCGTGTCGTTTTTCCACAGTTCTAGGTGAACACACGCACGCTCGCGTCCGTGTGGCGTATTTGCTCACGCCCCTTGCTTGAGGCTTTCAGTCGGAGAGACACATGCTGAAGCGTCATCGGCACATTCTAGAGCACATGTTTCGCGCGATGGACGGAGCCGTCATCGTGGGATCCTGGCTGGCATCCTATGGAGTACGGTTTTGTGTCGCGCCAATTGCGCCGTCACTGGCCGTCACCAAAGGGTTTCCTGCATTCTCCAAGTATGCCGCATTGGCGCCTCTTCTAGCGGTGCTCTGGATGGGTGTCTGCACCTGGATGCGGGTCTACGAGTCGACGCGGCTGATGGGGCGCCTCCGAGAAATTCAGTTGCTGTTCAAGGCTCATCTCGTCGCGCTGCTGGCTTTTATGGCCATTACCTATCTTTTCGAGGAGTACCGCTACTCGCGCCTGGTCATCATCTACTTCGCCATTCTGGCCGCGATCGCGATGGCGTCCCTTCGCATCGTATTGCGTGCCGCTCTGCGCAGCCTGCGCGCGCACGGTTTCAACTTGCGCCACGTGCTCGTCGTCGGCGAGGGCATCGTGATGGAGCGGCTGATCGGTCGCTTGGATAGCTATCCCGAGCTCGGGCTCCGGGTTTTGGGAGTCGTCACCAACGAGCCCGCGGGCAGCAGCGTGATCCGTGGCAAAAAAGTGCTCGGCGGTTTCGAGGATATTTCGGAGATCATTCGCGCAGGCAACGTCGACGAGGTGCTGATTGCGCTTCCGCCGTCGCAGGGCCAACGGCTCGATCGGGTGCTGGATCTGCTCAAGGACGAGACGCTCGATGTGGGCATCGTTCCCGACGTGCAACAGTACGTGACACTCGGCTGTGAGGTCGAAGACTTCGACGGCCTGCCCATCGTGCGCATCAATGACTCGCCGGTGATGGGTTGGGGGGCAATGGCAAAGCGGGCTACTGATGCCGTTCTTTCGGCGGTAGCGCTGATCGTGCTGTCTCCGCTCTTGCTTTCCATTGCGTGTCTCGTCAAGCTGACCTCGCGCGGTCCGGTGCTTTATGCTCAGGAGAGAATGGGTCTGGATGGTCGAAGCTTTTCGATGCTCAAATTCCGTTCCATGCGATTCGACGCCGAGAAACAGAGCGGTGCAGTATGGGCAGGTATCAATGACGATCGGCGGACTGCGCTAGGGACTTTTTTGCGAAGGACCAGTCTCGATGAGCTGCCACAGCTTTGGAACGTGCTTCGGGGTGACATGTCTCTCGTCGGACCCCGACCAGAGAGACCAGTATTCGTGAAGAAATTCCGGGCAGAGATTCCGCATTACATGTTGCGCCACAAGGTGCGCGCCGGAATTACAGGTTGGGCACAAGTAAATGGTTGGCGCGGTAACACTTCCCTCGATGCTCGCATTCAGTGCGACCTGTTCTACATACGGAACTGGTCGTACGCGCTGGACCTCAAGATTTTGACCATGACCCTGTGGAAAGGCTTTATCGACAAGAACGCATATTGAGTTGGTCTCTTAGAATCTCGTTAATATATGGGCTTATTTCCAACGTATCTCGGCGGACGGCAAGCGCCGTCTAGGCACCCGCTACTCGAATCGATGTGGACATCGTCTAGCTGGCGCGTGAGGTGTTCGATGTGTGCGCTGCTGCTGGTTGGCACCTACTGCTCGACGGGTTGTGGTTCGAATCCCCCCGTAGTCGCCAAATCCCTGCCGTCGGCAGTGGTCTCTCACCGACCAGAGGCGCTGGATCCAGCTCTGCTCGATGCGGCGATTGGCGGCCGCGACGGCGAAGCGTATCGAGTCGGGCCGGGGGACTCCATTCTCGTTGCTGTCTACGGTCATCCGGAGCTGTCCATTGCTCCCTATTCCGGCACGGTTTTCGACTCGCAGAATGGCCGGCTGGCTGGGCTGCTCGTGGACAACGACGGAGCCATTCAGTTCCCGTTGATCGGCTCGGTCAACGTGGCAAACAAAACCATGGACGAGCTGCGCCTGTTTCTGCAGACGGAGCTGGCAACCTACGTCAAAGAGCCCAAGGTGACGGTGCAGGTCATCTTCAGTGGCAGCATCCGCTACTATCTCCTCGGGCAATTCAACCAACCTGGTCTCAAGTATAGCGATCGCCCGCTGCGTTTGCTGGAAGCGCTGTCCCTCGGCGGCAGCGTATTGTTGGAGCGTGGTAGCCTGCGGATGGCCTACGTGGCTCGCGGCAATCGACGCCTGCCCATCGATTTCAGACGGCTCATTTTGGATGGCGACCTCACGCAGAATATCAAGCTGCGAAGCGGGGACATCATTCTGGTTCCCGACAAGACGAGTGAGCAGGCCTTCGTATTTGGAGCTTCGGCGAGCGGACAGTCACACGGCGGCGCAGTTCCGTTCGTGAACGGACGTTTGACGCTTCTTCAAGCCCTCGCTGCCATGGGCTTTGGCTATCGGGACGACGCGCAGGGTCGGCTTTCGTCGACGCGGGTCATTCGCAGTGTGGGCGATCGCGGCGAGCTCTTCATCGTGGACGCGGCAAAGATCCTCGCCGGTGACGCGGGGCCGTTCGAGCTCGCTCCGGGGGACGTCGTCTATGTCCCCCCCACGTCGCTCACGACTTGGAACGAGGGCCTGCAGCAGCTGCTGCCGACGCTCCAAACCGTGTCCGGTCTGCTCACCCCATTCGTTCAAATCAAATACCTTTCGCAGTGAGTTGCTCCCATGCTGAATTTTCCCGATGAGGATGAGGAGGGTAGAAGAGTTGCCGAAGATGAGGGCTCCGCGCTGAGCGACGTTCGAGCTCTCCGCCCGTCGGCTCCGTTTCCGACGAACGCCCGGCGCATCCTGACTCCACAGCGGCCAAACGACGACCTCGACCTCGGGCAACTCTGGCTGAAGGTCCGCGAGAGCTATGCCGTCGTTCTCGCCGTGGCCGCGGCGGTGTTTTTGGCCGTGGCGCTCGTTACCCTGGCATCCAAAACACAATTTCAAGCGACTGGGCGGCTCTATCTGGGGGAGCTCGATAGGGTCGGAGCTACGGTGGCAGGTGCTGGCGATTTCGATATTTCCGGAGCGGCGCACGGTGAGCTAGGCAGTGAGATCGAAATTCTGAGAAGCCGCACGCTCGTCGTTCAGGCGATTCAGAGTGCGGGCCTCAACGTATCCATCATGCACGCCGGGGAGAGGCCATCCCGGTACTGGCGCTGGCTTCTGTCGCGCCGCGATCCGTCCTCGCTCGATAAGGCCGCTCGGGAGCTACGCGCCATCGATGCCACCCTCTCGGATCGATTTCGCGAAGAGCAGCGGTACAACGTCCAGTTCATCAGCAATGACGAATACGAGCTGTGGTCGGAGACGGGAAAGCTTGGTCGTGGCAAGCTCACTCAACCCTTCGATGCTCCTGACTTGAAGATAACCCTGCTGCGCGGGGAAAATGGACAGCCGAAGGCAGGTTCGCAGTACGACCTGCGAATCAGCCCCCTGGACCGAGTGACGGAGCGCGCCTTGGAACGGCTGCAGGTCTCCACCCCCAAGGGTGGGACTGCGGTGAACGTCGTTACTGTCCAATACACGGAAACTTCTCCGCGCATGGCGGCAGCTTTTCTGAAGCAGCTCATGCTGGCTTACCTCAATGAACGCCAGAGTTGGAAGACGGAGGACGCAGGCGCGGCCGAGGCGTTCGTGGGCAAGCAGCTCGCGTCAATCCGGGCATCGCTCGACGACGTGCAGCACAAGCTGGCCGAATACCGGCAGAACAACCGGGTCGTGGTGCTGGACAACGAAGCGAAAGCCATGATCGAGCGGATCGCGAAGTACGAAGAGCAGCGCGTCACTGCGCGTATGCAAGTCGCGGCCATGGCAGATATCCAGCGTGCTCTGAAGGGGCCCAATCCTCCGATGGGCGCGTTTCTGCTCGGAGAAGCGAACGATCCGGTGCTGGAGGGGATGGCAAGCTCGCTGTCGACCGCTCGGCAAAAGCTCACCGATCTGGATGCCCGATTCAGCGGCGCGGCGCCTGACATGCGTGAACAGCAGGCGCAAGTCGATGCGCAACTGGCGGCGATCCGCAGCTACGTCAGCAGTCGTTTGACGAGAGCTCAGGAGAGCCTAGGTGCTCTCAACTCGATAATCGCGCAGTTCGAGGAGAAACTGAAGACGGTTCCGGGCGCCGAGCTCGGCTTGGCTCAGTTATCGCGTGAGTCGGAGGTTTACAGCAAGACGTACTCCTATTTGCTCGAACGCCAACAACAGGCGGCGATCATCAAGGCGTCACAGCTGTCCAAGAATCGCGTTCTCGACTTGCCGCAGGTGCCGAAGCGCGAGGACTCCCCCAAGCTGTTCTTGCGGCTGTTGCTCGGCTTTGCCGGGCTGCTGCTCGGTATCGCGTGGGTCATCGTACGCGGTCTGTTCGGGGGGACTCTTCAAACCCAGGCTGATGCACAGCGTACACTCGGCTCTCAGCCCATACTCGGCTGCATCCCTCGCCAGCGTGAGTCGGACGGCTTTGGCGTCGCGCCCGAATGGTTTCGGGTTTTCGAGCTGCCGGCGGCCGACGTGGGCTCGGGATTTTTGGAAGCCTTTCGCGCGTTGCGGACGAATCTCTATCGCTGGGGAAGCGTGTCCGGCCGGCGCGGCCGGGTCGTGCTCTTTACGTCTCCCAATCCCGGGGACGGCAAAACGACGTGTGCAAACTGGCTGGCGGCAGCACTCGCAGCCGACGGGCGAGGGGTGCTGCTGATTGACGCGGATCTCCGAAAGCCAGCGGAGCAAATAGACGAGGATGCTCCCGCAGAGCCCGGCCTACGTGCGGTCCTGACGGGCGAGTACAGCTGGCCTGATGCCGTGATCCGCATTTCGGAACCAGCGGACGGCTTCTGCGGGTTGCCATCGGGCGGCAGCGCGCCGCCGGAACTGCTTTCGAGTCAGCGAATGGTCGACTTCGTGAATGAAGCACGAGGTCGATTCGATTTCATTCTGATCGATGCTCCGAGCTTCCCGATTTATGCCGATGCGCTCGCGCTCGCACCATTGGCGGACACCGTTCTCAGCGTGCTTCGCCTTCAGACGACGCCTCGCAAGGCGGCGATCGAGCATGTTGGCCAGCTTGCCGCTTCGGCTTCTTCTTTCGGAGTGATCGTGAACAGCGCCGGAGGTGCCACCGCGCGTAAGTTCGTCTATCCGGGCCGGCGCAACGGTCTCGGAGGGGATGGATTGCGAAGCTCGGGTATGGCTCGGCGAGGACGACGTGCGTTCTGGCTGGCGGCCGCGCTCGCGATTGTGCTCGTGGGTGCGCTCTTACTGACTCGGCAAGGCATCGTCTCGTGAATCTCCCGATCAGCGCTGCGGAACCCGCGCGCGAGATGGCGGGTCAAGTCGTGCTGCTTCACGATTGGCTGACCGGATTTCGCGGAGGGGAACGGGTGTTGGAGGCGTTTTGCGAGCTATTTCCAGACGCACCCATTTACACGCTGGTGCATGAAGCCGGCTCGACCTCGACGACGCTCGAGAGCAAAAGGATTCGCACGAGCCTCCTGAATCGAATACCGGGTGCCAGCCGCCACTACAGAAAGCTGCTCCCGCTAATGCCGGGCGCCGCACAGCAGCTGAAAATCAGCGAAGCAGCGAGCTTGGTTTTGAGCAGCCACCACTGCGTCATCAAGGGCGTGCGGAAACCGAAAGGTTCCGTGCACGTCTCATACATCCATTCGCCGATGCGCTACATGTACGACCAATACGACAACTACTTCGGGCCGGACACGTCGCTTGCGGTACGCTGTGGCGGACGCGTGTTTCGCGATTATCTGACCAAATGGGATATTGCGAGCAACGGCAATGTCGACGTCATGGTTGCAAACTCGGCGTTCGTGCGCGAGCGGATACGGCGCTATTACGGACGAGACGCGGACGTGGTGCATCCGTTCGTCGAGCTTGCCGATTTTGCGGCAATTCAGCAAAACCCGCCGCCCAAGGCGGAGCACTTCGTCATGCTGACCGCCTTCGCGCCCAACAAGCGTGTCGATCTCGCGATCGAAGTGTTCAATCGCCTGAAGTTGCCACTGGTGATCATCGGCCGCGGGCAGCTGGACCGAGAACTGCGGCTGATGGCTGGCAGCACCGTGAGCTTTCTGGGCAGCCTGAGCCGCGCGGCCGTCATCGATGTGCTGGCTCGCAGCCGCGCGCTGATCTTCCCCGGAGTGGAAGATTTCGGAATCACACCGCTCGAGGCGCTGGCCGCAGGCACGCCGGTGATCGCATTTCGTGGGGGCGGCGTGCTCGAGACGCTGAGTGAGGAAGATAGCGTCTTCTTCGATGAGCCAACCGTCGAGAGCCTGACCGAAGCCATTCGCCGCTTCAATTCGTGCGCTCCGCGTCCGGTACCCGCGCGGCTGGCACGCTTCTCGCGCGAACGATTCCTGGCGGGAATGCAAGGCGTGATCCAGAATGCGCTCGACCGGCGGATGCTGGCTTAGCGTGTCCGTCCTCGCTGAGTGTAGAAGGTGGCAAGCTCCGTTCAATTGCTCACGCGGCGTCTGATAGCGCTGGGCGCATTGCTGCTACCGCTCACGGTTGGGCCGTCGTCCACGTTCGCGGGACCGAGATCGGAGTTCAGGGCCAAAGCTCCGCACTCTGCGGCCGTGCAGCCGCTGGTCGACGCGCAGCATCCGAAATTCCCACCGCTCGTCATTGGCAACAATTGGGGGGTGAACGTTCACGGCGCGACCGAAGCCGATTTGGACATGATCGCAGCCACCGGACTCTCCTTCGTCCGAATCGATCTCACCTGGGAGGTGACCGAAAAGTCTTCCGGTGTTTATGACTTTGCCATATATGACGTGATCGCGCGGCAACTGAGGGCGCGCGGCTTGCGTCCGCTATTCATACTCAACTATTCGAATCCGCTGTATGCGGTAGAAGTGGCGGTCCGGCAAACGTCGCCCACGATCAGGAAGGCGTCTGCACCTGCTCTACCCGACGCGGTCGCGGCGTTTGCCCGTTGGGCGGCGCACGCGGTCAGCCACTTTCATGAATACGGTGCGGTGTTCGAGCTCTGGAACGAGCCCGACTTGGATCACTTCTGGCCACCGCAGTCCAATGTGCAGCATTACGTGGCTCTCGCCAGCGCCGCGTGTCGCGCGATTCGAGCAGCCACCCCAGAAGCCACGATCATTGGTCCCGCAGCTGCAAAGCCCCCAACACTGTCTCGCACGAGCACGCCGTTTCTGAACGCGGTGCTGAGTAGCAGCGTCCTGGGCTGTCTCGACGGAGTCAGTGTTCATCCTTACCCGTACATCCCGGACCTGAGATACACCGCGCGCAATTGGGACCTTCTGCGACGCTTAATCGCGCAGTCAGACAAGACATCCGCGGCGCGGCGTTCCCACACCGACCCCCCGCACACGAAGGTTGGCGCGAGTAACGCGGCAACAGCCAAGCGTTCGCCACCGCTGCCTGTCCCGATCAACAGCGAATCGGGCTTGACCACCGGGGGCGGTAGCCTCTTGCATCGCCCTCCGGACGAAGCTGCGCAAGCCCTGTACGTGGCGCGCATGATGCTTCTCGATTTCGAGAGCGGCGTGCCGATCAGCATTTGGTACGACTGGCGAGAC
>Ga0070672_100001819_pt1 | contig 13310 bp, 11 predicted proteins | sample KBSM13metaG_FD_66151 | JGI IMG/M metagenome (GOLD analysis project Ga0070672, IMG submission 66151) | Miscanthus rhizosphere microbial communities from Kellogg Biological Station, Michigan, USA - KBS M1-3 metaG | ecosystem: Host-associated > Plants > Roots > Rhizosphere > Soil ... | reverse complement strand
TCGATGCACGTGCTCGTGTGCGACGACGACAACGCAACGCGCTTTGCCGTCAAGAGAATGTTGACCCAGCACCTTCCGTGCACGATCTCGGAGTGTGCCGACGGGGTGCAGGCGTTGCAGCTGATCGGCCGCGAACGGTTCTCGTTCGTGCTGCTCGACGTGGAGATGCCGGCCATGAGCGGCATCGAGGTGCTGGAGCTGCTGCGCGAGTCGCCGGCGACCAAGGATCTGCCGGTCATCGTGCTGTCGAACGTGCGTGACGACCGCGTGGTGCGGCACCTGCTGAAGCTAGGGGTGTCGGACTACGTCCTCAAGCCCGCGCGCGCCGAGAAGCTGATGCCGAAGCTGCAGCGGCTGGTGAGCATCCTGCCGAAAGACAAGCCCGCCAAGGAGCAGGGGCTGCCGCGCGTCTCGGCCTCGCATCCCGGCCTGGTCGTAGACGGCAACCTGGATTTCCGCTTCCTCTTCACCAGCGAGCTGCAGCGCTACGGCGCCGTGCTCGAGTGCGATTCGGGCGCCGCCGCGCTGGCCGCGTTCCGCGACTCCGAGGCGCGCATCGTGTTCGTGGGGCGCGAGCTGGGCGTGGTGGGCGCCGAACTGCTGGTGCGCAAGATGCGTGAAGCCCGCCGCAAGGACTCGCTGAGAATCGTCGGCCTGGTGGACGAGCACACCGACGCGTCCTTCAAGAGCATGTTCGACGCGGTCGTGCCGCGCAGCTTCAACACGCAGGAGCTGCACCAGGCGCTACGCCCGTTTGTCGTGGTGCCGGGGCCGATGACGGCGCTGTCGATCGTCGTGCCCGATCTGGCCGAGCTCGTGCTCGGCGCCGCCGGCCAGGTGTTCGGCATGATGCTCGACGCCGACGTGGCGACGATCGAGCCGCAGTCCACCGTGGTGGCCGCGGCGTCCGCGCAGGTCGATCTCACGCTCGAGGATCGCTTCGTCATTCGCCTCGGCGTCCACATGGGCGTGGTGGCGGCCACCGCGGTGGCGGCGCGCCTGACCGGCGCCGATCCGTCCAAGGTGAGCGACGAAGACCGCGCCACGGTGGCCGGCGAAGTGAGCAATCTGCTGATGGCCCGGCTGCACGCCAGCTTCAGCGAGCGCTCGCTGAAGAGCGAGGTGAGCACGGCGGTGCAGGCCGCCGGCGGCGGCCAGGTCAAGCAGCCGAAGGACGGCGAGGGGCTGCTCATCGGACTGGCGATTTCCGGCGCCGGCGAGTTCTTCGTGTCGCTTCTGGCCAGGAATCAGGCCCCGGCGGAAACGCCGTCCGAGACCCAGGCACCCGCCCCCACCGCCGCTTAGGCGGTATCATCAGCGGGTGACCGCGTTCCTCCGGCACCTTCGCGCGCGCGCGGCGGGTTGCGCACTCGCGGTTGCCGTGTGCCAGGTCGCCGTCATCGGCTCCGCGACGATCGTGCTGGCCGCCTCGACGCCGGCGAGCGGCACGCACGTCACGGCCGGCGAGGAATGCAGCTGCGACCACTCGACCGGCGTGATGTGCCCCATGCATCGGCGCGGCAGCTCGCGTCCGGCGCCCACCAACGCGCCGCGGTGGTGCAAGGGCGTGGACGGCTCGTCGTACGCCGTGCTGCCGGTCCTCGGAACGCTGGCGATGCCGGAGCACATCGCGCGGTTCGTGTTCGCCATCAACCAATCTGCCGCTCCATCGGCGCGCACCGAGGCGCCCCGTCCGCTGCCCCGGCCTCCCGACAGTCCTCCACCGCGCCCCTGAACACTGCGCACAAGGGCTGAGAAGGCGGAGATGGCGGAGATGGGAAGGCTTTCCCCTCTCGGCTTTCTCCGCCCTCTCTGTCCTCTCTGCCTCCATCAAGTGGTGTTCTTGGGGGACTCTTCTCATGGGGATCCGGAAGGCGATCCGCGCGGCCGCGTGTGTGATGGCGTGCGCGGGGCTGTTGTCGGCGACGGCGGCAGCGCAGGAGACGATCAACTTCGGCAGCGTGAGCGGCCGCGTCATCGACGAGCAGGGCGCCGTCGTGTCGGAGGCGCGCGTCGTGGCGCGGCAGCTCGACACCAACCAGGCGGCCGAGCAGCTCTCGGACGGCGCCGGCCGCTTCCGCTTTCCGTACCTGCGGGTGGGCCGCTACGAGATCGTCGTGAGCCGGCCCGGATTTGCCGATGCAACGCGCGCCGTCACCATCAGCATCGGCTCCGCGTTCGAGCTGCCGATGACGCTCCGTGTCGCCGGCCTCGACACCACGATCAGCGTGTCGGCGGATGCGCCGCTCATCGAGGCGGCCCGCAGCCAGATTGCCGGGACCGTGTCACAGGCCGAGGTCGAGAGCCTGCCGCTGAACGGCCGCAACTTTCTGGACCTGGCGTTGATGATTCCCGGGGTGTCGCCCACCAACATCGGCAGCACCCAACTCTTCGCGGAGACGTCGGCGGTGCCCGGGCAGGGCATCTCGGTTGCCAGCCAGCGCAACCTGTCGAACAGCTTCATCGTGGACGGCCTGTCGGCCAACGATGATGCGGCAGGCCTCAGCGGCATCCCCTACGGCGTGGACGCGGTCGAGCAGTTCCAGGTGGTGACGTCGGGGGGGCAGGCCGAGCTCGGCCGCGCGCTCGGCGGCTATATCAGCGTCGTGACGAAGAGCGGCACCAACGCCGTTCACGGAACGATGTACGGGTTCTTTCGCGACGACGCCCTCAACGCCGCCAACGCGCTCTCGGGTACGAAGCTGCCGATGGACCAGCAGCAGTACGGCGGCAGCCTCGGCGGCCCGCTGGCGCAGAACCGCACGTTCTACTTCGCGAACTTCGAGCAGCGGCTGTTGGATCAATCGGGGCTGGTCACGATCGCGCCGGCGGACGTGACCGCCATCAACGCCCGGCTCGTGCAGACCGGCTACCCGGGCGCGGCGGTCAGCACCGGCGTGTACCCGAATCCCGTGCACAGCGCGAACGTGCTCGGCAAGGTCGATCATCTGGTCGGTCGGTCGGACCAGCTCACCCTTCGCTACAGCCTGTACCACGTCACGTCGAACCAGTCGCGAGGGTCGGGCGGTCTCAACGCGCCCTCCGCGTCGGCCGGGCTCGACAACCTGGATCAATCCGTGGCCTTCGGCAACACCTGGACCCTGTCGCCGACCACCGTCAACGAGACACGCGCGCAGTTCGTGCACGGCGACTTGCAGGCGCCGCCGACCGATACCATCGGGCCGGCGGTGAGCATTGCCGGCGTGGCGACCTTCGGCACACTGTCGGGGAGCCCGACGCGGCGGCAGAACGGCCTCTATCAGGTGGTGGACAACCTGTCGCACCAGGCCGGCGCGCACGCGCTGCGCGCGGGTGTGGACTTCGTGTTCAACGACGACACGATCACCTATCCGCGGTCGGCGCGCGGGAGCTACACGTTCTCGACCCTCGCGAACTTCCTGGCCGGCACCTACAGCGGGTTCACGCAGACCTTCGGCAATCCCGTCGTGTCGCAGACCAACCCCAACGTCGGCGTTTACGCCCAGGACGAATGGCGGGCCGGATCGCGGCTGACGCTCAATCTGGGGCTGCGCTACGACCTGCAGTTCCTCGAGAGCATTCACACGGATACCGACAACGTGTCGCCGCGAGCGGGCTTCGCATGGACGCCGACCGCCTCGCACGCGCTGGTGGTGCGTGGCAATGCCGGACTCTTCTTCGACCGCATTCCGCTTCGCGCCGTCGCCAACGCCATCCTCTCGGCGGGCAACACGACGGAGCTGACGAGCCTGCATCAGCCGAACGTCTCGGGTCTCATCCCGACCCAGGCGGGCGCGCCCGTGTTTCCCGACATTCTGCCGGCACAGCTGCTCACGACCACGCTCGTGGACTTCACGACCATGAACCGCGATCTGCAGAACGCCTATTCGCGCCAGGCGAGCCTGGAAGTGGAGCGGGTGCTTGGCCACGGCACCACGATCAGCGCCGGGTATCAATACGTGCGCGGCCTCGGACTGCTCATGTCGGTCAATCAGAACGTCCCGACCTGCGTGGCGGCCGGCACCAACAACGGATGCCGGCCGAACGTCGCCTACCGCAACAACAGCCAATACTCGTCGGCCGGCGATTCCAACTACCACGGACTTCACCTGTCGCTGCTGCAGCGGCCGGTGTCGTGGGCGACGGCGCGCGTGAGCTACACCCTGTCGAAATCGATGAACGATCTGGGTGAGGCGTTCTTCAGCTCGCCGATCGATCCGACGGACGTCCGCCGCGACTGGGGGCGGTCCGACGACGATCAGCGTCACCGGCTGGTCGTCAGCGGAACCGTGAGCGCTCACGACTTCCAGCTGGGCGGACTGCTGCAGTACTACTCGTCGCTTCCGTTCAACATCACCTCGGGGGTCGCAAGCCTCCAGGGCACCACCGGACGGCCGTTCGCCGACGGCGCGCCCAGCACGCCCAACTTCGACGTCCGCGCGGTGTCGTTCATCCCGCGCAACGCCGGCACCGGCAACGACTTCTTCAGCCTGACGCTTCGGGCGACCCGCTCGTTCAGGGTGAGAAACGGCGCTCGGGTCGAAGCGCTCGTCGAGGTGTTCAACCTGACCAATCGGGTCAACAACCTGACGCGCAATACCAATTTCGGTTCGGGGGCGTATCCGGCGAGCCCGTCCTCAACCTTCAACCAGATCACCGCGGTGGGCGACTCGCGCGCGCTGCAGCTTGGCGTGCGCGTCAGATTCTGAGCAATTGTGTCGTCGAGGGTGCCAGGATGCGGGCGAGTGCGGCTACTATGTAGGCAATGTCTCCGTCGGCTCCGCAGCCAGCGACTGCACCGGCTGCGGTTTACACCCCAGAACAGTCCCCGGCGCTTCTCGTGAGGCTCGGAGCCTGGGCATTCCGCCAGCGGTCGTGGCTGCCCGTGCCCCTCGGGCTGGCTGTCATCGGGTTCCGGACCGGCGAGGCGACCGGGCCGTGGCCGATTGCCGCCGGGGTGGCGCTCGTGGCGGTCGGCGAGCTGCTGCGCTTCTGGGCCGTGCGCCACATCGGCACCATCTCCCGCACGCGCACGTCGACGCGTCAAGGTCCGCTCATCACGTCGGGGCCGTTCCGCATCGTGCGGAATCCGCTGTATCTGGGCAACTGGATGATCTGGTCCGGCCTGGTGCTGGCGTCGCGCCTGGTGTGGATGCTGCCCGTCGCGTGGGCCGTCTTTGCGCTGCAGTACGGCACGATGGTGATCTGGGAAGAGGCGCGGCTGCGCTCGATGTTCGGCCGCCAGTACGACCGCTACGCGCTCGATGTGCCGCGCTGGCTGCCGGTTCCGCCCAACGACCTCGCCCCGCTCCAGACCAGGCATCCGTGGCGCGCCGTCGCGTTCAGCGAACGCGGCACGATCGCCGCGATTGCCCTGGTCGCCTCGCTCCTCGCCGTCAAAGCCCTCGTCGGCTGATCGGTGGCCCACACACCAGGTTGGACGCAGCAACCTGGAGGTGCGGAAACCCAGCTCGTCCGTGAGCTTGGCGTCCGCCAGCTGGCGGCGACGATCTTCAACTACGTCGTCGGCGCGGGCATCTTCGTGCTGCCGGCGTTCGCCGCGCAGCGGCTGGGACCGGCAGCGGTACTGGCCTACCTGCCCTGTGTGCTGATCATCGTGCTGGCGGTGTCGTGCTTTGCCGCGGCCGGCAGCCGGGTGGCGAGCAGCGGCGGGCCCTATGCCTACGTCCGCGCGGCATTCGGTCCCTACCCGGCCTTTCTCGTGGGTGTCCTCAATCTGGTGTCGTGCCTCGTGGCCACCGGGCTGGTCGCCGGCTTTCTCGCCTCGTCGGTACTGGCCCTCACCGGCTCGGCGAGCACGGTGGCGCGCGCGGCGCTGATGACCGTCTCGATTGCGGTTGTCGCCGTGCTGAATGTCCGCGGTGTGCGCACCGGGGCGCGACTGCTGGAACTGTTGTCGGTCGCCAAGCTCGTGCCGCTGATCGGATTCGTGGTGGTGGGAGCGTTTGCCGTGCGGCCTGAGTTCCTGACCTGGAGCGAGGCGCCGCCGGCGTCGTCCGTCTTCGGGACGGCCGGCCTGATCATCCTGGCGTTTCTCGGCATCGAGGGGGCGGTGACCTCGAGCGGGGAAGTGCGCGATCCGGCGCGGACCGTGCCACGTGCGATTGCGCTCGCCATGACCGGCGTGGTCGTCCTCTACGTGTCGGTGCAGGTCGTGGCCCAGGGGCTGCTCGGGCCCGCGATCGCGAACGAGCAGGCGGCGCCGCTTGCGGCCGGAGCAGGAGCGGCGTTCGGGCCGGCGGCGCGCATCGCAATGGTGATTGGTGCCGCCGTCTCGATGTTCGGCAACCTCTCGGGGTCCGTGCTCGCCGCGCCTCGCGGCGTGTTCGCCCTCGGCCGCGACGGATACGGGCCGCGCGTGCTCGCGTCGGTGCACGCGACGTGGCATACACCGCATGTCGCCATCCTCGTCTACGCCGCCGTGGCGCTCGCCATCGGGGTGTCCGGCTCGGTCCAGCAGCTGGCGGTCATGGTCAACCTCGCCAGCCTCCTGGTCTACGTCGGCGTGGCGCTGGCCGCCTGGAAGCTGCAGGCCCGGGACGTCCGCCTCGAGAAGCCGCCGCTCGTCCTGCCGGGAGGGCCGCTCATCCCCCTGGCGACCTTTGCGGCCATCGCCGCTGTCATCGCCGCCGCCGTGACCAGGACGGAATGGCTGGCCGTGGGCATCGCGCTCGTCCTGGCGAGCGCCGCCTACGCCTTCCGCTCGCTCCGGGCGCGCCCGTCAACGTTTTTGCCCACCCCGCCGTCTGACGCTATGTGACTAGACGTCTTGACCGCCTCGAACCCTTGGCCCTATATCAGGTGTGGGGCGGTCAAGGCGTCTACGCCCGCGCGAATGCGCGGGCAATTAAACACTGCTTTAGCGAGGTGGAGCCTCCATGCCCGTCGATCTAAGGCGAAACCTCGCTAAACTCTCCACCGTGCGCAGGCGTGCAGGGCTGATCACCGCCGTGGTCTTCGCGCTGGGGCTGACCGGGGCCGCGGCTCCGTCCGGGAGCCTGAAGCTCCCCGCCTCGCCGCTCGGCGAAGACGAGCGCATCCTGCACGTCCTGAACCGGCTGGGCTACGGGCCCCGTCCGGCTGACGTAGCGCGAGTGCGCCAGCTGGGCGTCGCAGCCTATCTCGACCAGCAGCTCCATCCCGACGGTCAGCCGTCCGAAGCGCTCCGCACGGCGCTTGCCAGCTACACGGTGCTCGACGCGAGCACATCGCAGCTGGTGAAGGACTATCCGCAGCCGACGCAGGAGATGCGCCGCCAGCTCGCCAGCGGCGACATGACGCGTCGCGAGCTTCGCGAGATGCTGCCGATGGGGAAGCGCCCGCCGGTCATCACTGCGCAGCTCCAGGCCGCCACGGTCACGCGCGCGGTGGTGAGCGACGCGCAGCTCGAGGAAGTGCTGGCGGCGTTCTGGTTCAACCACTTCAACGTGTTCAGTCAGAAAGGCCCCGTGCGTTGGATGGTGCCGGCCTACGAACGCGAGGCGATCCGTCCGCACGTACTCGGCAAGTTCCGGGATCTGGTGCTGGCCACGGCGCGCCATCCGGCGATGCTCTTCTATCTCGACAACTGGATGAGCACGCGCGCGGACCTCGTCATGCCGCGCGGCCCCAATGCCGGCCGCGCGTCGGGCCTCAACGAGAACTACGCGCGCGAGCTGATGGAGCTCCACACGCTGGGCGTCGACGGCGGCTACACACAGCAGGACGTCACCGAGGTGGCGCGCTGCTTCACCGGCTGGACTATCGATCGCCCGCGCGAGGGTGGGTCATATCTCTTCCGTCCGCGGGCGCACGACCCCGGCAGCAAGCGCGTGCTCGGCCAGACGATTCCCGCCGGCGGCGGCGAACGGGATGGCGAGCGCGTCATCGACATCCTGGTGCGGCATCCGTCCACGGCGCGCTTCATCTCCACCAAGCTGGCCCGGCACTTCGTGAGCGACGAGCCGCCGGCGGCGCTCGTGGACCGCATGGCGGCGACGTTCCGCTCGACCGACGGCGACATTCGCGCGGTGATGACGACGCTCGTCACCTCGCCCGAGTTCTGGACGCGCGAGGCCTACCGCGCCAAGATCAAGACGCCGTTCGAGGTGGTGGTGAGCGCGGTGCGCGCGCTCGACGGCCGCCTCGAGGCCGGCCGCGGCCGCGCCGGCGGCGGCTTCCCAGCCGGCGGCGGCCTGGAGCTGGCGCGCGAGATCGGCAAGCTCGGGCAGCCGCTCTACGAAGCGCAGCCGCCCACCGGCTATCCCGATCGCGCCGAATCGTGGGTGAACACCGGCGCCCTGCTCGGGCGGATGAACTTTGCGCTGTCGCTCGCGCACAACCGCTTCCGCGGCGCGCCGGTCGATCTCGACGGCGTGATTGGCCAGGTGGATCGCGCGCAGCCGGCGCAGGTGCTCGATGCGGTGTTGACGGCGGTGCTGCACGGCGCCGCCACGCCGCAGACGCGGACGGTGCTGACGGCGCAGCTCCAGAGCCCAGAGATCACGCGCACGACGGGCGACGACCGGGTGGCCAGCGATACCGACGTCGAGAAGCTGGCCGCGCTCGTCCTCGGGTCGCCCGAGTTCCAGAGGAGATGAGTATGACCTCCTGCTCTTGCACCCGGCGGTCGTTCGTGAAAGGCGGCGCGCTGGCGCTCGTGGCGATGGGCGCGGCCCCGCGCTTCGTCGTCCGCACGGCGCTGGCCCAGTCGCGCGCCGCGCGGTCCAAGGTGCTCGTGGTGATCTTCCAGCGCGGCGCCGTGGACGGGTTGAGCATGCTGGTGCCGCACGGCGACCGCGACTACTACGGCGCGCGCGGCAGCATCGCCATCGGCCGCCCGGGCGCGGGGAGCGATGGCGCCCTCGATCTCGACGGGTTCTTCGGGCTGCACCCGTCGCTCTCGGGGCTGAAGCCGTTGTGGGACGAGCGGCGCCTCGCCGCCGTGCACGCGGTGGGATCGCCCGACACGACGCGGTCGCATTTCGACGCGCAGGACTACATGGAATCGGGCACGCCCGGCGTGAAGAGTACCGAGGACGGATGGCTGGCGCGGGGGCTGGCCGCCCAGCCGGAACCGCAGGCGTCGCCCTTCCGCGCCGTGGCGCTCGGCCCCGCGCTGCCGCGCGTGCTCCGCGGCGACGTCGGCGCGGTGGCGATGACCAGTCTGGCCGAGTTCGACGTGCGTGACGCCGCGGCGCTGGTCGGCGGTCTCAACGCGAGCAAGGGCTTCGAGTCGCTGTACGAACAGGGCGTGCGAGACCTGCTGTATGGCACCGGCCGCGAGACGTTCGACGCCGTGAAGATGCTCAAGGCCGCCGATCCGCAGCGCATTCAGCCCGCCAACGGTGCCGTGTATCCGCGCGGGCGCTTCGGCGAGAGCCTGCGCCAGATCGCGCAGCTCATTCGCGCCGACGTCGGGTTGGAAGTGGCGTTTGCCGATGCCAGCGGCTGGGACACGCACGCGGCGCAAGGCAACGAGCGCGGCCAGCTGGCGACGCGGCTCAAGGAGTTTGGCGACGGCCTTGCCGCGCTCGATCGCGACCTCGGCGATCGCATGCGCGACGTGATGGTGCTCACGATGTCGGAGTTCGGGCGGACCGTGCGCGAGAACGGCAACCGCGGCACCGATCACGGCCACGGCACGGCCATGTTCGTGATCGGCGGCGCCGCGAAGGGCGGCAAGGTGTACGGAAAGTGGCCCGGCCTGGCCCGTGAGCAGCTGCACGAGGGGCGCGACCTGGCGGTGACCACCGACTTCCGAAGCCTCTTCGCCGAGGTGGCGGTGCGGCACCTCGGCACGCCGGCCGATCCGCTGTTCCCCGGCTTCAAAACCAGCGCGTATCCGGGCGTGTTTGGGCAGGCCTGAAGGCCTGCAGCTACGTACGTGGCTGCCGGTCTTCAGACCGGCACCGTGGAACCACTGCCGCGGCGCGGTGTCTGATGAGACGTGCGCACACTTCAGGCGGACCTAAAGGTCCGCCTCTACGTAATGATTGCGGTCTTCCTCCTCGCGCCTGGGCTGTCGGGGCAGAACGCTCCGGCATTCGAGGTCGCGTCGATTAAACGCAGCCCGGATGCGCCGTTCAGTTTTCCGGGCCTGATGCTGCAGCCGGGTGGCCGCGCCACCACACCCGGCACGAATGTCCGTCAGCTCGTGCTCGTCGCCTACGGCCTGCAGGATCTGCAGCTCGTGGGCGGACCGTCGTGGATGGCGAGCGAGCTCTACACCATCGAGGCGCGCGCCGGCGCCGGCGCCACGCGAGCGAGCGTACGGCTGATGCTGAAAGCGCTGCTCGCGGAGCGCTTCCAGCTCGCGGCGCACACGGAGCAGCGCGAGCTGCCAGCGTTCTCCCTCGTGCTCGCGAATCGTGATGGAAAGCTTGGCCCCCGTCTTCGACACTCGGGACCCGAGTGCGCGCCGATTCAGGCGCCGCCGGGCATCCCTCCGCCACCACCGCCGCCCCCCGGTCCTGGTCCCGACTTCACGCCGGTGCAGGCGCAGGATCCGCTCGGCCCCACGTGCGGCTACATTTCGTTTCCAGGGTGGATATCGGGCCGCCGGCTGACGATGGGCCACTTCATCACCGCGCTCACGCAGCTCACACGAAGGCCGGTGGTGGACGAGACAGGATTGACGGGCGAGTTCGATCTCGATGTCACGTTCATGCCCGATCAACCCGTGATGTTGAATGGTGCCGCCGCTCCGCCGGCGCTGGCGCAGTCCGATCGTCCGTCGCTTCTTCCCGCGCTCCAGGAAGACCTCGGGCTGAAGCTCGAAGCCCGTCGCCGCACCGTGGACGTACTGGTGATCGATCGCATCGAACGGCCGAGCGGGAATTGATCACCTGCTGTTTCGCTGTGCTTGACACCGGCGCGCGAGAGGCGTATCCCTAAGGCATCGACAACCGCGACTCGGAAGTGAGAGTCGCAAAGAAAGAGAGGTTGTCATGGAGGTACCACCGGGCGCGTGAGGCGCGCGGGCAGCGCGCACCATCCGCTGACCCAAGCGCGCGGCCAGCAAGATCATGATTCTGGCTCTTGCCAGAAGGCGTGACAGGCTCACGCACTGAAACGCCCGCGACACGTCTTCGACGCGTCCGGGCGTTTCGCATTGTACGGGGGGTGGGCCGGCTCTCGCCGGCCCGCGCTAGACGATGCCGCTCGCCGTCGGGCGGCGGAGCTTGTGATAGATGAACAGCAGAACCACCGCGCCCAGTGTGGACATCAGGAAACCGGCCGGCTCGCCCGGCCCATAGAAGCCGAACGCGCGTCCGATGAATCCGCCCAGCACCGCGCCCGCAATCCCCAGTAGGGCAGTGATGATGAACCCGCCGGGATCGCGCCCCGGCATCAACAGCTTCGCGATGATTCCCACCACGAGGCCGAACAGAATCCAACCCAGTACGCCGAACATAAACCCCTCCTCTTGCGCGCCCCGATCAGGGCAGCCGCAGTACCTGGCCCGGCTTGATCTGATCGGGATCGCTCAGCTGATCCTTGTTGAGATTGAAGATCTTCATGTAGTCCGCGGCACTGCCCAGATGGTCCTTGGCGATACGGCTCAGCGTATCGCCCGACTTCACTGTGTACGTTTTGCTCGAGCTTGCTTCGGGCGTCCACGTGTTTCCGTCCTTCGCGGGACCGCCCGTCACCTTGATGTCGGCGACGACATCCTTCTGCCAGGTGGGAATCGTCTTGATGGCGTCCCAAATCTGGTTTTTCTCTGCGTCGGTGGCGACGGTCCCGTTGAAGTAGAGCTTGCCGTCGCGTTCCTCCGTGGTGCCGTGAAACTTGCCCTCAGCCGTCTTGATGGCCCACTGGTACATTCCTTTTAAACTCACGAGCTACCTCCCGCGTTCCGGCGTTCCCGCCTGCGCACTCACGTGCACGTTTCGCGCCGGAACTCCCGCAGTTGAGGTGTGCTGACGCCGATACAACGGGCATGGCTTATGCGCAGCTGATGAAGAGCGGGCTGGTCGCGGGTCTTCTGGCGCCGCTCGCCCTCGTCGCGGCGTGCGGTGGCGCAACGGCGGTGGAGAGACCCGGCAGTCGAGCCACGGTGGCTATCGACGGGGCAAGCTACGCGGTGAGCGACGTGAAGTTCGCATATCACCCGGGTGAGCATGGGTACTTCCGCATCGAGGGGCACGACGCGAGGCACGCCGGCGAGGACTGTGTGCCTGGCGTGCGCAGCGGTCTGGCGCTGCATGGCGATCTGCCCTCGGGCGTGAACTCGCCAGTGGAGCTGAGCGAGAAGGAAGTGCCATTCGAGTTCTCCGGTGACGGCCACGACCACAATCTGTGTTTCGCCGGCTCCATGGGGCTGCTCGGAGTAAAAAAAGGGACCGTGACGTTCGGCCGCGTCTACGGCGGCGCGATTGCGTTCACGTTCTTGGGTGAGTTCAAGCGCTACGACGGCGAGGGCGGGGAGTCAGAATTTACTGTGCACGCGTCGGGCAGCGGCACGGCGGCGATCGACGAATAGCGCGCAAGGCAGAGGTTGGAATCCTGATACGCTCCTGGGGTCGGTTCTCTCCCAGGGGCTTCCCATGTATCTGCGCGGACTGCTGCTCACGTCGACGATCGTCCTCGCCTCCATTACTTCAGCCGCCGCCGCGGTCATCAACTTCACGACCCCCGACATCGCCGCCACCATGGAATGTGACGGTGCGGCCGGGCCAAAGATCGCGCCGCTCGAACGCTACGAGGAACAGGGCGTACGGGTGCTCAGTAACGAGCTCTTCGGCAACCGGTTCCTCTGCGACCCGGCGCGCGCGTTCGGCGTGTTCGGCGAGTGGCAGCCGCTCATGCTGCAGGATGGCGAGACCTCCTTCGGTCCGCTCGTGTACTGGTGGAACGACAGCGCCGGGCTCGATGTGACGTCCTTGGGCGGTCAGGCGATCCGCGGGATCGATCTGACGATTGTCGAGAAGGGCGGGTTCACCTGGTGCAGCGAGATCATCCAGTCGGCTCAGGGTTCGATCACGCTCTGCAATGGATTCGACGGGTACGTCTCGTTCGCCGATCGCGGGTTTCCCAACGGGCTCACCAGCTTTCGTCTTGATTTCGGCCAGAGCGGCCGCCCGCACTTCCTGGACCCGTTTGTCCGGCTCAACGCGATCGATGTGCCCGAGCCCGCCGGCCTGGCGCTGGTCGGCGTCGCGCTCGCGGCAGTGCGGCGCCGTCGTCGAGCGCGCCGCTAATGGTCAGTGCAGCGGGATGCGAAAACTAGCCTGAAGGACGGTGCGCGTCTCGCCCGACGCGCGCCGTTCGTGGATCAACAACCGGTGAGGCTGGTCGCTAGGTCTTCGTTCGAACGCGGAGCGTGG
>Ga0070672_100001811_pt1 | contig 13350 bp, 10 predicted proteins | sample KBSM13metaG_FD_66151 | JGI IMG/M metagenome (GOLD analysis project Ga0070672, IMG submission 66151) | Miscanthus rhizosphere microbial communities from Kellogg Biological Station, Michigan, USA - KBS M1-3 metaG | ecosystem: Host-associated > Plants > Roots > Rhizosphere > Soil ... | reverse complement strand
CTTGCCATGCTGGCACTCAAAGAGCCGCCTACCCCGGGCGCCCGCATGACCCTCAGCGTACACGACGAGCTCGTGTTCGAAGTCCCGGAGGCAGAGGTTGCGGAAGCCGAAGCCAAGATCAAAGCCGCCATGGAGCACGTCTACGAGCTGGCCGTGCCACTCACCGTGGAGGTCGGGCACGGTCCCAATTGGAACGACGCTCACTGATACCGTCAGCGGGCTACGAGCTCAGCAAGTCCTCAGGCGAGCAAAGCGCAGCCGACTTGCCCGATCAGGCGACGAGATTTCGGACGCGCTGACCGCGGCCAATTGCGCCCGCTTTTTCGAAGCGCGGCGGCTTGCAAAATGACGCCCCATCGGCAAAACCGGCCTTTTCACGGAAAAACGCGCAGGGTGTAGCAACGCGGGAAAGTGGTGATAGTTTGCGCGGTCTTTTGCCATGAGCTCGTTTGCCAAGCCTGCGCGCACGCCCGTCGCCATTTTAGGCGCCGGGCTCACCGGCATGAGTGCAGCGATCGAGCTGGGACGGCGCGGCGTGGGCTATCGAATTTTCGAGAAGCTGGCTCAGCCGGGCGGGCACGCAGTGACGATCGAGGACAATGGCTTTCGATTCGATCGCACGGGTCATTTATTGCATTTGAAGAGTGACGCACTCAGGGCGGAAGTGCTGGATTGGATCGGACCCGACCATTTGCGCATCCAGCGGCGGAGCGTGATTTGGTCGAACGGGGTCTACACGCGCTACCCGTTTCAGGCCAACACCTACGGGCTACCGCCGGAAGTCGTCAAGGAATGCGTGATGGGCTTTGTCGAAAGCATGCAGGAACATCACGGTGGAGCGCCTTCAAACTTCCACGACTGGACGTTGCGGACGTTCGGCACCGGCATCGCGAAACACTTTATGCTTCCCTACAACGAAAAATTCTGGAAGCAGGATTTGCACAGCATCACATCCGATTGGGTAAGCTGGTCCATTCCGAAACCGACGCTCGAGGAGGTTGTCAACGGCGCCCTCGGATTAACCAACAAAGGCATGGGCTATAACCCCAAATTCATTTATCCCAAGGCCGGTGGAATCGATTGCCTCCCGCGCGCCCTTGCAACTTCGATCACCAAAATTCACTCCGAGCAGTCGGTGGAACGCATCGACCCGAAAAGAAAAGTCGTATGGCTGGCAGGCGGACGCGAAGAAGAATACGATTCCCTGGTTTCCACTCTTCCTCTGCCGCTGCTCTTCCGAATGCTAGGCGACACACCGGATGCGCTGCGGCAGGATGCCGAGAAACTGAGTGCGATATCGGTTTTGAATTTCAATATCGGTGTGGATCGTGCCGGGATCAGCAATCAACACTGGATCTATTTTCCCGAAGACCAGTTCATCTTCTCGCGCGTTGGATTTCCAATGAATTTCTCAACCTCTGTTGCGCCGGAAGGTACCAGTTCGATATACATCGAAATAACCCATCCTTCATGCTCAAAGCCCAACATCGAAGAAGCCTTTGATCGTTCAATCAGGGATCTTCAAAGATGCGGCATCCTTAAACCCGATGACCGCATTCTCACACGGCACATGCTGGATATCGAATTCGCGTATGTGGTTTTCGATGTTCATCGGCAAACGCGTCTTCAGAATTTGCTCGATTACCTCGAGTCCCGCGATATATTTGCAGCGGGACGATATGGACGATGGGAATACTTCTCGATGGAGGACTCGATACTCAGCGGCAAAGCCGCGGCAGAACGCGTGATCGCGAGAGCCGCGACGACGCGCAGTCTCGCGTGACCGCGGGCTGGAACCTCGTTCTCTCCTACGGCGATCTTTCTCATCAAACCGGCTACCGTACTCGCGTTCTTGGCGAACTTCAACATCTGGACTCCGCCGGCGGACTGGACCCATTCCTGCTTCTATTCGACCGACATCCTGAAAAATTCGAAATGAGCGATGAGATTGCACACGCCGCCGTCCCCCGCTCGGAATTTGCCCGATTCTTCATGGAAGTGGGCGTGATTGCCCGCAAGCACCCCATTCGAGTGGTTCATGCACACAACCTGTACTCTGCAGCCCTTGCGCTTGCCGCCCGACGGTTTTATGGTTACCGGGTAGTCCTGGATTACCACGGCCGCATTCCCGAAGAGTACGTGTTCCTCGGCAAAGGCGGCGATCGATCTCGACGAGCCCTGGAAATGCTGGAAGAGTGGGTAATCAAAAATTCGAATCACGTCGTCGTCGTCTCGCGCGCTTTGGGACGATACGTGTTGAAGAAATACGGGGTACCGGCGTCGAAACTTTCCGTGATTCCCTGTTGTGCCGATGCAAGTCAGTTTCAAGTTGATCCGAAGTTGCGGGATCGCACACGAATTGAACTGGGACTTTCCGATCGCCTCATCTGCACCCATCTGGGAAGTTTTTTCGAGTGGTACGAATCCGAACAGCTCGTACGAGCATTCAACAATCTTCGAGAGCGATATCCTGCAGCACACCTTCTCGCCGTAACTCCCGGCGAAGACGCCGCACGTGGTTTTCTGGCGAGACGTCTTCCCGAGGGAACCTTCACAGTAACCGCTGCCGCGCACGAGCGTGTCCCTGCGCTTCTGAATGCGTCCGATCTGGGATTCCTTCTGCTCCGCGCTTCACCCAACATCGAAACGTCGTCGCCGGCAAAATTCGCGGAGTATCTCAATTGCGGCGTTCCGGTTATCATTACAAATGGTGTTGGAGATTATTCCAGCCTCGTGCACAACAGGAAGCTCGGCGAGGTACTGAAAGAGTCCATCGTTTCAGATAAACTGGTTCAAGCGGTGCTACACTCCCGAAGCGCCATTGCAGAGCGATGCGCTCAGGGAGGTCGTGAACTGACCTGGCAATTCCATCGAGATACAGCGAAATATGTCTTCTAACAATTCGGCACGGTTCCTCCGAGAGTTCCTCGCCCAGCCCATGGCGACCGGAGCAATCGTTCCGAGTTCCGACGCTCTGGGCAAGGCGATTGTCAGAAATCTCGATCTGAGTCATGCCAGAGCTGTAGTGGAATACGGCCCCGGCACCGGCGCATTCACCACCTACATCCTCCAATCCCTGGACCCTGACGCCAGGCTCATTGCCATCGAAATCAATCCCCGCCTTGCGGAGATGTTTCGCAAGCAACATCCCGACATTCAGATATTCCAGGATTCCGTCGCCAATGCCAGGGAGATATGCAACTCCGCCGGAATCGACCAGGTGGATTGCATCGTGTCCGGATTGCCGTGGGCGTCCTTCCCGGAATCAATGCAGGTGGAATTCCTGGATGAAATGATGCGCGTGCTCAGGCCAGGCGGCCAGTTCGTTACTTTCGCATATGTCCACGGGCTCATGCTGCCACCGGGACGACGGTTCTCCAGAATCCTTCCAAAGTACTTCAGCTCCATTTCAAAAAGTCCCGTTGTCTGGAATAACTTCCCGCCCGCATTTGTCTATAGCTGCACACGATAAGCGTCAAGTTGCCACTCCTGGCCGTGAGGGGTGATCACCCGCACTTACCAGGTTTGTCACTTTCCCTCGATGCCATGCTTCTGCATGTAGTGGCGGAACGATCGATAGGACATCCGAAGCAGCTCGGCCGCCTTTACCTGAACGCCTCCTGTTCGGTCCAGCGCCTCTTCCAGATACCGCCTCTGCAAACTGGCAACGTAGCCTTCCAGATCAATGCCCTCCTCGGGAATCGTGTCCAACGTGCGGGGCCGGGAAGTGGAAGAAACATTGTCGGGAAGATGCTGTGCAGAAAGTTCCCCTGAGGTCTCGAGGATATAGGCACGCTCCATTGCATTCTCGAGTTCGCGAACGTTGCCCGGCCAGTCGTAGGTCTCCATCTTCTGGAGTGCTTCTTTCGACAGCCTCTGGATATTCTTTCCCATCATTCCATTGAATTTTGTCAGAAAGTGGTTCGCAAGAAGAGGAACGTCATCCCTTCGATGCCGCAGCGGTGGAATCTGGATAGGAATGACGCGAATGCGGTAGTAGAGGTCTTCGCGAAACTCGTTTTCCGCGACCATCGCCGTTAAATCCCGGTTCGTGGCGGCGATCACCCGCACATCAACTGCAATCTCCTCGGTTCCACCGACGCGTCGTATCATCCGCTCCTGCAGGACTCGGAGCAGCTTCACCTGCATTGCGGTACTCGTCTCCCCGACTTCATCAAGAAAGATGGTGCCTTTGTCTGCAACTTCAAACAGACCTTTCTTGTTGGTCGCTGCGCCCGTGAAGGATCCTTTCATATAACCGAACAATTCACTTTCCAGGAGTGTGTCGGTAAAGGCCCCGCAATTCACCGAAACAAACGGCGCGTCTGCGCGCTGGCTGTTGACGTGGATGGCCTTGGCGACAAGTTCCTTTCCGGTGCCACTCTCTCCAGTGATCAGCACAGTGCTGTTGGTCGCGCTGACAACTTCGATCATCTTGAAGAGCTCCTGCATCTTCTGACTCTTGCCGACAAGGTTGCCCATGCCGTGAACCTTGCGAAACTCGCGGCGAAGGTAGGTGTTTTCTTCGCGGAGGCGACGATTCTCCAGCGCGCTGTAGACGACCAGTTTGAGTTCTTCGATGAAGTTTTCAGTCTTGATGATGTAGTCGAAAGCACCCATCTTCAGGGCCTGTATGGCGGTCTCTGCACTGGCAAAGGCGGTCAGCAGGATGAAGTGACCAGTGAAGTTATTGGTTCGGAGCTCTCGCAGCAGATCGATTCCGGACATGTCGGGCATGTTGATATCCGATACGACCAGGTCAAACTCCGTCGTCTTGCTGCGCTCCAGTCCTTCAATCGCGTTCGGGGCGACGGTGACGGCGAAGCCTTCCTTCTTCAGGACGATTTCCACCAACTCACGGATAGACCGTTCGTCATCGACAACCAGGATTTTGGCTCTTTCGATCATTTCTTCAGATCGACAAAAAACGTGGAGCCTTCGCCTTTGCGGGATTTCACACCGATGACTCCGTTATGTGCGGTGACAATCTTGTAAACAATCGGCAATCCGAGTCCGGTTCCGTTCTTGAAAGAGGAATGAAACGGCACAAAGAGATTTTTCATTTCGGCATCATCCATGCCAATTCCGGTGTCTTCAAATCGAACCTGCGCTCCGTTGCGTGGCTCAACACTGATGGTGAGCGTTCCTCCATCCGGCATCGCCTTGATTGCATTCGTCGCGAGGTTGTAAAACACCTGACGCATCATACTTTCATCGACCATTGCAGTGACGGCCTGTAGCCGCATTTCAATGGAATGTCGTCCATTGAGTTCAGAACTGTTTCGCATCAGGCTTACCATTTCCGTAATCAGTACCGCCAGATCGGTTCTGCGAAGCTGCGGAGCCGGAGGCCGTGCATATGAAAGAAACTCCGCGATCGTCCGGTTCAGGCGTTCCGTTTCGCGTGAAATGATGCCCGCAAGTTGATTTTGATCTTCGGTCAGCTGGAGATCCGACTGAAGAAGCTTGAAGGATCCGGTGATGGATGCCAGCGGATTCCGGATCTCGTGTGCAATCGCCGCGGAAAGCGCGCCGATGGTGGCCATCTGTTCCTTCTGCCGTACCTGGCGCTCCAGAAGGCGAATCTCGGTAAGGTCCTCAAAACTCCAAACGTAGCCCGCCGTATTCTTGTCGTCGAGCATGATGGGCGAGACCGAATAGCGCACATAAATGTCCCGGCCATCCCGGCGCTTGGTCCAGACATCGGATTTCGTTGTCTGATTGTCGAAACGCAGTCCGGGAAAGATATCCCATATCGATTTGGACAAGGCATCCTTTGGGTTCCGTGCAGTCAGCTTTCCAGCCGCACGATTGAAAAGGAATATTTTGCCGTTCACATCTGTGGTCACCAGAGAGCTGCCCATGCTGTCGACGACTTTGTCGCTGAACGCCTGAAGAAATGCCACCTGACCCGTGGATTTTTGCAGTTCCGCCCCCGTCCTGCGCCAGTTCTCCGCCAGAAAGTTGGAGAGGTACGCCACGGTGCAAAACCCAAAGATGTTCAGGGCAATGATGAATTGGAGGGATGACAGCAGGTACTGACCTGTACTGAGATCCGGAACGTAGTGGAAATACGCCAGGTCCAGATGCACGAAGTGCAGTATCGAACTGACGGTCGCCGCAAAAAAAGCGCCACTGCGTTCGAGAAGTATGCTCGATATGACAATTGCCAGGAAGTAGAGCGAGGCGAAGTAGCTGTCAATTCCGCCCGTTCGATTAACCGTCCAGGTGATCAACAGAAGATCGATCGAAATCTGGGCGTATGCCTGAAGGGTATACGATTTGTTCCGCTGCAGCAGCGTCCACCAGCAGATCGTCAAGATCGCGACGACGACAAGAAGCAACTGCATGTCGCCGGCTCGTTCGATCTTGATGGTCCGGATCGAAAGAGAAACTGGTATAAAAACGAGGAATACGATAAATCGGGCATAGATCAGGCGCTGCAGCCAGACGCGCCTGTCCATGACTTCGATCGAAGTGCCGTTCACATTCTATTTGCTCATCTGGTTGATGAGCGAGAACATCGGAAGGTACATTGAAATGACGATGCCGCCGACGATGGCGCCGAGTACGACGATCATCACCGGCTCCAGCGCGGTCATCAGATCGCCCACAGCCGCGTCGACTTCCTGTTCGTAGAAATCCGCAATCTTGGTGAGCATCTTCTCGAGTGCGCCGGCCTGTTCGCCGACGCCAATCATGGAAACCACCATCGAAGGGAATACACCCGACGCCTTTAGAGGATCGACGATCGTACGGCCCTCCTCAATGGCTCGCTTTACGCTCAAAATCGCTTCTTCGATGATCGCGTTACCGGAAGTGTGCGCCGTAATGTCCAGACAATCCAGGATTGGAACACCGCTGGCAATCAAAGTCGCCATGGTGCGGGAAAATCTGGCAACTGCAATTTTCCGCATCAATGGGCCAAAGATAGGCGACTGTAGAATCAGGCCATCAACGACATGTCGTCCTTTTGGAGTTTTGTAGTACGAGCGGAATACACCGGAAAGAATGATCAGTCCGATGATGATGAAGATCCCATAGCTGCCGACAAATTCACTCGCCCAGATAACAATTCGTGTCGGCAACGGCAACTGAACCTGCATGCCGTTGAACAGATCGGTAAAGGCCGGAATTACTTTCCAAAGGATCAGCGTAATCACGGCGCTGGCAATGAAAACCACGGCACAGGGATAAACCAGAGCCGACTGAACCGCGCGTTTCAGTTTCACCGCCTTCTCGATGTACACCGCCAGACGCTGGAAGATCGTATCGAGAATACCGCCGGATTCGCCGGCAGCCACCATGTTCGTGTAGAGGTCGTCGAACACCTTTGGCTGGGTCTTCATGGCCGCCGCCAGATTGTTCCCGGATTCGACTTCACGCTGGATGGCCATAATGGCGGCAGCGAATTTCTTGTTTTCCTGAGTCTCCGCCAGAATCTGCAGGCATTGCACCAGGGGCACGCCGGAATCAATCATGACCGAGAACTGTCGCGTAAATACGGCGATGTCCTTTGGAGTGGGATTGCCGCCAATTTCGAATTTGCCGAGGACCCCCTTCCCCGACGATGCCTTCTTTTCGCTGGCATCCAGAAGGAGTATCTGATCTCGACGCAAAGCCACTGCCAGCGCCTGTTTGTTGTCGGCGACTCGCTCCCCGGTTACGGATTCACCCTGCCTGTTTCGACCCTTGAATACAAAGTTTGCCATGTGCCCCTCGCACTAACGTTTTGAAAGTTTTAATACGGGGTCATAGATGCAAAAAGAAAAATCTGCTACGGGTGGGGGTGCGGTTGCCATACCATTAAGGCTCCCATGAAGGCACAGCCCAGGACCGTAAGACTCGTCATTGCCGGGGCATCGCTGCTGATTCTGGCCTCGATCGTATTTGCCCAGCAGGCGTTCAATCTCAAGCCGCTTCTCAATCCAACGGATCCCAGCGGAATCGTCGTGACGTCTGCCCTTTCAGCTCTTGTTTTTCTTGTGACTCTCGTCTTCGGATTTGTGCTGCTGCGGACAGTCGTCAAGGTATGGATGGAACGAAGGCAACAGATGCCGGGCTCCAAATTCAAGACCGGACTGCTGATTCGGCTCGTTGCACTGACCCTGCTTCCCGCCATATGCATGTTCGCCTTTTCCTACGGACTCCTGAATCGAAGCATCGACAAATGGTTCAACGCGCCAATCGAGGAGATCTTCAAGGCGACCGACAGGAACAATCAACAGTGGAAAACAGAATACGAAGAGATCGCGCGACTATTACTGATGCACCTTGCATCGGAATCCGAACTGCCTTCGGACCTGGAACCCAGGCGATCGGCATTCAAGTTGAACGCCCTGATGGTCATCGATCCCGAAGGGCCAGTCGACCGGATTGCCACCGAAAAAGGAATATCGTCAGACTCCATCGGACGCGATGTTCTTGGCGCCATCGGCTCCGGCGACGAAGTCTTCATGGACGTGAAAGCCGGCTGGCTTGCCGCCATTCGCATTCAGAGCCGCAGCGGACCGAAGATTCTTGCGGCTATCTTTCCGCCTCTCGATGAAGTCGCCCGAAGCAATGAATCCATTTCGGATCAGAAGGACGCCTACCTGGAACTGGCCCGGCAAAGAAAGAATTTTCGAGACACCTACATCTACGTGCTCGCTCTCATTACGGTGCTCGTCATGTTCGCCGCAGTTTCACTGGGGCTGTATTTGTCCAAACGTCTCACCGTCCCGATTGTGGCTCTCGCAGAGGCCACGCGGGAAATCTCCGCCGGAAACCTGGATCATCGCGTAACGGTCAAGGCCGGCGACGAACTCGGCTTGCTGATTACGTTGTTCAACGATATGGCTGACCGGCTGCATACAACCAGCCAGGAGCTTGAGAACCGCCGTCATTACATGGAAGTCATCCTGGAAAGCATTCCGACCGGCGTGATCTCCATCGACAGCGAGGGACGCATTCATACGCTGAACCGTGCCGCTCGAACGATGTTCTCAGTGGAACACGCAGAAACCTTGAGCGACATATTCAAGGGACCCGACCTGCGTGAAATCATCGCGCTGATTGCCGATGCCGAAGAGACATCCATCTCGCGGGAGATCGGATTCGTCACCCCAGGACGACCCGTCCACAGCGCCGTCACGGCCGGCCGCCTGACAACGGGTGGCACCGTTCTCGTCGTGGAAGATCTGACCGAGGTCGTCCGTGCGCAGCGGGCAAGCGCATGGAGAGAAGTTGCACGGCGTCTCGCGCATGAGATTAAAAATCCGCTTACGCCGATACTGCTTTCGGCCGAGCGCATCTCCCGCAACATCGAACGCGTCCCGACCGCAACGCCACGCGTGACCGGTGTGATTCGGGAATGTGTCGACTTGATTGTCGACGAAGTATCCAGCCTTCGGAACCTTGTAGACGAGTTTGTACGTTTTGCCCGATTACCCACCGTTGCGCGATATCCCAACAGCATCCGGGAACTTGTCGACAAGACGCTGGCATTGTATGAAGGACGAATGGAAGGGGTTGTCGTCACCGTTGCGTTGCCGGAAGATCTCCCACTGGTTCTCATCGACCCCATGCAGATGAAGCGCGTTCTCATCAACCTGATCGACAACGCGCTGGAAGCTTTGTCCGAAGAGCCGGACAAGGCGCTGACCATCACCGCGGATCTTGCTCGCGACGGCACCATGGTCCGGCTTACGATAGACGATACCGGTCGTGGAATCACTGCGGAAGACCGTGAACGATTGTTCACTCCATATTTTTCAACCCGGAAGGACGGAACCGGACTGGGGCTCTCCATTGTGAGCCGCATTATTGCCGATCATGGCGGATACATTGGCGCCGAACCCAATCCCCCACACGGCACGCGCTTTGTTATTGAATTACCAGTATGTCTAGAATCCTCATTGTCGACGACGAACCGGGCATCCGCCAATCGCTGAAGGGCGCCTTCGAGGACGAAGGTTTCTCAACGGACACCGTATCCAGCGGCGAAGAATGTCTGCAGAAACTCGAAGAGACTCCGTGTGATCTCGTGCTGCTCGATATCTGGCTGCCCGGAATTGACGGCCTTGAGACACTGCGCCGCCTCCGCGAACGATTCCCGGACATTCGAGTGATCATGATTTCAGGTCATGCCACAATCGCGACAGCAGTTACCGCAACCAAACTTGGCGCCTACGACTTTATCGAAAAGCCGCTATCCCTGGAGCACACACTACTCGTCGCCAGGAATGCACTTTCGCTTCGACGCCTGGAACAGGCTCACGATATGCTCCGGCATCAACTGGAAGAACGCTTCCATATAGTCGGAGAAAGTATTCCCATCAAGTCACTGCGTAAACAAATCGCCGTCGTTGCACCAACAAACAGTCGAGTCCTTATATATGGAGAAAGCGGTACGGGCAAGGAACTGGTTGGACGCAATATTCATTTTCTAAGCAACCGCGTGAACGCCCCTTTTGTGGAAGTGAATTGTGCGGCGATTCCCGAGGAGTTAATCGAGAGTGAATTATTCGGTCACACGAAGGGCTCGTTCACCGGTGCCAGTGATGCGAAGAAGGGAAAATTCGAACTGGCCGATGGCGGCACGCTTTTTCTAGATGAGATCGGAGACATGACGCTCAAGACTCAGGCAAAGGTTCTGCGTGCTGTCGAAGAACAGCGCTTTCAACCTATCGGCGCACCGGCAACCGTTCATGTCGATGTGCGTGTCGTTGCCGCAACGAACAAGAACCTCACATCGGAAATCGCGGCGGGGCGCTTTCGCGAAGATCTGTTTTATCGGCTGAACGTGATTCCGTTCTTCGTACCGCCATTGCGGGATCGCCGGGAAGACATCCCGATCCTTGCCAGATACTTCATGAGGATCTTCAATACCGAACACGGAAGAGGACCGAAGGAGTTCATGCCCGAAGCGCTGGATTCCATGATGGAATATTCATGGCCAGGCAATGTGCGCGAATTGCGCAATGAAGTCGAACGTCTCGTCATTATGGTGGCAGAGAGCTGCATCGAACCTCGGGATCTTTCGCTGCCGAACGGAACATCCAGCATTCCGGCATCCAATCTTCACGAAGCACGGGCCCAGTTTGAAAGAGAGTTTATTCTCTCGAAGCTCCATGAAAACGACTGGAACATCACCCAGACCGCGAAACAACTCGGACTGGAGCGCAGCTACCTCTACCGAAAAATGAAAATGTATGGCATGGAAAAAGGGGTCTGACGACCCCTTCTTTACTGGCCGCGTCCGCCGCGTCCCCCCGGTCCATTCGGCGGGATGCCGCTGAGTGTGATGACGGTGCTGCCGTCGGCACGAGTCAAGCCCCCCGCCCATCCGTGCTTGGATTCATCTCTGGCCGCATAGGCGGTGACCGTTACCCGTTCGCCCGTCATCACCAGAGTTTCAAAAATGCTTCGCGTAAAGCCATTCCCGTTTAAAACACCCGGCCCTGGCGTTTCGAGTTGCCATGTGATCGCTTTCCCATTCGCGTTTGTCACTTCAAGGTAGATCCATCCATGAGGATTCTCATTCACGACTTTCGTGAGCTTTCCAGTCAGGGTGAGCGGTTTGGATTGGTCGTACTCGGCCTGAAAGGAGTGATGCGCTTCAGCAGGAATCGACAGCGCGGTCAGACAGATTGCAAAACCAGCGACGACGAGAATTTTTATTTTCATCGGAATTTCTCCCAAGAACTCCATTGGCCTATTGCGCGACGGGTTGCCGAACGACTCGGAAGCCGATATCGCTGACTCTTAACGTGGGTCCGTAATAGCTGTACCTCGCCGAAACCCGTTGGAAGGCACCGCTCTGATCCCAACCACCTCCGCGTACGACCGGGAGGCCGGTGGGAAGACCGTCAAGAGGATCGATAAGATCACCATTGGGACCGATCACTGCAGGCCCCTGGCCTCCTCCTCTCCCCAGGCCGCCAGGGCCGCCGCGAGGGGGACCTCCATTAATCTGATTTCGAAGCAATTGAATTTCCTGTTGCAATTGCTGGACCTGCAGTCGCAGCGTGTCAATTTGCTGTTGCTGCGTTGCGCCCGGCGGAGGTTCCGGCGGGAACGCGGGTGGTGGATTGCCGCCCTGCTGTCCGCCTCGCCCACCTCTTCCACCAGGTCCGCCGGGACCCTGGCCGCCTCCGGGTCCGCCCCGCCCGCCACGCGCGCCGAACTCCGGTCCGGTCGGATCAACCGCCGGGCTGTTGCTGTAATAGTTGGCCGTGTAAAAATCCGACACCCACTCCCGAACGTTTCCTTGCGTGTCATACAGGCCCCAGGCGTTGGGATTTTTCAGCCCCACCGGATGCGTTTCATCTTCCGAATTCGCCGCATACCAGGCGACTTGCCCCAGTGGTCCGGAGTACGGCGATTCCGAGCCGGCGCGCGCCGCATACTCCCACTCCGCTTCGGTGGGAAGACGATACCTGTAACCGTCGTTCATCGCGTTCAGCTTTGCGATGAAATCCTGAGCTTCCAGTTTGCTCACCGTTTCAACTGGGCGGGTGTCGGACTTGTTGCTGCTTGGATTGGATTTCATCACAGCCACCCATTGGGCCTGTGTCACTTCGTACTTCCCGATTTCGAAAGCTTTGGTGATTTGAATCCGATGTCTTGGGTTCTCATCGGGATTACATTCCTTGTCGTCCCTGGAACAGCCCATCATGAATTCGCCGGGAGCGATTTTTACAAAGTCCATGCCAATGGAATTGCGAAGTTTACCCGCCACTGGTTTTTGAGCGAGCAGGGTGCCTGCGGATAAAGCCAACGCGTAAATCAGAAGTCGTTTCATAACACACCCTCCAGAATTCGAAATCCAATGTCGCACTGTCACGGGCGTTGCATTGTAAATCGTTGTTAAAAGCGGTATGGGGAGCACTGGAGGATCTGATCCATGTTCGATTCTCAGCACCTCCCGGCTGCGCCCTGTCGGGCTTGCATTCGCTCCGCTCATGTCCGATCCGGTTCGGATGAGAATTGACCATTGAGACATGAATGGAGCGAATGCATGCCCGACAGGGCGCAGCCATCAGGAGATGAACATGGATCAGATGTTTAAAGCTGATACGTCGCGTCGAGGGTGATCTTGGTGTTGAGCAATTTTGAAATCGGGCAGCCGCCCTTGGCATTATCCGCGGCCTTTTCGACAGCCGCACGATTCGCTCCGGGAGCGTGAACGACGACGGTGAGATGGCTCGACGTGACGGCAAACCCACCGTCTGTCTTCTCCAACGTCACGGTTGCCGTCGATTCGATACTTTTGGCGGTGATGTTGGCTTCGCCAAGCTGCGCGGAAAGCGCCATGGCGAAACAACCGGCGTGAGCGGCGGCAATGAGTTCCTCAGGATTGGTTCCCTT
>Ga0070672_100001808_pt1 | contig 13372 bp, 10 predicted proteins | sample KBSM13metaG_FD_66151 | JGI IMG/M metagenome (GOLD analysis project Ga0070672, IMG submission 66151) | Miscanthus rhizosphere microbial communities from Kellogg Biological Station, Michigan, USA - KBS M1-3 metaG | ecosystem: Host-associated > Plants > Roots > Rhizosphere > Soil ... | reverse complement strand
CGCCGCGCCGCCGCCATCAATCCCCTCGTCGCGCTGCGCTGCGAGTAGCGGTAACATGCACGCACGGCGCGCTTCCGCCCGAAGGCGGGAGCCACGGCCCGAGGCGCGGTGCGCACAGCCCTGTCCTTCCTCTTCATCGCATTGTCCTGCGTCCCGTACGTCGTGCCGGCGTCAGCGTCGGCGCAAAACGGCGGCACCATTGCCGGCGCCCTCGTCACCGAGCAGGGGCGTCCGGTGAGGCGCGCGACGGTCAGGCTGATCGGCGGCGTGCCGGCGACGACGCGGACGGCCAGCAGCGATACGAACGGACGGTTCGTCTTCGCGGGGCTGCCGCAGGGGATTTATCGGCTGTCCGCCGCGAAGCCCGGCTTCATCGAAGCCTCGTACGGCGCGAAGCGACCCGGCGCCGGCATGCCCGGAACGCCGATCTCCCTTGCCGGCGATCAGCGCGTCGACGACATCGTCCTGCGGCTGGCCCGCGGCGGCGTGATCAGCGGCACCGTCACCGACGAGTTCGGCGAGGCGGCCTACGCCGTGCCGGTGCGCGCGATGCGGCTCGGGTATGCGAGCGGCGGGCGCGCCGCACAACCGGCGGCCAACACCGTCACGGACGATCTCGGCGGCTATCGGCTCGCCAGCCTGCCGCCGGGCGACTACCTCGTGAGCGCAAACTTGCAGCCGGCGGCCGACAGGCCGGCCGGCGAGCGCGGCTACGTGCCGGTCTACTTCGGCGGGACCGTTGCGGCGTCGGCCGCCACACATGTCGCCGTCGGTGTCAGCCAGCAGGTGCCCAACATCGACATCCAGCTGCAGGCGGTGAGGACCAGCACCATCAGCGGCAGCGTCACCGGTCCCGAGGGCGTCCCTACCGGCGCGCGGCTGCAGCTCGTCGATCCCGCGATGCCGGTGGCCAACGTCGGCGTGTGGTTCCGCTACGCGACGCGCGACGGCAAGTTCTCGTTCCCCGGGCTGGCGCCGGGTTCTTACGTGCTCAACGCGCAGGCGCCCGGCGGTGCCGCCGGCGGCACGCTGACCGGATCGGTCACGGTGCCGCTCGAGGGCGAGAGCGCGGAGGTGACGCTGCCGCTGCGGCGCGGGATGACGGTCTCGGGGCGGCTCGACCTCACCACCGTGAAGGGTGCGGCCGACGTGCGGCGCATCCGCGTCACGCTCGATCCGGTGGCGTCGGGGAGCGACTGGGAAACGAAGAACTACGAGGCGGCGCCGGACGCCGACGGCCGCTTCGCGATCCGCGGCGTACCCCGCGGGCTGTATCGCGTCCTCGTCAGCGGATTGCCCGCGGGCGTCGCCCTCGATGCGGCGCGCTTCGGCACGCGCGACGCCGCCGACGTGCACCTGCAGATCGAGCCTGGCGACGAGATCCCGGAAGGCACGCTGACGTTCACCGATCGCACGGGGGAAATCTCCGGGTTCGTCAAGACACCGGCGGGCGGACCCGCCGTCGATCGCACGGTGCTGCTCTTCCCCGCCGCCAACACCTACTGGGTGCCGGAGTCGCGCCGCATCCAGATGACGCAGTCGCGGCAGGACGGGCGCTACACCCTGCGCGGCCTGCCGGCCGGCGACTACCGCATCGCGGTCGTGGATGTCGTCGAGCCCGGGCAGCAATACGATCCGGCGTTCCTCGCCGGCGTGGCCGCGGGCGCGGCATCGGCGACGCTGTCCGCGGGCGGGCGCGCCACCGCCGATCTCGGCGTGCGTTGAGGCGGGTTACACGATCACGCGGATGATGTCCGACCGCGTGATGATGAACGTCTTGTCGGTCTTGAAGTCGCGAACCAGCACCGCCGGCATCTGCGGCGTGATCATCGTCGACAGCAGGTCAACCGGTGTGGAGACGTCCACGAAGGGAAAGGCCGGCAGCATGATGCTCTCGACCGGCTCGGCCTTGATCGCCGTGTTCTTCACCAGCTCGGAATAGAGGTGCGTCTCGTTCAGCGAGCCGACGAGGCGGCCGTCCTGGGTGATCGAGATCTGGGAGAAGTCGTGGTCGCCCATCAGCCGGACCGCCGCCTCCACCGGCTGGCGTGACTCGATCGACAGCAGCTCACCCGAGACTCCCGAGGCGACGAGGTCGCGCGCCGTCATGCCGCTCTTCTCGAAGAACCCCTTCTCGCGCATCCAGTCGTCGTTGAACATCTTCCCGAGGTAGCGCGACCCGTGGTCGTGGAAGATGACGACGATGACGTCGCCGTCGCGGAAGTGGTCCTTGAGCTGCAGCAGTCCGGCCATCGCCGATCCGGCGGAGTTGCCCGCGAAGATCCCCTCCTCGCGCGCGATCCGCCGCGTCATCAGCGCCGCGTCCTTGTCGGTGACTTTCTCGAAGTGATCGATGACCGAGAAGTCCACGTTCCTGGGCAGGAAGTCTTCGCCGATGCCCTCGGTGATGTAGGGGTAGATCTCGTTCTTGTCGAGGATCCCGGTGTCCTTGTATTTCTTCAGCACCGAGCCGTAGGTGTCGATGCCCCACACCTTGATCTTCGGGTTCTTCTCCTTGAGGTATCGCCCGACGCCGCTGATCGTGCCGCCGGTGCCGACGCCGACGACGAGGTGGGTGATCTTCCCCTCGGTCTGGTCCCAGATCTCGGGGCCGGTCTGCTCGTAGTGCGCGACCGAGTTCGACGGGTTGTCGTACTGGTTGGCCTTCCACGAGTTCGGCACTTCCTTCTCGAGGCGGGAGGACACGGAGTAGTAGGAGCGCGGATCGTCGGGATCGACGTTGGTCGGGCAGACGATCACCTCGGCGCCGAAGGCCTTGAGCGCGTCCGCCTTCTCCTTCGACTGCTTGTCGGTGGTGGTGAAGACGCACTTGTAGCCCTTGACCACCGCCGCGATGGCCAGCCCCATGCCGGTATTGCCCGACGTGCCTTCGATGATCGTCCCCCCGGGCTTGAGCGCGCCGCTCCGCTCGGCGTCCTCGATCATCTTCACCGCCATGCGGTCCTTGATCGAGTTGCCGGGATTGGTGGTCTCGATCTTCGCGTAGACGGTGCCCTTGATCTCCTTCGCGATCGAGTTGATCCGCACCATCGGCGTGTTGCCGATCGCCTCGAGGATGTCATTGAAGACGCGTTTCTGGCTCACCGTTAAAGAATACGCCGAACGGCGTGCTCGATCCCAGCAGCCTGGCCGATCGCAGCTGCTCCCCTCACCACAGAGTCACAGAGGTCACAGAGACGCACAGAGTTTGTTCGCCACGTTGGCGAGTCGGGCGCCCGGCCTTCGGCCGCGCGTTGCGTGGAAGAAGAACTCGCGCGTGTGACTCGCCGCGCATTCGAGCCCGAGTCACACGCGCAAGTTCTCCCTCCCCGCACACCGCGCTGCGCGCGGTGCCCGACTTCGTTCGATCAACACGACGCATTTCGGTTGATGGGACGTCTGCAGGAGCAGTTACAACGACCCAAGTGTGACATCGATGGGCCGCCTGGTCGGGACGCCGGTCGAAGACCGGCGTTGCGGGGAGAGAAGGCGCGTGCGTTGAGTCGCGTACGACGGCTGGCGACTCAAAAAGCACGCGCCTTCTCTCCCCGCACAGCGCGCGCAGCGCGGTGCCCGACCATCGACTCCCTCAAGCCTGCGCTCTGTGCGTCTCTGTGACCTCTGTGGCTCTGTGGTGAAGGGGAGCGGCCGCGAACGTGGGCGACGCGGCTACTGGGGTGGCTGACGCATGCCGCGTTCGAAGGCGGCGACGTCGTCGAAGTACTTGCGGCTGATGCCGGCGAGGGCGGGATTGGTGAAGACCTCGGCGACCGGCTCGTCGATCGCGCGGACGATGACGGCGGCGACCTCGTCGGCGGTCTGCGACGGAGCGCCGCCGGCGCCGGGTCGGATCGGCGGCGTGCCGTGGACGGCGTGCTGCGCGAATTCCGTGGAGACCAGACCCGGCATGACCAGCGTCACGTGGATGCCGGGATCGCTCGCCGCCAGGTCCATGCGCAGGTTCGCGGTGAGGCTGTTCAGCGCCGCCTTCGACGCGCTGTAGGCGGATCGAATCGACGCCATCGGGACGCGGCTGAGGAACGACGACACGTTGACGATCTGGCCGGCGCCGCGGGCGCGGAAGTGCGGCAGGATCGCCTGCATGCCGTAGAGCGCCGACTTGACGTTCACCGCGATCATCTCGTCGAGCTCGTCATCGGTGACCTCGGCGACGAACTTCGACAGGCCGCGGCCGGCGTTGTTGATCCACACGTCCACATCACCGAAACGCTCGATGGCGCGATCGCGCAGGTGCTCCACTTCGGCGCGGACGGTGACGTCGGTGACCACCGGGAACGCGTTGTCGCCGAGCTCGGCGGCGAGCCGATCCAGCTCGTCGCCGCGCCGCGCCGCCAGCACGACGCGGTCGCCGCGCGCAGCCAGTTGTGTGGCCACAGCGGCCCCGATGCCGCTGCTGGCGCCGGTGACGACGACGGTCTTCGCCATGCGTTACTTCCCCGTTGTCAGGCGATAAAGGAGAACCGCCGCGCGCTTGGTCTGGCTCGGCAGCGTCGCGAGCTCGGCGAGCTCGTCGGGCGAGTGGTCGTCGCGCCCCATCAGGCCGATGCCGTCGATGATGTTCGGTACCTGGTCCGAGATGAACGAGACGTCGGCGGCGCCGGCGCGATCGGGGCTGACCGCGGTGACCGGCCCCGCGCCCACGTCGCGGCTGGCGCGGTCGTATTCCGCCAGCAGCTTCGCGTTCCCCTCGGTCGGCGGCAGCGACGGATAGCCGTCCGCGAAGGTGAGCGACGCCTCGGTGTGCCCGAGCGCCGCTTCCACCATCACCTGCTTCATCACGGTGCGCGCGTGCTCGAGCTGCTGTTTCGACAGCGTGCGCAGGTCGCCGATCGCGACGGCGCGCTCGGCAATCACGTTCGTCTTGCCCGAGGCCGCTCCCTTCGCCAGCACGTCGTCGAGGTCCACGCTCGTGCCGCCGAGAATCAGGCTCGGGTTGAACGTGAGGTGCTCTTCGCCGGCGAGCTTCTGCCGGAAGCCGTCGAGGATGCGCGCCAGCTCGTAGTTGGCGCCGTAGCCCATTTCCTCGCGGAAGATCTGCGACGAGTGGCCGGACTTCGCCCTGACCTCGAGCTTCCACGAGGAGGTGCCGCGGCGCGCCGTGACGGCAAACTTCGGATCGCCGGGCCCGTCCTCGAAGCCGAGCGCGTACTTCGCCCCCTTGGCCGCGTTGACCAGCGCCGCGCGGGCCAGCGCCTGCGGATCGCCGGCATCTTCTTCGTCACCCGTCATGACGACGATGACGTTCATGGGGTCGAGCGCGCCGGCCTTCTTCAGCGCCTTGAGGGCGGCGATGATGATGACGTCGCCTCCCTTCATGTCGATGATCCCCGGGCCGCGCGCCAGCCGCTCGTCCATCACCTGGTATCGCTGGAAGACGCTGTCCTTCTCGAACACGGTGTCGAGATGGCCGATCAGGATGATGCGCGGCCCGCTGCCGGGATGGTCGGCGATGAGATGTCCCGCGCGCTTGAACGGCGCGCCGTCCACCCACGACGTCTTGAACCCGAGCGCGTCGAACTCCTTGCGGAAGAGGTCCCCGACGGCGCGGACGCCGGCGAAGTTGTGCGTGCCGCTGTTGATCTCGACGGCCGTCTGGAGAAGCGTCAGGGCCTCGCCGTTGCCGGCATCGACCGCCGCGACGATCGCCCGTTCGGGTGCTGAAGAGAGTTGCATGGCGAGCGCCACTACGAGCAGAACGACCATCGCGCGCATATACGGCGATCTTACCCCGCGTAGCATTGCACGAGATCGAGCCGCTCCATTCGGTCGCCTACTCGAGTTTCTTCACATACCGGATCGTCTCGATCTCGTACCCCGTCCGCTCGTAAATCCGGCGGGCCCGGTCGTTGCCCGCGAACACGTTGAGATGGAGCCTCGGGTAGCCGTTCCGGCGCGCCCAGTCCTCGGCGGCGCGCATGAGCGCCGCGCCGACCCCCTTGCCCTCCGCGGTCTCGGCGACGGCCACCATGCCGATGTGGCCGTCGGCCTGGCCGGTGAAGTAGTCGACCGCGGGCTCCAGGAAGGTGAAGCCGGCGGGACGGCCATCGAGCTCGGCGACGAGCAGCGTGCGCCTGTCCCGAGCGGCGTCGAGGGAGCCGTCGACGGAGCCGGCGAGGCGTCCCTCGAAGAAATCGTCGAGACAGCGCACCTCGCCGGCCACGATCTCGGCGGCCGAGCGCCAGGGGGGCGGCCCGAACGCGGCGAAGCGCCGGGCCGTGGCGATGACGAAGTCGCGATCGGCGGCGGTGCCTTCGCGAACGGCGATCATGATCGGCGGGTCTGAAGACCCGCCTTTACTTCTTCGCCGCGCCCGGCGGCGGGTTGTCGCTGTTGTAGATCGCGCGCGAGATCGCCCAGCCGGCGCCTTCCTTCTTCAGCACGACGATGTACTTGCCGACCTCGTCGACCATCGGCCCGCCCTTCATCGGCATCAGGTTCTGCTTGTAGGTGCCGATGTCGATGGCGTGATCCCCCGCCACGGTCGTTTCCGTGGAGGTGATCGTCATGCCGTGGACCATCCACTCCTTGGCCAGCCCCTTGTGGAAGGCTTCGATGGCCGCGCGCCCCTTCTGCGCCGGCGCGTTCGGCGGCATCTCGACGCCGTCGGCGGTATAGAGTTTCGCCAGCCCCGCCGCGTCCTGCGCACTGACCGCCTTCTGATACGCCTCCCGCACCTTGGCGACGCCGGGATCGCCCTGGCGCGCCGCGACGCCGCTCACCGCCAGCGCTACCGCGCAGGCCACTGCCGCTGCCACTCTCATGAGTCCTCCTACTTGTCGATCAACTCGAAAGTCATCGTCGTCGTCGTGTTGTTCTGCATCGACACGGCGTTGCCGTCTGGCGACTGGCCGGTGATCGTCGAGGGCATCGTGCTCTTCATCGTGCTCTTGCGAATCCGCCCCTTGCCGATGTCGAAGAACATCTCCCCGTCACCGCGCGCGTTCTGCAGCTTCACCACCATGCCGCCGGGCCCGGGCGGCGGTGTGCTTTCCTGTTTCATCGTGATCGCGACGCCGATGCGGGCGGCGGCCGCGTCACCCGCGCCGTCGAGCGCCTTGAGCGTGAAGTCCACCGCGCCGGTGATCTTGCCGATCATCTCGTTGCCCATGGTCATCTGGCCCTTCCAGGTGTCGCCGGGCTTGACCGGGGCCTCCGGCAGCTTCGTGAAGCTCTGCTCGAGCGTGGCCTTGAGCGCATCGTCGCTGAGGCTCGTCTTCAGCGCCTGGCCGATCGCGGCTGCCGCCGGATCGGCGCCGAGGGACTTGACGATCTTGTCCATGATCCGCGTCGCTCCCTCGACCCGCCGCACGGTGCCGTCCGGCGCCTGGACCACGACGATCGTCTCGCCGACCATCGCGCCGAGGACCTTCCCCATCGACTGCGCCATCGGGTTCGAGGTCGCCGCCGCGGGGGACGCGGTGTCGTAGACGAACTTGCCCATCGGCCCGTCCATCTCCATCCGCACCGAGTCGAAGGTCTGCTTCAGCGTCGCCGTGCCGTCCGGCGCGACGTCGTCGACGGCGATCTTCAAGGTCTGCGTCATCGTCTGCTGCACGGTGGCGTCGCCGCGGCCCGGCATCCCCGACACCTGGCTGTTGGTGAGAATCACCATGCGGTACGAGAGCGTCTCTCCCTTGTTCCAGTGGTAGCGGAGCGTGACGTTCTGCGCATGGACCGGCGCCGCGACGGCAGCCAGGGCGAGCAGGCAGATGATGCGAGTGTAGATGCGTGACACGTGATTCAGCCTCCGGGCTCGTTCAGCGCCTGCCTGCCGGCGTGCGCGTGATCATGAAAATGCTGCACAGCACGAGGACGCCGCCGAGCGCTGCGCTGACCGTCACCCTCTCGTGCAGGAACGCCGCGCCGAGCAGCACGGCAATGAGCGGCTCGACCAGCGCCATCGACAGCAGCGCGGCTGCCGACATGCGCTCCAGCAGCCAGTAGTTCAGCCACGTCGCCCCCACCGAACCGGCCAGTGCCAGGTAGAGCAGGCACGCGGCGGCCAGTGGTGTCCAGTGTAAGCCGAACGGGTTGCCTTCGCGTGCGGCGGCGAAGGCCAGCATCGGCCCGACCGCGCACAGCATCTGGCCGCACGTCAGCACCTCCGGCTTGATCCTGAGATCGCGGTGGCGCTTGACGAACACGTAGGCGAAGCCGACGCAGGCCGCGCCGAGGGTCACCGCCGCGCACCCCAGCAGCGCCTGCCGCCCGGCGAGATGGAGTTGATCGGCGGAGATGAGGACGACGCCGGCGATGCCGATGGCGATCGCGGCGAGCGCCCTGAACGTGAACGGCTCGTCCTCGAGCAGGAAGTGGCCGAAGACCAGCCCGAAGGCCGGCGTCACCGCCTGCAGCACCGCGGTCATGCCCGAGGGGATGAACTGCGCGCCCCAGAACAGGAGCGCGTAGTTCAGGCCGAGCAGGACGAGGCCGGCAACCGCAATGACGTACCACTCGCGCGCGCGGCGCGGCAGCCGCACGCCGCGCAGGAGCAGGATGGGAAGAAAGACGGCGATCGCGACCAGCAGCCGGATCGCCGCGAAGCTGACCGGCGGCAGGTCACGCAGCCCGAGCTTGATGAACAGCCAGACGCTGCTCCAGATCAGGCACGTCACCCACCACAGGCCGAGGACCCTCAACTACCGCTGCTGCGTCGTCGTGGTCGTCGCAGGCCGGCGGCCGGCGTCGAGGTCGTTCCAGTTCAGGATCGTGTTGAAGCCGAGGAAGAAATTCCCCTGCGTCTGCCAGCGCCAGTAGGGGCGGTTGGCGAACATCACGACGTGCCCCTTCCCCACCGGCGCGTCGACGACGACGGCGCGGCCGGCGAGCGCCTGGCCGCCGACGAGCACGCCCGACAGCAGCATGTCGTTCGGATCCGTCGGGAACGTGATCAGCGCGCGAGGGGCAGTGGCCGCGCCGCCGCCGCCACCGCGGCCGCCGAATCCGCCACCACCGCCCGCGCCGCGGCCGCCGCCGCGACCGCCGCGGCCGGCGCTCTCCGCCGCCGGCGGCGTCCCGGCCATCGACGGCGCGCCCCCTTCGAGCGTGGTCAGCTTCGGCGGGACGGACTGCGGCTGCATGTTGAAGTTCCCCGGGCCGCCGTCCACGCCTGCGCCGCCGCGGCCGCCGCCGCCTCGGCCGAAGCCGCCGCCGCCGACCGCGAGCACGGGCGCCTGGTTGAAGTAGACCGCGAGGGCGTTCTGGTCGTAGCCGTAGACGACCGGGCTGGTCTTGTCGGCGATCACCGCCTTCAGCACCGATCCGCGGACATAGAGGCCTTCGCCCTGCTCGATGGTCACCCCCGGCGTCATGTTGAACTCGGGGAAGATCGTCGACGTGCCTCCCTCGGTGATCAGCACGCCGCCTTCGTTGACGAACTTGTACAGCTCCTGCAGCCCGTCGTAGCCGAGGCCGCCGCGCATGTCATCGGTCGAATCCTGGATGCCGAGGTGCGGCATGTCGTCGCTTTTCTTGTAGGGACGCGCCTCGGCCCCCTGCACGCCGCCGTAGACCAGGCCGCTGCCGCCGCCGCCGGCGTGCGGAAAGACGATCACGTCGTATTTCGAGCGCAGGTTTCCCTGCCGCACCAGGTTGTCGCCGAAGTAGGTGTAGGGCACCTTGAACTTGTCGAACGCCATCCGGACCCAGCCTTCGTCCTGCGTGCTCGTCCAGGTATGGATGTAGCCGACGCGCGGAACGTCGAGGTCGTGGGTCGGCACGGTTGGCGCCGAAGCCACCGCGTACGCCGTCAGCCCCAGTTCCTTGATCGACGGCTCGAGCGCCGCGCGATCGGCGTTCGCGATGACGAAGCTGCCGGCCGGGAACTTGTGGCCGGCCGCTTCGAACGGCTGCTCGGCCGCCGCCATCTTGACGCCGGCATGAGTGAACCGGAACGTCACCAGCGTGTTGTCGGTCGTGTTGTCGACGAGGACCACCGGACCGCTGCCGGTGATGCTGCCGGGAATCGCAATGTCCGCGCTCGCCAGCGTCATCGGCTGCGTCAGGATCGACTTGTCGGCCACCGCCGTCGCCTTGACGTTGCGCAGCAGCGGAATCGACCAGCCGGTGTCGTCGTAGGGGCGCGGGTTGTCGGGTGAATAGAACTGGACCCCGAGCAGCGTCTCGACGATCGCGCCGTAGGGCTGATCGAGCCGGACGACGTAGTCGCCGGCGGCGACCTGGAGGTTGCCGACGGTGAACGCGGCGTTGGCGGTATGGACCTCGGCCCCTTCGCGCCGGATCAGGTTCATCAGCTCCGCGGCCTCGACGCGGCGGCGCTGCGCCGCCGGCACGACGTAGGCAAACGGGGCCTTCGTCTGGCCGCGCTCGATGGTGTGCTTGTTCTTCAGGTAGTAATTCTCGAGGAACGTCTCCTTGTTCTTCGCGACGTTGTTCATCGAGATCAGGATCGCGCTCTGCTGCATGTTCACGTTGGCGCGCGGCCCCCACATGATGTCGTTCGGCGTCGGGTTGGGGCGGTACCACTCGCGGCTCTGGTTCGGCGAGACGGCGTAGTTCTGCCCGCTGAACGACTGCGTCTCGTAGAACCGTCCGATCGAGTTGTGGGTGACGCCGATCCAGAACATGTAGTTCGGCACCCAGCCGTCGTAGTAGTTGTAGGTCCACACGCCGGGCACGCCGCGCTTCACCATCTCCATCATCTCGTTCTGCGCCAGCAGCCACCACTCGTTGACCTGGATGGGATCGACGACGGTGTTGTAGGGGCCGGTGCCGGTGGAGACGTAGAGCAGCGTGACCGACTCGTGCAGGTCGTGGAACACCGTCGGGTGCCAGGTCAGGAAGCTCTTGAGGATGTTCTGCGTCAGCTTCAGGCCGACGCCGATGCCGTCACGGTTGTTGTCGTGCTGCACGTACTGGCCCCAGTAGACCAGGCCCGGCTGCGGCTTGCCCGGGTTCTTCAGGCTCCAGCGGAAGTTGTCCACCGCCTTCTCGCGGCCGTCCACCTCGGTCGAGGGCGTGAGCACGACGATCGAGTTGTTGCGGATCGTCTGGATGAACTGCGATTCTTCAACGGCGAGGCGGAACGCCAGCTCGATCAGCATCTCGGGGCTGCCGGTCTCCGGCGTGTGGATGCTGCCGGTCGCGTAGTAGATCGGCTTGCCCGTGGCGATCAGCTGTTTCGCTTCCGCTTCCTGCAGCTTGCGCGGGTCGGTAAGCTTCGCGGTGATCTCCCTGTATTTATCCAGCTGCTTGATCGTCGCCTCGTCGGAAATCGCGAGCGCGACCATGTCGCGCCCTTCTTCCGACTTGCCGATGCGGAACAGCTTCACCCGCGGCGACGCCTTCTCCAGCGCCTCGTAGTACTTGACGATCTCTTCGTGGTAGGTGAGGTGGCCCGGCTCGCCGGGAACGTAGCCGAAGAACTTCAGCGGCGACGGCACGGTGGCCGACGCCGGCATGTGATCGACGAGCTCGGTGATGATGCGCGGATCGGGCGTCGCTTTCTTGATCCGCGCCGTGTAGTCCTCGTCCAGTTTCTGCGGCGTCGCGGTCGTCCGCGGCCCCTGCGCGGAGACCGGCGCCGCGACGACCGCACACGCCAGCGCCAGCGCGCAGACGAAACCCGTGGTTCTCATGCCATCCTCCTCCGGAATCACGGAGGAGTATACACGTCACTCCCTTGCACCATCCGGCCGGGCGGCGTCGGCGTCAGGCGCGAGCCGCCGATACTTTTGACGGGCCGTCCTCGACCGTGACCGAGCCGGATCGGCCTCCCGACAGCTCGAATCGGATGCGCACCGCTTCGCCCCCCGGCGGGTTGAACACCAGGCCGCCATGGTGAAACAGGTTGCGCTCGGTGCCGCCGCTGCGCGTAATCGTGAGCACGCCCCGCGCGTTCTTCGCGACGGTGAGCCGCTCGGTCGATCCCGGCCCGAATACGTACTCGCCCACGATCGCCGCCTGTTCCGCATCGGTGAGCGGCACGTCGGGGTAGCGCGGGTCCGCGTCGCCGAGTGACTCGAGGTACTTGAGCACCTCGGCTGCCGCCGTTCCCCCCGCTCGCGCGTGCGCCATCATCGTCAGCCCATGCGGTCCGCGCATGCGCTGCAGTCCGGGGGACGCCGCGATCATCTGCTTCACGATGTCGAGCTGCCCCATCATCACCGCGGTGAAGATCGTCGGCCGCGCGCCGTTGGCGATCAGGAATTCGGCGATCGGCCGGTTGCCGACGTGCGACGCCGCGTCGATCGGCGTCTCCCAGTCGCCGTAGCCCCAGTCCCAGGACGCGCGCGCCAGCGCCGGCCGCGCCGACACCAGCTCTTTCACGCGCGCCAGGTTGCCATGGGAGACGGCGACCATCTCTTTCACGACGTCCGGTTCGTGCGCCGGGAATGACGCCGACGGCGACGCCGGCGGTGACGAAGCGGGTGGCGACTGCCTGGCCCGCCGAAGCCCTGGCGAAGCCGGCCGAAATGCGAACGGGACGGCGGGGACCAGGCCGAGAAACCCGCGACGGGAGATCGATTCGAACATCAGAGCCTCCTGATGCCGGGAGTCTACGCACGGCGGCGCCGCGGGTGAAGCCATCACGATGTGAGCAGCATGTGAGCCGGCAATCTCTACTAGCTTCCAGCTTTAGCTGGTCGGCGAGGTCAGCTGCGGCAGACAGGTGGCTTCCGCCTTTAGGCGGAAGAGACAGCTGGCGGACTATCCCCGGATCCGGGCGCTGACGGCCTTCGCGATCAGGTCGGCGATCTCCGACTGCGCGAGCAGGTCCATGGACGGACGGTCAATCGTCGTCGCCCACACGTGCGTCTGGTCGCTGACGCGGATCAGGTGGGCGACGATCCGCATCTGGTGCTCGTCGCGCTTCATCTGGCCGAGGACCAGGTACTGCGCGCCGAGCGCGTCCCCCATCGCCTTCATGTCGGCGGGCCGGAAGCTGAGGCTCAGGCCGGAGGCGTTCCCGATCACCCGCAGGCTGCTCGACTCGGCCAGCCTGGCCACCGTCGCATCCGATACACCTTTCGCCACCCGATCGAGATCGGGCACGCCGGTTTCGTTCCGGAACGGAACGACGACCACCTTGGGGGTACCGTGCGCGCCGGGTAGCCACGCCCAGAGCCCGACGCCGGCTGCGACCAGCAGGGCCGCGACCGAAGCGACCAGGAAGGTCGACTTCCGCCTAAAGGCGGAAGCCACATGTTTCCGCTCGCCAAAACCGGGAGCCACATGTTGGTGATCCGTGGCTTCCGCCGTGGTCCTCGTGGCTTCCGCCGTCGCCCTCGTGGCTTCCGCCGTCGTCCCCGTGGCTTCCGCCGTCGTCCCCGTGGCTTCCGCCTTTAGGCGGAAGGAATCCCGCGGCGCAACACCGGACGGATCCACCACC
>Ga0070672_100001804_pt1 | contig 13388 bp, 10 predicted proteins | sample KBSM13metaG_FD_66151 | JGI IMG/M metagenome (GOLD analysis project Ga0070672, IMG submission 66151) | Miscanthus rhizosphere microbial communities from Kellogg Biological Station, Michigan, USA - KBS M1-3 metaG | ecosystem: Host-associated > Plants > Roots > Rhizosphere > Soil ... | reverse complement strand
ACCGAGTTGCTGAAGCCCGGTGCCACGATCTGGACCGCCCAGGCGCCGGAATGGGCCTGGATCGACGAGACATTGCCGCAACATCCGGGGCAACCGCCCCCGGTGGCCTGAAAGACTGCGTCCGGCCGGCGCTGGTAGTAACCTCATACTTGGACAAGCCGGGGGGGGTTGCCTGATTTCGCGTCTCAAAAACGAACTTCGCATCTCCAGGTTGTGGCCGTGGATCGAAGGGTCCGCGCTGCGACGCTATGCCTTTGCGGCCGCCATCGGAGTAGTGGCCGGCGCGCTGCACTGGGCGATCTTTCCGATCACCCAGTCGCGGGTCACTTTCATCTTTTTCATTCCGGCGATCGTGCTCACCACCACCATCGTCGGGCGCTGGCCCGGCGTCCTGGTGGCGATCATAGGACTGGTGAATTCGGCGTTGATGAAAGCGCCGGGCACGCTGCTGGTGCCGAACTCGGCCGAACAGGTGGCGCTCATCTCATCGGCCGTGGTCTCCATTCTCGTTATCGTGGTCGGTGACTACTATCGCTCGATTGCGCGACGCGAGCTGTCCGACCTGCACGAGTTGCACGAACTGTCGGCAACGCTGGCTTCGGTCCCGGAGTTGCCGGCGCAGCTCAAGCTCATCCTGTCCACGTTCGCGCGCATTCACGGCGCGGAGAAGGGCCTGATCTCCGCCCTCGATGGCGCGCGCGGCATGCTGGAGGTGGCAGCCCAGGTCGGCTTCGCGCCGGGTTCGCTGCACGAGTTACGCGAGGTGAAGCTCGGCGACGGCGCCTGCGGGCTGGCCTGCGCGGAGAAGTCACGCGTGATCATTGAAGACACGCAGCGCGACGCACGATACGCCGCGTTCGCCGCCCTGGCCCAGCGCGAAGGAATCCGTGCCGTGCATTCAACGCCGCTGATTGGCCGCGACGGAGCTGTTCTCGGTGCGTTGTCGGTGCACCTGGCCACGGCACGCAAGCCCACCGATCGGGAGCTGCGTATTGCGGACATCTGCGCGCGCAAGGCCTCGGTGTTCATCGAACGTGCGCGGGCCGAAGACCTGGTGCGCCAGCGCGATCGGCGCTTTCAGGCGGTGCTCGACGCATCGGCGGTGCCCTTCATGGTCCTGTCGCCCGAGTTCAACGAGGACGGCAGGATTGTCGATTTCCGTTTCCGCTACATCAATACCGCCGCCGCCGCGATCCTGCGCATCAGGGCCGCGGACATCGTCGGGCGCCGCATCCTCGAGGTCATGCCACGCGCCTGGGACGACCGTGGCCGGCTCGAGATGTACATCGAAGCCCTGGAACGCAACGAAGTGCGCCAGTCGGAACGCCAGTCGGAAGCGGACGGCAATCACGCCTGGTATCACATCGTCGCCTCGCCGCTGGAAGGGGATCTGGCGGTGTGGTTCGCGGACATTACCCAGCGCAAGACCCAGGAGCGCGATCTGCTCGAAGCCGACCGCCGCAAGGACGAGTTCCTCGCCACACTGGCGCACGAGCTGCGCAATCCGCTGGCGCCCATTCGCCAGGCGGCCGCGATCGCCCGCAGTGAGATCGCCACGGAGTCGCAGCGTCGCTGGTCGCACAACGTCATCGAACGCCAGGTGCAGCACATGTCACTGCTGCTGGACGATCTGCTCGACGTGTCGCGCATCACGCATGGAACGCTGCAACTACGCAAGCAGCGCACCGACCTGCAATCGGTGGTCAGTGCGGCGGTGGAGACCGCGCGACCGTTGCTCGATGAACGCCATCATCGCCTCAGCGTGGAGGTCCCCGATGATCTGCAGGTGTATAGCGATCCGCTGCGGCTGGCCCAGGTACTCTCGAATCTCCTGACCAACGCCGCGAAGTACACCCAGCCACGGGGGGCGATTGCGATCGTCGCGCGGCGGGAGCAGGACAGCCTGCTGATCTCGGTGGCGGACAATGGAATTGGCATCGCGAATGAAGACTTGTCGAAGGTGTTCGGAATGTTCGCGCAATTGAGGTCCGCCCAGGATCATGCTGCGGGTGGACTGGGCATTGGCCTGGCGCTGGCCAAGGGAATTGTCGAGCTGCATGGTGGCCGCATCGAAGCATCGAGCGCCGGGCCGGGACAGGGCAGCCGGTTCACCGTGCATCTGCCGATGGGCGCGCAACTTCCCGCCACGTCGGTATCGCAACACAGGCATCTCAACGGAAGCACGGTGTCCCACAAGCGCATCCTGCTGGCCGATGACAACCGCGACGCCGCCGAGAGCCTGGCGATCATTCTGCGCCTCGAGGGCCACCAGGTAGAGCTGGCGCACGATGGTGCCGCGGCGCTGCGCGCCTTCGAACACACACGACCCGACGTCGCGCTGCTCGACATCGGGATGCCGGGATCCAATGGGTACGAAGTCGCCCAGCAGATCCGCGCGGCGCCGGGCGGCAAGGAAGTCCTGCTGATCGCGATCACCGGCTGGGCCCAGGATTCGGACAAGGCGCGCTCACGCGAAGCCGGGTTCGATCTCCATCTCACCAAGCCGGTCGAGCCTGAGTCACTCATCGAACTGCTGGCCTCGACGCAGACCGCGCCGCGGACCGTGACGCGCGCGCCCAGCTAGTCTGTCTTGTTGCAGCCCTAGAGCTGCGAACGCAGCAACAGCGCCAGCCGTTCGTTGACACGCCGCCCGAATCTGCGGCTGCGCCACTTCCGCAGTACCATGCGGCGTGATTTCGCGATGTCGGCATCGATCAGGCGTATCTGCTCGCTCGCCAGTTCCTCGCTGAACACGTTGAGGTTGGCTTCGTCGTTCAGCCGGAACGAGCGGTCGTCGAAATTGGAAGAGCCCACCGAGCTCCACAGCCCGTCGATGACCAGGACCTTACAGTGCATCATCGTCGGCTGATATTCGTAGATGTGGATGCCGGCCTCGAGCAGCGACGCATACAGTCCCTGCGCAGCCCAACGGCCGAGGCGCGCGTCGGTGTACCGGCCCGGCACGACGATGCGCACGCGCACGCCGCGGCGCGCGGCCGAGCAGAGTGCCTCGACGGTGAGCTTGTCGGGCACGAAGTAGGCATTCTCGATGTCGATGGACGTTCGCGCCGCCGTGAGGGCCAGCAGCACCATGAGGTGCATGCTTTCCGATCCTCCCACCGGTGAGCTGCCGAACATCTGCGCGTCCATGTCGCCGCAGGCGGGGAGACGCGGAAAATAGTCGGCGCCGTGCAGTACGCGGCCCGTGGCCTTGATCCAGTTGTCCACAAACACCGCCTGCATCTGCGCGACCACCGGTCCCTCGGCCTTGAAATGGGTCTCGCGCCAGGGCGGCAGGCCCTTGAGACCGTCTTTCCACTCCACGCCCATGCCGACGCCGCCGGTGAAACCCAGTTTGCCGTCGATGACCAGCAGCTTCCGATGCGTGCGATTGTTGATGCGGCCAAGGTGAAACCAGGTGGGCGGGTGATAGACGTGCAGCTCGCAGCCCGCCGCGCGCGCGGCTTGCAACAGACTCTGGTGCATGGTGCGGGAGCCCAGCCAGTCGAGCAGCATGTGAACCTGCACGCCGCGGCGTGCCGCGGCAGAGAGTTCCTCGACGAAGGTCGCGCCCACGCCGTCACGAAACACGAAGGTTTCGAAAGTGATGTTGGTCTGCGCCGTGCGAATCGCATTGAGCATCGCGGCGTAGATCTGCTCGCCGTTGACCAGCGAGGTGATGCGGTTGCCGGACACCAGCGGGGGCCCCAGCAGTATGCCGAGCGCGCGCCGGAAGTCGGCGTCGTCGCTGGTGTACAGCCGTCGGGGTCGGTAGAGCAGGCGCTTTTCGGTGGTTGCGATGTTGGCGCCGATGGCGATGACCAGCGCGGTAACCAGCAATGTGATGAGAATGATGGCGAAGACGGACACTTCAGGGATGATCCATTGCAGTCAACGCGGTTCGCAAACGCCGTGGATGTTAGCTGCCGCGCGTCGCTGCCGATTCGCGCGTCGCTGCCGGTGGCGTCGGGCCTTGATCCTTGTCGACGCGCACGCGCTTCAATGACCGCGGATGCCAGTGACCATTGGGCGAGAGGAAATCGCGCACCGTGCGCCAGCTGGGCTGGTACTGCGCGGCGACCTTGAGCGCCACCACCACCGGCATGGCGAGCAACATTCCCGGGATGCCCCAGAAGCCGTAGCCGAACCAGACCGCGAGCAACACCACGAGCGCATTGACCTCGAAGCGGCGTCCGACCGTGAGCGGCTGAACGATCTGGCCTTCGATGAGATGCAGGCACAGGAACACACCGGGGACCGCGAGCGCACGTCCCAGCGTTTCGAAGGTCACCAGCGCCGCGATCGAAAGAATGAAGAATGCCGCGATGGGGCCGAGGTAGGGCACGAAATTGAACATCGCGACGAGCAGGCCCCAGAGAATGGCATTGGGCATGCCGAGCGCGTACATGGCGAGCGCAGTACAGGTACCGAGACAGACATTGATCAGCGCCACCGTACCGAAATAGCGCCCGACTTCGAGCCGGATCGCCTCGGTGAGCCGCAGGGTGCGGGCGCTGGCCTCGTTGCCGGACAGCGAAGCACCCATTCGAGCCAGCAGCGGCGGACCGCCCAGCAGGAAGAACAGGGTCAGCGGAATGACGGTCAGTGCCTCCAGGAAGGACTTAGTGATCGAAATGGCGGTGACCGGCTCGCCGACTGACGTGACGATCGCGGGCGTGCCGGACACGGCCGAAGGTGTCTGGGCAAGGCGGCCGGCCCGCTCGGCGACCGCGTCCACGCGCGCGAACATCTCGCGCACCGGCCGCAGCCGTGGATCGATCTCGCGAAACGTCTGCGGCGCGCGCGCCAGCCACTCGGTGGCCGGTTTCCACGCGGCGTTGACGGCCGCGGCGACCGATGCGCAGACCACGATCATCACCAGCGTGGCCGCCAGGCCGCGGCGCAGGCCCCACAACTGCAGTCGATCGACGGCCGGCGTGAGCAGCAGTGCCAGGAACAGGGCCATGGCCACCGGGATCAGAACTTCCTGGGCGAAATACAGCACCGCGCCGGCGGCCATGATGGCCACGAGCCACACTGCGCGGGTGAGTTTTGAATCAGTGGGCTCGTCTGCCATCGCCCGAATGTGGGGGATTCGACGCGCCGAAACATGTCATCGGCGCCGTTAGCGTGCAGCGCAATCGGGGCGCGCCGGAGTAGGGAAGGTCTGACAGGGCCTTCGTCCCGAAACGTTTCGTGGGTTGGCTACAATCGCGCTCCAACGCTAGCACGGAGGCAGCCATGCAGCAGAATCCTCCGCGACGCATCGTCGTCGCCGATGACAATGAAGACTCAGCGCAAAGTTTCGCGATGCTGCTGTCGTTTTCCGGACATGAAGTGCGCATCGCGCACGACGGTGAGCAGGCGCTCGATGCCGTGCGCGAATTTCGTCCCGACGTGGCGTTCCTGGATATCGGCATGCCCCGGCTGAGCGGTTATGAAGTAGCCGAGGCCGTGCGCGCGGAGCCGTGGGGTCGGGACGTGAAACTCATTGCGGTCACGGGATGGGGCCAGGCTGACGACAAGGTGCGCGCACGCAGTGCCGGGTTCGACCAGCACCTCGTCAAACCGATCGATCCGTCCGACGTGGATCGATTGCTCGAGGCTTGATCCCGGCTTCAGCGAGCCAGCGCAAACAACACGCCGGCAATGGCCGCCGTGAGACCGAAGAGAATGGCGACGAGGTTTGCGGCTTGGCGCGCGATGGCAGGCATTTCCCTGACTCCGGAGGGCGGGTAGATAGGCCGTGAGGCTAGGGTGCGGTGCGGCCGCGCGCTGCCCGCATCGGCGCCACCGGTACCCTCCTTTCCGCCACGATCTGCATAGGTCCAGTCCCACGCCTGATCCGGCGCTGTAGGAGTGGAACTACATCGAGGGAAACCTGTCAGACTTTCCCAATGATAGGGCGGCGTTTGGTGGCATTGCTCTGCGTGCTGCTGACGCATGCGTGGTTCATTTACATTCTGTGGAGCGAGTTTTCCTCGCTTGATCTGCTGTATTCCCTGCGCGGTGCGCCCGGGTCGTTCTCCGAAGATTTCGAATCGGAACCAATTACCCTTGACCTGCCGCCGTTGCCGCCGGAGCTGGATATCCCGGAAACAGCGCCGCGTGCCGTAGCGAGGACACGGCCGAGCGTGGCCGCGCAGCCTGCTGCGCCACCGGCAGGGGAGTCAAAGGCGATCACCGATACCTCGCATGTGGACTGGCCGATCGAAGGCAAGAAGGCCGCCGCGCGCGTGCTGGCGCGCGAGGCGGAGGCCGAACGCGTCGCCAGGATGTTCGCCGGACCCGGCGGCACCTGGGCGTCGCTCACCAAGCGGCAACGATCCAAGCTCAATAAATTTCGCTTCAAGCCCGGAATCGACGGACTCGAGTACGACTCGCAGGGCAATCAGATTTTTCACATCAGCGATGGCTGCGTGATCGTGAACTCGATGTTCTTCGCCTGCGCGCTTGGCAAGCCCAAGGTGCACGACGACATGTTCGACAACATGCAGCTGTACTTCGACGAGCAGCGGTTGCCGGAAACCAAGGAGGGAAATGGAACCGAGCCCGAGGCCCTGCGCCCGCCTTATTAAATAGGAATGTCCCCCATTTATTCAGAGCTGGCGAGACTGGGGTCGGTGGTGTGCGTTTCGGGACTCTCGATCTCTTGCCAGTCCTGGTCCCAGGAATCCACTTCGTACCGGCGGGTCATGGGAAAGCTCGCCGGGCGCAGATATTCGAAGCGCTTGTCGTAGTCGAGCTTGGTGGCGTACCGCGGCTCGGTCTCCATGATGGTGCCGGCGGTGAGACTGCCCAGGATCATCAGCCTGCCCACCTTGCCGCGGTCCACCGACTCGATACGGAACACGCGTCGCGCAAACAGTGCCGCATGAATGTGCAGGTCGCCGGTGCCGGTGATTTCCGTGCCGGCGACGCGGATGTCACGCCCCGAGATCAACGCCAGGAAATCACCCGAAATCACCGTGTCGCGCGGATCCCTGGAGTAGGTGATATCGCCTTCGATCTCGATATCCGTCGGTGAGTACACCGTGAAGATTCCGCACACAGTGCCGCGCACGAACAGCTTCGCGCCTTTCTCGCCGATCAGGTAGCGCGGCCGGTCGGACGTCTCGGCGCGCTGCATCGCGCCTTCGCCATTGGCGAGCCGCCACACGTAGCTGCCGTCGGAGTTGAAGATGATGCGCGTGTCCTCGGTGAAGACGCGCCGATCGTCTGCCTCGCCGCCGTTGACGACATCGGGCATGTCGCGCGGCAGCGCCACGCGTTCGGTGTGTGTCTCGAGCCCGCCCTGGAAGATGTTCTTGCTCCGCTTGCGCATGCCGAAGTTGTCATAGGTCATGCTGGCCGCGGAGGTGGTCACCTTGCCGAAGAATCGCGGCTCGATGCCACCCGAGAAGGCCAGGCCGATCTCGGTATTGCTGTGGAAGCGACCATCGATGACGTCATCGTGGAGCATGATGTTCGGGTCCCAGTGATTGACCAGCTGGGTGAAGTTCGAGAAGGCGAGCCGCTTGAGGCTGAGACGGGTCTTTAGCCGTTTGCCGTCCTTGTTGGTCATGATTTCGGCGATCACTTGCTCGAGGCCGGTGCTGTCGACGGCCGGTTGCCGCATCACTCGCGCCGAGTACTGCTGGCCATCCTGCTGCCAGGTGAGCTCGGTGTTCGTCATGTTGGTGTCGAGCAGCTTCTGCGCCATCTCCTGCACGTTCTTCGTGAGCATGACCTGCTCGGGCTCCGGGACCGGCGCTTCCTGCTGCATCTGCGGCTCGGCAGTGCTGGCCAGCAATTCCGATGTGCCGGTGGTGGTGAGTACCGGACCCGACGCCATCGGCATTTCCGCGTCGGCCGCGGGCGCGGCGTATGCCTGGACTTCCGGCGTCTGGTCGAGCACGGGTGTGGTATCCGCCAGGGCCTGCGCGTCGATTGTCTGGGCACCCGTCCCCGGGTCGTCGAGCACGTCTTCGACCGGCTCCGGCGCCGGCTTTGGCAATGCGGCTTCGGTGGCTTCTTCGCTGCTCGGACCTTCGCGCGTCACGAGTTGCACCGACAGCTCGGGAATGTCCGCGTCGTCGTTTCCGCTGGTGTACAGCGCGACGCCGACCCCCAGCAGCAGCGCGAGATGCACTGCGGCAGAAATGCCGAGGGACGTCGTGATTTCGCGATTGCGTGTCGTCAGCGAAGTCCAAAACGCTCCCGCCGCCCTGCGAATCGCGAGCGCTGCGTTCCGACGCGCGGTGGTAAACGCGGGTGACGACACCCGGGACCTCCGTTCTTTTTCTCCCGTCGGCTTATCTTGCGCCGATCAGCAAACTCGGTCGACCAGTTTTTGGCCGGATCGCATCAGGGAATTCACTGACGCGGAGCCGCGCTCGGATCGCCGGTTGGCGGCGGCGCGCTGTCCGTGGCCGCGGGTGGTCCCAGGATTTCCGTGAGGATGGGCTTCAGGCCATTGGCCCAATGCTGGTACGCCTGGGGCGTGAGATGGAGTCCGTCAAAGGTCATGCCATCGCGCAACTGGTCATTGGGTAACGCCAGCTGTTCGTTGATGTTTATGTAACGTATGGATTTTCCGTTGGCCAGCTTCGCGATCTGCCGATTGGCGGAGTTCACGATGGGCATGACGTCCGGATTGTCATTGCGCGGTGTGATGCCGGTGAGCACCACCGTGGCGTGGGGCGCACGTTTGCGTATCTCCCGGACCAGGGCACCCACGCCGCGGGCCACGTCGGTGGCGCGTGTCTCGGCGTCGCCGATCGGCGTTGCATTGCCGATGTTGTTGGTGCCGGCCATGACCACGACCACCTTCGGATTCACGCCGTCGAGTTCACCGTTCTGCAGGCGCCAGAGCATGTTTTGCGTCTTGTCCGCGCCCCAGCCGAAGTTCCCGGCGTTCCAGCCCCTGAAGTTGGCATTCCAGTTCTCGAGCAGCTCCTTCCATTGCGCGTCACTGGTCCCCCAGCGCCGTGTGATCGAATCGCCCACGAAGTAGACGTCGATCTTCCCGGCCTTGCGTTTGGCCAGCAATTGTTCATGGGCCGTGCGCGAATTCTCGTCGGTGCGCGGCACGGCGACGTCCGCGGGCTCGATGGGCGGGCGGCCGGCGAGCAGGGCACTCAGCCACGCGGCCGAACTGCGGGTCCACGGCAGTGTCTGTTCCGGCGTCGCGAGATGGTTGTGTGGCGATTCGGGCATGGGCGCGACCTGCTTCGGTGCGTGGATCTGGTTGTACGCGGCCCAGATACCCACCGGCGGCGTCACGGTGTCGATGAATCCCATCGCCACCAGAGACGGCACCTTGATGCGCGCCGCGCAATTCACCGTATCGAAGTACTGCGCGGTCTCGAGCACCTTGGGATCGTTGGCGTCCCAGAAGGGATAGCCAGGTTTGCGGCCATGCGCCGTGCCATTGGCGTCGGCGCCGGCGGGCACGTCAATGAGCATGGCCGTGACCTTGGGATGCAGTCCCGCCGTGCACAGGCTTTGCTGGCCGCCCATGCTCGTGCCCATGACCACCAGGGTCTTGCCGTCCCAGTCCTTGCGGCTCGCGAGGTAGTCCGCCGCGCGCAGGTCCGCGAGGTACATATAGAGGAAGTAGTTCTTGTCGCGATTGCGCGTTTCGATGCTGTTGTAGTTCTTGAGCTCCTGGGGCAGCGCGTCGTAATACTCCTTCGGCTGATCGGGCATGACGTCATGCGGCTCGATGTTCAGCGTGAGCCAGCCCTCGGCGGCGCGATCCGTAACCCAGGCTTTCTGCAGCGGGTAAGGGGGACTGGCCCATTGCAGCAGTAACAGCGCCGGATATTTCTGCTTGCCGGTCGGGTCGGACGGTTTGGCAAGTTGGCCCCAGACGTGGCGTCCGTCGAGGTGATCCATCCGGATGATGGCGAAGTCCACGCCTTCGCGATCACTGGGCTTGGGCGTGAGCTCGGGTCGCGGGGGGATCTTGCGCAGCGCCGCGATCTTCTTGCTCCAGAACTCGTCGAAATCGGGAGGTGCCGGGATGGAGGGCGCGATCTTCTCTGGCGCCACCGCCGCGCCCAATGCCTTTGGCTTTGCGTCCGGCGTGTTCTCAGTGACTTCGACATACACCATGCCGGGTTCGTCCAGTCTGGCTTCGATCTTCGTCGGTACCCCGGGCTTGACGTCACCCTGCCCAAGTTGCGTGAGATTGTTCTTGCGGATCACGTAGTGCGCGGCATGCGCGCTCCACGGCAAGGTAACGTTCCATCCCACGGTGTCGCCGAGCGCGTAGATGCCCGAGGCATGGTAAGGCACGTAGACCGCGCCGGCCGACTCATCGGCCTGGATCGCCGTACACGCAAACAGCGCCAGCAACAGCGCACGAAACTGCTTCATGATTTCCCCGGTTGAATGTTCAGGCGCTGATGGGACGCGTGGCGACTTTCTGCGCCTCGAGCACCAGTTCGGCAGCGAGCAGCGCCTGCTCCTGGTTCTGCGCCATATCGGACCGTTCGACCACGTCGCGCACGAACTGAGGACCGAAAGGCAGAGGCACCTTGTTGCAGTCGATGTAGCGCGCCTGCTTCTTGTCGACGATGAACAGGTGATTGCCGCCCCTGGCCGTGGCGACGTTGGTGTACTTGCGCAGCTCGATGTATCCGTCGGTGCCGAGGATGAACAGTCGACCGTCGCCCCAGGTGTCGAGGCCATCGGGCGTGTACCAGTCGACGCGCACGTAGCCGGTGCCGCCATTGCCGGCCATCAACAGGTCGCCGAAATCCTCGAATTTCGGGTACTGCGGAAAGGCGAGGTTGCCGGTCTGCGCGGCGACCACGTGTGCCTTGGTGCTGTTGGTGTAGAAGAGGAACTGCTCGGCCTGGTGCGAGCCGATGTCGGTGAGAATGCCGCCGTAGCGCGACTTGTCGAAGAACCAGGGCGGTCGACTCGGAATGTTCATGCGATGTGGCGCGAGATTCACGGTCTGGATGACTTTGCCGATCGCGCCCTGCTGGACAAACTCGCCCGCTTGCACAGCCGCCCGCACTTCCAGCCGCTCCGAATACATGATGGCGAACTTGCGCTTGGTGTCTTTGATCGCCTTGCGGACTTCGGCGAGCTGTTCGAGCGAGGTTATCGCAGGCTTGTCACCCAGGTAATCCTTGCCGGCCTTCATGGCGCGGATGCCGAGTGGCGCGCGCAGGTCGGGGATGGGGGCGCCCAGCACCAGCTGGATGGATTTGTCGTTCAGGATTTCGTCTTCGCTCGCCGCCAGCTTCACCTCGCCGAATTCCTTGCGGTACTGGGCGATCTGCGCCGGGTCCTGGGCGTAGAACGACACCAGCTCACCGCCGCCGCGCTGGATGGCGCGGGTCATGCCATAAATGTGCGCGTGGTCCAGTCCGATGGCGGAAAACCGGATGTGATGCGTCGGAGGAATTTCAGCCTGCGACGTATTCGCAGGGTCGACGGTGCCGGCGCCCGACACGCCCTGTGCCAGCGCCGTCGCCGACACACCCGAAAACATTCCCGCCAGTCCTGCGGTCTGCAGAAAGTCGCGCCGGTTCGGTCCAGCCATTTCGTCACCCCCGTCTGTGGAGGCGCAACCATACCAAAAATGGGGACATTCCTATTTTCCGAAGCGGAAAATAGGAATGTCCCCATTTTTGTTTCACCCCTTGCGGGCGAGGCGCCAGAGCGCGACCGCGCTGAACAGCACGGTGAAGCCGATCAGAGCGCCGATGGCCAGCTGCATCGGGATCAAAGGGAACTTGGTGGTGACACCCGCCGCGTGCATTGCCAGATGATTGATATGGGCTTGCGGCCACAAGGGCACCTGCCAGTGCATCGACGGCGGCAGCGGGAAGAACAAGCCCGACAGGTAACACCCGGGTAGATAGATGAGATTGGCGTAGCCGGGCGCGGCTGATCCCTTGACCAGCGCGCCGATCATGAGGCCGAGCGCACAGAATGGAATCGACCCGGCGATCAACGCTACGCTCATGGCGGCGATCTGGCCGGCGCCGAGTGGCAGCGTGCCGGCCGCAATCGCGGCGCCAAGCATCGGCAGATAGGACAGCAGGCAGAACAGCACACCGCAGGTGATTTTCGCGACCAGCCAGGTTCCTGGAGGGGCGGGCTGGGCGCGCTTCAGTCGCATCAGGCCCATTTCGCGTTCCATCGCCAGTGAGGCGCTGATGCCGAACAATGCCGGCATGGTCACCGCCATCACCGAAAATGCCGAGAACAGGAACACTCCAAGGGCCGGATCCCTGGCGATGGCCTCTCGCGCCATGAGCATGGCGAACAGCAGGTAGAGAGCGAGCGGCACGAGCACCACGGGCACCGCGAGCGCCGGATTGCGCAACATGCGCGTGAACTCGAACCGTATTTCGGTGAGGTAGGCGCCGGCAGTCCGGCCCGGCGACAGCAGTCCGTTGTCGGTATCGATGCTCTTCAGGGCGAGGGCGTTCATGCAGCCTCCTTCGTGAGTTCGGTAAATGCCTCAGAGAGTCCGGCCTCGCGTACTTCGAGGCGGCTCAGGGTTGAGTCCTCCGCCAGCAGACGCCGAACCACGGCTTCCGCATCGGCGGCAACGATGGCGAGGCGGCCGCGTTCGCGCCGCACCTCGATGACGCCGGGCCATTGCCGCACATAGTCGGGGGCAAGCCCGCATTCGCAGGTGATCTGCCGGCGCGCCACCAGTGCGCGCATCTCGTCGACGCTACCGGCGGCGATGACGCGTCCCTTGGCGAGCACCGCGACCCGTGAGGCCAGTGCTTCAGCCTCTTCAAGGTAGTGCGTGGTCAACACAATCGAGCAGCCTTCGGCGAGCAGCATGCGCACATTGGCCCACAGGGTTTCGCGAGCCTGAACGTCGAGCCCCACGGTGGGTTCGTCGAGGAACAACACGCGCGGGCGGCCGCAGATCGCTACCGCGAACTGCGCCTGGCGCTTCTGGCCGCCGGAAAGTTTTCCGTAAGCTTTGTTTGCCAGCGCGCTGATACCGGCGCGGCGCAGGGTTTCTTCCACCGAAAGGGGATTCGTGTAATAGCTCGATGAGAGCGCGATCAGCTCGCGCACCTTGAGATCCTTGTACATCTCCACGTCCTGCATCATCACGCCAAGCCCACGGCGACGTTCGATGTCCAGCGGTGAGCCGCCGAGCAGCGTGACCTCTCCGGCGTCCGCCTCGATGAGTCCGAGCCACAGATTGATCGCCGTGGTCTTGCCCGCGCCGTTGGGACCGAGCAGCGCGAGCAGTTCGCCGGGGCGTAGTTCGATGTCGACACCGGCCAGCGCAGTCGTGGTGCCGAACTTCTTGGTAGTCGATCGCAGCTGTGCCACCGGGCGGACCCCATTCGGCGCGACCGGCGTCGTTGGTGCGATTGGAGTGGTGAGTCCCTGGGACGGCTGTCGGCGCG
>Ga0070672_100001803_pt1 | contig 13392 bp, 10 predicted proteins | sample KBSM13metaG_FD_66151 | JGI IMG/M metagenome (GOLD analysis project Ga0070672, IMG submission 66151) | Miscanthus rhizosphere microbial communities from Kellogg Biological Station, Michigan, USA - KBS M1-3 metaG | ecosystem: Host-associated > Plants > Roots > Rhizosphere > Soil ... | reverse complement strand
TGCGCCTGCTTGGCCTTGCTCGCCTTGGCCTTGAAGCGGTCGATGAACTTCTGCAGGTGCGCCATGCGCTCCTTCTGCTTCTCGAAGCTCGCCTGCGCCTGCTCGAGGCGGATCGACCGCATCTCCTCGAACGCGGTGTAGTTGCCGGTGTAGCGGACGAGCTTGGTCTCGTCGAGGTGGACCGTGACCTTGGTGACCGCGTCGAGGAACTCGCGATCGTGGCTGATCACGATCATCGTGCCGGCGTAGCGCTGCAGCCAGGCCTCGAGCCAGACGAGGGCGTCGAGGTCGAGGTGGTTGGTCGGCTCGTCGAGCAGCATCAGGTCGGCCGGGCACATCAGCGCGCGCGCCAGTTGCAACCGCATGCGCCAACCGCCCGAGAAGCTGTCGACCGCGGCATCGAGCTCGCTCATCTTGAACCCGAGGCCGAGCAGCATCGCCTGCGCGCGCGGCCGGGCCTCGAAGCCGCCGGCGTCGCTGATCGCGTGGTGCGCCTCGGCCATCGCATGGCCGTCATCAGCGGCCTCGGCCTGCGCGAGCTGCGCCTGCGCCTCCATCAACCGCGTGTCGCCTTCGAGCACGAAATCGGTCGCGCCCTGGTCGGTCTCGGGCATCTCTTGCGCGACCTCGCCGATGCGCCAGCGCGGCGGCATGCCGACATCGCCGGCGTCGGACTGCAGCCGGTGCGTCAGCAGCGAGAACAGCGAGGACTTGCCAGCGCCGTTGCGACCGACCAGGCCGACCTTCTCGCCGGGCTGCAGCACGACGCTGGCCTGGTCGAGCACGAGCTTGACGCCGCGGCGCAGCGAGACATTGTTCAGGACGAGCATGGGATCTTCAGTTCATTTCCAGCGGTAAGAGGCAAGTGCCTCGCGCGTCACCAGCAGCACCTCGTCGTCGCCGGCGCTGGTCTCGAGCCAGGCGACCTCGAGGCGACGGAACGCGTGTTCGAAGTGTGCGCGCTCGTGGCCGATCTCGAGCACCAGCACGGCATTCGCGGTCATGTGGCCCGGCGCGTCGCGAAGAATGGTGCGGACCAGGTCCATGCCGTCGTCGCCGCCGGCCAGCGCCAGCGCCGGCTCGGCCTGGTACTCGGGCGGCAGCGCCTGCATGCTCTGGGTGTTGACGTACGGCGGGTTGCACAGGATCAGGTCGTAGGGCCCGCGCACCGCGGCGAACAGGTCGGAGCGCAGCAGCGTGATGCGCTTGCCGAGCGCGTGCTTGTCGACGTTGATGCGCGCCACCGCAAGCGCATCGTCGGAGATGTCGGTCGCATCGACGACGATCTCGGGATAGGCCATCGCGGCGATCACCGCGAGGCTGCCGTTGCCGGTGCACAGGTCCAGCACCTGGTGCGTCGTGTCGCTGAGCCAGGCGTCGAGGATGCCGGCGCCTTCGCCGTCGGCCAGCAGCTCGGCAATGTACGAGCGCGGCACGATGGTGCGCTCGTCGACATAGAACGGCACGTTCTGCAGCCACGCCTCGCGGGTCAGGTAGGCGGCCGGGCGGCGGGTTTCGATGCGGGTCGTGACCAGCGCCTCGGCCTTGGCTTGCTGGTCGGCCGGCAATTCCTGCCTGGCCTTTGCTTCGAGCGCGTCCAACGGCATCCCGAGCGCCCACAGCACCAGCCACGCGGCTTCGTCGAAGGCATTCGTCGTGCCATGGCCAAACGAAACGCCCGCCTGTTTGAGGCGGGCGCTCTGCGCGGTGATGAGGTCGATGAGCGTCATGTCAGCAGCTTGTGCAAGGTGTCGCGGTAGATGTTCTTCAAGGGCTCGAGACTCGCGACCTCGACCCGCTCGTCGATCTTGTGGATCGTCGCATTCAGTGGCCCGAACTCGATCACCTGTGGGCAGATCTTCGCGATGAAGCGGCCGTCGGAGGTGCCGCCCGTGGTCGAGAGTTCGGTGGCGAGCCCGGTGTTCGCGCGGATCGCCGCGGTGAGGGCTTCGCTGAGGTCGCCGACCGGCGTCAGGAAGGGCTCGCCGCCCAAGGTCCAGGTGAGCTCGTACGGCACGGCGTGCTTGTCGAGCACTGCATGCACGCGCGACTTCAGCGACTCGGGCGTGGCCTCGGTCGAGAAGCGGAAGTTGAAGTCGATCACTGCGTCCCCCGGGATGACGTTGCTCGCCCCGGTGCCGGCGTGGAGGTTCGAGACCTGCCAGCTGGTCGGCGGGAAGTAGCTGTTGCCATGGTCCCAGGTCGTGGCAACCAGTTCGGCGAGCGCCGGCGCGACCGCGTGGATCGGGTTCTTCGCGAGGTGCGGGTAGGCGATGTGCCCTTGCACGCCGATCACGCGCAGCCGGCCCGACAAGGTGCCGCGCCGGCCGTTCTTGATCATGTCGCCGAGCGCCTCGACCGAGGTCGGTTCGCCGACGATGCAGTAGTCGAGCCGCTCGCCGCGCGCGGCCAGCGTCTCGCAGACCTTGACGGTGCCATCGACCGCCGGCCCTTCCTCGTCGCTGGTCAACAGGAACGCGAGCGAGCCCGCGTGATCGGGTGCGGCGACGACGAATTCCTCGGCCGCGACGACCATCGCCGCGAGCGAGCTCTTCATGTCGGCGGCGCCGCGGCCGTAGAGCTGGCCGCCACGGTGCGTCGGCACGAACGGGTCGCTGGCCCAGGCGGCCAGCGGGCCGGTCGGCACGACATCGGTGTGGCCCGCGAACGCGAGCAGCCGCGCGGCGCTGCCTTGTGCGCGGCCGCGCCGCACCGCCCAGAGGTTGGTCACCGCGGCGCCCTCGGGGCCGTGTACCAGCGTCTCGCAGGCGAAGCCGATCGCCGCGAGGCGCTCGGCGATCAGCGCCTGGCAGCCGCCGTCGGCCGGCGTCACCGAGGCGCGCGCGATCAGTTGCTCGGTGAGCTGCAGCGTGCGAGACATTGGGGCGTCAGAACTTGCGCAGCCCGGCCGCGGCGGTGGTCGGCGGCTCGGGCCGCACGTCGAGCGTGATCTCGGTGAACACCGGCTGGTCGTTCTCCTCGCGCTTTGGCGCCAAGCGCGAGACCGGCGTCATGTCGTTCTGCAGCCGCCACATCAGGTTGGTCGGCGAGTCGGCGAAGGCCAGGCCTTCGTCGCGCGTGATCTTGCCGTCGTTGATCAGGCGCGCCAGATCCTGCTCGAAGGTCTGCGAGCCCTCGGCCAGCGATTTCTCCATCGCTTCCTTGATGCCGCTGAAGTCGCCCTTCTCGATCAGTTCGGAGATGCGCTTGGTGTTCAGCATCACCTCGACCGCGGGAATGCGGCCGCCGGCGGTCGCCCGCACCAGGCGCTGCGAGACCACCGCCTTCAGGCCGGCCGCCAGGTCGGCGAGCAGCGCCGGCCGCGCCTCGGGCGTGTAGAACGACAAGATCCGCCCGAGCGCGTGGTAGCTGTTGTTGGCATGCAGCGTCGACAGCACCAGGTGGCCCGACAGCGCATACGAGATCGCCGCGGTCATCGTCTCGCGGTCGCGGATTTCGCCGATCAGGATGCAGTCGGGCGCCTGGCGCAGCGCGTTCTTCAAGCCGATCTGCAGCGACTGCGTGTCGCGCCCGACCTCGCGCTGGTTGACCACCGATTTCTTGTTGTTGAACAGGAACTCGATCGGGTCCTCGATCGTCAGGATGTGGCCGGCCAGGCTCTTGTTGCGCTGCTCCAGCATCGACGCCAGGGTCGTGCTCTTGCCGGCGCCGGTGGCGCCGACCATCAGGATCAGGCCGCGCTTTTCGAGCACCATCGTGTTCAGCGATTCCGGCACGTTCAGGCTCTCGAGCGTCGGGATCTCGAACGGGATGCACCTGAACACCGCGGCGATCGAGCCGCGCTGCTTGAACGCGCTCAAGCGAAAGCTGCCGACCCCCGGCAGGCCGACCGCGACATTGAGCTCGCCGGTGTCGGCGAGCTCTTCGAGCTGCGTCGGCGACAGCAGCTCGGCCAGCAGCTCGCGCGGCTGCGTGTGCGTCAGCGGCTGGTCGCTGAGCTGCAGCAGCTGGCCGCTGATCTTGATCAGGATCGGTGCGTTCGCCGACAAATAGACGTCGGACGCGGCCTTCTCAGACATCAGCCGCAGCACGCGTTCCATGTTTCCGCCGCTCATGAGGATCCTTTCAGGCTGGTGAAATCGGGTCGAGTCGGGCCGCGGCCGCGCGATCAGGCGCGCAGCAGGTCGTTGATGCTGGTCTTGGCGCGGGTCTGCGCATCGACGCGCTTGACGATCACCGCACAGGCGAGGTTGTACTTGCCGCCGTCGCGCGGCAGGCTGCCGGCGACGACGACCGAGCCCGACGGCACGCGCCCGTAGCTGACTTCGCCGGTCGCGCGGTCGTAGATCGGCGTGCTCTGGCTGATGAACACGCCCATCGACAGCACCGAGTTCTCTTCGACGATCACGCCTTCGACGACCTCGGAGCGCGCGCCGATGAAGCAGTTGTCTTCGATGATGGTCGGGTTGGCCTGCAGCGGCTCGAGCACGCCGCCGATGCCCACGCCGCCCGACAGGTGGACGTTCTTGCCGATCTGCGCGCACGAGCCGACGGTGGCCCAGGTGTCGACCATCGTGTTTTCGTCGACGTAGGCGCCGATGTTCACGAAGCTCGGCATCAGCACGACGTTCTTCGCCAGGTACGACCCGCGTCGCGCGACCGCCGGTGGCACGACGCGCACGCCGGCCTCGCGCATCTGCGCTTCGTCGAGGTGCGAGAACTTGGTCGGCACCTTGTCGAAGAACGCCAGTTCGCCCGCATGCATCAGCTTGTTGTCGTTGAGGCGGAAGCTCAGCAGCACCGCCTTCTTGACCCACTGGTTGACGCGCCATTGGCCGACGCCCTCGCGTTCGGCGACGCGCAGCCGGCCGGCATTGAGCTCGGCGATCACCGTTTCGACGCCCTCGAAGATGTTCGGGCTGTTGACGGCGTTGAGCGACGCGCGGCCTTCCCAGGCCAGGTCAATCAGGGACTGCAGTTCGGCGAGGTTCGGTCGCGCGGGGCTGGCGGGGGAGGGGCTGGTTGCCGTCATGTTCGGGGTCTCACAGGGAATGGATGTAGGAAATGATGCGCTGGGCGGCTTCGATGCATTCGTCGACCTCGGCGACGAGCGCGAGCCGGATGCGGCCAGCCCCCGGGTTCACGCCATGCGATTCGCGCGCCAGCAGGCTGCCGGGCAGCACCGCGACATTGTATTGAGCGAGCAGACCTTGCGCGAAAGCGATGTCGTCGCCGTTTCGTGCGCCTTTTTGCGCCAGGCCCGAGACGTCGGCCCAGAGGTAGAAGCCGGCATCGGGCAGCGCGACGTTCATCGCCTCGGCCAGCAGCGGCGTGACCTGCGCGAACTTGGCGCGGTACTGGTCGCGGTTCGCGACCACATGCGCCTCGTCGCTCCAGGCTGCGATGCTGGCCTGCTGCACCACCGGGCTCATCGCGCTGCCGTGGTAGGTGCGGTACAGCAGGAAGGCCTTCAGGATCCCCGCATCGCCGGCGACGAAGCCCGAGCGCATGCCCGGCACGTTGGAGCGCTTCGACAGACTCGTGAACGCGATCAGGTTGCGGAAGTCGCTTCGGCCGAGCGCGGCGGCGGCTTCGAGCGAGCCCAGCGGCGGCTCGTCGCGGAAATAGATCTCCGAATAGCACTCGTCGGATGCGATCACGAAGCCATGCCGGTCGCTGAGCTCGAACAGCCGCTGCCATTCCGCGAGCGGCATCACCGCGCCGGTCGGATTGCCCGGCGAACAGACGTAGAGCAGCTGGGTGCGGGCCCAGACCTCGTCGGCGACGCTGTCCCAGTCGGCAGCGAAGTTGCGCGCCGGGTCGCTGTTGACGAACGCGGTCTGCGCGCCGGCCAGCAAGGCCGCGCCTTCGTAGATCTGATAGAACGGGTTCGGGCAGACGACCGTCGCGCCCGCACGGGTCGGGTCGATCACGGTCTGTGCCAGCGCGAACAGCGCCTCGCGCGAGCCGCTGACCGGCAGCACCTGCGTCGCCGCATCCAGCTGCACCTTGTAGCGCCGGGCGACCCAGGCGGTGAAGGCCTCGCGCAGCGCCGGCTCGCCCGCGGTCGCGGGGTAGCGCGCCAGGCCCTTCAGGTTGTCGGTGATCGCGCGCTGGATGAACCCGGGTGTCGGGTGGCGCGGCTCGCCGATCCCCAGGCTGATCGGGCGCAGTGCCGGGTTCGGCGTGATGTCGCGGGTCAGCGCGCGAAGGCGCTCGAACGGATAGGGGTGGAGGCGCGACAGCAGCGGATTCATGCGCGGATTATCGGGGCCCGCGGCGGGCCGTAGGACGGCGCTGACCCGCGCGCACGGAACGCGCCGCTTGTGACGCGACGGTATGGCCCGTAATGTGCATGCCTCGCATCGTCGATGCGTCGTGCCACGGACCCACCTGCGGCGAGGCGCATCGACCGGCCTAACTTGCCACTCGCACGGACGCCCCATGCTCATCAAGATCGGCCACGACATCGAATTGACCATTGCCTCGCCAATGGCCTTGATTTACCTGCTGCATGTGCACCCATCGCGGCGCGACGACCTGCTCGTGCCCGAGGTCATCGAGCTCACGCCGGCGCTGCCGGTCGAGGAGTATCTCGATGCATTCGGCAACCAGTGCGGTCGCGTCAACGTGCCGGCCGGCGTGAGCCAGGTGCGCTTTCGCAGCGAGAGCGTGATCCGCGATTCAGGCCTGCCCGACGAGGCCGACTGGAGCGCACGCCAGCACGACCCGACCGAGCTGCCCGCGGCGACGTTGCAGTTCCTGCTGCCCAGCCGCTATTGCGAGGTCGACAGCGAGCTGCTGCAGTTCGCCTGGAACCAGTTCGGCCACACACCCCTCGGCCGGCCGCGGGTGCAGGCGATCTGCGACTTCGTGCACCGACACCTGCGCTTCGACTACAACGCCGCGCGCGCGACGCGCACCGCGGTCGATGCGTTCCACGAGCGCGTCGGCGTGTGCCGCGACTTCACCCATCTGGCCGTCACGCTGTGCCGCTGCATGAACATCCCGGCGCGCTACGTGACCGGCTACCTCGGCGACATCGGCGTGCCGCCGTTGCCGAGCCCGATGGACTTCAGCGCATGGTTCGAGGTCTACCTGGGCGAACGCTGGACGACCTTCGACGCGCGTCACAACGCGCAGCGCATCGGCCGCGTCGTGATGGCGCGCGGTCGCGATGCCGGCGACGTGCCGATCACGATGGCCTTCGGCCAGAGCAGCCTGCTCAGGTTCCAGGTCATCACCGAAGAGGTCGCCGAGACGCCGCTGGCCGCCGCCTGACGCGGCGGCGTCACCACTCGAGCCCGGGCAGTTCGTGGAAGACCTGCCGCGTGCCGGCAATCCAGCGCTGCTTCAGTTCCTCGAAGTACGCATCGCCGGTGTCGAAACGGCGCTGCATCGTGACCTCCAGGCTGTCGCGCGCATAGCACAGCAGATCGATCGGCATGCCGACCGAGAGGTTGCTCAGCATCGTCGAGTCGAACGAGACCAGCACGCACTTGGTCGCATCGTCGAGCGTCGCGCTCGGCGTCACCGCGAGATCGAGGATCGGCTTGCCATACTTGGCTTCGCCGGTCTGCAGGAAGTTGGTGTCGCGGCCGGCCTCGATGAAGTTGCCCTCGGCATAGATGCGGAACAGGCGCATCTCTTCGGTGCCGATCTGCCCGCCGAGCAGGAACGAGGCGTTGAACCGGATGCCGCTGTTGTCGAGATAGGGGCCGTCGCGGCGCTCGATGTCGCGCATCGCGTCGGCGACGAGATTGGCGACGTCGAACATCGAGGTCGCGGTCCAGATGTTGATCGGCTCGGCCTCGCCACGGCGTCGCAGCACGCCGATCACCGCCTGCGTCGCGGCCAGATCGCCGGAGCTCAGCAGCACGAGCACGCGGTCGGCGGGGCGCTCGAACACCGTCATCTTGCAGAAGGTCGCGTAGTTGTCGACGCCGGCATGCGTGCGCGAATCGCTCGCGAAGATCAGGCCGGTGTCGAGCTTGACGCCTACGCAATAGGTCATCGGGTCAGGCCCTCACAGCATGCCGCTGGCCCGCTCGTGCGCCGGCATCTCGATGCGCGGCTGCGGCTTCCAGCCCTTCTGGCGGTGCTCGGCGACCACATTGGTGTAGATGCCACCGCGCACGTACCACTTCGCGGTCAGGCGGATGAAGCGCGGGTCGGTGGCGCGCACGATGTCGTCGACGATGTCGTTCGTGACCTTCTCGTGGAAGGCGCCTTCGTTGCGGTAGCTCCACATGTACATCTTCAGGCTCTTCAGCTCGACGCACAGCTTGTCGGCGACCATGTCGATCGTCAGGTGCGCGAAGTCGGGCTGGCCGGTCAGCGGGCAGTGGCAGGTGAACTCGGGAATCTGGAACTGGATCGCGTAGTCGCGCTTCGGCGTCGGGTTCGGGAAGACCTGCAGTTCCTTGCTGGGCGCGCTCGGCGGCGTCGCCGGCACCGGGCGGGAAGTGGCGGAAGGCTTGGCCATCGTGGTCACGTTTCGAGAGCTTCGGGGAATAGGCGCAATGCTATCATCCGCGCTGCTCCGACGCCTGCAATTCGCCGGTTTTAGTCATATAGATCAAGCACTTAGGCGCCAGCCTGTCGCACCTGACCAAGAAGAGCCAATGCGCCTGAACTCGATCAAGTTGTCTGGTTTCAAGTCGTTCGCCGAGCCGACCAACTTCCAGTTGCCGGGCCAGCTCGTCGGCGTCGTCGGGCCGAACGGTTGCGGCAAGTCCAACATCATGGACGCGGTGCGCTGGGTGCTGGGCGAGAGCAAGGCCAGCGAGCTGCGCGGCGAATCGATGCAGGACGTGATCTTCAACGGCTCGGGCCTGCGCAAGCCGGCGAGCCGCGCCAGCGTCGAACTGGTGTTCAGCAACGAGGACGGCCGCGCTGGCGGGCAATGGAACCGCTTTGCCGAGATCGCGGTGAAGCGCGTGCTGACGCGCGACGGCACGAGCAGCTACTACATCAACAACCAGCCGGTGCGCCGCCGCGACGTGCAGGACGTGTTCCTCGGCACCGGCCTGGGCCCGCGCGCCTACGCGATCATCGGCCAGGGCACGATCAGCCGCATCATCGAGAGCAAGCCCGAGGAGCTGCGCTTGTTCCTCGAAGAGGCCGCCGGCGTCTCGAAGTACAAGGAGCGCCGACGCGAGACCGAGACCCGGCTGAAGGACACGCGCGAGAACCTGACCCGCGTCGAAGACATCCTGCGCGAGCTCAACACCAACCTCGACAAGCTCGAGAAGCAGGCCGAGGTCGCATCGCAGTACCGGGCGCTTCAGGCTTCGGGCGAACTGCGGCTGCACCAGCTGTGGTTCCTGAAGCACCGCGACGCCGCCAGCCTCGAGGCCAGCGTCAAGAAGGCGGTGGCCGAGGCCGTCAACGCGCTCGAGGCGCGCACCGCCGAGCTGCGTCATGGCGAGGCCGAGCTCGAGACGATTCGCCAGGCGCATTACGCGGCCAGCGACGAGCTGCACGCGTCGCAAGGCCTGCTCGCCGAGGCCGCGCTCGAGGTGAGCCGGCTCGAGGAGCGCATCCGCTATGTCGTCGAGGGCCGCGCGCGTGTCGAGCAGCGCCTCGTCGAGTTGAAGGCGCAAAGCGAACAGTGGGCCCAGCGCCGCGACCAGGCCGATGCCGAGCTGGCGCAGATCGCCGCGCAGATCGAGGGTGCCGACGAGCAGGGCGAGGTGCTGGCGGCGCAGGCCGAAGAACAGGCCGGCAACCTGCCGGGGTTCGAAGACGCGCTGCGGGCGGCGCAGAACCTGAGCATCGAGCAGCGCGCCAAGGTCGCCGCGGTGCAGCAGCAGATCCAGGTGCTCGCGGCCGAGAGCCGCAACATCGAAGACCAGCGGCGCCAGTTCAACACGCGCCGCGACAAGCTCGCCGGCGAGAAGAACCAGCTCGCCGCGCCCGACGCCGAGCGGCTGGCCGAGCTGAAGCGCCAGCTCGCCGCGGCCGAAGAGGCGCAAGCCATCGCCGATGCGCGCCTGCACGAGCTCGGCGATCAGGTGCCGGCGCTCGACGACGCGCGCCGTGCGCAGCAAGACAGCGTCAATGCCGAAGGCGGCCGGCAGGCCGACCTGAGCGCACGGCTCGATGCCTTGCGCGCGCTGCAAGAGAAGGTCCAGACCGAAGGCAAGCTCAGGCCCTGGCTGGCGCGCCACGGCCTCGACGGCCTGGCGGGGCTGTGGACCAAGTTGCACATCGAGTCCGGCTGGGAAACCGCGCTCGAGGCGGCGCTGCGCGAACGCATGGGCGCGCTCGAGGTCGGCCGGCTCGAGACCGTGCGTGCGTTCGCCGCCGATGCGCCGCCGGCCCGGCTCGCGTTCTACACGCCGCCGCAGGCCGCGATCAGCAACACCCATCAGACGCTGGCGCGCCTGTCGGACTTGCTGCGCCTGAACGACGCCGGCCTGAAGGCCTTGCTCAACGACTGGCTCGAAGGCGTCTACACCGCCGCCGACATCGATGCCGCGCTGGCCGCGCGCAGCCAGCTGACGCATGGCGAAGTCATCATGACGCGCGACGGCCACGCGGTGAGTCAGTTCGCCGTCAACTTCTATGCGCCCGATTCCGAGCAGGCCGGCATGCTGGCGCGGGCGCAGGAGATCGAGAACCTCGAGCGCCAGCTGCGCGCGCAGGTGCTGATCGCCGAGGAAGCGCGCGGCGCACTGATCCGCGCCGAGGCCGGGTACACCGAAGCGGCGCAGCGCCTCGTCGCTGCGCGCCGCGAGGCCGCCGAGGCGCAGACCCGGGCGCACCAGCTGCAGGTCGAGTGGCTGCGCCTGTCGCAGCAGGCCGAGGCCACCAGCACGCGGCGCGCGCAGCTCGACGAAGAGCTCGCCGAGCTCGACGGCCAGCTCGAGGAGCTCGCCGAGCGCAGCGCCACTGGCGAAGCGCGCTTCGAGGAGCTCGACATGCAGCTCGCGACGACGCAGGAGCGCCACGCCGAGCTCGATGACGATGTCATCGGCGCCGAGCGCAAGCTCGCCGAGGCGCGCGAGCAGTTGCGCGCGCTGGAGCGCCAGGCGCAGGAAGCGCAGTTCGCATCACGGGCGCTGGCGGCGCGCCGCGGCGAGCTGCAGCGCGGCATCGAGACCGCGGCGCAGCAGCTCGCCGGCAACGAGCAGTCGCATGCGCAGCTGATCGACGAGCTCGAACGCCTGACCGACGCCGCCGCGCAGGCCGGCCTGCAGACCGCGCTCGCGCTGAAGCTCGAGCGCGAGGCCGCGCTCGGCGCCAAGCGCAGCGAATACGACGACCTGAGCGCGCGCCTGCGCCGGGCCGACGAGCAGCGCATGCAGCACGAGCAGAGCCTGCAGCCGCTGCGCGATCGCATCACCAAGCTGCAGCTCGAGGAGCAGGCGGCGCAGCTCGGCGGCGCGCAATACCTCGACCAGCTGGTCGCGGCGAACGTCGACTTCGAGGCGCTCGCGGCCGGCATCGAAGAGGGTCGCGTCAAGCTCGCCGGCCTGCAGGGCGAGATCGACCGCATCAACCGCGAGATCGCCGCGCTCGGCGCGGTCAACCTCGCGGCGCTCGACGAGCTGAGCGCGTCGCGCGAGCGCAAGACCTTCCTCGATGCGCAGAACGCCGACCTGGTCGAGGCGATGACGACGCTCGAGGATGCGATCCACAAGATCGATCTCGAGACGCGCGACCTGCTGGCCAGCACCTTCGACCAGGTCAATGCGCATTTCGGCCGCATGTTCCCGAGCCTGTTCGGCGGTGGCCAGGCCAAGCTCGTGATGACCGGCGACGAGATCCTCGATGCCGGCGTGCAGGTGATGGCGCAGCCGCCGGGCAAGAAGAACAGCACGATCCACCTGCTGTCGGGCGGAGAGAAGGCGTTGACCGCGATCGCGTTGGTGTTCGCGATCTTCCAGCTCAACCCGGCGCCGTTCTGCCTGCTCGACGAGGTCGACGCGCCGCTCGACGATGCGAACACCGAGCGCTATGCGAAGCTCGTCAAGGAAATGGCGCTGGGCACGCAGTTCCTGTTCATCAGCCACAACAAGATCGCGATGGAGATGGCCGAGCAGCTGATCGGCGTGACGATGCAGGAGCAGGGCGTCTCGCGCATCGTGACGGTCGACATGCAGGAGGCGGTCGGCTTGGCCGAGGCGGCATGAATTTCCGACCTGCGCAGCCCGGAGCCTGGCCGATGAGCGCGACCGCGTGGCCACCGGCCGAACGCGGCCGTGGGACGTTGCCGCAGGGCGTCCGATGAGCAGCCTGACGATCGCGCTGGCGTCGCTCGGCGGCATCGTGCTGGCCGGCATCGTCGCGCAGGGCGCCTGGGCGGCGCGCAAGGCCGGGCCCAAGCGCGCCGCGCTGCCGACCGCGCCGGCCGAGCCGCGCGAGCCGGTGATGGACGCGCTGCCCGGCGGTAGCGCCGAGGGCGCAAGCGGCGGCGGGATCAGCGGGATCGCCGGGATCGCCGATCTTGCCGAGCTGTCGCCGTCGGGCAGCGAGCGCCGTCCCAGCAAGCGCATCGTCAACCGGCTCGATGCGCTGGTCGACTCGATCGCGACCCTGACGGTCGAGGCGCCGGTCTCCGGCGCTACCGTGGTCGCGCACCTGCCGCCGACACGGCGTGCCGGCGGCAAGCCGTTCCTGATCGAAGGACTGAACAGCGAGACCGGCGAATGGGAGTTTCCGGTGAGCGGGCAGCGCTATGGCGAGCTGCAGGCCGGCGTGCTGCTGGCCAACCGCACCGGCGCGCTCAACGAGATCGAGTACTCCGAGTTCGTGCAGAAGGCGCAGGCCTTCGCCGAGGCGATCGGCGCGTTCGCGCAGTTCCCCGACATGCTCGAGGCGGTCGCGGCCGCGCGCGAGCTCGATGCTTTCGCGAGCCAGCATGACGCACAGCTCGCGGTGCACCTGCGCGCGCGCGCTGCGGCATGGAGCGTCGGCTACATCCAGCAGCACGCCGGCCGCCACGGCTTCGTGCCCGGCGTCGTGCCCGGCCGGCTCGTGATGCCGGCGGCCGAAGACGGCGCGCCGCCGGTGCTGACGCTGACCTTCGACTCCCAGGCCGCGCTCGCCGACGACCCGAACATCGCCGCGGTGCGCGACGTGACCCTGGGCTTCGACGTGCCGCAGACCGAGCCGAAGGCCGCCCCGTTCGCGGCCTGGCAGGCGAGCGCGCACGCGCTGGCGCTCGACATGGACGCGACCATCGTCGACGACAACGGCCGGCCGCTCGCGCCCGAAGGCTTCGCGGCGATCAACGACGAGCTGGGCCGGCTGTATGCCGCGCTCGAAGGGCGCGACCTCGCGGCGGGTTCGGCGGCTGCGCGGCGGCTGTTCAGCTGAGTCCCGCGGCGCGCCGGCCGGCACGCTGACGATCGCGAATCGCTGATCGCTGATCGCTGACGCTGATCGCGATCCGCCCGGATCCGGACCCGCGGTCACACCCTG
>Ga0070672_100001795_pt1 | contig 13422 bp, 9 predicted proteins | sample KBSM13metaG_FD_66151 | JGI IMG/M metagenome (GOLD analysis project Ga0070672, IMG submission 66151) | Miscanthus rhizosphere microbial communities from Kellogg Biological Station, Michigan, USA - KBS M1-3 metaG | ecosystem: Host-associated > Plants > Roots > Rhizosphere > Soil ... | reverse complement strand
TCTACCTGCCGAAGATGGAATGCATGGAGGAGGCGGCGCTGTGGGATGCCGCGCTCGGCCACATCGAGACCGCGCTCGACCTGCCGCACGGCACGATCAAGGTCACCGTGCTGATCGAGACGCTGCCAGCCGCGTTCGAGATGGACGAGATCCTGCACGCGCTTCGCGACCGCATCGTGGGACTGAACTGCGGCCGCTGGGACTACATCTTTTCCTACCTCAAGAAGTTCCGCCGCCACCGCGACAAGGTCCTGCCCGAGCGCGGCCAGGTCACGATGACCCAGCCCTTCCTCAAGGCCTACAGCGAACTGCTGATCAAGACCTGCCACCGCCGCGGCGCCCACGCGATGGGCGGCATGGCGGCGCAGATCCCGATTTCGAACGACCCGGAAGCGAACGAAGCCGCGATGGCGCGCGTGCGCGCCGACAAGCTGCGCGAGGTCACCGCGGGCCACGACGGCACCTGGGTCGCGCATCCGGCGCTGATCCCGATCGCGCGCGAGATCTTCGATGCGCACATGCCGACGCCGAACCAGCAGCACGTCACGCGCGACGACGTCCGGGTCACGCGCGACGACCTGATCCGCCCCTGCGCGGGCACGATCACGATGAAAGGCTTCGAAGGCAACATCGAAGTCTGTGTGCGCTACCTCGCCGCCTGGCTCGACGGCCAGGGCTGCGTGCCGATCCACCACCTGATGGAAGACGCCGCGACCGCCGAGATCGCGCGCGCCCAGCTCTGGCAGTGGCTGCACGCCTCCGCCTCCGGCACCGCGCCGCTGCACCTGGACGACGGCACGCCGATCGACATGACCCTGTTCGACCGCGTGATGCTCTCGCTGCCGAGCCGGCTCGCCGCGCTCGGCCCGATCCCCGGCGCGGCGCACGTGCCCGAGGCGATCGCGCTGCTCGACCAGCTCACCGACGCCGAAGTGCTCGCGCCCTTCCTCACGGTGCCGGCCTACCTGCGCCTGCCCTGATCCGCTTCCTCGCTTCCGATCCCCGTTTCCGCTTCCAAGGAGCCCCGCCATGAAGACCCTTCCCACCGCCGAACAGCTCAAGATCGACTGGACCAACAACGCGCGCTGGAAGGGCGTCACGCGCACCTATTCCGCCGAGGACGTCGTGCGCCTGCGCGGCACCGTGCCGATCGAGCACTCGCTCGCCAAGCTGGGCTCCGAGAAGCTCTGGAAGTCGCTCAACACCTCCGAGTTCGTCAACGCGCTCGGCGCGCTGACCGGCAACCAGGCGATGCAGCAGGTCAAGGCCGGGCTCAAGGCGATCTACCTGTCGGGCTGGCAGGTCGCGGCCGACGCCAACCTCGCCGGCGAGATGTACCCCGACCAGTCGCTGTACCCCGCCAACTCGGTGCCGCAGGTCGTCAAGCGCATCAACAACTGCCTGCTGCGCGCCGACCAGCTCAACCACGCCGAGGGCAAGGACGACATCGACTGGCTGCAGCCGATCGTGGCCGACGCCGAGGCCGGCTTCGGCGGCGTGCTCAATGCGTTCGAGCTGATGAAGGCGATGATCGAGGCCGGCGCCGCCGCGGTGCACTTCGAGGACCAGCTCGCGAGCGTGAAGAAGTGCGGCCACATGGGCGGCAAGGTGCTGGTGCCGACGCGCGAGGCGGTCGAGAAGCTGGTCGCCGCGCGCCTGGCCGCCGACGTCTGCGGCGTGCCGACCCTGATCGTCGCACGCACGGATGCCGAGGCCGCCGACCTGCTGACCTCCGACGTCGACGACAACGACAAGCCCTTCATCACCGGCGAGCGCACGCCCGAAGGCTTCTTCAAGACCCGCAACGGCATCGACCAGGCGATTTCCCGCGGCCTGGCGTACGCGCCCTACGCCGACCTGGTGTGGTGCGAGACCGGCAAGCCGGACCTGGAATTCGCCCGCAAGTTCGCCGCCGCAATCCACGCGAAGTACCCGGGCAAGCTGCTGGCCTACAACTGCAGCCCAAGCTTCAACTGGAAGAAGAACCTCGACGACGCCACGATCGCGACCTTCCAGAAGCAGCTCGCGGCGATGGGCTACAAGTTCCAGTTCATCACCCTGGCCGGCTTCCACGCGCTGAACTATTCGATGTTCAACCTCGCGCACGGCTACGCGCGCAACCAGATGAGCGCCTTCGTCGAACTGCAGGAGGCCGAGTTCGCGGCCGCCGACCGCGGCTTCACCGCGGTCAAGCACCAGCGCGAGGTCGGCACCGGGTACTTCGATACGGTGACCCAGACCATCCAGGGCGCGCATTCCTCGACCGTCGCGCTCAAGGGCTCGACCGAGGAAGAGCAGTTCCATGACCACAAGCAGCACGCTGTGGCGTAAGACCGGGGACCACGCGCCTCGATCGACCGGCGCCCGCAGGCCATGCCTGCGGGCGTTCGCGTCCAAGGATGCGGGTCACGCCGTGCTGGCCTGCCGACGCCGGTCGAGCTGCCGGTAACCGATCGCCTCGGTCAAATGCGCCGTCGCGATCGCCTCGCTGCCGGCGAGGTCGGCGATCGTGCGCGCGATGCGCAGGATGCGGTGGGTCGCGCGCCCCGAGAGTTCGAGCGCGTCAATCGCCTGCTCGAGCAGGGCCTGGTCGGCGGGCGTGAGGCGGCAGATGCGTTCGGTCTCGCGCTGGCCGAGCAGGGCGTTGGGCTTGCCGGAGCGGGCCCGCTGGAGGTCGCGCGCCCGCATCACGCGCGCCCGCACGGCGGCCGACGGTTCGCCCGCGGGCGCATCCGGGCGAAGCGCGCCGTGTGCGAGCCGGGGCACGGCGACGTGCAGGTCGATGCGGTCGATGAGCGGACCCGACAACCGCGAACGGTAGCGCGCGACCTGCTCGCCCGAGCAGCGGCAGCGCCCGTTGGGATCGCCGGCCCAGCCGCAGGGGCAGGGGTTGGTCGCCGCGACGAGCTGGAAGCGCGCGGGGAACTCGCACTGGCGCGCCGCGCGCGAGATGTGGACGCGGCCGGACTCCAGCGGCTCGCGCAGCACGTCGAGGGTGCGGCGGTCCCATTCGGCGAGCTCGTCGAGGAACAGCACGCCGTGGTGCGCGAGCGAGATCTCGCCCGGCCGCGGCTCCGCGCCGCCGCCGACCAGGGCGACCGCACTCGCGGTGTGGTGCGGCGCCCGGTACGGGCGGCGCTTCCAGTGCGCGAGGTCGATGCCGCGGCCGCTGACCGAGCCGATCGCCGCGGTCTCGAGCGCCTCGGCCTCCGACATCGGCGGCAGGATCGAGGGCAGGCGCGTCGCCAGCAGGGTCTTGCCGCAACCCGGCGGTCCGATCAGCAACAGATGGTGCGATCCGGCTGCCGCGATCTCGAGCGCGCGGCGCGCCTGCGCCTGGCCGCGCACGTCGGCGAGGTCGGGACCCTCGTCGCCCGTGGCCAGCGGTTCGGCGACCGGCTCGGGCAGCGCCTTCGCGCCGTGCAGGTGCGCGCAGATCTCCAGCAGGGTGCGCGCGATGCGCGCTTCGGCGCCGGGCACCAGCGCGACCTCGGCGCCGTTCGCCTTGGGCACGAACAGCGTGCGGCCCTCCGCGGCGGCCGCGATCGCGGCGGGCAGCACGCCGTCCACCGAGCGCAGCTCGCCGGTCAGCGCGAGCTCGCCGACGAACTCGCAGCGCGCGAGCGCGTCCATCGGGATCTGGCCGCTCGCCGCGAGCACGCCGAGCGCGATCGGCAGGTCGAAGCGCGCGCCGTCCTTGGGCAGGTCGGCCGGCGCGAGGTTCACGGTGACCCGGCGCTGCGGGTATTCGAACTGCGCGTTCTGGATCGCCGCGCGCACGCGGTCCTTGCTCTCGCGAACCGCGGCCTCGGGCAGGCCGACGATGGTCGTGTTCGGCAGCCCGCCGGACAGGTGCACCTCGACCCGTACGGCCGGGGCGCGGACGCCTTCACGGGCTCGGCTGTGGATGAGGGCGAGGGTCATGCGCAATCCAGGGTCGAAGCTTCGCCGGACCGGTCGGACGGGCCACCGGCCAAGAGCAGAAGCGTCGTTTTCCGTAGGGGAGTGCCCCCACTCCACCACCGGCTCCGCCGGCGGATCCCCTCTCCCCCGCTTGCGGGGGAGAGGCCAATGCATCGCTTCGCGGCGGCTTAGTGATTGGGGCCGGTGAAGGCCTCGAGGCGCGCCTCGAGCAACTCGACCATGCGCTCGAGCAGCTCGAGCTTCTCGCGCGTGCGCAGCAGCACGGCGCGCTGCACGTCGAATTCCTCGCGGGTCACGAGGTCCAGCTTGCCCAGGCCGGTCTGCAGCGTGGCGCGGATGTGCTTCTGCAGGTCGCCGCTGGCGTCGCGCACGCCGGGCGGGATGATCTCGTGCACGCGGCGCGCGAGTTCGTCGATGGATTTGATCTCGAGCATGTCGTTCCCCGTGTGGTGTACGGCTGCCAGTGTGTTCCCTGGGCGGCGGCCGCGCCGTCGGCAAACGCCGCGACGGTGCGTGGGAATTGTCCTACACGGCGATGAATGCTGCGTTAGAGCGGGGCGCCGGCGGCGTGTCCGCTTCGCGCGCGGCTTGCGTTGCACGTTCGCGCCGGCGCGCGGCATCCACGCTAGACTCCGCAGCGGAACCGCGGAGCGCGTCGCATGAAAATGGTCATGGCCATCATCAAGCCCTTCAAGCTCGACGACGTGCGCGAAGCGCTGTCCGAGGCGGGCGTCAACGGCATCACCGCGACCGAGGTCAAGGGCTTCGGGCGCCAGAAGGGCCACACCGAACTCTATCGCGGCGCCGAGTACGTGGTCGATTTCCTGCCGAAGATCAAGCTCGAGGTCGCGGTCTCGGACGACCAGGCCGAGCGCGTCGTCGAGGCGATCATGCAGGCAGCCGGCACCGGCAAGATCGGCGACGGCAAGATCTTCGTTTACGACCTCGACCGGGTGGTGCGCATCCGCACGGGTGAGCTCGACGGCGACGCGCTGTAACCGGGCCGGACCGCCGCCGCGGTCCATCCTTCGATCCCCGACGCCTTCCCGAACACACAAGACCGAATGAGCCGCCTCCCCGGCTTCGACCTGCTGCGCGCCCTCGCGATCGTCTGGGTGATGCTTTTCCACTCCTACCTCGTCGGCGGCCTCGGCGACGACTTCGCCTGGCTGCAGCGCTACGGCTGGATGGGCGTGGACCTGTTCTTCGTGCTCAGCGGATTCCTGATCGGCTCGCAGGTGCTGGCGCCGCTCGCGCGCGGGGAAAAGCTGGACTGGCGCGGTTTCTACCTTCGGCGCGCGTTCCGGATCCTGCCGGCCTTCCTCGTCGTGCTCGCGATCTACCTCGCCGTGCCGGCGTTCCGCGAGGCGCCGGGCATGGAGCCGGCGTGGAAGTTCGTGACGTTCACCGTCAACCTGTCGATCGACTACCAGCACGCGCGCGCGTTCTCGCATGCGTGGTCGCTGTGCGTGGAAGAGCACTTCTACCTGCTGTTCCCCGTGCTCGCGTGGTGGCTGGCGCGGCGGCCGTCGGTGGCGAAATTCGCGGCCGTCTGCGCCGCGATCGTGCTCGGCGGCATCGCCTTGCGCACCTCGATCTGGCTGTTCGACCTCGCGCCGGTGCAGGGCGTCGAAGGCGTCGCACGCTCTTTCGACCGGCGCTTCGTCGAGGACATCTATTACCCGACCTGGACGCGGCTCGATGGCCTGCTCGCGGGCGTGGTGCTAGCGACGATGAAGGCGTTCCGGCGCCCGTTCTGGGACCGCCTGCAGGCACGCGCCAACGGCGCCCTGGTCGCCGGACTCGGCATCGTCGCGCTGGCGATGTGGCTGTTTCGCGATCGGGTCGGCCTGGTCGGCAATGCGGTCGGCTGGCCGGTGCTTTCGGCCGGGCTCGCGCTGCTGGTGTTCGCGGCGGCGGGCACGCGCAGCTGGATCGGGCGCCTTCGCGTGCCGGGCGCCGGCTGGATCGCGCAGGTTTCCTACAGCCTCTACCTCGTGCACAAGCCGATCTACCACGTCGTGTCCGAAGCGTTCGGCGCGCAACTCGAGGGACACCGCCTGGTCGCGTTCGCCGCGTACGCTGTAGCGTCGCTCGGCGGCGGCGCGTTGCTGCATTACGCGGTCGAGCGGCCCTTCCTGCGCTGGCGCGAACGGCTCGCGTCGGCCCGCGCCGACGCGCAGCCCGTCGGCGCGCCCGTACCGCCCGCGGTCCCGCGCACCGCGCAGGCCCGGACGCAAGGCGCAGATGCGCCACCGGAGCTGGCCACCTGCGAATCGGACGCAGGCACTGCCGGATAGAATGGCCGCGCTCGGCGACGGATACCCGCACACTATGCGCAGCAACTCGTCCGCGCGGGCAGGGCGACCGCGACCGACCGCGAGGCGCTCGGGGAGGACCACCGCCGCGCCGGCCATTGCCGGTGATGCGCCCGTCTTGCGTTGGACGAATCGAGCCTGATGCGTGAACCGCCGTCCCCGCTGATCGAACCGACCCGCGTGCTCGGCGCGCCGGCCCTCGCCGTCGGCGAGCTCGCGCAGGGCGCGCGCGTCGGCGCCTGGCGCGTCGTGCGCACGCTCGGGCAGGGCGGCATGGGCAACGTCTACCTCGCCGAGCGCGCCGACGCGAGTTTCGACAAGCAGGTCGCGCTCAAACTCGTGCAGGGCCTGCTCACGCCGGTCGCGCAGGCGCGCTTCGCCGCCGAGAAGCAGGCGCTGGCGCGGCTGGAGCATCCGCACATCGCGCGCCTGATCGATGCCGGCGAAAGCGAGGCGGGCTGGCCGTACCTGGTCATGGAATACGTGCACGGCATGCCGATCGACGAGTTCCTCGCCGGCCGCGGCATCGAGGACGTGCTCGCGATCTTCCTGCAGCTGTGCGACGCGGTCGCCTACGCGCACCGCCAGCTCGTGCTGCACCGGGACATCAAGCCGTCGAACGTGCTCGTCAACCGCGAGGGCGACGCCAAGCTGCTCGACTTCGGCATCGCCAAGCTGCTGCAGGCGGGCGAGGGAATGAATGCCTCGCACACGGTCGAGCGCGCCTACACGCCCGAATACGCGAGCCCCGAGCAGGTGTTCGGGCGCCCGATCGGGGTGGCCAGCGACATCTATTCGATGGGCGTGCTGCTGTACCGCCTGCTGACGGGGATCTCGCCGCACGCGTTCGAATCGACCGACACCGCCGTGGTCGCGCGCGTGCTGCGCGACGACGACATCGTTCCGCCGAGCCGCGCGGTGCCCGCCCCGGAAGCGGGCGCGCCGACGCACGAGCACCGCCGCCGCTCGAAGGCGCTCGCCGGCGACCTCGACACGATCGTGATGGCGGCGCTGCAGAAGCAGCCCGAGCGCCGCTACGCGAGCGTGGATGCGTTCGCCGAGGACATCCGCCACTACCTCGCGCACGAGCCGATCCGCGCGCAGCCCGATTCGTTCGGCTACCGCGCGCGCAAGTTCCTGCGCCGGAACACGGTCGCGGTCGCCGCCTCGGTGGCCGTCGCGCTCGCACTGGTCGGCGGCCTCGCGGCGAGCCTCTGGCAGGCGCACATCGCCAACCAGCAGCGCGCGCTCGCCGAGCGACGCTTCGAGGACGTGCGCAGCCTCGCGCACGGGATGATCTTCGAGCTCAACGATTCGCTGGTGAAGCTGCCCGGTTCGACCGCGGCGCGCGCGTTGCTGGTGAAACAGGCGCTCGCGTACCTGCAGCGGCTCGGCGAGGAGAACGACGAATCGATCCCGCTGCGCCGCGAACTCGCGCAGGCCTGGCTGCGCGTCGGCGACGTGCAGGGCGCACCGGACATGCCGAACCTCGGCGACCTGCGCGGCGCGCTCGCGAGCTATGCGCAGGCCGCCGCGCGCGTCGACGCGATCCTGCGCGAAGCGCCCGGCGATCCGGCCGCAAAGTTCCTGCAGGCACAGATCGCGCTGCACCGCGCCGACGCGCTGTTCCAGTCCGAGGCGCTCGCGGACGCCGAGGCGACCTACCGCGACGACATCGCGCTGTGGACGCGGCTGCGCGCCGGCGGCTCGCACGAGGCCGCGCGGGGCCTCGCGCGCGCGCAGAGCGGCATGGCCAACGTGCTGTTCTGGTCGAACAAGTGGGACGCCGCGCTCGCGCTGTACGAACGTTCGCAGGCGACGATGGAGTCGGCAGGCCCCGGCGACGAACCGCTGCCGTATGGCCTGTTCCTCGGCCAGTCGGACATCCGCCGCGGCGAGGCGCTCGACTGGCTGGGCCACACCGGCGAGGCGCGGGCGATGATCCGGCGCGGCCTCGAACGCTTGCAGGCGCAGCAGCGTTTGCACCCGGACGATGCGACCGTGCGCCATGCGGTCGGCATGGGCTGGATGAAGCTCGCCGAAAACAGCTACGACGTCGACGACAAGTCCGTCGTGCTCGCCGACAGCGAACAGGCGCGCACGGTGTTCGCCGCCGAGGCCGCGATCGATCCGGCCGACATGCGCGCACGCCGCCTGCTGGCGCTTGCCGAGCAGGAGAGCGCCGACGCGCTGGTGTCGCTCAAGCGCTTCGACGAGGCGATGGCGCGATACCGTTCGGCCCTGCAGGGCGAGACCGACGTTGCCGCGCGCGATCCGCACGACGAGACCGTGCGCCAGGACCTCGGCAACACCTGGTACGGCATCGCCGGGCTGCGCCAGCAGCAGCACGACAAGTCCGGCACGATCGACGCGATGCGCCGGTCGCTGGCGGTGCGCGAGGCGCTGGTCGCGAGCAACCCGCATTCGGGCGCCTTGCGCCGCGATGTCGCGCAGGCGCTCGGCGACCTCGCCTCGCAGGAACCCGACCACGCCGCATCGTGCCGCGACTGGATCGCGAGCGACGCGCTGTGGCAGGCGCTGGTGAAGGAAGCCGGCGCGTCGCCTTCGGACGCCTCCGACATTGCCGCCGTCCACAAGAGCGCTGCGGCCTGCCGCTGAGGACGCGGCCGTCGCCGGCGCGAAGCCGCGCCACTACAATCGATCCGCGCGCCAGCCTGCCGCGGGGAACCGATGGACCAGTTCAGCTACCTGTCGGTCTTGTTGTCGATCATCCTCGGCCTGGCGATCACCCAGGTGCTCAAGGGCTTCCGCGGCATCCTGCTCGCGCGCCGCCGGGTGGTGGTGTACTGGCCCGTGCTGGTGTGGGCGGTCCTGCTGCTGTCGATCTTCGTGCAGAGCTGGTGGGCCAGTTTCGGCATGCGCGACATCGCGCAATGGACCTTTCCCGCCTTCTCCATCGTGCTGTTGCAGACGGTGCTGATGTACATGCTCGCCGCGCTGGTCTTCCCGGACTTCCACGGCGACGAAACCACCGACCTGCGCGCGCACTACCTCGACCACACCGGCTGGTTCTTCGGCCTGATGGTGGCCGCGCTGGTGACGAGCCTGTTCAAGGACGTGGTGCTCAGCGGCCATTTCTCCGATGCCGCGAACGTGGCGTTCCACCTGTGCTTCATCGCGTCCTCGATCGTCGCGATGCTCACGCGGCGCGAGGGTTACCACAAGGGCCTGTCGGTGGTCGGCCTGGCGATGTTCGCGGTCTACACGCTCGCGCTGTTCTCGCGGTTGCGTTGAATCCCGGGCACGCGTCGCGTAGCCCGGATGAAATCCGGGGCAGGGTGCGAGAGCGCCGGATTTCATCCGGGCTACGAAGGGAATCGGTAGCGAATCAACCCAGCGCCTCGGCCACGAACGGCGGCGTCGCCAGCGCGCCTTCGTGCACGCCGGCGCTGTAGTACTTCGTCGCGAACGCCTTGGCGGCCGCGTCCGCCTTACGGAACGCGGCGAGGTCGCGCGGCGCCTTCGAGGCGATCAGGCAGCTCCACCAGCCGGTCGGGTAGCACGGCTGCGGGAACGGCAGCACCTTGAAATCCGCGAAGCCCGCATCGCGCATCGCCGCACGCATGTCGAGGATCAGGTGCATCAGCGCGAGCGGGCTCTCGCTCTGCTGCACGAGCAGGCCGTCCGGTCGCAGCGCGCGCAGGCAGTTCGCGTAGAACGCGCGGTTGAACAGGCCCTCGGCGGGGCCGACGGGATCGGTCGAATCGACCACGATCACGTCGATGCTCGCGTCCTTCGCGTTCGCCATGAAGGCGATGCCGTCGTCGAACATCACCCTCGCGCGCAGGTCGCCGTTGGACTCGCACAGTTCCGGGAAGTATTTCTCGGACATCCGCGTGACCTGCTCGTCGATGTCGCACTGCACCGCCGTGCGCACACCCGGGTGCTTGAGCACCTCGCGCAGCGTGCCGCAGTCGCCGCCGCCGATGATCACCACGTCCTTCGGATCGGGGTGCGTGAACAGCGGCGCGTGCGCCATCATCTCGTGGTAGAAGAAATTGTCGCGCGTGGTCACCATCGTCGCGCCGTCGATCACCATCAGGTTGCCCCAGTCGGTGGTCTCGAAGATCTCGATCTTCTGAAACGGGGACTGCACTTCGTCGAGCTTGCGCACGAGGCGGAAGCCGATCGACGAGCCCGTGTGCTCGAAGTCCTCGCGGAACCAGGGCGACGTGGATGCGTTCATGAGCGTGGGCCGGGCGGCGAGCGGGGGGTCGCATTGTAAGCGATGCGGCATGCTGTACCGTGACCGCTCCCCCCGTCGCGAGGCGTGCGCATGGCCGGGCCGGCCCCACCCGACGACTCCAGCCACCGCCTGCGCGCGGAGTACGAGCGTGCGCCCCGGCGGTTCCGCTTTCGTCTCGGCGCGCTCGCGTTCGGCCTGTACGTGGCGCTCGCGCTGATCGAGGCGGCGCCGCTGGTGCTCCTGGCCGGGCTGCTCGCGTTCGTGGTCCTGCTCGGCGGCGCGACGCCCTTGCGCTTCGCTCTCGTGTGCGCCGGGCTCGGCCTCGCGCTCGCGGCACTGCTGTCCTTCCGCATCCGCCTGCCCGGCGTGACGGGGAAAGCGCTTGCGCGCGAACAGGCGCCGCGGCTCTGGGAGCGCGTCGATGCGGCGCGGCGTGCGACGGGAGCGCCGGCGATCGAGGGACTCCACATCGACGACAGGCTCAACGCGATGATCGTCGGGCGCCCGCGCGCGTTGGGCCTAGGCGGCATGCGCTGCCACCTGGTCATCGGCCTCCCGATGCTGCTTTGCCTCGAGCCGGGCGAATTCGATTTCGTGCTGGGACACGAGTTCGGTCACCTGCGCGGCGGCGGTCTCGGTTCGCTCGCCTGGATCCTGCTCCTGCGCCATGCGTGGCCGCCGCGCCCGCGTCCGCAGGCGAACGCGGCGCGTGGCAGGGCGAAATTCGCGCGGCGCCTGCTGCATCGGCCCTATCGCAGCTTCGTTGCGCGAAGCCAGGTGCTGATGCAGGCGCTGGAGTTCGAAGCGGACGCGGCGGCGGCGGCTTGGGTCGGCGGCGACGTCGCGGCGATGTCGCTGGTCCGCGGCGAGCTCGGCAGCAGGGCGCTCGAGCACGGCTTCTGGCCCGCCGTGCACGCGCGCTCCGGAAGCGAGCCCGAGCCGCCGCTCGGGTTGTTCCGCGAGATGGAGGTGTTTTTCCGGAACCTCCCGGACGACGACGGCGAACGGCTCGCGACGACGCTGACGCGCCAGCCCGGCGCCAGCGAAACGCATCCGACGCTGGCCCGCCGGCTGGCGGCGCTCGGCCTGCAGGCACACTGCACGCCGCGATCCGGTAGGTCGGCTGCCGCGCTGCTTCCTGAAGACCGCCTCGCTGCGCTGCAAGACGCCTTCGGCCGCCGCGCCGCCGAGGCGATGCGTCCCGCGTGGACGCGCATGCACGAGAGCCGTGTGCGCCGCGCCGACAGCCTTGCCCGGCTCGAGGCCTTGCGCGACAGCAGGGCGCTCGATCGCGACGAGGCCCTCGCCTATGCCAGCCTCGTGCACACGCTGCGAAAGGACCAGGATGCCGCGCCGCTGTACCAGGCCTTGCTGCAGGCCGAGCCCGACCATCCGCCGTTGCTCGCCCGCTACGGCGAGTTGCTGCTCGAGCGCGGCCAGGCCGCCGGCATCGACTACGTGGAACGCGCGATCGCCGCCGATGCCCGCCTGCGCGCCGGCGGCCTGCAGGCGCTGCGCGCGTACTACCGCGAACGCGGCGAGGATGCCGAAGCCGAACGCATCGATCGCCGGATCGAAGACGGGCGTTCCGCGCGGGCGCCGCGATGACGGCGCCGCAGGCGCACGACGTGGCGCTACAATGCGCGCCCCCATGATCCCGGCCGACCCGGCGCCGGCACGGTCGAGGAGAGCACATGTCCAGCTGGAACATCGAGCGCGCGCGCCGCACCTATTCGATCGCGGCCTGGGGCGACGGCTACTTCGACGTCGACGAGGACGGCCGCATCGTCGTGCGTCCGCACGGCGCGCAGGGGCCTACCGTCGCGCTGCCCGAGGCGGTCGATCGCGCGCTCGCGGGCGGCCTCAAGCTGCCCCTGCTGCTGCGTTTCTCCGACATCCTCGGTGACCGCCTGCGCCGCCTGCAGGGCGCGTTCGCCACCGCGATGGCCGAGTGCGACTACCCGGGCGGCTACACCGCGATCTATCCGATCAAGGTCAACCAGCACTATGGCGTCGCCGGCGAACTCGCACGCCAGGGCGGCGAGGGCTTCGGCCTGGAGGCCGGCTCGAAGCCCGAGCTCATGGCCGTGCTCGCCCTCGCACGCCCGGGCAGCGTGATCGTCTGCAACGGTTACAAGGACCGTGAATACATCCGCCTCGCGCTGATCGGCCGCAAGCTCGGGCTGCAGACCTTCATCGTGATCGAGAAGGCGTCCGAGCTCGCCTACGTGATCGCCGAGGCGAGGGCGCTCGACGTGCGGCCCGGCCTCGGCGTGCGCATGCGCCTGGCCTCGCTGGGCGCGGGCAAGTGGCAGAACTCCGGCGGCGACAAGGCGAAGTTCGGTCTCTCGCCGCGCCAGCTGCTCGACCTCGTCGGCGAACTTGCGCAGGCCGGCCTCACCGACTGCCTCGAGCTGCTGCATTTCCACATGGGCTCGCAGATCTCCAACGTGCGCGACATCGCGAGCGGCATGCGCGAGGCGACGCGCTACCTGGTCGAGGTCAGCGCGCTCGGCTGCCCGATCCGCTACATGGACGTCGGTGGGGGGCTCGGCGTCGACTACGAGGGGACGCGTTCGCGCAGCTTCTGCTCGATCAACTACGGACTCGTGCAGTACGCGCTCAACATCGTGCAGCCGCTCGCCGAAGCCTGCGCCGAGCACGGCCTGACGCCCCCGATGGTGCTGACCGAATCCGGCCGCGCGCTGACCGCGCACCACGCGGTGCTCGTCGCGAACGTCTCGGAGGTCGAGCAGGCGCCCGAGGGGGCGGTGCCGCCGCCGGACGACTACGAGCCGAACGTGATCCGCCACCTGCGCGAACTGCACGACGAGCTCGCCGAGCGTTCGGCGCTGGAGGTCTTCCAGGAGGCCCAGCACCACCACGCCGAAGGCATTTCGCTGTACGCGCTCGGCCAGATCGGCCTGCACGACCGCGCCCGCATCGACGACCTGTTCTACGCGATCGCGCACG